>PVMK01143559.1_pt1 | contig 14789 bp, 14 predicted proteins | sample 1853481 | NCBI WGS metagenome assembly PVMK01 (sample SAMN08533507, study PRJNA380276) | Marine sediment metagenome, whole genome shotgun sequencing project.
TGCAGTTTGGTTTCGGAAATGAAACGACGGCCAAGTATCATCTACCGTTCAGCTATAGTCCCAATTCGGTTGTCTACACGGGCACCCATGACAATAATACCGTGGTGGGCTGGTATGATGAAGTGCAAAAAAAAAGCAAATCAGAATATGTATAATTTGAAATTTTGTCATGACTATATGGGCGGCGCACAGAAGAACATGCACTGGGAGATGATTCGTGAGGCCATGAAAAGCGTCGCCAATCTTGCCATCTTTCCGGTGCAGGATATTCTGGGCTTAAATAGCAAAGCGAGAATGAACATCCCTGGAACGGCTTCCGGAAACTGGCAATGGCGCATGGAGGAAAATGCGCTATCAAAGAAACTGGCAGCGAAATTAAGCCATGAGACGCAGACCTTTAATCGGTTGGCCTAAGGTGATGAAAATTCTCATATTGGGGCCTTTAATTTCTATCCCATTTTTTTTCCTCTTTTGGGAGTAAGGTTTCAGGTGTCAGCAAATGGGTTCAAAGGTTCAGGGTTGACGTTTTTAAACGATTAACGGTGGAGGCTTTTAAACCTTTGAACCCTGAACCCAGAACCTATGGACACTGACACCCGACACCTGAAACCTTCTTACACCCGACACCTGAAACCAAATTCGCGGAACAAAACCGGTTTAAATAGTTAAGTCTATGTGCATCAAGTTACAGGTGAATTTTCATCAGCCCACCCTAGACCCATATGGCTCTTTTTCTGATAACTTATAGTGATAATGGGGACATCCGTTCTATTCTTTTAAAATTCTCGCAACGACCCCTGGATACCTTTGTGAACCTCATACCAGAAGCTTATGGCGGCTTCCTGTTTGTCTTTTTCAAAGTATTCGATCCACTTGACCAATTCCGGATCGGCATTGTCTTCCACTACTTGCTTGCGCTTCAGAAAGCTGTACACAATGTCGATATTGCGCTCCGATTCCCAGAAAATCGAGGCGTTGCGGCTATTGATGCGGCTGGCGGTGATGGCGTTGTTCTGCAAAAAGCGGTCTTGCAAGCCGTACAGCGATTCGATAATTTCGGGAATCATCTCTTCGGCCCACTGGCGGTGGAAGCGACAGATGCCGGTATTATCCAGCAGCAATTCTCCTCGCAGACGTTGGGCATTCTGGCGGCCCAATTCGCGCGGCGGATAAAAATCGTTGCCGTAATACATATAATACTTGCCCATAATGGCCATCGGTGATAGCGCCCCCGGCGCCCAATACTGATTCGGCACCATCCAGCCTTTGCGACCGTACGCCGTGTACACGAATGGGTCGAGCACGGCTTTGCCCTTGTCGCGCGAGAGTTGCCGGCCAAACTTGCGCGCGCCTTCTTGTAAATTGAGAATGCCGCGTTGTTCGATCATCGAATCCAGTAGTGCCACGCCCAGATCGGCATTGTGCATCGAATCGGTTTCCAGACTAAATCCTTGCGGCGTAAAAACAGGCTTGTCTTTGACGCCTAGTTCCTCCGGTGTCAGCAGATTATCGGATAAGCATTCCATCAGCCACGAAATTACGCCGCCAACCGAGATGGCGTCGAAGCCGTACATATCGGCATGATGATTCAGCTTCTCGGCGGCTCGTTGATCGAAGATGCCGGACAGCGGTCCCAGAGTCTGATAGGGTTCATAGTCTTTCTTGAATTCGCCGCGCATCTTTTTACACACTGCCACACAGGGTTCGCCGCAGGTGCGCTGCTGTTTGGACTGGATGGTTTCTTCATTGAATTGCTTCAGATAATGGTCTACTACGAATTTACGATGAATGTCGAGGCGCTGGGCTTCATCCATAAAGATGCTGCGGTAGTTGAAAGACAGCATCCGGCCTCCGAGGGTGGCGTAATTGACGCCAAAGGTACCGCCGGTTTTGAAATTCGGCTCAAAGCGATATTTGGCGGTAGCTTCAATATCTTTGGCTGCCATCTTTTTGCTATAGCGCTGCACGAACCATTCGTCCGCCACTTTGCGATCCCGGAAATCTTCGTCGATAAAGGTCCCGCCGTAAATGATGGCAGCAATACCGTGTTGTTGCAGCATTTTCGAGCCAAGTCCGCCGCGTCCGGCCCAGGTATCAACGTAGGACAATTTGCCTTTCGAGACAGGCACCGAGCCGATAGCGCCAATATCGGTGACCCGGGCTGCCGGACCGACCGCCAGAATGCGGGGATCGTTGGTGTATTTGTCGCCGAAGCGGTCGAAGGTGTGATCCATCAGCGAATAGATGCCCTGACGACCGTCTTTCCAGACTTGCGGCAAGTTCACCGGGACAATATCTACCTGGATTTCCTCGCCGTGGACACGATTCAGATACAGAATCGACGGCATCGGCGCTTTGCCGGTCCACCCCTTCTTCTAGGTCGAGGAATCGATGGTGCGGCGGCAGGTCAGAAGGATCGATTTCTTCCCCGACCTTACGGACGATCACGAACTGTTGGTCCTTCCAGAAACGCTCATCCCGCGCTCTGTGTACCCTCGACTCGCCCATGGCACCGCCTCTAATCATATCCGGCCTGAGGATGAACCAGATATCTCCGTGGAAAGCAATCTTCTCCAGGATATTACTTGCCGGGGTGTACTCACCGGCCTCCAGATCGAAAAACTCGATCCGCACCTTTGGAAGGCCTTGAAAGGCCAGGTCGATCATGGTGGCACGGTAAACCGGGGGGACGTCATATTTGATGGTCTCTCCGGGCAGGCGGTGCCATGGCGCAACGATCACTTCGTCAAACTCCTTGCATAACGTCTCAGCCACAAGCCGGTGACGGCGACCCGGCGGATTAAAACTTCCCCGGTATATGGCAACCTTTTTCCCCACGAAGTGACTCCTCATCCGGATTTAGCCGCCGATGAGCCTGGCAGCCTCTTCTGCCGAGGCTGCGGGCCGAAAAAAAAAGATAAGATGTTGCTTTTTCAAGGCGGATGAATCGAAAATGGTGAATTGTGTATCAGTTTCAGCTGCAGCCCAACATATTGAGTCATCAATTAAACGGAATCATTAATCATCCGGATAGCAAAAGTTGGCTTTATTGTCAACGTTGATGTTTAGTTTAGTGCCGGGATGGAAATTTTAGGCCAATTAGAGTCCGCCTTCGGCGGATTTGCCCGGGGCTGGATTTTTTTATAGGTAGGAGGAACATGGGGTCATGATTTTATGCATATCTTCATCTTTGTTCTGGCCGGTTACCATTATGATCGCCGTATGAGTGCTTACTTGCTTTATCAGCGCAGCTAATCTTTGACGCCGATCTCACCAATCTCTGTGCCGTGGTTAAGAAGGAATTCATTCAACCTCACTTGCTGGAAAGCGCTAAGATTTTGAAATTGCAAACGAACCTGCCTCATTTCGAAAGGGCTATCTGGAATATCGTCAGGCAACACAACATCGGCTTTTATTTCAAACGGCATATTAGCCAGGTAGAATCTGCTATCTGTAAATAAAATTTCCAGCACAAATGTCCTGTTTAATTGCGTTTTACCAGCAACGTGCTGAAACATGAGTCCGCCTATGCTGATATTTTCTATTTTACCGAGCCTGGCCGGTCTCGCATTGAACACCGCACAGGCGATGCCGCCCATGCTTTTACCCTGGATATTCAGTGGATCGTCAGAAATTGACCTGATCAGGGCAAATGCATCTTCTCTAAGATGAAATCGTTTGTGGTAGCGAAGCTCAACTCTCTTTTTCCCACCCGGTTCATCCAAATCCAGCGATAGTGAATCATCAAATCCCGTTAAATCGTACCCGCTTTCAATTTGCTCGACATCATCTACCAGCTGGTATGGTTCGCCTTTGCCGATAACATAAAGTTTATTCATGTCTCTCACCATGATCCTTGTTACATGCCCAGCCGTTAGTTTTGTGTATTTTTATAGTATTATTGGATGGTCGTGTACTAAATTAGTACCTTAGTCATTATTTTTGTGCATTTTATGGCAAAATCTTTTTCTTTAAAAATCAAGTTACCCCAAGAAATGCCTAAAATGCCTAAATTGCACTAAAATGCCTAAAATTGAGGTCCGCCTACGGCGGATCGATTTTAAAAAAAGAAAAAAGCAAGGCATGCTATTATATTCTCTTACTGATTTCTGATTTTTGATGCTGAAAATACCTGGCGTTCATATTAAAGACGGAGCGAAGCGACACCACAATTTTAGGCATTTTAGGCATTTTAGCTCACAAGGCATTTTCCGGTTTATCCGGGTTAGGGAATACCATCGCAAAATGCGTGCCACCAAATGGGTAAGAATGCATATACCGGATATCTTATTGGAATCGCTGTATTTTTCTTGTTAATTCTGAACAGAATCATCTAGAAAATCCGCCTGTACGGCCAATATTTCGGCCAAACAGGCCCATTCTTCGGCCATTCCGTTTGAATAGATCACAGTTGGACAAACATATGTCAAAAAGTTTATAAGGAGAAAGGCTTTTGAATGGGGAAATGGGAATGCGGAAGGCGGAAAAGGACGAATGGAAGAGGAAAGCGCCTGCGGCGGATTGAGGAGCGGACTATTGGTCCTTGAGGAGTCCCACCTGAGGCGGATAAACTATAGGAGGGCGGACCTTCGACCTTGAGTTATGCAACAGCAGGGTTTTCTCAATCATTTATGGACGAAATTTTTTAAGGATGATATTTTTTATTATCTTGTAATGTTTTGTATTAGCCGTCAGCAGGGGCAAACCGTATATCATTGAGGTGGCTCCAATTAAAGCATCCGCCAGTTGCATAGAATGACTCAGGAAATATTGCTCAACCAAAAACATGGCTTTAGTTGAAATTTCCTCGTTAATATAAATTATCGTGGCGCTCCAGCTTTTAAAAGAATTTCTCAATACGCTCAGCTCTTCTTTATTTCGAAGCCCCTGCACCAGTTCTATGTAGGTTACAACCGATATTGAAAAGCCATTAGTTTTTCTAATCAAATGCTTTGCTTTTTCATTTCCGCGCATATACCAAACGAGCACATCCGTATCAATCAACATTAGGACCTGCCTTTGCGTAAATTTCTAACATATTTATCCACATCTTTGGTAGGTTTATGATCTTTCCAGATGCCGAAGAGAGGATCCGTTTGTGATTCTTTTTTATCAGCTTCATTTAGAGGAACCAACTTAGCACAGGGTTTACCTCGATAGGTGATGATAACTTCTTCTCCGCGTGAAACAACATCCAGTAGATTTTTAGAATAAAATCTCAAATCTTTAGCAGATGCATGCATGGTAATTTCCTTTCTATTTAAGTTTACACTTCGGAATATAAACTTTATTCATTGGTATGTCAAGTGGGTTGTTACGTGGTAGTTATGGTAGTTACGTGGGATCAAATTAACTTATTGAAAATCAAGTGATCAAGGAAATAAATGTTAAACGAGGGGTTGTTTAGGGTCTTAGAACCACCTTTTTGATAGCAAAAAATCTGAAACGGTCTTAATCGACCGGTTTTCCCATGAAAATTGATCGATTAAGACCGAAGTACTGGCGATTTTAGGTGTTTTTCTGGTATGCCTTTTCGTAATTCCCTACTCGAAACCAGTTAGCACACAACGGGTGTCGGACCCAGGGGCGATAATCGGGAAATTCCGCTGGGGGGTATCTCGGGGAGGGATAGGCGACAGAGCTATGCTTTGCATTGAAATTAATTGGAGGCCGCAGTCTTATGAATAAAAATGTTATTTCTTGCCTTTTCTACCTTCCAACGAAGACATTAAAATTAGTTTGCATCTGTGCTGACAAATTTGCATTGAAAATAGTGGTTTAAGACCATTTAATCTCAAATGATGCCCGGACAGCCTCATAAAATTTATCGAGCTTAAAAGGTTTGAATATCAGAAAGTCAATATCTCCACCTTGCATTTTAGGCAGAACTTCATCTTCGTTCTGGCCGGTTACCATTATGATCGGGGTGTGAGTGCTGACTTGCTTTATCAGCGCAGCTAGCTGCCAGCCGTCCGTGCCAGACATTTTGCAATCGGTGATAACGAGGTCGAAGGAATTTTGGCTAAACTGTTTGAAACCCTCAGCACCGCTGCTTGCCGTCGCTACCTCGTAGTCCATCATAGACAGCGCATCATAAAGCAAGGCCCGTATAAAATCATTGTCATCCACCACCAAGACATGCTTTTTGCTGTTTGCACGAAAAGTACCTATTTGATTAGTACTTTCAACTTCATCCAAATACGATTTATTTGATACATTCGGATTCGGTTCACTGGTAATACCCACAATTCACCTCATATTGTCCCAACCCGGATAAACCGGAATGAATTGCCACAAAGACACCAAGACACAAAGTAAAACCTTTGATTAATATTCTTCTTCGTGTCTTAGTGTCTTCGTGGCGATCCGCCTGAGGCGGATTTCATAAAATGCAAAAAATTCACAACTAAGACTCTAACCCGGACAAGCCGGAACCATAAAAGATCTTTTCTAATATTTGACGCCGACCTCGGGGAAGAACGCGTCGATGAAGCTCGGAATTAACTTCAGCGTATGCTTATAGGTTTATTGGATGGTCGTGTACTAAATTAGGAAAAACAAGTGGCGTTAAGGATTAACAATGATCGGAAGTTTGCAATCAGGGCCGGCGTTCCGCCGGCCCTGCCGCGGGATCAGAATAGGGGTTAAATCCTTATTTGTCCAGTTTTGAAAATTTTCCGCCTTTCAATGATAAGTCGAAAAATAACCCCTTCACGTCGAATACAACCGCCTGGATCGGCTCCTTGCCGGATATGTTTGTTAGCGCACCGCCGCTACCGGCTGCAACTATGGCAATGTTGCCGTCGACACCGGCCTCCCAGTTTTTGCTGGCGCGGAATTGTTCCAGGGCCTCGGTTGTCATAAATGCGATGATGATATCTTTCGATTCGCCTCCGATCTGCAGACCAACCGATCCGGCAGACAGGCTGTAGTAATCCACGGTCTTGCCCCCAATCCGAAGCGCTCCCTTGCCGTGCTCGATACCAATAATCAGAGCGCCTTTTCCGACACTCGGCATAATCAGCAAAGCCTTGGCCTTTTCCGCAAATTCCTTACCGCCCTGTTCATTGTGGAGGCGTTCCAGGGCCGCATCCGCTTTGGCATCGATTTCTTCGGTTTTGGTTTTATCCGCTACGGCCGAATCCAACCAACCAACAGAAAATAACAGGGATAGGGCTGCAATCAGACATAAAAGACGGCTTCGTTTCCTCAATTTTAGAATACTAATTTTCATTGCAATTCTCCTTTCTGCTAATTTTTAGAGCGTTGTAGGCAAGGAACATGATTTTTTTCCATTTTCATCACCTTAAGATACCGTAACCGTTCACAGGTTCAGGGTTCACCGTTCAGGGTTGACGTTTTTAAACGCTTAACTGCGAGACTTTTCAACCTTTGAACTCTGAACCCTGAACCTTGAACCTCAGGACACTGAAACCTGAACGCTGCTGGTAAAGGTAATCATCCATATCACCCCAGCCGGGCCCTCTGGACCCGGATCTTTACTTGTGAGATCTTTATGCCGACCGCATTAAGCCCTTCTATGATTCGATCGGCGATGTCTTCGAATTTAACGTAGCGGCCGATCAGGATACGGCCGCGCTGCGCAAAGTCGGGTTTGAGAGTCAGCAGGGCCTGGACACACGCCTGCCCCTCTTCAATTCTTCCCAAATGACCGCAAACCGAAGCTTTCAATAATTGATCCCAGTGGGATTCCGGCATCATGAAATGCAGGCTTTCCTGGTATGCCTTTTCGTAATCCTCTTCTCGAAACCAGTTCAACAACAAAGCGTGCCGGACCCAGGGGCGATGGTATGGGTTTAATTGCATGGCCTTTTTTATGTAATTTAAACCGCGCTTCCATTCTCCTGCCAGGGCCATCAGCCAGCCGATGATATCCAAAACCATCAAAGAGTTTGGGCACAGGCGATACGCTGTTTTGGCTTCGTGGCGTGCTTCCTGGAGCTTGTCTTCCACGAACCGGACATAAGCCAGTATCATTCGGGCGCACCGGTTGGTCGGATCAAGGCTGACCCCTTTCTCGGCGAACGCCGCGGCCTTTTCCAGGGTCGTTGGAAGATCGACTATTTCCAGACAGTAGTTGTCGGCATAAAGACTTGCAAGCATCGACCAGGCTTGCCCACAACCAGGTTCATGGACCACCGCATGTTCCAATGCTCCAATGGCGCGCACATAGCTTTGCCGGGTGCGCAGGGTGTAGTACTCCCAATATCGCAGCATCGCTTCATATGTCGTCAAGTCGGGCACTAGCTTGTTTCTACATAGACCGGAAAGATGCCTCGGGATAACGGCATTGCCACCGGCAACGCGCACGGCGACTTCAGCGGCCACATCCTCTTGAAACGAAATCATTTTGGCGGCTTCAAGGTCCCCCTGGTACTTATCTGACCAGATTCGAAGTCCCCTCTGAGCGTCAGACAACCGGATCGCCACCCTGACGCCGACCGGGTCGCGGCGAACATGCCCGTCGATGATAAAATCGAAATCCATTTCCGGGGGGGGCGATTCCTGATCGCGATGGGGAGCTTCCAGGACCCGGATTTCCCGGTAATGGCTCAGCGCATGGGCCAGCTCCGCCGTCAGACCAATCGCCAGATAATTGTCCTCCGGATCAGTGCTCAGGTTTGCCAGCGGTCGAACCAGTACGCTCGGCCAGGCTGCCATGACACCGACCGGTTCGGCCTGTTCAGCGGTAATGTGCTGATCGCCCGGGAGTTGTTCATCAAATGTCGGTACATAGCCGCCCTTGGGAATGTCGATACGAATGGGGTCGTGTTTGCCGGCGGTCTCGTAATACCGAGTCATCGCTTGCCGCAGTCGGCTGGCCTGAATGCTCACGATGGGGTCGATGCTCTGGTCAAAGTCCGACCTGCGGCCGAATACCTCGGTTGCCACCGTGTAGCCCTTGATTCGATCGGCATTACCGGCCAGGGTCTGGTTGACGACATATTTTAAAAGGGCACTCTGCTGCGGCGTGGCATTTAAATCCGGGCTGCCCAGCATGCGCTCGAGCTGATGGGAAATTACCTCGTGAGAGGGAGGAGACGATTTGTGGGCTTGAAGTTTCATCACAACCTCCTTTTATCTAAAATTCGCACACCGTTTTACGGTGTCTCACATATCTAAACCATTTAAGATGGTTTTAATTCCTCACCACCCGTTTTCCATCCTGGCGCGTTGTCGAGGAGCAGCTGCACAAACGGTGAAGCCCCCTGAACCTGCGCTCCCTTATCAGCTATCGCCCGAATGGCATCGATTCCCTTGTCGTCGGCGAACAAAAGGTTCGAGAGGTCAATTACAAAGGGATCCTCAATTGGATCACACACCTTTTTCAGTTGTTCGATCGCGGAGTCGGAGAGACGGCCGGCGATGCGAACAACAGTCTCTGATTTATCGGATATGAAGTCGATGCGGATGTCCATTATACAGATATCGTTGATTGGTTGATTAGTTGATTGGTTAAGTGGCTATAAATAAGGATTTATCCCATATTTGAAAAATAAAAAGAGCTATTTTCATAGTAAATTATGAGGTCTGTAATGGGAATAACATCGCAAAATGCGTGCCACCAGATGGGTAAGAATGCAAATACCGGATATCTTATTGGAATCGCTATATTTTTCTCGTTAATTCCGAACACAGTCGTGTAAAAAATTTACCTATACGGCCAATATTTCGGCCGGACAGGCCCATTTTTCGGCCATTTTGTTTGACTTTTCGACCGACAAAGCTTACGCTCTCAATCAATGAAAAGGGCAGAGGCTTTCGTCAATGTTATAGACCCACGAGGCTATGAGATCGACTTTTATGGTGACAACCTAACCCGGACAAGCCGGAAAATGCCTAAAATGCAATTTAGGCATTTCTTTGGGCAACTTGATTGTTTCACAAAAAGATCTTGCCATATAATGCAAAAAAATAATTTCTAAGATACTAAATACCACCGAAAGGAGGATATTAGAGGATATTATATGATACAGCAAAATAAAATGATTTCTGCAATGGTTTCCGCATTGATTATGACAACTTTATTTCTCTTAGTATTTCCGGAACTGCCGCAGGCTGCCGATAAAATAGTTTTTGCAAATGGACTTCCTGAAAACAGTTACCGGGTAAAATGGTACAAACTTGTCTATCCTGAGGCTTTTCGCCGTTTGGGGATGGAATTCGAGTTCAAATCATATCCCATGAAACGGGGGCCGCGTCTTGTAAATCAGGGAAAACTGGACGGAGAACTGGGGCGAGAGGGTGATTTCAACACAAAGTACCCGAACCTGCTTCGGGTTGACGAACCGCTATGGACAGGTAGAATGATAGCTTACACGACCGACAAAAAAATCAAACTTAATAATAAATGGGAAAGTCTGCGAAACACGAATTTCCGAGTCAATTACCGGCGGGGTGTTACAAAATGTGAAGAGAATCTGCCTAAGGTGGTCAGGCCCGATAAGCTTGAAACTGTGAATTATGACATTCAGGGACTCAAAAAACTTCTGGCAAAAAGAATTGACGTTTATGTGGGGATTGAATCTATTGTCGACACTCTTCTGAAAACCAAAGAATTTTCCGCTTTATCGTTTTATAAAGCAGGGGTGATGGATGAATCTAAAATTTACGCTTTTTTTCATAAAAAACATGAAAAACTTGTTCCAAAACTTGCGGCGGTGTTCAAGGAGATGAAAGCAGAAGGGCTTTTCGAACAATACGATGTGCTGGCGGCCGAATAGTTTCAAAAATTCTAAATAGACCCGGCTATGGGTAATCAGAAAACACATAAAAAATCAAATTCCAAGGGTCGCCGGTCGACTTGGTATCTATTTATTGAAATCACATCATACTTGCGAAGGATTTAACTAACAAAATATTTTCGCTATTTTGTAACTATTGAATGTTTAAGGTATTCTTTCGATTTTAAAAAGGACGGAGCGAAGCGACATCAACAAATCTTCAATCTTCAATCGTCAATATACAATTCCGGCTTTGCCGGGTTGGGTCTTTATAGCTGGTATCTCCCTGGTCGTTGCCCTTGTTATCGGGAGCCTTTATTGGTTCACGGTAACCGCCAACGTGCAGGCATTCGGCGAAAGAATGAATGATAATCTGACAAATTATAGAGATGCGCTGTCTACACCTCTTTGGATGTTTGATGACCCTGCCGTGGAGCAACTGGGGAAAGCGGTGCTCCAGGGTGATCTGGTTGTTGGTGTGGTTGTGAGGGGCGAAGACGGGAAGACCATTTTTACCGGCAACAACGAGTCTATTGGGAAAACTGTTCTTCGGACGATATCGGTTCATCATGGGAACCAGCCAATAGGCGAGCTGGAACTAAGATTTTCAAAGGAATCTTTGCGCAACGAGATCCTGAAAGATTTTGCATTGGTGCTGATGGTGGGAAGTATCCTGCTGCTGTTTGGGTACTGGAACTGGCGACTGAAGGCGGAGATAAAGCTGCGGAAAAAAGTGGAGCAGGAACTGCATCGTTCCAAGCAGGAATCCGAAGCCGCCAACCAGGCCAAAAGCGCGTTTTTAGCCAACATGAGTCACGAACTGCGCACCCCGCTCAATGCCATCCTCGGTTTTTCCCGACTTATGGCGCGTGATTCGGGCGTGAACGAAGCGCAACAGGAACGAGTGTCCGTCATCAACCGTTCCGGTGAGCACCTGCTTTCCATGATCGACGATATTCTGGATCTCTCCAAAATCGAGGCGGGCAGAATCGAGCTTGAGGAGAATCCCTTCGACCTGGTTGCTCTGCTGAAGGAGATCAGCATAATGATCCAGTCCCGGGCCGGGGAAAAGGGGCTTTCCTTCGTACTGGAAACCGAAACGGTAGGCTTCCCGTATGTGAGCGCCGACGCGGGAAAACTTCGCCAGATCCTCATCAACCTGCTGGGCAATGCAATCAAATTCACCCGTGAAGGCAGCGTGACCCTGCGGGCGGCCACTGAACCGCTCCCGGAAACGCCGGCGCGCTGCCGGATCGTGCTGGAAGTCGAGGACACCGGACCGGGAATCGACCTCGTCAGGCAGGAGGATATCTTCGATCCTTTTGTGCAGGAACCAGGTGTGTCGGCCCAGGCCGGCACCGGCCTCGGGCTGTCCATCTGTAAAACCTTTACGGAATTTATGGATGGTAGCATCGAAGTGGAGAGCGCAGCGGGAAAAGGCGCCCTGTTCCGGATACGGCTGCCGGCGGGAATTGTCGAAGGGGCGGATGTCAAAACACCCATGGAAACCAAACCGAGGGTCATCGGCCTGGTCCCGGGCCAGAAGGCCTGGCGCATCCTGATCGCCGATGATCATCCGGAAAACCGGTTCCTGCTGAAGACCCTGCTGGAGGGCGCCGGCTTTGCGATCCTCGAGGCGCAAAACGGCAAAGAGGCGCTGGAAGCATTCGAAAAGCAGGCCCCTAACTTTATCTGGATGGACATGCGCATGCCGGTCATGGACGGCTATGAAGCCGTGCGGCAGATCCGGCTCCGGCCGGGAGGCGCTGAAAAACTTCCCGTCATCGCCATCACGGCCAGCGCTTTTCAGAGAGCCAGCGGCCGGAGATCCTGGCCGCGGGCTGCGACGACATGGTCTTCAAACCGTTTCGGGAGCACGAGATCTTTGAGGTGATGGCCCGGTTCCTGGGTGTGGAATACGTTTATGAGGAACCCGACGATGCCGCGGCCCCCATCGATGATGCCGGGCTCACCGCCGCCATGCTGGCCGAACTGCCCCCGGAGTTGCTTCAGGACCTGGACAAGACGACGCTGGTGGCGAACCGGGAGGTCATCTTAAAGGTGATCGAACGCATCGCAGCGCATGCCCCCGAAACGGCAGAGCTCCTGAGAGCCCTCGTGCAGAGTTTTGAGATTGAACGCATCCGCGAACTGCTTGCGGAAGCAAGGCGAAAAACCGCTTGAACGTCGAACATCGAACGTCCAACATCGAACTTCGAATATTGATGGCGCTACGCTTTATCTATTTTAAAACCATGGAATCAAGGTGAAGAAGTGATTTAAAGACCACAGAATCCAAAAAAAGGACAAGGTTCGAATGTCAGATTCGCTCACGCCGCAGGTCGCTCCGTATTTTTTTTAAAATGATAGAATACCATATTCGACGTTGGACGTTCGATGTTCGATGTTCGATGTTCAATCTGTTTATTATTATAACTTTGTAAAGTTTCATATAAGGTTTCAGCTTAAAGGAAGAACCCATGACAACCAACCCAAATTCGATAAATCTTGCCGGCGATATCCTCATCGTTGATGATGAAATCCCCAATCTGCAGCTGCTGACCCAGGTGCTTTCCGACGCCGGCTACCAGGCCTTGCGCTCGGCCAAGCGACCGAAATTGGCGATTGAATCGGCGCTGGCGCAGCCTCCGAGCTTGATCCTGCTGGATGTGAGAATGCCGGAGATGGATGGATTTGAGGTCTGCCGGCGCCTGAAGCAGGACGAGCGGACACGCGGCATCCCTGTCATATTCGTGAGCGCGCTGCAGGATGTGCAGGACAGGGTGCGGGGCTTCGAAGCCGGCGGGGTGGATTTTATCTCCAAGCCGTTCCAGGAGACAGAGGTCCTGGCCCGTGTGCGAACGCATCTGGCCCTGCGCAACATGCAGTTGCACCTGGAGGACCTTGTCGCCAAACGCACGGCTGAATTGACTGTCACGAACAAAACACTGGAAGCTGAAATCGACGTGCGTAAGAAGGCGGAGGATGAGATCCGGCAACTCAAGGATCGCCTCGAAGCCGAGAACCTGACGTTGCGGGAGGAGGTCCAGATCTCCTTCAAGGACAACGAGCTCATTGGTGAGAGCCATGTATTCCGAACTGTACTTCAACAGGTGGGACATGTCGCACCGACGGACTCAACGGTCCTCATACTGGGCGAAACCGGAACCGGCAAGGGTTTGATCGCCCGCAAGATCCACCAACTGAGCGGGCGCAAAGATCGTCTAATGGTCAACGTGAACTGTGCGGCGCTTCCCGCGACGCTGATCGAGAGCGAGTTTTTCGGTCACGAAAAGGGGGCTTTCACCGGCGCGACGGATCGCAAAATTGGTCGCTTCGAGGCGGCAGACGGTGGTACGATTTTTCTCGACGAGATCGGTGATCTTCCCATCGAGCTCCAGGCGAAACTGCTCCGGATCCTGCACGATCACGAGTTCGAACGGCTCGGATCATCGACCACGAGGACCGTGGACACACGGATCATCGCGGCGACCAACCGGTACCTGGACGCGCTGATTGAACAGGGGGCGTTCCGGGTTGATCTATACTACCGATTGGGTGTCTTTCCGATCCGTATTCCCCCGCTTCGCGAACGCCGCGATGACATCCCCCTTCTCGTCTGGTTCTTCATCACGATGCTGCAATCGCGGCTCGGCAAGACATTCGAATCAGTCCCTTCTCGGGTCATGGATGCCCTAAAATCATATGATTGGCCGGGTAATGTGCGGGAGCTCCAGAATATCATCGAGCGTGCCATGATACTTTCACCAGACGCGAGGCTGGAACTGGACGCGGACTTCCCGTGGGGCCAAAGCGCCGCGCGTGCTTCAACCCGAGCCCGGGGGCGAAAAAGCGAAAAACTCGAAGAAGTTCAACGCGCCCATATCGTAAGCGTGCTGGAAAGTCCTCGGTAAAGGCGGGGCTGCAGAACGCCTCGGACTTAAACGAACCACGCTGCAGTCACGAATGAAAAAACTCGGAATTCAGCGGCCGTCGCCCTGAAGGCTTGCCGGACAAGTCCAATTCTTGACAATGAATCCTCTG
>PVMK01149505.1_pt1 | contig 14789 bp, 15 predicted proteins | sample 1853481 | NCBI WGS metagenome assembly PVMK01 (sample SAMN08533507, study PRJNA380276) | Marine sediment metagenome, whole genome shotgun sequencing project.
TATTTAGAAGTCGATCTAACAACTTACTTCAGTTTTCAAAGAACAATTTGCAACCCTAAATATGCTATTTTTCAGGGCGGAGTAATTATTATGAAATTCGATGCCCAGACATTATCCGCGGTAACCAGCTTGCAGGGGCCAGATTAATCCGGTTGCTGGAAGAGGGGGATTCCGCAGGGATAGAAGTTCTTAAACACCTGTATCCGCATACCGGGTCTGCATTTGTTTTGGGTATTACCGGACCGCCGGGTTCGGGCAAATCAACCCTGGTAAACTGCATTATCAGCGAGATTCGCCGGAGGAATATGAAGATTGCCGTAGTAGCGATCGATCCTTCGAGCCCGATTTCAGGCGGCGCCCTGCTGGGCGACCGCATACGCATGAGGCGCCACACCGAGGATGACGGGGTTTTTATCCGCTCCATGGCCACCCGCGGTCACCTGGGCGGTTTGAGTAAAACCACCCGGGAAACGGTGCTGGTATTTGATGCCATGGGGTATGATGTCATTTTAATCGAAACCGTCGGGGTAGGGCAGGACGAGGTGGAAATCGCTCAATTTGCCCATTCCACCGCCGTTGTCAGTTTGCCGGGAATGGGGGACGACATCCAGGCCATGAAAGCCGGGCTGCTTGAAATTGCAGATCTATTCGTGGTGAATAAAGCCGACACCGCCGGTGCGGACGATGTGGTCGAGCAGCTGCGCGCCATGCTCCAAATGAGCAGTAAATCCGGGAACGACTGGCTTCCGCCGGTTTTAAAGACAGTTGCCGTTAAAGGCCAGGGCATCATTGAGCTGGTAGAGGCCTTCTGGCAGCACCGTAAGTTCTTAACGGACAGCGGGAAATTCGATGAGCATAACTTCAAATGGGAGTTTCATTTTTTTCGCCAGCTGGTCATGGAAATGGCAGCAGACCGGATATTTAGCGAAATGCAGATTCCCCGGCCTATCAAACACTTCTCGAAAATCTTAAAAACCGCCAAATTGATCCATTCTCGGCTGCAGAATTACTCACTAAAGGATTGGATTATAAAAAATAGCTTATCTGCGCCACGGTGGACGTTCCCGACTTGGTTTGTTTTTTTTGTTTCTTTTTTTGTGTGTTGGCTCCGACTTGGAGGGGTGCATTTTTTCTTCAAGATCGATAAAAAAACTTCCGGCTGGCATTTTCGCCGGTTCTTTTTGCGGTTTATCTGCTTTTCTGGTATGCGGTAATTCCTTGGGCAACGGCGGACCGCTAAAGCAATCGGGTGGAATATAATCAGCCAGAAAAAGGGATTCCCCGGCCTGGAAAAAGACAACCCCTTTTTCTTCCGAGTGGTTGACCTGCACCGTCAGCAGAACTGCGGCATGATCGCTGCGTTTGCCGATGCGATAAGCCAGGTCGCTGGGTGGATGCTAAAACGACCTTAGAATAACCGGTGGGCATAATGCCTTTATCCAATACATGGGGATAGGCTTTCATACGAACGCAGGTATAAAGCAGCTTGGGGGGGGTCTAATGCAAAAGATTGCTTCGGTAAATGTTCCCGATTTATGGCCCGGATAAAATTGTCGGCAATTTCAAATTCGCGATTCGGCAGGGTGATCATGATTTCGTTGATATGAGAACGGCGAACGTATGTCAATCCTGCTTCTTCATTGGCGGCCTTTATCAAATCTTTTATTTTGACAAAGCCTTCCTTATCCGTCACCAGCCCAAACTCATCGGGTCTGCGGCCCAGAACATAATTTAGAAATTTCGCCAACTGTTTGGGGGATCGTTGTTGTGTCATCGTTTTTAGAAGTCGGAATTGGGAATGCGCAATTGTTAAAAAAGGAATCCTAGTTTTAGACTAACCGGTTTCATTAATTATCAAATTCCAAGCACCACCTGATCTTAAAATTGGGCCAAACAAATTCCAATGACCCAAATTCAAAATTCCAAAAACATGCTCCGCCGGCATTTGTGTCAAATAGCATCATCTCCGGCCAACAAAGGTTTGTGCAGTGATAAGGAACAACCGCAGTGGATGTTTTGGACATTGGATATTGAAATTTGAGATTTATTTGTAATTTGGTGCTTGGGATTTGGGATTTTAATGTTTTATAAAGCCTTCTGATTCAACTTGATTAGGATTTACTTTAACGTTACCTTTAAGAACTATGATCCTTGCTTGACGATGAAAATACTATTTGATACTTTTCCATCCGTATTTAAAAGTCAACCTGTTTCCAAAAAAGAAAGGATATGGATAAGATGAATTTTGAAAAGTCCCAATCGTTATATCAACGCGCCTTGAATATAATTCCCGGTGGGGTCAATAGCCCCGTGCGGGCCTGCAAATCAGTGGGGGCCGACCCGCTGTTTATCGAGCGCGGTCAGGGCTGTTTGATTTACGATGCCGACGGTAATCGCTTTATTGACTATATCGGTTCATGGGGTCCCCTGATCCTGGGCCACAGGCACCCGGCGGTGGTGGAGGCAATTACGTCGGTACTGGAGAGGGGAACAAGTTTCGGTGCGCCGACCGATCTGGAGATTCAGCTGGCTCAAATGGTCATCGAGGCGGTGGATTCGGTGGATGTCGTGCGGATGGTAAACTCCGGCACCGAAGCCACCATGAGTGCCATCCGTCTGGCGCGCGGGGCAACCGGTCGGGACATCGTTATAAAATTTGATGGCTGTTACCACGGTCATGCCGACACCCTGTTGGTGGCTGCCGGCTCGGGTGTGGCCACCCTGGGAATTCCAGGCAGCCCCGGAGTTCCGGAAGCCGTTGTTCAGGATACGCTTTCGCTTCCATTTAATGATAAGGAGGCCATTAAAAAAGTGATGGACGAAAAAGGCGATAAAGTCGCCTGCGTGATTGTCGAGCCGGTGGCCGGCAACATGGGCCTGGTCCCGCCGGCCCCTGGTTTTTTGGAAACGTTGCGGGAACTGACGCAGAATCACGGTGCCGTTTTAATTTTTGACGAGGTTATGACCGGGTTCCGGGTCGCCTACGGCGGTGCCCAGTCGCTTTACGGCATTGTTCCGGATTTGACCTGTTTCGGCAAAGTCATTGGCGGGGGGTTGCCCGTGGGCGCTTACGGCGGCAAAAAAGACATCATGTCTCAGATTGCACCGCAAGGAATGATTTACCAGGCCGGAACCCTTTCCGGTAATCCGATTGCCATGGCGGCCGGTATCGCCACCCTTGAGCAGCTCAAAACCGAAGGTGTTTATGAAAATCTGGAAGAAAAAGCAAAGCGGCTGGTAGCCGGACTTGCCGATGCAGCCCAGAAAGCAGGTGTGGCGGCCAGGGTTGATCATGTCGGATCCATGCTCGGGATGTTTTTTACGGACCAAAATGTGACCTGCTTTGACGATGCCAAGACCTGCGATCTCGAGTTATTCGCTGGATTCTACCAGGGTATGCGGCAACAGGGAATTTATATTGCTCCCTCGCAATTCGAAGTACTATTTCTCTCCACCGCGCACGATGATGAACACATCGATGCCACGGTAGATGCGGCAGAGCAGGTTTTAAAGAACCTTTGAACCCGTCCAGAGAAAGAGAGGCCGGTTATGGGTAAACTATCCGAACATGAAAAATTGATAGAGCAGTACTTGAGTGAGGACAACAAAGAAGCAGCGTACAATTGCTTTCTGAATTGATTTCTCTAAAAATATCTGTAATAATTAAATAAAAATGTTCATACGCCTTCACAGGTGAACGGATACATGGGATATTACAAGGGTTGCCTAAATGGTCGAAAAAGGAAGCGGGGACACCCCGGGAAATGATACTTCGGGCAGTCAAACGGTAGACCACTCGCGTTTGGTTACCGCCGTCGAGAATACGGCCGAAGCCATCATCATTACAGATATTGAGGGCAGGATCCAGTATGTAAATCCGGCCTTTGAAAAAATTACAGGCTATTCCCGTGCTGAGGCTGAGGCGCAAAACGTCACCTTTCTGGACAGCGGTCAACACGATCCTTCTTTTTTCAATCAAATGTGGGAATCCCTCAAACGCGGCCAGGTCTGGCATGGGCGATTCATCAATAAGAAAAAGGATAATTCCCTTTATGAGTCCGAAGCAACAATTTCCCCGGTTAAAAACAAAACCGGCGAAATTATTAACTACGTGAGCGTTCAACGGGATGTAACCCATGAGGTTCAACTGGAGAAACAACTGCGCCAGGCTCAAAAAATGGAAGCCATCGGTACCCTTGCCGGGGGTATTGCCCATGATTTTAATAACCTGCTGCTGGGGATTCAGGGAAACATCTCTTTGTCGCTTTTAGACCTGGAAGCCGGTTCACCGTTTTTTGACCGCTTAAAAAAAATTGAGCAATACGTTCAAAATGGAGTGGAACTCACCCGTCAATTACTGGGCTTCGCCCGGGGCGGTAAATATGAGGTGCGCCTGACCGATCTCAATCGGCTCTTGGAAGAACAAAATCTTCTTTTTAGCCGGGCGAATAAAGCGGTTGTATTTAATGATAACTTTGACTCCAATCTTTGGAAGGTTGAAGCCGACAGGGGTCAAATCGAGCAGGTGATTCTCAATATCTACATGAACGCCCTGGAGGCGATGCCGGATGGCGGGACGCTAACGGTTGGCACCGAGAACCTTAGCATTGATGAAGATCGATTTACGCCCTATCGGGTAAAAGCGGGTGACTACATTAAAATAACCGTGGCTGATACCGGCTTCGGAATGGATGAAAAAACGCAGAGAAGAATCTTTGATCCATTTTTTACCACCAGGGAAATGGGGCGGGGAACCGGGCTCGGGTTTGGCCTCGGTTTATGGAATTATTAAAAATCACGAAGGATTTATTAATGTCTTCAGTGAAAGGAATCGGGGGACCCGATTTGAGATTTACCTGCCGGCCAGTCGAAAAACGGCTGAACCGCCCCAAATGACGGTTGAAGAATTTTCCCCTGGTCATGAGACGGTGCTTCTGGTCGATGATGAAGAAATGATCATCGATGTTGTCAAGCGAATGCTGGAAAAATTGGGATATGAAGCGCTAACCGCCATGAACGGAGCCGACGCCATCGAGATTTATCAAGCCCATGGGGATAGGATCAAACTTGTCATCCTGGATATGGTCATGCCGAAAGTCAGCGGGGGACAGACCTTTGACAGACTTAAACAGATCAATCCCGAAATAAAAGTGATACTTTGCAGTGGCTACAGCATTGATGGCCAGGCAACAGAGATTTTGAACCGCGGCTGTAAAGCGTTTATCCAGAAACCCTTTAACCTGAAAGTGCTATCGCAAAATATCAAAGCAGTGCTGAAAGACAAGAATTAGGCGCTTAGTCCGCCTCAGGCGGATTGTGCATTTTATGTAAAAACTTTTTGGTTCCGGTCTATCCGGGTTAGGTCTAGGGCGGGGAATTTTACAATCTCCCGCCCTATCTTATGATAATGGATATGAAAAATAACAAAATTCCTGACACTGTGCGGACTATCCATTTGATTGCGGTGTGCGGCACCGGCATGGGGGCACTTGCCTGCATGCTGCGGGATCTCGGTTATGCCGTTACCGGTTCCGATCAAAAGATCTATCCACCCATGAGTCACTTCCTGGATCAAAAGGGCATCAAAATGAACGACGGGTTCAGGGAGGAAAATGTTTCCTATGGTCCGGATCTGGTCATCGTAGGTAATGCCGTTTCCAAGGATAACCCGGAGGTTCAAGCAATGCACAGCAGGGGCCTGTATTTTTGCTCCATGCCCCAGGCTTTAAACCGATTTGTGGCTGACGGTAAAAAAACACTCCTGGTGAGCGGGACCCACGGCAAGACAACCACTGCTTCCATTCTGGCCTGGTTGTTATATGAGGCCGGTTACGATCCGTCTTTCATGATCGGCGGCATTCTAAAAAACTTTGACAGCAATTACCGTCTTGGAAACGGTCCCTATTTTGTGGTGGAAGGTGATGAGTACGATACGGCTTTTTTTGACAAAGGGCCAAAGTTTCTACACTTCCAACCCCAGATGGCGGTGCTCACCAGTGTTGAGTTTGATCATGCCGATATTTTTCATGATCTAAAACATGTCAAGGAAATATTCAGCGGGTTTGTCTCCGCGCTTCCCGGCTCCAGTTCGCTTCTGGCCTTTGATGGTGAGCAAAATGTGACCGAAGTCATCGGCAGACACCATTGCCGGATTGAGCGCTACGGTAAAAAGGCGACGTCTCCCTGGCGCCTGGGGTTTGTATCGGATGAGCCGCCCTGGACGGTTTTTGAAGTGTTTAAAAATAATGAACCTTTTGGTACATTTAAAACCAAACTCTTTGGAGAACACAATCTGTTAAATGCTTTGGCTGTCATTGCGATTGCCGACGGTCTAAATATTGCGGTGGATGTCATTGCCAAAGCGCTGCAAACCTTTGAAGGAATTAAGCGCAGACAGGAAATTCGAGGTCAAAAAAGACAAATTACGGTTATGGACGACTTCGCTCACCATCCCACTGCTGTTCGGGAAACAGTACGCGCCGTGAAATCGGTCGTTTCAACCGGACGCTTGATAGCTGTGTTTGAACCCCGAACGAATACCAGTATGCGCAGTGTCTTTCAAAAGGAGTATGCAGGAGTGTTTGATCCGGCAGACATAATCTGCATCCGAAAACCCCCGCTCTTGAATAAAATTCCTTCCGGGCAGCGGTTTTCTTCCGAGCAATTGGTTGCTGATCTGAAAATCCGCGGCAAAGATGCCCATTATTTCCCGGAGACGGATGCTATTTTAGACTTTTTATTAATCACCGCCAGACCTGGAGATCTTGTTCTAATTATGTCCAACGGCGGATTCGACAATATCCATCAGCGGTTGCTGGAAAATCTGTGACTGCAGCGCTTTTGGAATATTTCTTGACAATTCCCGGTATTTAAATTACTTATCCTGATGTTGAATAAGTGAGTAAAAGTGATTATATTAAATTGATTACAGATAGTTACATCTTCATATTTACTCAAATTGTTTGACAAATACAGTAAATTTGGGAGGACCATTTGAATAGACGGGTCGTGATAACGGGAGTGGGACTCATAACCCCCCTTGGAATTGGTGTCAAAGATTCATGGGAATCTTTGTGTGCAGGAAAATCAGGAGTCGGAGCGATCACCCGATTTGATGTATCGAACTATCAAACCAGAATAGCAGCTGAGGTCAAAGATTTTCAGGCTGAAGATTTTCTCCCCAAAAAAGAGGCCAAGCGCACCGAGCGCTTTATCGCCTATGCGGTGGCGGCCGCACGTATGGCTATTGAGGACTCCGGGTTGGTGATTAACGGTTCCAACTCGGACAGAGTCGGCGTGATCACCGGATGCGGACTGGGGGGGCTTTCGATCCTTGAAGATACCTGCCTTAAACTAAACAGCAAGGGGCCCCGGCGGGTAAGTCCCTTTTTTATTCCCATGATGATCGGTAACATGGCCCCGGGAATGATTTCCATCCAATTTGGCGCCAAAGGCCCCAATGCCTCCCTTGCCACCGCCTGCGCGGCCGGAGCGCATGCAGTGGGTGATTCCTATAAACTTATCCTCAGGGGCGAGGCAGATGCCATGATTACCGGTGGTGTTGAATCGGTGGTCAACCCGACCTGCATTGCCGGTTTTAATTCCATGAAAGCCCTGTCCACGCGCAACGATGAACCGGAGAAGGCTTCGCGTCCGTTCGATCGTGATCGAGACGGTTTTGTTGTCGGGGAAGGGAGCGGTATTTTGATCATTGAAGCCCTTGACCAGGCTCTTGAACGCGGTGCTAAAATTTACGCGGAGCTTACCGGCTACGGCATGAGCGGTGACGGCTTTCACATGACAGCCCCACCACCGGATGGCAGCGGTGCGGCCCGCTGCATGATGGCAGCCCTTGAGGATTCCGGTTTCCCTTTTGACAAAATCGACTACATTAATGCCCACGGTACTTCAACACCGCTAAACGATTTATCCGAAACCCGCGCGATCAAGACGGTTTTCAAGGAACATGCCTATAAGCTTGCCATCAGTGCGACCAAATCCATGACCGGGCATTTGCTGGGCGGTGCCGGTGGAATTGAAACAATATTTACGGCCCTGGCCATTTCCGACGGTCGTCTTCCGCCGACCATCAACCATGACAATTCAGGCGATGAGTGCGATCTTGATTATATACCCAACGTGATGCGCAAAGCCCGGGTTGAAAATGCCATGACCAATTCCTTCGGGTTTGGCGGTACCAACGCCAGCCTGATCCTTTCAAGATACCATAGCTCCTAATCGAGTAACAAATAACTCCCAATTGGTTTTCAACTTAATTGGGGTTCCAGAAAAGCAGTTTGACAAACAACCGGCTTATGCCGGTTGTTTTTTTAGTGATTTTTGATATACAATACGGGTCATTCTAAACTAGGGGAGTTGATTCATTGAAGATCATAATCGTAGGTGCGGGTGAGGTCGGATACCACATTGCCAGCCATCTGGCCTTGGAAAATAAAGAAGTTGTGATTATTGACAAGGATCCCGAGGCTATCCGGCGTATTTCCGATAGTCTTGATGTTCAAGCGGTGGAGGGCTCGGGCAGCAGTCCGGTGGTTTTAGAGGAAGCCGGCATCCGGAATGCTGAGATCATTCTGGCTGTCACAGACAGTGACGAAGCCAACCTGGTTGCCTGCCTGGTTGCCAATATGCTGTCACCGGCCACCAAAAAACTGGCGCGGGTGCGCGATGGGGATTTCGATCAATATCATGATCACCTTCGTGAGCATGCGCCTCACATCGACACCATCATCAATCCCGAAATTGAAGTGGTCAAAACTGTTGAAAGTATGTTGAGTGTCCCGGGAGCGGTTAGTGTGGGCGAGTTTGCCGATGGCCGCATAAAATTTATCGGGATATATCTGGATAAAAAATCGCGCCTGGCAGGTGTTAAGCTCGCAGATTTTCCTGAAAAAATACCCAAAGGAAGACCGCTTATCGCCGCTGTGGTGAGGGAGGAAGAATTGATCATTCCCAGGGGCAATGATCGTCTGATGCCGGGGGACCTGGTCTATTTTATCAGTGAGGAAGAAAAACTGGCCGATACCCTGGCCCTATTTGATAAGTCCGATCAGCCGGTCAATCGGGTGTTGATTGTGGGTGGTGGGAACATCGGATTCCGTCTGGCCCGCAGCCTGGAGGAAAAGGCAATTTATTGCAAAATTATCGAAAAGGATCCGGACCCGCTGCGCCCGCCTGGCCGAAGGGCTGAACAAAGCGGTGGTGCTTTGCGGAGACGGATCCGACCAGGGGCTTTTGACCGAAGAAAATATTCAGGATATGGATGTGGTGGTTACATTGACCGGCCATGAAGAAACCAATATCCTGGCCTCGCTGTTAGCGACACGAATGGGGGCCAAAAGATCAATCACCAGAATCAGCAAGTTCAGTTATTTTCCCTTGATGAAAGCCATCGGCATCGAGCAGGTTGTCAGCCCGCGGCTTTCGGCCGTTAACACCATTTTGCAGCATATCCGCAGAGGCAAAGTGCTCTCAGCCATTTCCATAAAAGGGTGAGCAGGCCGAGGTCATGGAGGCTCTGGCCCTTGAGACATCAGATATCGTGGACAAACCCCTCAAGCGGATTTCCTTTCCCAAGGGGTCCATGGTGGCCGGCATTATTCGCGGCGATGACATTATCATTCCCACCGGCGACAGTGTTATCCAACCGGATGACCGGATCATCATCTTTGCGATAAGACAGGCCATCCCTAAAGTCGAGAAAATCCTTGCGGTAAAACTGGAGTACTTTTAATGCGTTGGCGATTTATCCTGAGAACCATCGGGGTATTGATCTTTTTTTTCGGGCTGACCATGATCTTCCCTTTGACTGTCGGGTTTTATTACCGGGACCAGAGTTTGCCTGCGCTTCTGCTGTCCATGGGGATCACCGTTATTGCCGGGTTAATACTCTATCTCATTTTCCGCAAGGCCCAAGCCGAAGTTATCAGCCAGCGGGAAGGCATGGCTATTGTGGCCGTGGGCTGGACCGCCGTCGGTCTGTTCGGGGCCCTTCCTTTTTATCTGGGAGATGGATGTTTTACGTTCGTAGATGCGTTTTTTGAATCTGTTTCAGGGTTTACCACGACCGGCGCATCGGTTCTGACCAATATTGAGGCCGTATCCAAAGGGCTTCTTTTCTGGCGCAGCTTTATCCAGTGGCTGGGCGGCATGGGCATCATTGTCCTGTCGCTGGCCATTCTTCCTTTCTTAGGTGTCGGCGGCATGCAGCTTTACAAAGCGGAAGTCCCGACCCCCGTTCCCGACAAGCTCAAACCTCGCATCCGCGATACGGCCATGATTCTCTGGAAAGTGTACGCCCTGATGTCCTTAGCGCAGGTCATTTTTCTCGTGGTCGGCGGCATGACTCTTTATGACGCTCTGTGCCATACCTTTACCACCATGCCGACCGGCGGATTTTCAACTAAAAATACTTCCATCGCGCATTTTGACAGTGTCTATTTCGATGCTGTGATCATATTCTTCATGCTGCTGGCCGGGATTAATTTCTCGCTCCACTATCAGATGCTGCGTGGAAAAACCCTGGCATTCTGGCAGGACTCCGAATGTCGTTTTTTTCTGGGTGCGGTGGTGCTACTCACATTGGCGGTAAGCTTTAATGTCTTCGGCACCGTCTACCAATCCATCGGAGAAGCAGTTCGATACGGGGCTTTTCAGGTGGTGTCCATCGTTACCACCACGGGCTATGTCACGGCCGATTATGAAAAATGGCCGGCCATGTCCCAGCTCATATTGCTGCTGTGTATGTTTTTGGGGGCATCTGCCGGCTCCACCGGCGGAGGGATGAAATGCCTGCGAATCATGCTTTGTTTCAAATTTTGTTATAAGGAGCTTTTTTCACTGGTTCATCCCCACGCGGTTTCGCATATAAAAATCGGCGGCAAAACGGTGCCGGATGATGTCATGCGCAGTGTCCTTGGATTTTTAGCTCTTTATATGGGGCTGTTTGCTCTCAGCTCGGTTCTGCTGGCCGGTCTGGGTGTCGATTTTACGACTGCTTTTACGGCCGTTGCGGCCACCATTGGAAATGTCGGTCCCGGATTCGGTATGGTGGGCCCGGTGGAAAATTATGCCCAGATTCCCGTTTTGGGAAAATGGTTGCTGATCTGGTGTATGCTGCTGGGCCGGCTGGAAATTTTTACCGTGATAATATTAATGGTCCCTGAATTCTGGCGCAAATAATGCGTATTCACCCCTTGAATAGTTGATTCTAAAACTACCGTAGAGGGTCAAACATGCAGAACGCTGTGTATGGTGCGCAATGATTTATGCCGTTCGGCATATTTTCCGGCTGAACCGGCAAACCGGCAAACTGGCAAACTTTTTTTACGTTTTTCTGTTGACAAGTTAAATGATTATGTTTAATTAATAACGTTTCTAAGGGCCGTTAACTCAGTCGGTAGAGTATCTGCCTTTTAAGCAGAGAGTCGCTGGTTCGAGCCCAGCACGGCCCACCAATTATCGCATAGAGCATAGCGCAAAGAGCAGAGCGTAGTGTCCCACAATCGTTTGTAACGCCGTGCGCTCTGCCCCATGATGCGTATTACCTGTGTCCCCATCGTCTAGCCTGGTCCAGGACACCGGCCTTTCACGCCGGCAACAGGGGTTCAAATCCCCTTGGGGACGCCAATTGAACAATATGGTCGTCAGACTTCCTGACGGCCTTTTTTTATGCCGTCGTGCAAGGCCGGTGTCCTGGACATTTTAACCTGAGCTTGTTGAAAGTCCGCACTGCATGCGGGACAACAGTCACGCCGTGGTGTGATTGGGAACACCAAACGGAATATTAAAGCGGCTATCATACAGGCGATAACCGTTTTTGTTTATCTTAAATCAGCTTAGCATGATCTTTTAATGTTAATAAATTTCAATGGTGTGCATGGCGCGTGAATACGCTAATAGGGCAGGGCGATAGAGTTTATAATTGGTAGTTATGCAGTTTGCTGAGCCATTTCTTGAAAGGAAAATTCCCACAAATCCGCGTTGGCTTTCGCGTGTTCAATCGTCATGCTTACAAGATTGCCCTTTGCGTCTATATCAATATAAATGTTTTCGCTGATCTCTTTAGTTTCGTGAACATCATTACTTTTGAATTCGACATGGGCTGTGTCTGTGTCCGGAAAATATTTGACTTTCATTTCTATTCCTCCTCCTTGTAAGATCGATCAAAGAAGGCATTATGAACTGTAATTCCATCTTCGTTAATAATAACGACTACATCCTTACCACAAAATAAAACAAACCTCAACAGCGCTCCGAATCAAGATATGACATCCATCTAATTGTGATCGGCTTAGAGCGCAAGTTTCGCATACAATCAAAGTACCCCTGTAGCTTATTTTCAGATGACCTCAGACAGTCGCTTCAAAGAATACATTCCGGATAATCCCTTGACAGGATTTGGCTTTTTTTCGTGCTTTGAGTAGAATAGATGTTTAAACCGCTGGTAGTTGATAGACACAAACTCCTTAGATCCGATGATGCCCGAATCCGTAAAGTAGCGCGTGCGATATCTAAAACGATTAATCCTGTTTATTTCAAATGCCTTTTTCCGTTCTTTTGCAACTACCTTATCATCAATTACCTTTGCCTGCATCTTGTCAGGACGATTAATCGCACCGGCTTCATATACATATCGGCGATACCTTCTGATCCGCTCCTTTTTGCTTTTGACATTGAATTCCTTTAAGCCAAAATCAGTGGAAAGGAAATTATCGCGGTTGTTGGTCTGAACATGATACCCAAGGGAATTCCAGCGGTAATCTTCCGGCCGTTTTACGATGCCGGCGCGCAACGGGTTTAGATCTATGTAGGCCAGGCAGTTGATCAGGGTTTCTCCTTTATCCACGATAACGCTTTTGAACCGGTCGCCCCAGAAATAGCCGCGCCGGTGATGCCGCCGGTTGTAATACCTGGCAAAGCCTACTTTAATTTCACGAACAACTTCAGATAGGTTTGATAGTTTCTCCCTTAAAGATGGAATTAAACCGTCTGCGAAAATACGTTCATCGCCATAAAACCCTACAAAGCGTTTTTTTATCTCCTCATCTGTAAATTTGTGATCGGGAAACATTCTTACCAAAATATGGAAATGGTTACCCATCAAGCAAAATCCTAAAATTTCAACAAAATACAGAGCCGAATAGCGCTTGATCAGATCCAGCATAAAATCTTTTTCAACATCGCCCAGTGGAAAACCATCCAGAGCAGTTCTGGACATCACATGATAAACAGCCGTTTCATCACTAATTTTCAGTCGCTGGGTTCTTGGCATTGTTGACTCCTCTGGCTCTCTGATTTGAAATGTTTGCCCATTAATCACATGAGATTTCCTCTATGTCAAGCGTAAAGTACCTGTCCCTTTTTTCCTGCAATGGCGTCAGCTGCCCGCTCAACTCAAGAATATTTCAATTTGACCGATTATTATATTGGGCCCGGGACCAGATCAGAAGATAGGCTTGGAGGATAGCATGGAAAATTTATGGGACGGTGTAAAAGGAATTGTCAGAAAAAATGACAACATTTTAGTTCTTGTAAAACCGAATGGCACTTTGGATCTGCCGGGGGGCCGTGTTGAAAATGGAGAGACAATTAAATCTGCCTTACGGCGCGAAATTAATGAAGAAACTGGTTTGAAAGTGGAAATCCACGATCCCATTGAAGAATGGTCATTTTATAAAACGCCGGACCAGTTGATCAAAGGTATCACCCTGGAATGCGATTATCTTGACGGAAACGTTAAACTCTGCGAAGAGCACAAACGCTATTTTTGGGTTGCGATAGATAATATTAAGCGTCTAAATTTCACCCGCAATTTTTTCAGAAATCTTAAATTTGCTTAAGATTCATTTCATCTATATTATTAATTATTAAAAGTATAATCGAACCTCATCTCTGATCCCTCACTGATTTTCCCTTCATTCTCATCTGAAAAATCGAATAAAAACACAATATGTCGTATAGTATGATACTTGACAACCACATTATGCTGCATTAGTTATAGCGCTCATTTAGTTTTTTAATGATAATGATCTATTTCCTCACGAAACTTTTGCCCGATTAGCGACGCATTTTAAAAAAAAAGTTCAATAAGTTTCAATTAAAAGCAATCTAAATTTCGAAGAAATTACAAAATGCCCAATATAGTACCGCATTCTGGATCACTGAAGACTGGTTTGAGCCGACGAAATTTTATAAAATTACTGGTTTGTTCAGGCATACTCAGCTACTCATCAAAGTTTGCCCTTGCTGCAATTGATGGGATTGCTCTAAAGGAAAGGTCGCTTTCACTATTTAACCCTCATACGAAAGAGGGATTCGAAGGAATTTATTGGTGTGATGGGGACTATGTCTCCAATGCATTGAATAATATTAACCACATTATGAGAGATATCCGAACTAATGATGTTAAACCAATTGACACGCATCTCTTGGATCTAATTTTTTCAATCTCGATAAAACTCAATCCCGAAGCACCTTTTCGAGTAATTTCTGGGTATCGAAGCCCAAAAACCAATACTCTCCTCCGAAAACGCGGTAATGGCGCAGCAAAAAAAGAGCTACCATATTAAAGGTCAAGCTGTAGATATTCGTCTACCAGGTTATAGGACCTCCGTTTTGAGAAGGTCGGCATATGAATTAAAAAAAGGCGGGGTGGGGTATTATCCAAAGCGCAGATTTGTCCATATTGACGTTGGGCCAGTGCGTTATTGGACGGGAAAAAATTAATGGAAGATGATTACCGGATTTTTTGACACTGTATTTTTATGCTT
>PVMK01167591.1_pt1 | contig 14788 bp, 14 predicted proteins | sample 1853481 | NCBI WGS metagenome assembly PVMK01 (sample SAMN08533507, study PRJNA380276) | Marine sediment metagenome, whole genome shotgun sequencing project.
TGTCAGGCTCGAGGAACAACGGATTCGAAACCCGAACACTCAAGCAAAAAACTTACTCCATAACCACAGGCCAGCCATGCGGAAGCATTTCATCACTTGAGGCAAACACTGCCCGATCCTCTGCTATCTGCCAGCGCTGCTCTCGCTTTGGGATCTTCCGCTCCAGTGTTTTCTCCAATCCATTCAGCATGCGAATGCATTCTTTGTAACGGCCCCTAAATTCTAAATATACCTCTTCGGAGATATATCCTTTGAGTTTCGCTATAAACAGGTGATGAATTGTCTCAGCTGCTTCACCCCGGCTGCGGTTTACGCCTTCAATTTTATTACGGATATGGCGATCATCATTTTTCTCGGCAAGTTGGGCAGGCGCGCTGTTTGACGAACGCCTTGCCTGACTTCCCAACTCGTATTTCTCCTCTTGGGGCCAGGTGTGTGTCAAATCGCAAACATCAATGTGCAACCGGCACAATTTTTTATAGACCTCAAGGTCCTCGACTTCCAAATAATTCTTCGTGGTCACTTCACCCCTCCCAAAACCTGACACCCGACACCTGAACACTGACACCTGACACCTTAGGCGGTTAAAACTTAGGCGGGCCCCAGAATTTAAGTGCGCGGATCAGCGCCAGGCCCACAGTCATTACACCCATAAAGACGATCGAGGTGGTTGCAACCCCCCAGTTCCACCAGACCGGAGCATTCACCAGCAGTAAACAACCGCCGATGGGGACAATGGACAAAACATTCATCACCGCGATTTCGATGGCCACCGGCGACTTAAACTCCGGGTCCGCGATCCTTAAAAGTAAAAGTCCGCATGAGACGGTTCCGGTTACCGCCCCATAGACAGCGGCCGTTCTTTCGAGGTTATAGTCCCACAGGCGCTTTCCAAGATAAATAACAACGACCGTGGTTAATACCCCGTTGAGGATTGAAATCAGGAAGATGGGAAGCGCATATTTCCATACAACCCAAAATTGAATGGCCATCACCGTAGCCACTATCAGAAAATCGATGGACCAGCCGGTTATTCTGCGCTGAATACCGGGATCAATCAGATGTTCGACGCCAAAATTTTGGAGCAGCAACCTGATCAAGATCGCAAATACAAGTCCGAATACAAAGAAAAAACCCCACATGATTTTGGCCGCATCCGGCGGCAGCAGCATTCCAATATATTTCACAAACGCGTAGGTGATTAGATAAACAAGACCGACAAGGGCGGCCTGAAACGCCATGGAATCCACGTTTCCGGTGTGCAGGCGAAGTTTGCCGGCTGATTCGGCTTGTTTATCTCTGGAAATGATTCCGGTTAAAAGATCCCGGGGCAAATCCTTTGCCCCGTGGACAGCAAGCCCTTTTCGGATTCCTCGGTTTACAATCGGCACACCGACAAAAAACGCAAACAGGTAACCAATGGCAGCGAAGGTCAACCCGATAGTGGCGGCCTGCTCAAAGCCGAAACTCTCCCAGACTTTGCCCACCGAAAGGGCCTGGCCGGGTCCCTCCTCGAATCCCAGGGGCCCCAGAAAACCAAACGTCGGAAAAAGCTCCAGCCCCAGGACCCCGAAAAGTATCACCAGCAGACCGCCCACGGCCGCTTGCAGGCCAAAACACGAACCCTGGACCAGCGCCATCCAGACCGGCCCTTTTATAAACGCTTTGCTGCGGGGCGAGGTGTTTTTTTGATCGTTGCCGTGGGTCAGTCCTACCGAAATAAAGGAGATATTGAAGAAATGATAGGCAAATATTTCCAGATCAGAAACGGCAATTTTGATAACCCGGAAATTAACAAGGATCAGGCCGATCATTCCGCCGATCAGGCAACTCGGAAAGAGAAATCTCTGAAAAAAGGGAACCCTGGCTCTCAGAAGCACACCGATAAGCAGCATGCTTGCCAGCCAGCCGAAAACCAGCATGGATTCAAAGGGAAATGGGGCTGTCATTTCTACCCTCTCGTTTTGCTTCTATTGGAACGTTTTTTTGACAACCACTATAAACCGCAGGATTGCCGCACAGGTCAGAATAGGAAAAAGATAAAAACCTGTCAAATCAATAATGGTTGTGCGCCGTGGACCCAACATAAAGTGAGAAGCACAGAGCGTTTCATTATGTTTGACATTTCGGCGGTTATCCAACATAAAAGTAAAATCAGACATTTTTCCGATTTTAACGGGCTCAACCGGCTCAATCGGCCAACCGACGAATTATGCTCGCCTATATTACCCGCAGGTTTTTGCTGTTGATATTGGTGCTGTTCGGGGCATCGGTGCTGCTTTTCGGCATCTTTATGACCTTCAGCCCTGAACGCAGAGCCGCCACCTACGTCACATCTCCCCAGCAGGCCAAGGACATTCCGCGCATTATCCAGCAGTTCGGTCTGGATGATCCCTTTTACATCCAGTATTTCCGCTGGATAAAAGAATTATCCAAAGGCAACCTGGGCTGGTCCCTTGTGGCTTCCCGGCCGGTGGGCGAAGCCTTCTGGAATTATTTCCCGGTCACGTTGGAAATGAATCTGTTTGCAGCTCCCATTGTTATTTTCTTTGGCATCTGGCTGGGGACGTTATCCGGTATCCATCGCAATACCTGGATCGACCATTCAACACGAATTCTGGCGATTGTGGGCTGGTCGCTGCCCACCTTTTTCTTCGCACTGGTCATGTTGATGGTCTTTTACGGCTACTTTCAGATTTTTCCTCCGGGTGTGCTCAGCGACCATTTGAGCATGTTAATCATGGACAATCCGGAAACGTTCACGCGTTACACCCATCTATACACGATTGACGGCATCCTCAACGGGCACTGGGATGTTACCCTGGATGCGCTGTCCCACCTGGTTCTTCCGGTTCTAACCTATGTCGTTGTTGTGGTGGCGCTAAACATGCGGGTGATGCGCTCGGGTCTGATCGAAGAGCTGTCCAAAGATTACGTGATTACCGCCAGAGCCAAAGGCGCCGATAATAAAACCGTTTATATCAAGCACGCCCGGCGCAATGCGCTGTTGCCGGTGATTACGGTGGCCGGTCAGCTGGTCGCCCTATCAATGGAGGGCAGCATTGCCGTGGAAGTGGTCTTTAATCGCCACGGCATCGGCTGGTGGCTGGCCGAATCGGCGATTCAACTCGATACACCGGTGCTGCTGTGTATTTGCCTGTTTATGGCGGTCGTATTTGTCATCACCAACCTGACGCTGGATATTATGTATGCGTATATTGATCCAAGGATAAGGTTGAATTAGTTGGATTAATTGGATTAGTTTCATTAGTTGATGAAGGGTCCTCAGAAACATAACCAATAGAACCAATCCAACTAATCAAACCAATTAAACAATGATCTTTTAAACAATGACTTCCCAACACCCCCGCTTACGGGAATTAAAATTTACATTGCACCGCATTTTCAGGAACCCGGCGGCCATTATCGGATTTTCCCTGATTTTGTTCTTTGCAGCCGTGGCTGTTTTTGCACCGCAAATCGCACCCCCCAAATACGACCACAACCCCTATCTGATGCCCCATAAAGGTTTTTCGCCCACTCCCAAAGCGCCCAGTGAAACCCATATTTTTGGCACGGCCTCCGGCCAGTACGATATCTTTTACGGTGTGGTCTGGGGGACGCGAACCGCCTTTAAAATCGGGTTGTTTGTGGTGTGCATCGCGGCGTTGATCGGCGTCACCCTTGGTGCGATATCCGGCTATTTTGGCGGAATTGTCGATGAGGTGTTGATGCGCATTGTTGATGTCATGTGGGCCATCCCCACCCTGGTCCTGGCCATGACCATTGTGGTGGCTTTTGGCCGGGGACTCGACAAAATCATGATTGCTCTGGTACTGGTGGGCTGGCGCTGGTATGTGCGGGTGATTCGTTCTGAAATCCTGACGTTGCGTGATCAGGATTTTGTCCAGGCGGCGAAGCTAATGGGCATGTCTGACATTAAAATAATTCTGCGCCATATCATACCCAATGCGATTTATCCGGTATTGATACTGGCCACAATGGACATCGGTTCCATGGTGATCACCGCTTCTTTCATGAGCTTTGTGGGGCTGGGTGCGCCCAAGGGGTTTGCAGACTGGGGCCAGATGGTGGCCCTGGCAAGAAACTATATCGTCGGTCCGCCGGACGATCCCCTCAAGTTTTGGTATGCGATTGTCTTTCCCGGCGGCTGCATCGTCCTGTTCGTTCTGGGGTGGAATCTGATCGGCGATGCCCTGCGCGACGCCTTCGACCCCAAACTGAGAAGAAGATGATTTGATTGCGGATTTTGGAATATTTGATTTATTTTTTTAGACAGGATCTACAGGATTTTCAGGATTATTTTTATTTTTCATCACTTTCGAGAAGAAAGTGATGAAATCCAATCCCGCCTTAAGGCGGGAAAAAAACAAATAACTAACTTTATCAGAAAGAACTTGCCCTTTGGTTTTTGCTGTTGCCATTAATTTTTATATTCGCCGGAGGCGATTGAAATTTTTGGCTTTCATCCGGAAAGCCAAAAAAATATCCAGTAAATCCTGTTAATCCTGTCTAAATAAGAGAAAATAAAATGACCAAATTGCTGGAAATAGTCGATCTGGTGACCAATTTTTACACCTATGAAGGGGTGGTCAAGGCTTTAAACAAAGTGAGCCTGGTGGTCGATCACGGTTCTACCTTCGGGCTGGTGGGCGAATCCGGTTGCGGTAAAAGCGTAACAGTGCGCTCCATTATGCGCATTGTGTCGGAACCGGGCCGCATCGAAGGCGGTAAAGTGATTGTTTATTTGGACAAAAAAAACAAAGCGGCCGGCGTTGATCTTCTTCAGCAATCAGAGGTCTACATGCAGCGCCTCCGCGGGGACCGCATTTCTATGATCTTCCAGGAGCCCAATGCGGCTCTGAATCCGACGATGTGTATCGGTGATCAGGTCGCTGAAAGCTTTTTGTTTCATCAGAAAAAGCAGATGTGTACCAAAATTCTAAAGGATCTCGAATCGCCGGCCGGCCGCGCGGTTTTTCCGCTTAAACAGTTTCTGCAGGCCGTCTATCGGATCGCTGCCCGGCGTCCCGATGCCTTAACACCCCGCCTTTTAAACCGGATTCCGATTTTGCGCTTATGGCAGCGGCGCCTGAAAAATGAGGCCAGAGCCCGCGCGGTTGAAATTATCGCCAAGCTGGGGATTCCCAACCCGGAAAATATCATCGAACAGTATCCGCATAATTTATCCGGTGGTATGAAGCAGCGTATCGTGATTGCCATTGCTCTGGCCTGCAGTCCCGTGCTGCTCATTGCCGATGAAGCCACCTCGAATCTGGACGTGACCATTCAGGCCCAGATTCTGGAGCTGCTTCGTCGACTGAAGCAGGATGAAATTTCCTCGATTTTATTGATTACCCATGATCTGGGTGTTGTGGCCGAAACCTGTGACCGCGTGGGTGTTATGTATGCCGGGAACCTGTGTGAAGTTGCCGATGTTAAAGATTTGTTCCAAAAGCCGTTGCATCCCTATACCCGGGCCCTGCTGGCTGCCGTGCCGAAATTTTCCATGAAAGATGAGTTAAAAAGCATTGAAGGCAATGTGCCCAATCTGGTTACACCGCCTCCTGGCTGCCGGTTTCACCCCCGCTGCCCGCATGCCATGGCGGTTTGCAAAGAGGTCTTTCCCGAAATGACTAAAATCGGACAAAATCATCTGGTGGCCTGTTACTGGGCCGCCTCTAAATACAGATGACAGAGGACAGCAGACAGATGTCAGAGAACAAATGGAAGTAGGGTCGGCCACCGTGCCGACCGTAGATCAGCGGGCGCAGAGGCCCGCCCTCCCGAAATGTCGTTGTGAGGAATTTACCTTGTCTGTGTATGTCTGTGTGGGTCCGTGGCTAATTAAATAATAAAAATGAAAAAGATTCTGGAGCTGAAAAATCTGAAAAAGCACTATCCCATTTTAGGGGGTGTGCTGCGCCGCGAAATCGGCTCCGTCAAGGCCCTTGACGGGATCGACCTGGATATCTATCGTGGGGAATGTCTCGGGGTGGTCGGAGAATCGGGCTGCGGCAAGACCACGGCCGGAAAAGCAATCATCCGCCTGTTTAAGCCCACCGACGGTCATGTTTATTATTACCGCAAAGGCTTTGAATCTGAAGCACCGGCAGACCTTGCCCGCGAAAAAAACTCCCGTATTAAAAAGCTCGGCCTGCGCGGCAGATTGCAGATGGTTTTCCAGGATCCGACAACTTCGCTGGATCCCCGGATGCTGATAAAACATATTGTTGCCGAACCCATCAAAATCCAGCAGCGGCTGGGTGGCCGGGAATTGGAAGAGCGGGTTCTGGAATTGCTTGACCGGGTGGGGTTAACCCGAGATCATCTGCTGCGTTATCCCCATGAATTTTCCGGCGGGCAGCGGCAGCGAATTGCGGTCGCCCGGGCCATTGCCACCGACCCTGAGTTTATCGTGCTCGATGAACCGACCTCTGCCCTGGACGTATCGGTTCAATCCCAGATACTCAACCTGTTAAAGTCTCTGCAGCAAACCCTTAATTTAACCTATATGTTCGTCACCCACCATCTTCTGGTGGTCAAACACATCAGCAACCGGGTGGCGGTGATGTATCTTGGAAAAATTGTAGAACTCGCCGACACCCGGGTCATCTTTTCCAAACCGGCGCATCCTTATACCCATGCGCTGATGTCTGCGATCCCGATCCCGGATGTCGAGCATAAGCAGCAGCGCATCGTCCTGAGCGGCGATGTGCCCAGCCCCGCCAATCCGCCGGCGGGTTGCCGATTTCATACCCGCTGTCCTTTTGCCGTTGATCGCTGCCTGGCAGAAGAACCGCTGCTTGAAGCCGTAGAAACCGGTCATCTGGTCGCCTGTCACCGCAAGCATGAAACGGAAAAGCTGGTGGCCGAAAAATTCGGTCAAAAGCTTATCAGCGATCTGGCAACCTAAATATTGAAAGGATTCATCATGGCATCCAATGAACTTCCGATTCCATCTCATTTCAACCCGCAAAGCGTGGGTGAAGTCTGGAAAGTTCCCTATGAGGCCCGGGCACAAGATGCTGAAAAATGGGCCCAGCAGCATAACCTGCAGCCGGCTTCCCGTGATAAGCTAAAAATTTTCCTGTTATTGGTCGATGTTCAAAATACGTTTTGTATCCCGGATTTTGAGCTTTATGTCGGCGGGACTTCCGGAACAGGTGCCGTGGATGACAATCGCCGGCTGTGTGCTTTTATTTATCGCAATCTCGATGTGATCACCGAAATCTGTCCGACCATGGATACCCATCAGGCGATGCAGATCTTCCACAGCATCTTTCTGGTAAATGACAAAGGGGAACATCCAGCCCCCTTTACGCTCATTACCCCGCAAGACATTGAGGAAGGTGTCTGGAGGTTCAATCCTGAACTATCCTCCAGCCTTCAAATCGACGAAGCTTACGGTCAACAATTTTTGCGCCACTATACCCGGCAATTGAAGAAAGGCGGCAAATATGACCTCACGATATGGCCTTATCATGCCATGCTCGGCGGGATCGGGCATGCGCTGGTTTCGGCCGTCGAGGAGGCGGTCTTCTTCCACAGCATCGCCCGCTTAAGTCGACCGGATTTTCAAGAGAAAGGGGCCAATCCGTTCACCGAGAATTACTCGGTTCTCAGTCCGGAAGTGCTGGCGGGCCCTGCGGGAGAGGGGATTGCTGAGAAGAATGTCGGATTTATTCAAAAACTCTTAGATTTTGATGCCGTGATTATTGCCGGTCAGGCAAAAAGTCACTGCGTGGCCTGGACAATTGACGATTTGTTGAACGAAATCATTGGTTCCGATAAGAAGCTGACTGAAAAAGTTTATCTTTTAGAGGATTGCACTTCAGCGGTGGTTATTCCAGGCGTTATCGATTACAGCGAACAGGCAAACACAGCATTTCAGAAATTTGCTGATGCCGGAATGTGCCTTGTGCGTTCATCCGATCCAATCGTGAGCTGGCCCGGAATCAAACTTTGAGATTTATGAATCAAACAGGCGCGTCAAGCCCGCTTCTAACGCATTTTGGCAAATAAGGTGACATTTTTTGTCAAGGATGCCACTTTCATCAGAGGTGAGGTATTCATTAACTATTCGATATTTAAAGAAATAACAGTTAAATAGGAATTTGGTACAAATTTTGCGATACTGCCTAGTGTCATGTCTCACAAATATGTTACAAAAGTCGTGTGGTATATTTTAGCCCAGTTGAGTTCTTTAATTGAGAAAATTCCAAGCACCAATTAACAAATAACAAACAATATCCAAATTCGAATTTTCAATGATTCAAACATGTTTGGAACTTGGTTGATTGGAATTTGAGATTTGTTTGTCATTTGGGATTTAATCAACTTTGTTTTTAAGATAGAAGATTGATAAACTCAATGCGTGTTTTGTAAATTACTTGCGGGACACAACACTAGTTGTTTCAGAATGCCCGGCCTTTTGTACTTATCTTTTTTGATTTTTGGCCGATATTATAATAAATTAAAACGGTTACTTTTTTTCCAGGTTCAAAACTTCTGGTGGGGAGTGAATGCAGAATACGCTTTATAAAATCCAGCGCGATAAGGCCAAAAGGTCTGTTAGCCTCCGGACGGCAGCGATGGTTAAAAAACCGACATACGAAGAATTAGAAGCCAAGATCAAAAAGATTGAAGCGCAAATCGAGCAGCGCATCCAAACCGAAGAAGATCTGCAGGAATTGGCGGAAAAGTATAAACTGGTATTTGAAAAAGCCCGGGATGCCATTTTTATTATTCAGGACAATGTGATACGATTTGCAAATCGCCGGGCACGGACGGTATTGGGCTATACCGACGAAGAGTTGTCGACAACTGCCATTGCCGAGGTCATCCACCCTAAAGACAGAGACTTAGTCGTCTCTCTGCATTTAAAAAGGCTAAAGGGTCAAAAAGTACCCGCTACGCATTCCTTCAGGGTGATCAGCAAAACGGGCAAAGAAAGATGGGTCGAACTCACCGCCGTGCGCGTTAGCTGGGAAGGTCAGCCGGCCACTTTAAATTTTATTCGCAATATAACCCAAAAAAGAAAACTGGACGCCCAGCTTCAATTCGCCGCCAGGCTGGAAGCCGTCGGCACCCTGGCAGGCGGGATTGCCCATGCATTTAACAACCTCCTGATGGGCATCCAGGGGCACACGTCACTGCTGCTGCTTGAAATCGACTCCAAACATCCCCATTACCCGGATTTAAAGAAAATCGAAAAGGCAATTCAGGAGGGTGCCGAACTCACCAGCCAGCTGATGGGTTACGCGCGCAAGGGCAGATATCAGTCCCGATCCATCGCCGTTAACGAAATCATTGAAAATACCTCCCGGACATTTCAAAAAATGAAAAAGGAAATTACCATCCATCGTGAGCTCACCCAAAGGCCGCATACCATCGAAGCGGACCAGAGCCAGATGGAACAAATGCTGTTAAATTTATATATCAATGCCGCCGATGCCATGCCGCATGGGGGAGATATTTATTTAAAAACCAAAAACGTGACCCACCGGGATATCAAAAGCAAGCTTTACGAGCCCAGACCGGGGAAATACGTCAGGCTCACGATCTCGGACAAAGGCGTCGGAATGGACAAAAAAATACAGCATCGTATATTTGATCCTTTTTTTACGACCAAAAAAACCGGCAGAGGGACCGGCCTCGGGCTGGCCTCGGTTTACGGGATCGTAAAGAGCCACGAAGGCTACATTAACGTAGAGTCTAAAAAGGGCCGCGGGGCCACATTTTTTATTTATCTGCCGGCCGCGGAAAAGAAGAAAAAAGAGAAATAAAAATCAAATAAACGGCAAACTGCCGGCTAAGGGGTTATGTAAGGCCCGCAAACATCAAACCGACATACAGGTACGGGTATTAGTGTGTTTTTCAGGAATTCAGGTGTGTGAATTTTGCGGCCATTTCAAAATATGTTAGAATGAATCAATATATACGGCTTTTTCTGCTCAAGGCTTGAGTTGATTCAATGTGAAGGCAACAAATGATCAAACGGCCCCCACTTTTTATTTACAGATGGAAAAATGCTTGAAAATATATCGAAATTAAATCTGGTTCGTATTGGAAGCTATATCACTTACAGCAGTCTTAAAGAGATCGGTAGCGGTATTTTGGAATCCTTTGAAGGTATCATTGGAGAGGTTGATTTGTCGCATCATGATTCGCCGGTGATTGACAGCATCGATGCGCAGTTTTTGACTTTGATACTTGGAGAAGAATATATCGGAAATACACTGGGAATCACCGATGCGGATTTAAAAATAGATGATGGAGATGAATTTTATAACTCGATTATCGGCGGGAAAAATCCCAAAAATGATGTGGCGGTTGTTTCCACCAAAAAATTGATTCCCCGGCGTCTGGATTCAGATGAAGGATTTGACCTGTTTATCGATCGAACGACCAAAGTGGCCCTGCATGAAGTCGGTCATAATTTCGGCTTGACCGATCATGCCTCTTTTAAGGCGGCACCGGATGGATCATTGTGCCCCATGAGCAGAGGCGAGTTTAATAAATTCGGCTATCGAGGGTATGTGCGGGCCATTGTCGATGGCCGGGGCCTTAATTTTTGTGATGAATGTACGGATTTTTTAAAGTCGATTTATGGATATCGACTCTCTTCAAAAGGGCTGGTAAAAGATGGGCTTGTATCCAGCTTTAATTAGGAAATCTTACCACTTTCCCTACCTGCAGATTTTCACAGCCGTTTTTAAATTATCTTAAGCTTCTTCTCTATACTTTTACGGCGTTCGGAAATAACAAATGATTTCGGGGCGGCAAAAATTTCTTCCGACATCTCTAATAATTTATTTCTGGCATCAATAATATCGGCTTCTTTGGGTAGAAAAAAAAACAGCTTGGCAATTGCGTAAAACGGCACCAGACGATAACCGGCATTTAACAGGGATGCCAGTTTGCGATATTCATCGGCAGCCTGCTCTAATTTCTCCTGATCAATGGTCTTTTGCGCCGCTTCACCGGATGGTTCTTCAGAAGGTGAAATCTTATAGACATGCGAATAATGAATGAGTTTAAACGCAATTTCGGCGATGACGCGTTTGAGCTCCTGCACGGGGTCGATTACAATTTTAACAATGATCTCTCCCAAAACATAGATAATGACACCGGCCAGGATAATATAAAATACGATTACGATTTCCATAACCTTTCCTCCATTAATGACGCAAAACCCCTTACATACCCCGACCGCTTGAGGCGGGATAGTTTGTTACCAAACGCATAAAATCGTAGGCGTCCCCCCCTTTCTTATACGCGGTTTGAATTGTCTCTTCCAGTAACCGGCACACAACTTCCGTGCTTGATTTAAGGTCTTCGAACAACACCGGGCCTTTATGGCTTCTTTTCTTTTTTCAATTTTCGCTTTTCCTTTGGAGTAAGCTGAGCCTTTTTCTGTTGTTCCCTTTTGCCTTTGTCTTTTTTCCCCTTATCACCCATATCTGTTTCTCCTTGTTTGAAAGTGAATTGTGCCGGACTGTGGCGGCCAAACCTCGTGTTCGCAAACGCCTCCAACATGTACCGGAACTTCATCTTAGAACACTTAAGCGATTTTGTCAGCTTAATTCGAAACAGACTGGCACAGTTTGTTGGCGGTGCCCAGCCTGATTCCGTCACGCTCGCCGATTTTTCGTGCGTCCCCTATCACTACCCGGCATGCGGCCTGACAATGATTATACGGATCCGAATTACGCAACGCATAAAATCATAGTCCCTATCATTTCCCGATCTGTCGGCTTTAAACAAATCTGTCTTTCCACAGATCGGAGAGAAATTTTTGCCAGGGTACGGTCAGGATGCTGTCGGTAAGGGTACTTACCGGGTCCTGGCTGACCAGGATTAAATTTTGAAATACACTTTCTTCCTTTAAATAATTTAATCCTTTGAAGTCATTTCTGCTGATCTTTGTGGATGCTTTCACCTCTATGGCTGTCCGGGTGCCTATCAAAAAATCCACCTCATGACCGTTTTTTGATCTCCAGTACGCCAGGGGGAGTTTTTTGCGCTTGTAACTCAAGTATGCCCGCAATTCCATACAGATAAATTGCTCAAAACTTTTTCCGTAAAGATTGGAGTTGCGATCCAGTGCCTCCGTGCCGGCCAGCATGTGTGTGATGCCGGGGTCGAAGAAATAAAATTTTCCGGTTTTGATCGCTTTGCGCTTTTTGGATTCGGTCCAGGCAGGCAGAAGAAAGCCGACCAGGGTATCTTCCAGCAAGCCGACATATTCCGTAACAGTTGAAGGCGGCACCTGGCAGTCATTTGCAAGCTTGGTGAAATTGATCATTTCGCTATTGGCCAGTGCAATGGTTTTCAAAAAACGCGAAAATGGCGGAAGACGCCTTATAAGCCCCTCTGCCAGAATTTCTTCTTTCAGGTAAGTGTTTACATAGGCATCAAGCTCTTCCTCCGGATGCGCGCTTAGATAGACGGCCGGCAGGCCACCATAGCGCAGGTAGCGGCTTAAATCAAAATCAGGTATTTCGTGGTAAATCAGCGGGAACATCCCGGCATTCCAAACACGGCCGGCTAAAAGGTTTGCCCTGCCCCGGCGCAGTTTTCGTGCACTGGAACCTGTGAGTAAAAAAGTGAGATTGCGGGATTCGATGAGTCGCTGGATTTCATTGAGAAGTTCCGGGATGCGTTGGATTTCGTCAATCACGATGATGTCGGCAGGGGCCGCTGCAATCAGGGATTCAAGTTCATGGGGAGCAGCGGACAGCTTCAGAAAATACCGTGAATCAAGAAGGTCTATAATGGTGGCTGTTTTCGCCAATTGTTGACGAATGAGGGTGGTTTTACCTGTGGCACGCGGCCCAAAAAGAAAAAACGATTTCATTGCCAATAAAGGGGGCAGTTGTAATTGTCGTTTAATTTCCATACAGCAACTCCGTTGTGGATTATCTTGATAATTCACATTATAAATGCTTGTTGTGAGGTTTGCAAGGGGAAAAGATTAAAGAATAAATGATAGGCGGCCTCTTACCAGTTTTCTATTCGCTTAACAGCTATCAGCTTAGTAGCTTACAGCTGGCGCTTCAGCGCCCACCCTTTGAGCTTTCAGCCTTGAGCCTTTACATTTGTCATTTTGCGCCATGACTTGTCTGCCTACGCCATGAGGTGTCCTCCTGGAGCCATGAACTGTCGTTTTCCGCCATGCCTGCCCCGTTAAATATATCGAAGATATGGAGCGAAGCGAATTTAACCGGGGGGCTGGCAAGGCATCATTTCTGACCCGAAGGTATCAAAGGGCTGCGAAAGATGCGGGCGAGGCGTACGCTTAAAATTTTTCTTGCAAATTAGAAATGAGTTTCTTTAATACAAGGCCTAGTGAATTACGAAACGCATAAAATCATAGGCGTACACTTGTTCCCGTCGTTAATCGACCGTTGCTGCGCCAGAAAGCACCAGTTCCATGTAAACGTCGGCTGATGCATAGCCTGGGTTTGCCGGCAGCGATGCATGCGCGAATCCCATGGATTCATAAAGCCGCAGGGCCGATCTAAGCCGAGTACTTGAAACCAACGACACCTTGCGTGCCCCTATACTTCGTGCGTAATCAATCACCCTTTTGATAAGGAGCCGTCCAATTCCTTGCCGTTGCTCCGAATGTGCAACCGCAAGTTTAGCGATCTCAACAACGTTGCTACAGTGACGTATTGCGGCGCATGTTCCAATCACGGCCTTTCCTTCAACTGCGAAAAATATTTGTCCCCCATTGTCAATGATAGATTCACGCGGGGAGTTCAGGTGCTTCTCGTCGGCTTCTTCGAGCAAGCCAAAACCTTCAAGCCATTCCCGGTTGAGTCTTGCAAAATCCCGTGCATACCGCTCCTCATATAGAATGATCTTCATCTTACGCTGTCCATTTCAGGCGTTAAGCATTTTCTCGCTTTACATTTATCTATACCCAAAATCCAAAGATCAGCTGAATCCAGATTTATTGAAAATACATGAAATTTGCTGAAATTACAGATATGTAATGGATATCAAACATAGGTATAGCTTTCAAGACTGGAGAATTCGAGGAGGAAATAAAATTCGATTAGATTCAGATGGTCGGCACTGCTTTGGCCCAAATGGTTTAGAAAATACTATCGCCTCAGTCCTTTTCTTCTGTCATTTTAATTCAGAATCAATATAGGCCTTAAGCTCTTCCTCAAGAGCAGGATCAATAAGGGTTTCAGGGGCTGCTGCCAGAATTTCTTTACAGGTTTTATTGGCCCGCTGCACGATGTCCCGGGCCCCCTGCTTTTCCCAGTCACTGTAGCTCCCGCAATACGAATGTGACGCGCGCCATCGATCGCGGCAGCGCTTGAACGTGGTGTCGTGTATTAGATAGTTGCCTCCGTGGCCGACCTCTTTAATCATCTCGATATTCATGTCGCAGTCCGGACCATCGATGCCCTGCATGATGCGCTTGACACGACTAATCAGCTCACCATCGATGATGGTCTTCTCGTAGGATACCGTCAGAATGTTATCTATAATACCAACCGCTTCGTTAAGCAGGTGTGCGCCGGCCAGCATACCCATCATCAGGTTTTGCATGGTTTCAAAACCAGCCTGGTAGTCAACGATCTTGGCGTCCGTGATGCCGGTCATGGCCCGGGCCGGTAGGTTGTAAAACTGGGTTGCAAGTTGAATGTTGGCTATATTGATGAGCATGCCTTCGGGTGTGCCGCAAAAGAAATCGCCGCTTTGCAAATCTGCCGCAGTAGCACTAGGACCGTAGACCACCGGC
>PVMK01141835.1_pt1 | contig 14784 bp, 15 predicted proteins | sample 1853481 | NCBI WGS metagenome assembly PVMK01 (sample SAMN08533507, study PRJNA380276) | Marine sediment metagenome, whole genome shotgun sequencing project.
CGGCCCCACCGTGCGTTGCGACAGAGGGCGCGAGCTCAACTTCCCCTCCAGTTTTATCGACTGCTCAGCTGAAAAAACGCATAGGCGCTAATCTACCTGCAGCGAAAGCAGAGATCGACGCCTCTGTTCCCCCGCAAGTGGGGGCCGAGATGGAAAAAAACAAAGCCGCCAAGCAAGCTGTCGCGAAACAAAAGACCGAGCCCACTGCCATGGACAGATTGGCGGCTGAGGCGGAAAAAGCAGAATCGCTTGAGGACGTTAGCGACAAGTTGGCCGAGACGCTGTTTGGCTCCGAAGAACTGGAAGCAATCAGCCTGCAGATCCGGGAAAAGGCGCAGCAGAAGCGGTTGGAGGCGAAGGCACGAGCCGCTGGCGGTGATGCCGCGCCATCGCCCACGCCGGAAGGCGCGCAAGCCAACGCAGAAACAGAATCTCCGAGTGCTTCCGAGGCGCCGGCAGCAGCCAAACCGGCGGCCGCTGGTGAGGAGCCCCTCGAGCTGGTCGCCGAAGAACCCGTAACGCCGAAGCCTGAGCCCGATGCCGAGAAGGCCCCGGAACCTGCCGCCAAAAAACCCGAGCCGCCGAAGCCTGCGTCCGAACCCGAAACGATCGAGAGCCAGTTTTCGAAGTCGATGACGAAGACTTTGAAAATCCTGGATGTCAACGCCATGCAGAAATTGGAGGAAGAAGAAAAAGAAGAAGAAGAAGAAGAAAAAGAAGGAGAGGACACAAAAGCATTCAGGGCAGGACTGTTGGGTCGCCTGAGAGAATCGTTCAAGAGCTGACTCGAAACAGCCGCCCCCACCTGGAGACCTCTGTATCGCCCTCAGGATGCGGTCCGCCTGCAACGTTTTTCTCTGCAGCGCGACCGACATTTATTGATTCGCCCGTCTTGAGTTTACGGGACGGCAGTCAGTCAGCCCCCTTTTATTGTGAGGTTGTCGAGCCGGAGCCAGCGTATCCCGTCAGCTCGACATAGCCGCGGCCTGTGAGTTCCTTGCCGGCTCGTTGACCTTTTACATCAACGGCGCCTTCCCAGTAACGAACATTCGTGCTGAGTTCCTGTGCTTTAAGAACAGGATTTACATGCAGGGTCAATGCAAGCGGTGCAATCTCTATCTGCCACTCCATCGGATAGCGTCCGCCGCGCGGGCTGTCCCAGTATTCCCTGACGTCGACGGCTACATCATCTCTGGTCAAAGGAAGAGCGCGGCCGTCTGCTCTGATCCAGGTACCTGCGCTGTGACTATCCTGACTACCGTCGATTCTTCGCAAGTTGTAGAACATGAGATCACTGCCATCCGAAAGCTGTAAGGCAAACCAGTCCCAGCCGCTCTGTTCTCTGGATAAAGCGCTGCTACCCCACTCGCGATCAAGCCAGGAGAGGCCGGTCACGGCGTAATCGATGCCGTCGACTCGCAAGGTGCCGTCTGTTTGCAGTCGGGAAACGGAATAGTAGTAACTGGCATTGCCCGGTTGCGAGGATTTTTGCGAGAGGCCGTCGATGCCATTGAGGATGGGTGGTTTGAGAGGAACCAGGTTCAGATCGATAGCGATGTTCTTGTCGGCAGCGTGTATTCGCCATGGAACGGCAAGTTCATCGTTAGTGGTAGTCGTGATTGAAGCCGCTCCCACCGGCTCTCTTTTGTCATGTCCACGATCGCTCGCAATACGGGACACTGCAGTTGCAATGGACCAATCCTCCAGCCAGACGCGGAAGGGGCTGGTCTGAGCGCCCGCAAGGCCCAATGAACCGCGTGCGTAGCGCTGCGCGACATGGAATTGCTCGTTGTCGACGTCGGTGATGGCAAAATGCCCGATATAGACCTGCTTGCCTGTCCATGCGGACGATTCGTCGGCTTCGGGCTCCCCGTTTGCAGTCTGTGGTGTCAGCGAAAAGCGAAAAATGGTCAGGTCAAAGCCGAAACGCTCTCCATTCTCAGCATCGAGATTACCCGTGATATACCACCACTCGTTCCTGTATTCGGGATGCGGGCCGTGGTCGGCGGGGAAGGAGAAAGCCCTGGGCTCGATGGCACTGGCATAGGCTCCCATGCCCTCATCGTTAAGGAGTTCCGAGAGCCGGGAGGAGCCGCTTGCGGGTTGCGGGACGGCGTTTGCCGGGTCTGCCTGAGGCCACATCCAGGTCATACTGCCAAGGATAATTACTATTAAAACAATAATTAACAGTATTTTTTTCATGTTATTACTGCGCTATTCCTCGCGCATGGCGAGGGCCGGTTTGGCGCTTGCGCCACGGTAAGCGGGATAGATGCCAGCGATGAGAGCGGCACCGATGGAAAGGGCCAAAGCAGTGACCAGCACCTGCCACGATATCGTGATGTCCATCTGCCAGCCGAAGGCGCGCCGGTTAATCACAAGAATGAGCACGGCGGCCATCACGAGGCCTAACGGGATAGCGGCAAGGCCGCTGAGGAGACCAATAAAGCCCGATTGGACGGTCACCATACTGGCCAGCTGGGCCGGCGTCATGCCGACAGCTCTCAACACGGCCAGTTCCCGTGCACGCTCGAGTTGCAATGCCAACATTGCGCCCAGGGTACCGATGAGTGCGACACCCACCGCCAGCCAGTAAAGGACATCGGTGATGATGAACGTGCGGTCGAAAATTTCCAGCGACTGATCGCGGAGTTCCTTGTTGCTCCGCACGAGTATTGCCTGACGGCCCATCGCGACCCTGCGCAGCTGTTCAATGACATCCTCCGCGTTGGCATCCGGACTCAAATAGAGTCCGATCGCATCGATGCCGTCATCCTGGAAAGCACGTTCGTAGGTACTACGGCTCATGAGCACAGAACCCTGGTTTCTGTCGTAACTCTGATAAACGGCCGCAATATGAAAGGTTTGCTTACCATTTGCGGTGTTTAGCGCAAGCGTGTCGCCACGATTAACGTTGTGTCTGTAAGCATAGGGTTCGGAAACGAGCACGGCACCCTGCTCATCAAAGGCCCGCCAGACTTCAGCAGGATTACCATCGAGTATTTTGGTGCCGGCATAACTATGCGATGCCATTTGCAAGGCGAAGACCTGAGTGCGGCCAGCCTCTGATTCCAGCCAGATTCTGCGTCTGGTGCTGTATTCAGAAACGCCATCGACCTCGAGTAAATCATCGATCAAATCTGCGTCGAGCTGACCCCGTGGCACTCCTATATATATGTCGGAGCGCAGAGTGTTGCCGAGCCAGTCGCTCACAGAAATCCTGAAACTGTCAACCATGACGCTGACACCGACGGTTGCAGATACAGCAACGGCCAGGGCAACAATCGCTACACCGGTCCGACTCAGGTTTGCGCCTATGCCTGTTACGGCAAGCCTTGCCGTGATACCGCCCAGTCTCCTGGCTGCCGGTGCGGCGAAGTTCGAGAATGCCTTTGCCGCAATCGGGATACACAGGGCGAGGCCAAGAATCAGCAGGAACATGGCTGCCAGTCCAGCAATGAGATTGTTGCCGGATACATTGAGTAACAGGATCGCAAGCAAGGCCGCGCCGATTCCGACCATGGCGATGATTGGCAGCAACCTGCCGGCGCGACGCTCGAGCACCGAGCGTGTCAGTGCCAGCCGCGGCTGAAAGGACGACGCTTCGATTGCCGGTACGGCTGCGGCAATCACTGTTGCTCCAAGGCCCGCGACCAGACCCTTGATGATCGAAGCCGGACTCAATTCCACCTCGGTGACGTTGACGACGAAAAAAAGATCGTTGATCGATCGCGAGACCAGTACAAGCAACTGCTCGCCCAGCCAGATGCCGCATACGACACCGAGCGTTGCCCCGACAACTCCCAGTACGAGGCCCTCGTTCAGAATCAGGAAAAAGGTCTGCCGCCGTGTCAGCCCCAAAGCCCTGAGCACGCCAATCAGTCTGCGACGCTGCAATACCGCAAAACCCACGCTGTTATAGATAAGGAATACACCGACCAGGAGTGCCAGCAAACTCATGGCCGTGAGATTGGTCATGAAAGCCGCGCTCATTTCCGTCACGGATTGCGTGCGGCGTTCCGCACTCAGCAGTCGGGCCTCGGCCGGTAAGAGGTTCCTGATTCTGTCGATGGATGCCTGACTGCCTTTTTCCGGTATCCGTACATCGATGCGCGTAAGCCTGCCGTAGCGGCTGAGCCACTCCTGGGCGACTGAGATGTCCACAATGACGAGGTTGTCGAGGGCGCGAGAATTTTCACTGTGTAGCAGGCCGACGAGGACGCCAGGAAAGCTTCTGCCGTCGGCGGCAACGGAGAATTGGTCGTCCAATTCCAGTTGAAGCACCCGCGCAGTTTGTTCCGACATCAATACAGCGCCCGGGTCCGTCAGTATGCGGCGGATGATGTCTTCATTTGATCGCCCGTCCGGACGCGATCCCGGATGGTTCTCGGCAGCGTCAATCGCGGCTGAAGCCGCTCCCACGAAGCTCGATGCGTCGTTGTTTGGGACCGTGTAGTTGCGAAATTCGCGTTCGGCGAACACATCGACGCCGAGAACCAGTAGTGTGGTGCTTTCGATGTCGATATAGCCTTCGACGATCGGCGCGATATTACGAATGCCCTCCTCGACTCTGAGTTTCACGTAGAGGTTTTCGTCGACACCAGCGGGGCCTGCGATGATCTGGTGTGTTGCTTTCCCGTTGACGGTATCCATCGACAGCAGAAACGCTTTTCGTGCGCTTTCATTGGCGAGATCGACGGCAACCATCACGGCGACGCCGGTGCAAATACCCAGCAGCGCCAGACCCAGCTGCCACGGATGCCTCAGCAGGTAGCCGAAGCTGGCGCGATAGAGAACCGGCATCAGTTTTTCCCGTTGCCGGCGATGAGCTTTCCATCGCGCAACTCGAGTACGCGATCACAAAAAGCTGCGACCTTGGCACTATGCGTGGCAACGATCATCGTGCCATTTGTCTGCCTTATGAGGCTGTCGAGCAATTGCAGGACGTCGTCTGCGGTTTTGTCATCGAGATTGCCGGTGGGTTCATCGGCGAGTAACAAAGAAGGTCTGTGTGCGAGCGCCCTTGCGATGGCGACGCGTTGTTGTTCGCCTCCCGACAAAATATCGGGATAGCTGCTCGCACGATCTCCCAGTTCAACGGCCACGAGCAATTCCCGCACACGATTTGATGCGTCCGGTTCGCCAACCTGGTTCAGTTCCAACACCAGCCTGATGTTATCGGCCACTGTCAAAGTCGGCACCAGATTGAAGGCCTGGTAGACGAAGCCAATGTGCGCCCTGCGGAAAAGGGTCCGATCACGCTCGGACATGGCAGTGATATTAAGGCCCGCAACTTCGATTTCACCTGCATCGGGCGCGTCGATGCCGCTGATGAGATTCAAAAGCGTGGACTTGCCCGAGCCACTGCGGCCTCTCAAGGCAACCGTCTCGCCTTTGGCGAATTCGGCGGTCAGTTTATTCAGTACCAAATGCCGCTGTTCGCCTTCTGTGAAGCCGCGGCATAAGTCCTGTATGCGGACCTGAATATTCTCGTAGCTGACCATTGCAGGATGAGAGAGTATCATCTGAGAGATATGACCAGATTCAACAATGGTGCACGGACTTCCAAGCGAGCCGACAAACACCGTTAACCAGCAGCCGCCTGATCTCCTTACTGGCCCTTGTGAGCCTTGCCGTCTGTGGCGGCGGCGATGCGTATCGGTAGCCGCTTCGCCCCCCACTCTCCCGGCGGACCATCGAAGACACCAGCGAGGCGGGTGCCGCAGCTGTTACAGAAGCCCGAGTGATTATCAGTGGATAAGTTCCAGGTCGACAGTTCATACCAGTCGCGGCCGATGAGTATCTCTTTGCAATGGTGGCAATACGTGCTTTCGCCGTCGAAGTCGTGAACGTTGCCGGTATAGACGTAGCGAAGGCCATTCTTCGTTGCGATCTCTCTTGCTCGTGTCAACGTGCTCTGCGGCGTTCGCGCCTTGTTCATCATTTTCCAGTCCGGATGAAACGCCGTGACATGTAATGGCACGTCAGGCCCCAGATTCTCCATGATACACTGAGTCATTTCTTCGATCTAAGCTTCAGAGTCATTCTCCACGTGAATCAGGAGATTGCTGAGTTCGAACCAGACATCGGTTTCTTCTTTCAGGTACTTGATGGTCTCGAGGACGGGTTCCAGATGACCGCCACAGACTTTCCAGTAAAAGCGCTCGGTGAAGGCCTTGAGATCGACGTTGGCGGCATCCATGTGCTGGTAGAACTCGACTCTGGGCTCCTCGGTCATGTAGCCGGCTGTCACGGCAACAGTCTTGAGGCCTCGCGCATGACAGGCTCTGGCAACGTCGATGGCGTACTCGAGAAAGATGACGGGATCGTTATAGGTAAAAGCAACGCTGCGACAGCCTGTCTCGATGGCGGCTTCTGCAATCATTTCCGGCGAGGCACTGTCCTGCAGCCTGTCGAACTCTCTTGATTTGGAGATATCCCAGTTCTGACAGAATTTGCAGGCCAGGTTGCAGCCGGCGGTGCCGAAAGAGAGCACGGGTGTGCCGGGCAGAAAATGATCGAGCGGTTTTTTTTCGATCGGGTCTACACAGAAGCCGCTGGAGCGGCCATAGGTAGTCAGGACGATTTCATCGTCATGGCGAGCGCGGACGAAGCAAAGGCCGCGTTGACCGTCACGCAACTTGCAAAACCTGGGACAAACATCGCACTGTAGCCGGCCATCATCGATCCTGTGCCAGTAGCGTCCGGGAACGCTGCCTGCAAAATCGGTCTCTCTTAAGCTATGGGCCCTGCTCGTACTCATCGGTTCAACCCAGTGGATGGATATAGAGTAGCTATGGGGACTAAACTAGACAATACGAGGAAACCAAATCATGGCCGTTATCCGGGAAGCCGCGGTTGCCGGTCAGTTCTACCCCGGCAATGCAGGCGAACTAAGCACCACCGTCGAGCAATACCTCGATGAGGCCCCGGCCGGGACAGGACCCCGACCCAAAGCACTGATCGTGCCGCACGCCGGCTATATCTACTCCGGCCCTGTCGCCGCGTCGGCCTACGTCAGGCTCAGGCCTTACGGGGACCAGATCTCCCGGGTGATCCTGCTGGGCCCCTGCCACCGGGTGCCGGTCCGTGGCCTGGCTTTGAGCGGCGCCGATGTGTTCAGAACACCGTTGGGTGACGTGCCGCTGGACAAGAAAGCGATTGCCAGTCTGAACTTGCCCTCCGTCAAAGTCTTCGATGACACGCATACTTTCGAGCACAGCCTCGAGGTGCACTTGCCCTTTCTGCAGACCTTGCTGAATGAATTCATGCTGGTGCCGTTGGTGGTGGGAGATGCCGCGGCGGCAACGGTTGCCGAAGTGCTCGAGGCGCTTTGGGGCGGGCCGGAGACGCTGATCGTTATCAGCTCCGATCTCAGCCACTACCTGGATTACGACACAGCCAAAAAGCGCGACCAGGCGACCTGTCAGGCGATCGAACACTTCGATGCAAAAAGCATTGGTCCTGACGACGCCTGTGGTTGTCACCCGATCGCCGGCCTGCTTGCATTGGCCAAAGACCATGGCATGACGGTAGAGACCCTCGATCTCAGAAACTCTGCCGACACTGCAGGGCTCATGGCCCAGGTCGTAGGCTATGGCTCATGGATATTTATGGAATAAATTGCCTTACCCAGGGTCTATAATTAGGGGTGTGAAACATTTGCAGTGTGCGTCGGAGAAAGTGACATGAATGAGACTAAGATCGGCACAGTGACCCACTACTACAACCACTTACATGTGGCCGGTGTTTCCATCACCGATGGCGAACTGCACAAGGGTGACACCATTCACATTGCGGGCCACACCTCAGACTTCGAGCAGAAAGTCGAATCGATGCAGATCGACCATGAGACGGTGGAAGTCGCCAAGCCGGGCGACCAGATCGGGCTCACGGTGATCGAGCATGCCAGGGAACACGATACCGTCTACATGGTGAACTGAGCCGCGGCAAAAAACGATGCGGCTTTATCTCGTTCAGCACGGCGATGCCGTATCGAAAGACGTCGACCCTGACCGCCCCTTAAGCGATCAGGGGCGAGCTGATATAAAGCGCCTGACAGCGTGGCTCTCAGGCCAGAACGTCCAGGTCGCGCAAATCCTGCACAGCGGCAAGAGCCGGACGATTGAGACCGCAGAGCTACTCCGGCCATTGCTTGAATCCCCCGATCAGATTTTCGAGGGGCAGGGACTGGCGCCCAATGACTCGCCCGAAGCTTTTCTTCGACAGTTAAAAGACCCCAAAAAAGACACGCTCATCGCCGGCCACATGCCGTTCGTGGCGCGCACGGTGTCACAGGCATTGACGGGCGCACCCGATCGGCAACTGGTGGAGTTTCTCCCGGGAAGTGTCGCCGGCATCGAACGCAGCGACCGTGTAACCTGGCATCTTTTCATGTTCGCTCGACCCGAGTTCCTGCACAGAGGAGGAATATCGCAGGCCGTCTATTAACGCTCCTGCCTTCGACCCGAGGCGTACATTATTGGTCTCGCAGATCGAACCTCGGTCGGGAGAATCTGGGGGGGCGAGAGAGGCACGATTCGGCTTGCGAGAATGACTACGACGGGGCATTTCTGCCCATTTGATGCTATCGTTCTGCCGGCGTCGGGAGAGCAAGAACAGTATGTCGAGTCTCTTTATCGAATTGAAGCGGCGCAACGTTTTCCGCGTTGCGCTGGTCTATATCGTCGCCGCCTGGCTACTTCTTCAGGTAGCCGACGTCGTCCTGAATAATATTGAGGCACCGAACTGGGTGTTCCAAACCATCCTGCTGCTGGTGACGCTCGGTTTTCCGTTTGCGGTGATATTCGCCTGGGCCTTCGAGCTCACACCGGAGGGCCTGAAAAAAGAAAAGGACGTCGATCGCTCAGCGTCCATAACTCGTGATACAGGGAAAAAACTGAATTTCGCCATTATCACCGTATTGGTGCTGGCGCTCGGTTACTTTGCTTACGACAAATTTGTAATCGACCCGGGGCAGGAAGAGACGCTGGCTACGGCGAGCACTCAGGCTAAAGAGTCTAGCAAGACCGATACGCCGGAAATGTCGATCGCAGTGCTGCCGTTCGTCAACATGAGTTCGGATCCCGAACAGGAGTTTTTCTCGGATGGCATCTCGGAAGAACTCCTGAATATGTTGGCGCAGTTTCCCGGCCTGCGAGTGGCGGCACGTACGTCGTCGTTTCAATTCAAGGGCATGAATCAGGATATTGCCAAGATTGCCGACACTTTGAATGTTGCGCACATTCTCGAGGGCAGCGTACGGAAGTCCGGCACCAAACTCAGGATCACGGCGCAGCTCATCAAGGCGGATGACGGCTTTCATCTATGGTCGCACAGCTATGACCGTGAGCTGGACGATATTTTTGCCGTGCAGGACGAGATTGCCAGGGCAATCAGCGATGCGCTCAAAGTAAAGCTTGCACTGGATATTGCCGTGGGCCAGGCGGCGCAGCCCACTATTGTCAAAGCTGCCAATACCGATGCTTACGAAGCCTATCTCCGGGGGCGCCAGTTAATCCATCGCCGTGGTCGGGAATCTCTGGAGGATGCGGTCCGCCACCTCGAGCGTTCGCTGCGTCTGGACAACGACTTTGCATCGGCTCATGCGCAACTGGCCATTGCAACAACCCTGCTGCTCGATTCACCCGGGTCCTATGGCGACCTGACCCTGGAGGAAGTGAGGCGGAAAGCCATCCCGCATTTCGAACGGGCACTGGAACTCGAGCCCAAGCTTGCCGACGCTCATGGCGGCCTCGCGCTGTTATCGAGGAACAGTGGCGATATCACCTCGGCCATTGAATATGCTCGAAAGGCACTGGAGCTGAACCCCAGTTACAGCGACGCGATGAACTGGTTGTATATTTCGCTCGGCGACATGGGCGAATACCAGGAGCAGGAAGCAACCCTCAAGCAACTCCTGGCTACCGATCCAATGACTATTGTCGGTCGTTCGAACTACATCAGTTGGTTGGGTGGCACCGGAAGGGTCGAAGAGGGTCACGACATGGCCGATCAGTTACTCGCGCAAAGCCTGCGGTCCGGGTATATGCGGCATGCTGAATTGTCATTCACTCACGAAGCCAGATTGGCCGAGGGCCTGGCCTGGGGCCTTAAGGCGTATGTCGAGGACCCTAACGATGCCTTCACCAACTTCTACGTCATACAGGGATTCCTCTGGGTCGGAGAATACGATGAGGCACGACGCATCAACGATGGTCTGGCTTACATGGTCGATGTCGCCGAAGGGTATTTCAATGACGCCATCCAGGCAACGCAAAGAAAAATGCTGCTGGATCCGGAAAACGAATCAGTCATCGCGGCGGCAGCCTATGTTTTGTATGACGCGGGCCGCATTCATGAGGCGTTGCCGCTTTACGAGCGCTTGCGTGATTTTCGGCCCGAAGGACGGCCTATCACCGGGTTCAACGACTCGATGATGCGACTGGCATTGGCCCGCAGGAAGGCGGGCGACGAGCATGCTGCGCAGGCTGCCGCACGGATTGCCAAAAAGGACCATGCTGCGCTCCGCGCGGCCGGAGAGAAGACCCAGTTTCAGCACCGGACAGAAGCCATGATTGCTGCGTTCGAGCATGATCCGGACGGCGTAATCACCGCACTGAAAGCAGCCATGCAACGTGGCCTTCGAGATTCGCGAGTCTTTGGCGATCTCATGTTTGAGGACATGTGGGAAGAGCCACGTTTTGTTGAGCTTCAACAGGAAGTGGACGCAATGCTCGCCCAAGAACAGGACAAGGTATTGCAGCTGATTTGCTTCAACAATCCGGCGCCGGGCGGCTGGCAACCCATGCCAGAGACCTGTAATGATGTGGAGGAGCAGCTGGTACTTTGAGCACCTGAATAGCGATGTGACATTTGATACGAGCGCTCGTGTTCTTTCATAGCGTACGATAACCAGCGAGACAGCGGATGGCGTAACTGATCTAACAATCCGTCACTTTTTAAGAAAGTCGCTATCCACCAAACAAAATAACAAAACGTAATTTTAATATTCTAATAAGGGAGTGAATCATGAAAATAAAAACGATAGTTGCTTGTGTTATTTGTCTACTCATGGCTGGGACCATGGCAAATGCGGATGAGTCCGATGCCTTGGTGCAGCTGGACAAAGAATGGGGAGAAGCCGAGGGACCAGCGACCCTTGAGCGACTGATTGCTGACGACGTCCTGACTCTGGGCTCAGAGGGCGTGATCGGCAAGGCACAGATGCTCGAAGCTGCGGCAAACGACGACGCGGCGACGGGACCGTACGTCGCCGGGGACTATGACGTTCGTTTCCTTAGCGACGATGTCGCCGTGATGGTTCACAGTGCAGGCGAGCCTGATCCGCACTGGAGCATGCACGTCTGGCAAAAACGGGATGGCAAGTGGCAGGTTGCGGCTACGGCCACCGTGCCCGTCGAGGAATAAATCCTCTTCAGGAAACCTGATCCGTTTCGACTATTTTTCCGGAGGGGCTGCGGCATTGACGCTGCAGCCCTTCCAGACGGATAGTCGCGGCACGGCGCATATCGCCCGTCGGCACATGCCCCACGCCCGGCCAGGTCGATATCCGTTTTCGATCCACAACGGGCATCCTCAAATGTTTAACATTCTTGAGCCAATTGCCCGGCTGATTCACCTATTACTTCTTTACAGCTACTGCCTTATGATGCCGAGCAGATCTTGGCAAATACTTTCCTGCGCCGGAGGAGAATGAACAATGTCAGTCGAACTATCCACCGTTAGAGCAGGGCTTGCGATCGTCCTGCTCGGCCTTTTTTTCAATGTGGCTCTCGGCATTTCATTTGCTTTGAATGAAGATGCCTACAAAGATTATATTGCCGAAGGCATAGCGGCTCATCCCGAGCTTCACGACGAGAAAAGCAAGGATAAGATTTGGCGCTACGCACAGCGTACGCACTTCCACGCCGGAGGCGTTGCTGCATTCAGTCTGGGGTTGATTATTCTTGTGATGTTCTCGGACTTATCACGTAAGTTGCAGATGAGCTCATCCGTACTGATTGGCCTCGGCAGTTTCTACCCGTTCGCATGGCTCAGTATGTTTTTCCTCGCACCTTTAATTGGCCGCGGTCCGGCTCACGAGCATATTTTGACGAGTTTGTTCACTTATATTGGTGTCGGTGGCTTATTACTCGGCAGTTTTTTTCTCGTCGCAAATCTATTTCTGGGTCTTTTCAAGAACCGAGTGGATGCTTAAGGGGATGTCTGCTTGCCACCGATACTGTAGAAGGCTGACACGGATCAATTCCAGTGTCCATCAATCATCTTGCGGCCTGGAAAACCGGGGGTCGTCAAGCATTGAATAATCTGTAAGGCTGTCAAGAAAGCTGAGCAAATCGTCCTTTTCCGAGGTACTGAGCTCGAACCCCGCCAGTAACGGACTCTTGTTCGAATTAGCCTTGCCGATACCCGCATTCGGGCCGTTTTGAATGCTGCGGCCGCCTGCCGCATAGTGATCGATTACCTCGGACAGCGTTGCGATGCTGCCGTCGTGCATATAGGGCGCGGTAATTGCAATATTTCGCAAGCCCGGCGCTCGAAACCTGCCGTCGTCGTCGGAGTGACCCGACTCCTTGCGGAGGCCAGGATCCGCCTTCGGATAACGGTCGCGAGCTCCGACGTTATACAAGCCCGTGTTATGAAATTCTGTTGTCTCTTGCGATCTTCCCGGCAGGTGTTGACTGCCTGCAAGGTTTTGACCTTCGTGGCAGGCACTGCATTTAAGTTTGTCAGAGAAAAACAGCTGCATGCCACGCATCGCTGATTCCGATATCGCACTGCGATCGTCGAGATAAACGAGACGATCGAACGCCGAGTCCGCCGCGATAATCGACCTCACAAAACTTGCCAGCGCCTTGATGATGGTGTCGATACTTACTGGATCCGGCGACTTTGGAAGTGCTCGTTGAAAGAGCTGTGCATAGGTCGAATTGGATTCAAGTTCCGCGACAAGAGATTCCTCTCGCCCGGTCAGCCCGAGCTCGACAGGCTGCTCGTTGAACAAGGGTATCGCAATCTGTCGCTCGAGCGTCCGTACGTCACGACTGGCCCAGGTGTAAATGTTGTTATACGCCACGTTAATCAGTGACATGCTCGAGCGACTATGAAGTTCGCCGGTTACGCCGATCGCCCGCGATCGGCCGTCGGTAAATGCAAGTCGCTGATGGTGGCAGCTCGCGCAGCTGCCGGCACCGTTTACCGAGAGGCGCTTGTCATAGAACAGGAGCCTGCCGAGCTGAACCTTATCCTCTGTGACGGGGTTGGCATCGGGTACCGGTGGCGGCAGGAAGCCAGGCGGTAATTGCCAATCGAATTCAACCTGAAGATTGGAGCGGTCTTTGTCTTGCTGGTCGACGGTCGTGCAGGCGGCCGACAGCAGGGCGACGCAGGCAATGATGCTGCGTCGCCGGAGACATGAATGAATCAGCGTGACTCTGCCCAGAGGTCTCGCGTGGCGTCGCCCATTGGCTGAATGTAGGACGCGAGTGTATTGCGTTGGTCGACCCACTCCGCAAACTGATCGATGACAACCGCGTCCAGCCCGTCCGCATCATCGCGTCGTGCCGCGACCCAGGCGATCATTGCCGCGATAAGCTTATCCGCCAGGACCCGGTCATTTTGGAACAGATCCATGTAGGCCTCTTTCGCCTCATCCAGTCGATTCAGGCCCAGGTAGGCCTCACCGCGATACTCGATGGCTTGGTCATAGAACGGATTGATTTCCAGCGACTCGTTGTAGGCTGCCAGGGATTCTTCATACCGACTGACCTTGCGGAGCGCATAACCAAGGCTGCTGTGCGCCTGGTAGAACCGGGGATAGTACTTTATCGCCTTTTCAAAATCGTCAATCGCCTTGTTATATTCCTTGGTGTTCTTTTTTTTCAGTTTCGCGAATTTCTTCTCATTCGTTTCAGCGATTGCTTTCTGCTCATACTTCGCAGCTTTGTCGCGATGCTTGAGGCCCGCGTTATAGCTGACTACCGCCTTTTCTTCCGGTGTCAGCCTTTTCATTGGCTGCCCCATGCTGCCGCCGCCAGCGCTGCCGCCTTGGTCTGCATGCAATGGCGGCGCCATAGTCAGTACGAGGATGATGACTAGATAGACTGGGAATTTCATGATCTGCCCCCTATGAACATTCATGGCTCATAGTCTCTCGACTTACTGATTATAGTTTAGTTCAAGCAAGTTGCGGCAAAACGACCTATTTCCGGCCCGACAGCCAACCGTCGAGGGTGTACTTGTCGCTCCCTGCCGGGGCCAGCAACAGAAAGACAAGCAGCGCCAGGCGGGTGAACGTATGTCCGTCTATATCGAATAACGGATCTTGCAGGGCATGACCATATGTCGTGACGATCAGTAACAGACCGATGAAGATGAGGGCTTCCCTGACTCGCCAACCTATGCAGATCAAAAGACCTGCCGCCAGTTCGAGCACCGGTATGCTCACGCCCAATACATAGAGCAGCCACTCAGGAATCCAGTAGTCCGCAAAACCTTCCACAAAATACTGACTTGCGTGTTCCGCCGGTGTTAACACAAATACTTTCCAGTAGCCGGCCATTAGAAACAAAACACCCAGAATCCACCGCACAATAAAGTGAACGATCGGCCAGTTACTGTTCATGGGCTCTGCCTCCGCCAACAGTCGATAAGGCCTGCAACATAGCACTTTCGAGCTGTCTAATACGATATTCGGTATGGTGCATGCCGGCCTAAGCGCTCTTCTTTAATTTAGTATAGGCCCGGTACGCCGTCTTGCTG
>PVMK01158277.1_pt1 | contig 14783 bp, 20 predicted proteins | sample 1853481 | NCBI WGS metagenome assembly PVMK01 (sample SAMN08533507, study PRJNA380276) | Marine sediment metagenome, whole genome shotgun sequencing project.
AGACGACGCGGTTCCGATCTCGATCAACAGGTTTCATAGTAGATACAAGGAAAGTGCGTTTAGTGCACTTGCTAGTGCAATTACTGGTAAAAGTCCTAACTCTTCATTAAGAAAAGAAGATTCTCCAAATGTTACAATTCGAATGAATGTGAAAAATCCAAATGAATTAACATATGGAATGCTTGGATTTTTTGCTGGAAAAGTTGGAGATACATCTGTAAACATTTCTGGACTTGGGGAGATTGATAAAAGACAAACCAAAGCAATGTGTGGTGGAATGGGAACATCTGGAACTTGTGCCAAATTCCTCTTTGGGGAAGGGAATTCTGATTGTGAAAAAATAGATTTTGATGAAAAAGAATTACAAAATATTCACGATGAACTAAATACTGCTGAAAAAGGTGATATCATTACACTTGGTAGTCCTCAATTGGGATTGGATGAAATATCTGATCTTGTTGGAAAATTAAAGGACGTTCATTCAAAAAAGATGTATGGTGTTTATGCCTCGAACTGTAAAGGAACAATCAACAAAAATTGGATATATCACTGAACTTGAACGTGCTGGATGTGAAATTCTTTCTGATTGTTGTACATGTCTTACTCCTTTAATTAGTAAAGATAATGTTGATGTAGTAACTACAAACAGTATCAAGGGTGCGTTCTATCTAAAAAATTCTAACGGTGTAGGTGTAAATCTAAAATCACTATCACAAATTATTGAAGATGAGACAAGATGAAAGTTCTAGTTTCAGGAAAAGTACAAGGTATTGTTTTAAAATCTGAGAGACCCCATCAATTTTCTAGGCACAGTTGATAAAAAAACTGGAATTATCAGCGACAAAAATCATGATCTTTTTGAAAAATCACTCAAAGATACTATTCTTGTATTTCCTTCAGGTGTTGGGAGTAGTGTTGGAGCTATACACATTTATTCAATTAAATCAAATAATACTGCACCACTTGCAATGATTTGTCAAAAAGCAGATCTAACAGTAGCTACTGGATGTGCATTGGCAAACATTCCATTAATTATTATCTCTGATGAAGAATTTTCATCTATTGAAAGTGGAATGAATATATCACTTGATACTGATTCTACTAATCCTCTTCATTATCAGTAAATTCTAGCTTTTGTAAATCTCCCATTCCTACTTCTTTAATTTGACTTTTTCCTGCAGGTAAAACACGAACAAAATCATCAATACTTATTTTCTTTGTAATTTCTTCATAAATTTTTGAAAACTCTATTCTTATTTTCTTTGCTGCATCAACCATTTCATTTCCATCTGGTTCAATTATTGCATAACAAATAGAATTTTTCTTTATTGTCTCTGGTGGACCACATGTTAGTACATGTCCTTCTTCTTGTGGAATTATTCCTACAGATAGTCTAAGATTTTCACTTTTGATAAAATTTCGTTGTCCTTCAATTGTGAATGATCCCTTTGGAAGAAATTCTCCACTAGGAGCAGATTTTTTTACTTGTTCAGGATTTATCCAATAAGCACTCACTCCATACATTCCTTCTCTCCATGCGCGACTAAAACAAACTGTAGCTTGTGCAACTTCATTCATACTTGTATCAGGAGCATTTTGTGCATCTTTTAAAATGAAAAATGGTGATCCAAAAATATCACCATGAAATATTTTATCATTTTTCACCAAATGTTTTCTAACTACTGCTGAATTTGATGCAGCATCTCTACCACCAATTGCAAGAAATCCATCAGATGTAAAGAACCATCGATACCTTTCATACCAATTTTTCTTTCTAATTTCTGTGACTAACATCAAATCCTGTTCAGATTCTGTTTTACTTTGAAACTTTTCTAACTTTTTTTCTGTTTTTTCTTTAATTTCTTGAATTGAACTAATTGCACCTGATTGTTTTTTTGCTTCATTAAATAATATGGATGCAATTGATTGAAGAGGAGATTTTGTGTTTACCTTTATTTTTTCATCTTGAACTATCATTAATGAAATTCCTTTTTCATTAATTATTTTTGCATTATTAATTGCTAAAATTTCTTGTGCTGAAACATCTTCTATTGATATTATTCCTCTTGAAACCATTTCAAAAAGAGAATTTGCAACATTTGTAATATTTTTTGATCTTTCTTTTACTGTTTCAATTGCTTTTCCTTGCTCAAAAATTTGTGTTTGTAATTGTTCAATTTTTTTATCAGATGCACTTGATTGAACTGCTTTTCCTTTTTTAATTATATTTTCTGTAAAAACTGTATCTAATCCTTCAATGAAACTATTAGCATTGATAATTTCTCCATCTAATTTTCCTAATTTTAATGGAAGAACTTCAGTTTTTTCATTTCTAACTATTATTGCATCATGATTTCCAGATATTACATCTGAAACAATTTTCTTTGTATTTTCGAAGATTTTTTTTATTTCCTCGCCAGTTAATAAATTACCAATTTTCTTTGGATCTACGTTTGCAATTTCAAAAATTCCTTCAACATATTTTTTTGGTAAACCTAAAGTTCGACCAAACCATTTTGCAGAACCTAAATCTGTTATTTTAAGATCATTGAAATCAGATTCTGATATATTAAAAATATCTAATTCACTTTTTGGAGGTACTGCATACTCTAACCCAACTCTTAATTTTCTATGTCTTACATCTATTGAATGCTGTAATGCAAGAATCTTCTTATCTTTGTTACATAGTAAAATATTTCCATCTCCAAAAAATTCCCCCACTAGAACAAACTCTTTTCCAAATCCTTCAAAAGTAAAATATGCTATTCTTTCTGCACCAATCTGTTCAATTTTTTTTAATTTTAATCTAAGCAGATCACTTCGTAATCTTTTGAGTAATCTGTTTGGTTCCATCTGATTAATTTTTACTGTAGTTAGCCAAACTCCAAAAGTTGATACCATCATGAATAGATCACTTTTTTCAGTATGGTGAAGTTTGAAGAGAATACTATCTTTTGTTATTCCGTATATGTTGCTGATATAGTAGTCTTGAACTTGTTCTGAAATTTGATCTACTAAATATCGTAATTCTATTCCTGCTAGAGTCATAACGATGTGCTTTTACGTCTAAAATTATATCCTTGCTATTTTGTGCCCAAACTTGACCAAAGATATTAAACATGGTTTACTCGAGTCACGCTAGAAATTTACTTTGGCAAAATTCAAAAAGAAAAAATCTGAACCTACAGTTGATTCTGATGACTCTAAAAAAGAATCAATAGTAAATGAGACATCAGATATTCCTGAAACTGAAAAATCTGAACCTATTTCAGGAGATCTTCTAAAGATCCAATAGTTAGTGTAGCTGAAAAAAGTGAAAAGGACAGAAAACTAAATAAATTATTTTGGTTACGAGTTAGCCTAGCTATTATTGGAGGAATTGCAGCAACTATAATTTTTGAAGGAATTGAAGGCGAAGAAAGAAGATGGGCCTCAATTGGATTTATGATTGCAATATTCATTGGAACAATTGTTATTGCAAAGGGAATGAGAATGCAATTACCATCATCTGATAGAAAAAAAATTGTTACACAAGCAATTGGTAGCTATATCTTTTTGTACTTGTTCTCTTGGATCGTATCTTTCACATTAACTCATGCAGGAACTGTTTCTAGTGGAATCAATATCTAATTTTATTACTAAAATTAGCAGATGATATTATATGTGGAATTATAAAACACCTGGAATTCCTGATGAACATTTTGAGAGAACAGAAAAAGTTCCAATCACCAAAGAAGAAGTTAGAACTATTCAAATTAGTAAAGCAAGACTAAAACCAGGTCAAGTAGTTTATGATATTGGTTGTGGAAGTGGTTCAATTTCAGTTGAAGCTGCACTACAAGTTGAATCATCTGGAAAAATATTGGCAATTGATTATGATGAAAAAGCTATAGAACTAACTAAAAAAAATGCAGAAAAATTTCAAATCTCAAATATTACAACTATTTTTGGTAATGCTAAAGAAAAAATTTTAGAATTAGAACAAGCTGATGCAATTTTCATTGGAGGAACTGGTGGTGATACAAAAGAAATAGTTGAATTATCTCAGAACAAACTAAAGTCTGGAGGTAGAATAGTAATTGGTACTATTCTTATTGAAACACTCTCAGCAGTTTTACAGATTTTAGAGAAACTACAGTTTGAAGCAGTTGATATTACTCAGGTAACCATTTCAAAGAGCAGAAAAACCACTACAGGAACTATGATGCTTGCACGAAATCCTGTAACCATAATTTCTGCTACCCGAGTTTAATCTAGATTTTTAATTGGGAGTTTAGGCACATATTTCATGCCTGGATTAATTGGAATAGGTGTAGGTCCTGGAGATCCTGACTTGCTTACAGTCAAGGCAGTAAAAGCGATTCAAAATGCCGACATTATCATGTGTCCAGCTTCTAAAGAAGAAAGACCAAGTATTGCTTTTTCTGTAATAGAGCCCATAATTGATAAATCAAAAAATCAAGAAATCATAAAGCTAATTTTTCCAATGACTAAAGATAAAGATATTCTAGAAGCATCTTGGGAAAAGAAATGCCAAAATAATGGCTGAAACTGTTTTGAAAGGAAAAAATGTTGTGTATATCACAGTAGGTGATCCATATCTGTATAGTACTTGGATTTACATGCACAGAGATTTAAAAGAAAAATATCCTGATATGGATATTAGTGTAGTTCCAGGAATTGTTTCAATATTTTCTTTTGCATCAAAAGTTGGTATTAGTGTTGCAGAGGGTGCAGAAAAAGTTGCAATTATTCCATCTTGTTATGATTTGAGTAGTGTCAAAGAGATTGCAAAGCATTCTGAATCAATGATATTTCTTAAAGATGGTAGATACTTTGATCAAGTAATTAAAGTTCTAAAAGAATCTGGATTTCCTGATAATTCTCTTTTTGCAATTGGACAAGATTTGGGAACAGACCATGAAATTATTCGAACAATGACTTTGGGTGAAGTAAATGATGATACTTTAACTACAAAGTACTTTTCAATTTTGGTGGTAAAACGTGTCTGATGTATTTTTTGTTGGATGTGGTCCAGGTGATCCTGAACTAATTACAGTTAAAGCAAAAAAATTAATTCAAAAAGCAGATGTAGTAGTTTATTCAGGTTCATTAATTCCAAAACCTATTTTGAAATTATGTAAAAAAGGAAAATTATATGATGCAGCTGGAATGGTTAGAGAAGAAATTTTTGATTTGCTTTACAAAAATGCAAAAAAAGACAAACTTGTAGTTAGGTTACATGATGGTGATCCTTCAATTTATGGTGCCATCAAAGAGCAGATTGATAATTTAGAAAAAAAAGGAATAAAATCAACTGTTGTGCCTGGAGTTACTGCATTTTTAGCCTCAGCTGCTGCCCTTGGAATGCAATTAACACTTCCAGGAGTTACTCAAACAATTATCGTAACAAGGGCTGAATCAAGAACTAAAGTTCCAAAGAGAGAAAAAATATCTGAACTTGCAAAACATAAAGCTACTTTGATTTTTTATCTAAGCATTCATTTGATATCTAATTTAGTAACTGAAGCAATTGCTGGCGGATACAAAAAATCTACTCCAGTAGCTGTTGTGTATAGAGCAAGTTGGCCAGACCAAAAAATCGTTAAAGGAACACTAGGTGACATTGCTAAAAAAGTTAGAGATGAAAAAATTACTAGAACTGCAATTGTAATTATTAGTGATGTGATTGATCCTAAAACCTATGAATATTCTAAATTATATGATAAGAAATTTAGTCATGGATATAGAAAATCTAAAATTCCAAAAAATTAACTTTGTTCTTTATTCCTATTTTATTTAATTTAGTTTGAAATAGTTTTACATTGCCAGATGTAAAAATCTTTAATGAATTTCTTTTTGACTGTTTGTTTTTAATTTTTGAATAAATTTTTTGTGTAACAATACTTCCTGGATCAATAAATTGTGTATTTGGAAATTCTTTTTTTAATAATGGTTTTAAAAATAGTAAATGAGTACTAGATAATGTAATTACATCAATTGATGATTTAGATAAAATTCTCAAATCCTTTTTAATTATTTTTTTACAATATTTTTTATCTGAAAGAAATTTTCCAGACTCTACTAAATCTACAAGATTTGAACAATTAATTTTAAAAATTTTAAATGATTTTGAGAAATTATTTTTTTTAATGTACTGTGATAATCCTTTACTATTAATTGCAGATTTTGTTGCAAGAATTCCAATTTGTTTTGACTTTGAAACTTTTTTTGCAATTGTTAGTGGTGGCTTTACATCAATTACTTTTTGTTTAACTAAATCTAACATAAGACTGGGAGTATTTGATGCTACAACTATGATGTCTGGCGAAAAATTTTCTTGTAATAGTTTTATTGATTTTTGAATAATTGTGCGTAATTGAGCCTGAGATTTCTTTCCATATGGATAATTTTTCTGATCTGCAAAATAGATAATTTCATTTTTTGATACTTTACGAATTTCTTTAATTATTGATAACGAGCCTAATCCTGAATCAAATATTGCAATTCTTGCCACCACTATGAAAAATAAATCTGCAATAATAGTTTGTTAGCTAAATTTACCTCAAAACTGATCTAAATTTACACCTCTCATTAAGAGCTAATTTCAAAAGCATCACACATGCCAAACTTCGATAAGACTTGGGCTCGACAAGAGACCCAAAGCGTAACTGGCAAACTCCGTGAAGCAGTAAAGCCTCAAGGTGCATTAAAACCACGTATTCAAACTGCAGTGAATAAACTACAAGTCCAAACCTCAAAAATGGATTCTATGTTAACTAAACTGCACGAAAGAGATGCGCAACTCTTTCAGAGAGTCGTGACTGCAATGCAGCAACATGATACTAGCACAAGTAGAGTTTTGTCAAACGAATTAGCTGAAATTCGTAAAGTTACAAAGATGCTCGGCAACGCAAGAATGTCATTAGAACAAGTCCAACTAAGACTGACAACGATTCATGATCTTGGTGATGCTATGGTAGCAATTGGACCAGCAATGTCTACAATGAAGGGATTGAAGTCATCGCTTGGAAGATTCATGCCAGAAGCTGATTCAGAATTGAATGCAATGACTCAGACACTTGATGGATTAATGATGGATTCACTTGCAGGAGACTCATTTAGTATGGAGTCTGATGTCGCAAACGAAGAAACAGAAAAGATTCTTCAAGAAGCATCTGCAGTAGCTGAGCAACAGATTGGTGATAAATTCCCATCTGTACCATCTTCAACTGGACTTTCGTCTCAAACCTCTACCACTTCCTCATTTGAGTAATTAGGTAAAAGACGTTAGTTTTTATTTTTATTTCTTTAAAATTAACTTATTATTTTTTCTTTAAAGGTCCATTTTTTATTTAATACAAAATTACCAAATGCTGCAGTAATTACTGCAACTACCAGAGATAATGGATATGATATATCATTACTATCAACTAAGAAATAGACCATTCCTAACTGTACTAGTGCACCAAGTGAGCTAAACATTGCAAACTTTCCATACTGAGATATGGTCTTTTTCATTCTGAAATCTCTATCTCCAAACGTCCATGTCTTGTTTAGAATAAAATTAGTAGTAATGGATGCAATTATTCCAATTACATTTGCGTGTAAATACCACATATCAGAAACTCCTCCAGCAAATAGTAATGAAATCATGTAATTTACAGCAAATCCTGAAGCACCTACTGTGTAGAATCTAGCTGCTTTTGATAGAAATTTAACTGATGAACGTTTCTCTTGTTTTTCTAATAGTTTACCATATCTATATAATTTCCAAACTGATTTGTAATAGTCTATTATAGTTTTGATACCTAGTTTACTATTTCCTAATTCTCTATCTTGAAAAGTATATGGAATCTCTTTAATGTTAACACCTTTTGTTTTAACTAAAATTTCTAAAAGAAATTTGTAACCTATTGCATCAATGTTTAATTCTTTAATGATATTTCTTTTGAATGCAAAAAATCCTGACATTGGATCTTTTGTGTCAATTCCTAATCCTTTTTTTGCAATCAAAGTTGCAAACTTACTCATAATTTTTCTTTTTAGTGACCAACCTTGAATTTTTCCACCATTGATATATCGTGATGCAACTGCAATATCACATTGATATTTTTTGATCGATTCAATTAGTTTTGGAATAATTTGTGGTGGATGAGAAAAATCGCTATCCATTACAACTATCATGTCACCTTTTGCTTGTTGGATTCCTTTTAGAATCGCAGAACCTAGTCCAGCTTTAGTTTTTCTGTGAATAATTTCAATTGTATAATTTGTAATTTTTTTTAAATTTTTTAAATAATCATCAACAACTTTACCAGTTCCATCTGGCGAATTATCATCAACTACAATTGCTTGTGTAATAAAATTTCTTGGTAAATTATCTTTGATTGATTTTAAGATTTGTATAATGTTTTGAGATTCATTGTATGTTGGAATTATAATTGATACTTGAGCATTATTTTTTTCAATGTTCTCTTGTGTTTGCATTTACTCGAATCCAAATTAAATTGTTATTAAATTTTTAATCTGATTTTTTAACATTCAAGTATGAATTATTGATTTTATTTTCCAAATAATCTCCAAATTTGATTAAATACCCTCTTTCCATTTTAGTACTGTTTTTTACTTGTAATACCAATGTGGTATACGATCTTTTAGATAATTTCCTCTCCTCTTAATGTCAAAATTAGTCTAGTTATACTAGGTATGATGTATGGGAATCAACCACTATTAGAGGATCTGATACAGATATTTTTGTAGCTAGCAATACATCTTACCTAAAATTTTCATCGTTGCCACAAAGTTCCTATGCATCCGTGCTTTTTCCTGGAGGTCATGTAAATGAGTAACAAAATCAATACTGCACTTGTTTATTTCACAACTTTTGTTTTGTTATCAACACTTGTTGTAACACCAATATCCATTTCTAATTCTTACTGAGAATTTGCATATGCTGAAGAACAATTAATTGATGAATTCACATTTGAAATTAACAACTCTAACGCAACATCAATTGAACTAGTAAACTCAACATCAACAGAAATAATTCAAACAAACTCTACTGACACAGAACCAATCCCAATCAACGCAACATCAACAGAAATAATGTCTGCATATGATATGCAAACTCTACAAGTAATAGAAAAAAAATGGAGCTATACTATCTGAACCAGTACTACTTTATGCATCAAATACACAAAATGAATTCAAATTCCAAGTAACTGCACCTAATGGTCAATGTGTAATTGGCACTGGAGATGAATGCTTAGTGAAAGACAGCACTAGATCAAACAGAGGTGGATTGTCTAGTGTACAGTATGGTGAGCAAACATTAAGAATCAAGTATTCAGGTCCTGACAGTGCATTAGAGCGATTCTCTATCACCTCAATTGATCCTATTATTAGTGACTGGACTATAAGATTGAAAACTGAAGAAGGATTAATCCACAAGCTCAAGCAGTTAAAGATTTGTCAATCAAAGTAAAACACAAGATTCACTCTGAAACAATCACTGTCTATTCAGATTAGGGAAATGCAGTAGATTTAGAAAGAATTGAATCTAATTCTGATATTTTTATTCTAGTTTGTTCCATGGAATCTCTTTTTCTAATTGTAATAGTATCATCTTCTAAAGTTTGATGGTCAACTGTAATTGCAAATGGAACACCAATCTCATCTAATCTACGATATCGTCTCCAATCGCACCTGAATGATCCAAAAAAGCATCAAACTTTCTTTTAATTTGAAGATAAATTACATCAGTTTTTTCTTTTAATCCATCTTTTTTGACTAGTGAAAGAATTCCCACATGTGCTGGTGCCAAGTATGGTTTTATTGCTAAAACTATTCTTTCATGTTCTTTATCGTCATTTAATGAGTGCTCTAATATTGTATAGAGACTCCTATCAATTCCCATTGAAATTTCAAATACATGTGGAAGAACTTTTTCATCATTATCCATTACCTCAAATTTCACTTTGCTCTTTTTTGCGTGACTGGATAAATCATAATCTGATCTGTAATTACATGCAACTAGTTCCAACCATCCAATTGTAGTTTCTACTTCAAAGTCAAATGCAACTTCAGCATAAAATGCTTTTTCTTTGTCTCCCAATTTTCTGAATCTACTTTTTGTAATATCAATTCCAGTTTTCTCGTAAAATTCAGTTAAAATTCCTAAATAATATGCTACAAACTTGTTTGGAATTATACCCGATTCTACTGCTTCTTTACATGTCATAGAGACAGGTTCTGCATCTGTTTGTACTCTAATTACAGTATCTTGAATTTCTGCAAACTTTTCCACTTCATTTAATTTTGTAGGATTACAAAATACCTCAATTTCTGCCTGATAAAACTCACGTAATCTAAGAAGACTTTGCCTTGGAGATATCTCATTTCTAAAACTCTTTCCAACTTGAGCTATTCCTAATGGAAGTTTCCCCCTCATAGTTTTGTATAGTCTTGGAAAATCAACAAAAATTGATTGACACGTTTCTGGTCTAAGGTATGCCTCTTCTTCTTCAGGACCAATACCAACTTTAAACATCATATTGAATTTTTTTGTTTTATCAAAATCACCTTTACACTATGGACACTTTATGTTATTTTGTGAAATAGCATTATCAAATTCTTCTAGATCAGCACTTTCAGGAATTTCAATTTGTGCAACTTCAGCAATTGTTCTATCTGCTCTAAAAGTTGAATTACATTTTGTACATTTTATTATTGGATCAGCAAAGTTTCCTAAATGTCCTGATGCCTCAAAAACTGATTTAGACATAATTTGTGAACCATCAATTTCTAACATCCCATCTCTTCTGATTAACTCCTTCTCCATAGTTCTAGAAATTTATTTTTCAAACTGACTCCTGATGTCCATATTCCCAGAATCCAGCTTGTGCATCTGCATAGATCTCACAGCTTGGAAAGTAAAATCCACGCGCTAGTGCCAACTTCATTACTGCTTCATAATCCATTATTTCATTCCTCAAGCATTGAATAAATTTCTACGCAAATCCTTTGCTATTCTAACGTTCTCAAAGTCATCTCGGTCATCATCAATTGGTGTCTCTAAAATTATGGGAATTTTTTGCCTAGTTGCAAATTTTACAATGGATGCAATTCCTTTTTCTCCAATTCCTCCTAATCCTAAATGATAGTGCCTATCAAGATTACAACCAACATCCCTTTGGCATCATTAGATGAAGAATTTTTAAATTTTTTATTCCTACATATTTCTCAAACTCATCAAACAGTCATCTTTAACTTTCTTTTCTGTCTTCAAATCATATCCTGCAACAAATGCATGACAAGAATCAAAACAAACACCAAATTTTTTTGCAGGTTTTAGCTGGCTGAAAATTTCTCCAACTGTTCAAAATCAGAACCAACAGAATTTTTCTGGCCTGCAGTATTTTCTAATAGAATCACTACATCATTTTTTGTTTGTCCTGCTTTTGTCAAACCTTCTACTAGTCTTTTAATTCCAGCTTCCTCACCTGTACCTAAATGACTTCCAAGATGTGTTACAAGATATGGAATTCCTAATTGTGCACATCTTTCAACTTCATTTACCAGGGTTTCAACTGATTTTTCAAATCCATCATCTTTTGGTGATGCAAGATTTGGTAAATATGGCATATGTGCACAAGTTGCAAATCTATCAATTTTACTTTCTTTGAGTTTTGTTTAAAATTAGCAATGTCTTCTTTGCGAGTTCTTTTGCGTGCCAACCTCTTGGATTTCTAGTGAAAATCTGAAAAGCAGAACACTTTCTTTCAACAGCATTATCTACTGCTTTGTCAATTGATCCTGAAATTGAAACATGACAACCTATTTGCATATATCACAATTTTCTCAAAACATAATTTAAATCAGCATCAAAATCCAAAAAACTTGATTTTTAAGTAAATTAGGTAAATTACTATTATGTTAGAACTTGGACAAGACGAAATTGCAAAGTATCCATTTTTAGCTGATGCTGGGCAATATCTCAAAGATAAGGGGTTCACACTAGAGCAGTTTGGAGTCGATCCTGATCTAAAACAACTAATCGAGAAGGCATTTAATAGAATTCAAGTCGCAGCTGATGGAAAAATATACAAATCTGATATAATAGGTGATCAAATCTCAAATGAATCTGCTCTACCTAGAGAGGTTTTCTCATTTCTTTTGGCTATTGTACTATTGAAACTAAGTGGCATGCATACTCTAATCAAGAGATTCTCCCTTGCAGAAGCAAGGCGTGCAGAAAAATATCTTGAAAAAGATTTAGCAAATATTTCAGATGAATCAAAAAAACAACTAGCAATTAGAGTGATTGATGATCTATTTTCAGTTCACGTTGAAAAATTAGATGATTATTTTGTTATTTCAATATCTGATTATCTTAAACATTCAATTAATTTTCATGAAAGAGAGTGGAAATTAATTAACAGACATGTGGAAAACGGACAAGTCTTTCTTACTCCCATGAAACAGTCAGATTGATAAGAAAAGAATTGGGAACATACATCAATTCAAAAATAATTAATGCAAAAACACCTACAATGATTCCAGGTTTTGAGGATTCTGTAAATAAACTAGTTTTACTATCAAAAAAATTTGTAACTTTTACTGTAACAACTGGAGAATATCCTCCATGCATTAAACATGCAATTGATATACTTGAAAAAGGAGAAAACCTTCCACATTCTGGTCGATTCATGCTAGCAACTTTTCTATTATCTAAAGGTCAATCAATACAACAAATTGCACCATTGTTTAGAAATGCACCTGATTATAATCCAAGAGTGACCCTATACCAGCTAAATCATCTAGCTGGAACTTCTGGAAGTGGAACTAAATATTCTTGTCCTTCTTGTGAGAAACTAAAAACACAAAGTCTATGTTTTGCTATTCCTGAATGTGATAATATCATTAATCCACTACAATTTGGAAAAAAGAGAAAGTAATGAAAGAAACTGATATTAAATTTTTAGAGGATTCATTTAAAAAATATTATTTTGAACACTCTGACTTGATCAAAGTTCCTGAACGTTCATCTGAAAGGGAATTTGGCTATCAAAAATTTAATTCTGGAATGACTCGTCATATTTCAATAAAAGATGATAAGGAATTACACTTGTTATTTATGCAAAATATCCCTTCTGATGTTTATTGTTCAAACGCATATTACTCATTTCCCAATCTACCAATGAACGAAAAAGACTGGAAAGAAGCAGATCTAATTTTTGATATAGATGCAAAAGATCTTAATTTATCTTGTAGAGAAAGTCACACAGTAACAATATGTAATGAGTGTAATGACATTTCCAAAAATTCAAACCAATGTTTAAAATGTAATTCAACTAAATTAGAAAAAAAATCATTGCCTTGCAAAAACTGCATTGATTCCTCAAAGGTTGAGGTATCAAAACTATCTGCAGTTCTAATTGATGATTTGGCTGTATCTAAAGAAAACATTCATGTTTATTTTTCAGGTAATGAAGGATTCCATGTTTATGTGTATGATTCACAGTTTCAACAAATTGGTTCTAGAGAAAGATCAGAACTTGTAGATTACATTATGTTTCGTGGAGCAATTCCTGAAACATTTGGAATGAAAAAATTCAAACCCAATCGTTCATCTTTTCCAGATTTTAGTGATAATGGATGGAAAGGAAGATTTTCCAAACAAGTATTTGGAGTAAAATCAAAACGCTCAAAAATTATTTCAGAGTTAATTACAAATGGTTACTCTGCTTTTCAAAAAACTCTTGATGATGTATCTCAAAGTATTGGAGTAAAAATTGATCCTAATGTAACTATGGATATTCATAGAATATTTAGATTGCCTGGTTCTATTAACAGTAAAAGTGGTCTTACAAAAATTTTCTGCAAAGATTTAACAAGGTTTGATCCATACAATGACGCATCTTTTCTAACTGATGATTCCATAGAAATTTTTGCAAATTCTCCAATAGAATTTAGACTAAAAAATAAAAAATTTGGACCATACACCAACGAAAAAATAACAATTCCAACATATGCTGCAGTCTATATGATTTGTAAAAAACTAGCAACAATAGCTTAATTTTGCTGGTAAGACATTAATTTACCAAATCATAAGAAAATTCGATTTTGTATAGTGCCTCTACTGATAAGCAGACCCCGCCTACTGATGCTGGAAAATACATCAGATTAGCCATTATTGCCATAATTGGGATTGTAATCTTTGTAACTGTAGGAAATCAAGCAGTAGTTTTATCCATGAATTTCACTGAATTTGGTGAGCAATTCACAAAACCCCTATTTTACACACTAGTCTCTGCAGTAATTTTATCTGTAATTGCTCTTGTACGTGTTAATATTTCTGGACGTTCTTCAATTTTCTGGTATGCCATTAGCACCGCAATAGGATTTCTTGGTAGCGGAGGAAGACAACCACTCTCAAGTAATATTACAAATTTTAAGGATTACAAAATAAGTCATTTACAATTTGTCATCTGGCAAATCACCAAAATTTTACTCTTTGGAGCATTTTTTGCAAATATTATGTTTGGATTTGCAGCAATGTCATTTATTGATGGTAATTCTTTGGGTATTGAACATTTACCAAATCTGTTTTCTTTACCATTTGTAACACCTGATACTGATCCAAACTATGCAACTCAAAAAGTTGTTCCAATGCTTCCTGCTTTGGTAGTATTGATTCCACCAATTCTTGGAGCAATTGGTTTACGTTTAGTTTTGTATGTTGGAATTCATAGAATTATTAATGTAATTACTTTATTTCT
>PVMK01120587.1_pt1 | contig 14780 bp, 12 predicted proteins | sample 1853481 | NCBI WGS metagenome assembly PVMK01 (sample SAMN08533507, study PRJNA380276) | Marine sediment metagenome, whole genome shotgun sequencing project.
CACTGGCGGCATTCATGCCGCCGATTTCGGCCCCGTCGACGATCCCGATCCGGCCATCGTTGCAAAGCGGCTCCGCCATGGACGCCGTCGAAATTGCCGATCGCCACGACGGCGCCGCGCCAGGCCGGCGGCACCGCGTCAAAGCGGGCAATGTGCTGTGTTTCGGCGGACAATTGCATAATACCAAAGGCCCATTGTGATCGGTCGGCGACGGTGCCCGCCCGCCGGGACGGGGTCAAGGCGCGGGCGCCTGTTTCCGTTCAGGTTTCAGATCAGGCCCATTTCAGTCTTGGAATGATCGCGACCGCTGCCAGTCCGTCCTGGCCGAGCCGCTTTGCAACGATGGCCGGATCGGGATCGTCGACGGGGCCGAAATCGGCGGCATGAATGCCGCCAGTGACGAATAGCGCATCAAGGCCATAATCGCAGGCGCCCTTGATGTCGGTATAAAGCCCGTCGCCGATTGCCAGGATGGCCGTCTTGTCGGGCTCGCCCGATGTTTTCAGCCCCAATATTTTCAGGGCGGCGTCGTAAATCGGCGAAAACGGCTTGCCGGCCAGTACGGTCCTGCCGCCGAGTTCGGCATAAAGCCGGGCCAGCGCGCCGCCGCACCAGACCAACCGGTCGCCGCGTTCCACGACAATATCGGGATTGGCGCAGACCAGCGTCAGGTCACGGGCCGCCAGTCCGGCAAACAGTTGCCGGTAATCCTCCGGCGATTCGCCGGTATCGTCGAAAAGACCGGTGCAGCTGATCAACTCGGCCTCATCGGCATCATCGACAAGCTCGATGCCGAGACCGTCATAATAACCCAGATCGCGCTCGGGACCGATATGCAGGACCTTGGCGCCGGGCCTGGCGCCGACCACCGAACGGGTGACATCGCCGGAAGTAACGACCGCGTCATAGGCCTCGCGCGGCACGTTCAGCCCATCGAACTGGCGTTCGACCAATGCGGCCGGCCGCGGCGCGTTGGTTATGAGGACCACCGGGCCGTGGCTTTTTCGAAACGCGACAAGCGCTTCAACAGCGTGCGGATAGGCGCGCACGCCATTGTGGACGACGCCCCATACGTCGCAAAAAAGCGCGCCATAGCGGCCCGCCAGGTCGCCAAGGCCGCCAATCCGTTTAATCTGGTGTGGCGCCCAGGCCGGAGATTTTGCCGTCATGGCGCCGCGCCTAGCCTGCCCGGCGAGCCGGGTCAATCGCCGGGCCGCAGATTGGCAATCCGGCACCCGTGCGAGGCCGCGAACACGCCCCGGCCTGTTTCATGAAGGAAAGTTCATTTCGCTTGATGGCGATCAGGCCCTATATCATTCGGCGAATCCCTTGCCGGAGATCAATATTTGATGACCCTGCCGACCAAACGCTCCACCGTTCTGATTGTCCCCATTCTCATCGCTTTTGGAGTTGCAATGACCACAGCGACCGCTTCTGCCCAGACCAAGCTGCCCACCAAAGTGGGCGATACCGTCACGCAAGACATCCCGCGCCTGGCGCCGAACGCCGAACAATTCACCCTCGATAACGGCCTTGAGGTCATTGTCATTACCGACCGGCGGGCGCCGGTGGCCACGCATATGCTGTGGTATCGGGTCGGCTCGGCCGACGAGACCGCCGGCCAGTCCGGCATTGCGCATTTTTTTGAACATCTGATGTTCAAGGGGACGAGGGATCATCCCGACGGCGAGTTTTCCAATATCGTCTCGTCGATCGGCGGCGAGGAAAACGCCTTCACCACCCCCGACTACACCGGCTATTACCAGCGCGTCGCCAAGGAAAACCTCGGCCAGATGATGGCGCTGGAAGCGGACCGGATGACCAACCTGGTCCTTTCCGACGACATGGTGGCGAGGGAGCGCAATGTGGTGCTGGAAGAGCGCAGATCGCGGATCGAGAACAATCCCGGCGCGCTTTTGGGCGAAGCGCTTACCGCAAGCCTGTACCGCAACCATCCCTATGGCCGGCCGGTGATCGGCTGGGAACACGAGATCAAGGCGCTCAACCGCGAAACGGCCCTGGATTTCTACAAGCGCTATTACACACCCAACAATGCCGTGCTGGTCGTTGCCGGCGATGTTTCGGCCGATAAGGTCCGCAAGCTTGCCGAGGAGACTTACGGCGCCATCGCGGCGCGGCCGGAAGCGGTGCGCGCGCCGCGCCCCGCCGAACCGCCTTCGGTCGGACCGCGCACGGTGACGGTGCGCGATGAAAAGGTCCGCGAACCGAGCCTGCAGCGCGCCTATCTGGTTCCCTCGCCGGCGACCGGAGAGCCGGGTGAAGCCGATGCGCTGGATATTCTTTCCGACATTCTGGGCGGCGGCGCGACCAGCCGCTTCTACGACCGACTTGTGCGTGGCGGCGATATCGCGACCCGGGCTGGCGCCTATTACCGCTCGGGCAGCATCGATGAAACGCGGTTCGTCATCTATGGCTCGCCAAAACCGGGCAAGAGCCTGCGTGACCTGGAATCGGCGATGGAGGCGGTGATCGCCGATATCCGTGAAAACGGCGTCACGGAAGAGGAACTGAACCGGGCCAAGAACTCGGTCGTGGCGCAGGCGATCTATTCGCAGGACAGCCAGCAGGCGATGGCGCGAATCGTCGGATCGGCGCTGATGACCGGCCAGACGCTGGAAGACGTGCAGACATGGCCGGAGCGCATCCAGGGCGTCACGTTGGAGGCCGTGCAGGAAGCGGCAAAAAAATATCTCGATGCGGACCGGTCGGTGACAGGCTATCTGGAACTGAAAGCCGAGCCTGCCGGTAGCGGAGGGAAAAGCTGATGCCGATCGCCGCACGCCTGAAAACGACTTTGTTCGGAGCCATCATGACCGTTGCCGCCGCTCTCGTTCCGCATGGCGCGGAAGCCGTGAATATCAAGGAAGTCACTAGCGCGGGCGGGATCACGGCCTGGCTGGTGGAGGACTATACGGTGCCGATCGTCACCATGAACATCGCCTTCCGCGGCGGCGCGGCGCAGGAGGATGCGGACAAGGCCGGGCTGGCAAACCTGATGTCCGGGCTGCTCGATGAAGGCGCCGGCGAACTTGATTCCAAGACATTTCAGACGCGGCTGCAGGATCTCAACGTCAATCTTTCCTTCGATGCCGGCAAGGATGCCTTCTATGGCAATCTGCGGACGCTTTCGACCAACCAGGATGACGCCTTCGAGCTGTTTCGTCTCGCCCTCAACGAACCGCGTTTCGACGACGAGCCGGTGGAGCGAATCCGCGGGCAGGTGCTTTCCGGCCTGAAACGGTCGCAGACAAATCCGCAGGATATCGCCGGCAAGGCCTGGGCGGCGGCGCTGTTCGGCAATCATCCCTATGGCCGGCCGACGAACGGTACGGTCAAGACCGTTGAAGGCATAGGCACCGATGACCTGAAAGCCTTCCACAAACGGATCATCGCCCGCGACAATCTGCATATCGCCGTGGTCGGCGCCATCGACGCGGCGAGGCTGGAGATGGTTCTCGACGCGATTTTCGGCAGCCTGCCGGAAAAGGCGCAACTGAAATCGATTACCGACATCCTGCCGCGCGACGGCGTCAGCGACCATATCGCGCTATCCGTCCCGCAGACGATCGTCCGTGTTGGCGGGCGCGGCCTGAAGCGCAACGATCCGGATTTCATTCCGGCCTATATCGCCAACCATATTCTCGGCGGCGGTTCGTTTTCCTCGCGGCTTTATGCCGAGATTCGAGAAAAACGCGGCCTGGCCTATTCGGTCGGCACCGGCCTTGCCGCCTATGACCATGCCGGCGCCTATATCGGCGCCGTATCGACACGGGCCGATCAGGCGCAAACCGCCATCGACATCATGACCAGCCAGATCAGGGAATTTGCCGAGAACGGACCGACGGAAGCCGAGATCGAAAAGGCCAAGTCCTACCTGATCGGCAATTATGCCTTGCGGTTCGACGCTTCGCGGAAAATCGCCCGGCAACTGATCGGCATCCAGCTCGACAAGCTTGGGATCGATTATATCGACCGGCGCAACGACCTGATCCGGGCGGTGACGAAAGGCGACGTCATGCGGGCGGCCAAACGCGTCTTCGGCGGCCCGGTCTCCATCATCACCGTCGGCCCCTCGGAAAGCTGATCACGCCGGTTCGGCCGCCACCTGCAGGTTGTTGTCCTGGACCGTGTCGGCGACGATCCGGCCATCGATCAGACGCACGCGCCGGTCCATGCGCCCGGCCATGTCGAGATCGTGGGTGACGGCAATAACGGCGCGGTCGTCGCGTCCGGCGAGATCGGCGAGAATCCGGAACACCTGTTCGCTCGATTTTGAATCGAGACTGCCAGTGGGCTCGTCGGCCAGAAGCAACGGCGGATCGTTGGCCAGAGCGCGGGCGACGGCGACGCGCTGGCGCTGGCCACCGGAGAGCTGATCAGGACGTTTGTGCATGTGGTCGGCGAGACCAAGTGATTCCAGCAGATGTTCGGCCCGCCCGCGCATCTCCGCCGCTTTAAAACGGCCGAGCTGGCGCATCGGCAACATGGTGTTGCCGAGAAGCGTGAATTCCTCCAGCAGGAAGTGGAACTGGAAGACAAAGCCCAGCGTAGCGAGGCGGATATTGGCGCGCTCGGCTTCGTCCATGTTATGGGTCGGCCGGCCGTTGATGAAAACCTCGCCGGAGGTCGGCAGGTCGAGCAGCCCAAGCAGGTACAGCAGCGACGACTTGCCGGAGCCGGACGGACCGGTAATGGCCATGAAGTCACCGGGAAAGATCTTCAGATCGATATCCTCGACCAGTGTCACCGGCACGGTTGCGGGCAAAACGCGGGTGACGTTGCGGGCCTCGACGACCGGCTGCCCGACATTGGCCGCAGCAGTGGTCATGTCGCGCCCCGGATGATGTCGACCGGATTGAGCCGGGCAGCGGCCCGGGCCGGCAGGAAGGCGGCGATGCCGGCCGAGGTGAGCGCAAAGCCGATGGCGATGGCATAGTGGACCGGTTCATAGGCGATTGGCAGATGGGTGATTTCCGCCGGACCGCCCTTGATTTCGAACTTGACCGAGGCCAGCAGCCGGCAGAGCCAATAGCCAAGAGCGGAACCGGCAAGCGAGCCGAAAACGCCGATCGCCAGTCCTTCGAGCACGAAAATCTGCATGACGGCATATTGCCGGAAGCCAAGCGATTTCAGGATGGCGATGTCGCGGGCCTTTTCGTGAACGATGGTGGAGACGATGTTGAAGATGCCAAAGCCGGCGACCAGCAGGATTGCGCCGACGACCGTATACATAATCGCGTTGCGGATCTTGAAGGCTTCCAGGAGACCTTCATTGGCCTCTTCCCAGGCAACGGCCTTGTATCCGGTCTCCGCCTCGATACGGGCGGCGACGATATCGGCAATGTTGACGTCGTCCAGATGAATCCTGATCTGGCTGATGGCGTTGGGGCGCTCGAACAATATCTGCGCCGATTTCAGATTGACGAACCCGGCATTATTGTCGGACGCGCTGATGCCGGTATGGAAAAGCGCGACGATCTTGAACTGTTTGAGGACACCGGATGCCGAGGTGATGGAAAATGTGTCGCCGAGTTCCGCGCCGAGATTGTCAGCAAGCGTGTCGCCGATGACGATGCCATTGGCGGTCGCGATAAGCGCCTCGAAGGAGCCCTGGCGGATATCATCCTCGATGGAGGAAACGGCAAGCTCGGCTTTTGGATCGATACCGGTCAGCGCGATGCCCAGTTCCTTGCCGGAATAGCGGATGACGCCCTGCCCCGACAGCGAGGCTGAAAAGGTGCCCGGAACCCATACGCGCAAGCCGGCGGCGACGGCGGTCGGATTGAGGATGCCGCGCCGGTCGTTTCTTGGCTGAAGGCCGGAGATCGAGACGGCATCATAGATGCGCGTCGCCGGCTGGCGCGGTGGTTCGCGCACCTCGTCGGTGATCTGCACGTGCGGCAGCGCGTCGATCAGGGTTGCAACGAAATCGTCCTGCGAACCTTGCATCAAGCCGGCCATGGCGATGGAAAAGCCGACGCCAAGCATGACACCGGCAATCGAGACAAGGGTCTGGCGCATTCGGCTGCGGATGTGGGTCCAGGCGATATCGAAAAGCAGCGTCACGGGCCGGCATCTCCGGCGATGGCGACGCGCTGGCCGGGCTTCAGGTCATCGGCGTAGGCCGCAACGATGCGATCGCTTTGCGAAAGACCGGATAGAACCTCGACCTTGTCGATCCCGACAATGCCGGTTTCGATCTCGTGTACGGCAATCCGGCCGGCTTCGACAATCAGAACCGTGCCGTCCTTGACGGTGGCGCGCGGCACAAGCAGCGTATCGGCGATGGTGCGGACGACAATATTGACTTCCACCGACATGCCGATGAATAGCGGCGTGTCATCTGGCAGCGCATGGCGGACCCGGTAGGTCTTGGTCACCGGATCGCCCTTCAAAGTGATGGATTTTACCGTTGCATCGAGCGCCTCGCCGGGAAAGGCGTCTGCCTTCACGGCGACGTTCTGACCGACTTCGATGCGTGGAATGTCCTCCTCATTGACTTCCGAGACGATGATCAACGGTCGCGGCCGGCCGATCCAGAACAGGACCTGGCCCGGCTCCGCAACCTCGCCGACCGCCGCATCTTCGCGCAGGACCGTGCCCTCGATCGGCGCCAGAATGAGGAAATCGGCCAGACGGCCCGCCTGGGCGGCAAGATCGGCCTCGCCCTGGGCGAGATCGGCGGCCGCCTTGTCATAGGCCGCCTGGCTGACAACGCGCCGGTCAAGCAGCGCGGCGTACCGCTCAAGCTCCTTGCGGGCCTGGTCGACCCGCGCCTTGATCGCCTGAAAGACGGCGCGCGCCTCCGTGTCGTCAAGTCTGGCGATGACATCGCCGCGCTCGACCCTCTTGCCCTCGCAATTGCAGCGATCGATGATCCGCGCCCGAACGATGCTGGTCACCGCGGCCCATGTTTCGGGCTCCACCACGCCGGTGGCATAGACCACTTCGGCGGCAGACCCGCGAACCGGCGTGACCAGTTCGACGGCCGGTGGCCGGCGCCAAAAGGCATAAAGGCCGGCGGCGATGACCGAGACTACAAGCAAACCTATGACAAACCGCTTCATCAGACCGTCACCATGCCACCCTGCCCTTGCGCCGCCTGAATCGACAGCAGATGCGAACCACCGACATATAAGGTATCGAGACCGCCCATGCTTGGCCAGAATCAGTCGCCGACTCAATGATCGGGCAACCCAATCTGTTCACCGGCAAACCAGCGCACGCGCGGTGACGCCTTATCAAGAAGTTGTGAGACAGTGTGACGTGCGCGGCGCGATGTCGCACTTTAGCCTGCAGGTCTGGAAATCAACCACCCCAAGGGAGCGACCCAATGCGTATCGCCAGAATTCTCGCCGCTGCAACCCTCTTCGCCAGCCTGACGGCTGCCGCCGGTATCATGACAACGACCGCCAACAGTCAGGGCGCGCCGTTTGGCAACAAGGAAGACATCGCCTATGCGAAGGCCGTGTGGACTGCCATGACCGACGCCAAGCTCGTCGGCGCCAAAGCCATCGGATCGCGGCCCTATGAAGGCACCGAACCGCATGGTCTCATTCTTGAATCGCTTTACGACGAAGTCTCGGTCAACGGTCACACCGGCCTGATCATCGTCAAGCGCAATTATCTCCCGGCAGGCACGACAATCGAACAGGTCGCCAATGATCCGGGCAAGTATCTGGACTCCGTGACGATCATGTTCAAGCGTGAAGCGGGCTACGACGCCGACAACAAGGACTGGTTCTGGGCCAAGTATCTGCCCGACGGTTCGCTCGACAAGAATCCCGGGGGCATACAGCTTGCCGGCCGCGTCGCCAAGGGCGCCGATAAAGGCTGCATCGCCTGCCATTCCGGCGCCGATGGTGGCGACTACATGTTCCTGAAGAACGAAATGTAAGAAATTCCCTGTCCAATGTCGCAAACTTAAGGCGCATCTTCGGATGCGCCTTTTTCTTATGCGCAGCCGCCCGTTAAGCTCTTAATCCAGAAGGGCTTGCGGCCCGGCTTGCAAGCGTCCACGATAGCGCCGAACAAAAACAATAGACAGAAACTGCGACGTGGCTGGATTCATCCCTATAACCCGTCCGCTGATGCGGGCCGGGTTTCTTTTCGCTGCCGTCATCGGTTTGACGATGGCCGGCGCGATTCCCTCTTTTGCCCAGACATCGACGCCGCTGCTGAGCGCCGACGAGGCCTTGGCGGAACTCGACCGGCTGGATGACGAAGTGGCGAAGGTCTGGGCAAGCAGCCCGCTGGCATTCCGCAACGTGAGTGTGGTCGACAGTGTGGAGGGTTTTGGCGATTTCGAGCGGCGCGACGGCAATACGATCAATGCCGGCGAGACCCTCATGGTCTATGTCGAACCGGTCGGATTCACCTATGTACTGGAAAACGGCCGCTACTCGTTCGCGCTTGCCGCCGATCTGTCGATTGAAAGCGATGCCGGCCAGATCATCGTGGATGGGGAGGACCTCTTTTCGATCAATGACAGTTCGCGCGTCCGGATCCGCGAATTTCATATGGTTCTCTCCGTCAAGATTCCGGATATCAAAGCCGGTGGCTACAAAGCGGTCTACCGGGTGAGGGACATGAACTCCGGCAAGACGGGATCGTTCTCCGTGCCATTCACGACCGGCGAGTAGAACGCGGCGGCGGCCCGCCGGCATCGAACTGGGCCTGCGGCAGACAGGAGCTTGGGTGATGACCGTAAAGACCGCTCTTATCGTCGGCGCCGGTCCCGGCCTGTCATCTTGCGTTGCCCGCAAACTTGCAGCACGCGGCGCCAAGGTAGCGCTGGCGGCGCGGTCGCTTGAAACCAATCAGGAATTGGCGGAGGCGATCGGCGGACGGGCTTACCGTTGCGATGCCAGCAAGGACGACGCGGTCGGCGCATTGTTCCAGGCTGTCGACGAGGATTTCGGCGCGCCGGACTTTGTTCTCTACAATGCCAGCGCCCGGGCCCGGGGGCCGTTGATCGAACTCGATCCAGACGCGGTCGAAAAGGCGCTTCTCGTATCGGCTTTCGGCGGGTTTCTGGTCGCCCGGCAAGCGGCCAGTCGCATGCTGGCGGCGGGCGGCGGCGCGATCTTCTTCACCGGCGCCTCGGCCAGCGTCAAAGGCTATCCGCAATCGGCGCCGTTCGCGATGGGCAAGTTCGCCCTGCGCGGTTTGGCACAATCGATTGCCCGCGAATTGCAGCCACGGAACATTCACGTCGCTCATTTCGTCATCGATGGCGCCATCCGCAATCCCGGCCGCGCCGAGCCGGCGGACAAACCCGATTCCATGCTTGATCCCGAGGCAATCGCCGACACTTACCTCGCAGTACTGGATCAGGACCGGTCCGCCTGGACCTGGGAGATCGAACTGCGGCCATGGGTTGAGCGGTTCTAGGAGATAATCGCTCCACGCCATGCCGACGCTTTATGACATCAAGCCGCGGTTTCAGGCTCTGCTTCGCCCGCTGGTCGCAAGGCTTGCAGCTGCCGGCGTTACTGCCAACCAGATTACCGCCGGCGCCACGATCCTGTCCCTGGCCGGTGGCGCCTTGTGCCTTCTGACGCCGGGCAATCGACCGGTTCTTGGCGTGATCGCCGCCCTGCTCGCCATTCGCATGGGTCTGAATGCAATCGACGGCATGCTGGCGCGCGAGCACGATCAAAAAAGCCGCGCCGGCCTCATCTACAACGAGGTCGGGGATTTGGTTAGCGATGCTGGATTGTATGTGCCGCTCGGCGTCGCGCTTCAGCCACTTGGCGTTTCGGCCTGGGCGCTCGTGGTCTTTGCTCTCGCGGCGGTTTTGGCGGAATTCGCCGGCGTATTGGGGCCCCATCTTGGCGTAGCGCGCCGCTATGACGGACCGATGGGCAAATCGGACCGCGCCATCGCCATCGCCATTATCCTGACGCTGCTGGCATTGGGCGCGCCCGGCGGCGCCTGGGTGAGCGCCATCATCGCCCTCATGACGATCCTGGCGCTGTGGACCGCCTTGCGCCGCGCCAGGGCCATCCTCGATGAGAGCGCGCCGCGATGACCGCCTTGATCGGTCCGGTGCAAGCAACGATCCTCGTCATTGCCGGGCTTCTAGCGCTGGCGACGGCCCTGGTCGTGGCGCTGAAGGCGCGCGGCCACGCCCAGGGCGCCAATCTGGTGGATCGCGTCAAGACCTGGTGGATCATCGTCGTGACCATGGCCGGGGCGCTCGCGATCGGCCCGCTGGCCAGCACCGTCGTCCTGGCGTTTGTCAGTTTCCTGGCCCTGAAGGAATATTTTTCGCTCATCCCGACACGCCAGTCGGACCGCGTCGTGCTGTTCATCGCCTATCTCGCGATTCCCGTGCAATACTGGCTGATCGGCGCCGAGCGCTACGGCATCTTCATCGTCTTCGTGCCGGTGTGGATGCTGATGGCGGTGCCCGCGGTGATGGTGATTCGCGGCGAAACGGACGGATTCCTGCGCGCCACGGCGACCATTCACTGGGGCCTGATGGCCTGCGTCTTCGCCATCGGCCACGCCGCCGCGCTTTTGTGGATCGACCCGGCCGGCAATACGGCCACCGGCGCCGGACTGTTCGTCCTCCTGCTGCTTTTGACCGGCCTCAACGACGTCGCGCAATATGTCAGCGGCAAGGCCTTCGGCCGCCACAAGGCGTCGCCGACCGTCAGCCCCGGCAAGACCGTCGAGGGTCTGGCCGGCGGCATTCTCGTCACCGCCCTGGTCGCAGCATTCGTTGGCCCGTTCATCACACCGCTGCCGCCGGGATTTTGCGCATTCCTGGGCGCCGCCCTTTCGCTCGGCGGCTTTCTCGGCGATCTGACCATTTCCGGCGTCAAGCGCGACCTCGGCCTGAAAGACACCGGCACGCTGCTGCCCGGCCATGGCGGCATCCTCGACCGCATCGACAGCCTGATCTTCACCGCGCCGCTGTTTTTCCACCTGACGCGGTTCTTCTATTTTTAGGCTGCCTGATTTCAAATGCGCGGGCATGGATGGGCCGCGTGGCAATGTCTGCTTTTGCGGGTCAACCCGCCGCCGGCGGGCACAGGTCTGGAGACCGGTTCGTGCCAAGACTGGAAGTTTGGCACCGTCGATACGGCCTGGCATTTGAGAACAAAAACCCGCCGAACCCTCCATGTGATTCTGGCACCGGTGCAAGGGGCCAAAACTGACGCCACTCGACACGGTCCGGCCGGCGCAATACCCTCTTGCTACGCCAGATATAAAAATATCGGCAGACGATATTTTAATCGCTTTGGGGAGGGGTTGTTTTGGATAAGGCAACCGGAAAACGGACGTCGCGCCGGCGGTTCCTGAAGGCGGCCGGCTCTGCGTCCCTGTTGGCGGGCCTTGTTCCTGCAATTGTCCCGGGTCGCGCCAGAGCGCAGCCGAAAACACTCCGGATCATGCGCTGGAAGAATTTTGTCCCTGGCTTTGAGACCTGGTTCAACGAGACTTTCGTCAAGGAATGGGGCGAGGCCAACGATACCCGGGTGATTGTCGATAATGTCGGTCTGGGCGAGATCAGCGGCCTGGCCGCGGCAGAGGCGGAAGCCCGCGAGGGCCATGATCTGGTGTTGTTTCTGGCATCGCGTGCCGGGCTGGAAGACCATGTGGTCGATCATCGCGAAGTCTTTGAGGAATGCCAGAGCCGATACGGCAAGGTCTCCGATTTTGTCTTCAAAAGTTGCTACAATCCCCGGACGGGGAAATATCACGGGTTTTGCGAGAGTTATGCGCCGACTGTCCTGACCTACCGGAAAGATCTCTGGGATGCGGTCGGACAAAGCCCTGCCACATGGGAAAATATCCGCAAGGGCGGGCGCGCCATCAAATTATTGCATGAGACGCCCGTCGGCATCAGTCTTGGGCCCGAGCACAACAGCGAACATAGCGTCCGTGCAATCATGTACGCTTTTGGTGCTTCGGTACAGGATGCGGACGGCAATCCCGTGCTCAAGTCCAGCCAGACTTTGGAGGCGATCAAGTTCGTCAATGCTCTTTACGAGGAAGCCATGACGGCCGATGTACTGGCTTGGGACCCCCCTGCCAACAATCGTTTCATGCTGGCGGGAAATGGCTGCCTGACTGTCGATACAATGTCGATCATACGGGCCGCGGAAAACATAAAGATGCCAGTCGAGGCACAACTTTCACTGGCGAGTCTGCCGGAGGGCCCGGCGGGAAAATTGGGGCCGATGTTTGCCGCCAATACGTATGTAATCTGGCAATTTGCGAAGAACCGCGAAGGGGCGCAGAAGTTCCTGGTGGACTATATCGGCAGGTTTCAGGAAGGCTTTCTTGCAAGCGGGTTCCAGAATATGCCGAGTTTTCCCGGTTCCCTGCCGAACTTCGAACAACTTATCGGTTCGGGATCGCGCCCGGCGGGCAGGTATGGCGTACTTGCCGATGTCCCGGCCACGATGACCAATCTCGGCAATCCCGGATACGCCAATGCAGCAACCGACGAAGTGCGTGGTACCCGTATAATTTCCACCATGTTCGCGCGTGCCGCCACTGGTCAGATGTCGCCCGAGGAAGCGCTCGATCAGGCCGACAAGGCGATTGGGCCGATCTTTGACAAATGGCGCGATGCCGGCAAAATCTAGAAAACACCTGCGCTGTACGAGGTGGGCATTAACGGCCTGCGTTGCTCGAATTAGCCAGCAGAATATGTTTTATGGCGGCAATATTTGCGTCCAGACCAGTCGCGCGCCATAGGCAAATAATTCATGCGCATCCGGAACAAGCTCTTACTGGCCATGGCGGTTCCGGTGGCACTGCTGGTCACCCAGATTGTGCTCGTAAACGTCTCTGTTCGCGAGCTGCAATCGGCGGTTACGTTCATATCCTCGGCCCATAGCGTAATTGAGGCGGATTTCGTCGCCGCCGAGCTCGTCGCCACCCTGCGCAAGGACGTCAAGCAACTGCCATCGGGCTATGTGACGACGCAAGCCAACACGGATGATGGCGCCGCCTCGTTGCGGCCCCGGTGGCAGGAGGTTGCCTCCCTCATTGACGTCATTGCCGCCTCAAGCGCCACGCAGGCGATCGAGCCGGGCGTCCTCGACGCCGTGGTGCGGGCCCTGGGCAAGGCAGACGAGGAATATGCGCAGACCGAGACCATTGTCGCCGGTGGCCTGGCCGACCTCGATACCCTCCTGGAGCGGGCCATATCCATCGACCGGGCCCTGGCAGCGCTGTTGACGGGGCTGGATACGCTAGCGGTCGAACTGCGCAAACAACTTCAGATCGCCGTCGACCGGGAACGGGAGATTCACAACCGGCCGGTGATCGTGGGCATCGCCATCGGCGGCCTTGCCGTTTTGCTGCTCCTGGCATTCACGTATCTGTATGTCGATCGCCAATTCGTGGCCGGCCTGACAGCTCTCAGCAAGAGTATGCTGGCTATCGCCGGTGGCAATCTGCGCGCCGCGCTGCCGACGCCAGGCAGTGGCGACGAGATTGGTGATATGGCCGAGGCGCTAACCGTATTCCGCGATACCGCGGTCGAAGTCGAGGAGAACAATCTGCGTGAGATTGCCGAGGCGCGGCAACGGTTGATCGACGCCATCGAGAGCATTTCGGAGGGCTTTTCCCTCTACAACCGGGAAGACCGGCTGGTTTTGTCGAACAGGCAATATCGGAAACTGCTGTATCCGGGAATTGAGGACGCGTTAAAGCCGGGAGTATCGTTTGCCGCGGTCATCCGCAATGTAGCTGAGTCCGGCCTTGTGGAAGATGCGGTGGGCCGTGTCGACGAGTGGGTTGGCGAGCGGATGGAGCGGCACCGGAACCCGCGCGGCACCTTCGTGCAGCGCCGAAGCGACGACCGCTGGATCGAGGTTACGGAATACAAAACCACTGAAGCCGGCACCGTGGCAATCTACACGGACATCACCGATCAGAAACAATCCGAGATGGCGCTGCTTGAAGAGAAACGCCGATCGGAGGAAGCCAGTGAACTGGTGATCGAGAAGAACAGAATGCTGGAGTCCCTGTCGGCAAAGCTCGCGAAGTATCTGTCACCGCAAGTCTATTCATCGATTTTTAGTGGACACCAGAGTGTCGAGATCGCGAGCAAACGAAAGAAACTGACTGTGATGTTCTCCGACATCGCCGATTTCACCGAAACGACGGAAAGCCTGGAGTCGGAGGAACTGACCAGCCTGCTCAACCATTACCTGACCGAGATGTCGAAGATCGCCCTCAACTATGGGGCGACGATCGACAAGTATGTGGGCGATGCCATGATGCTGTTCTTCGGCGACCCTGAAAGCCGCGGCGCGAAAGAGGATGCAATAGCCTGCGTCGAGATGGCGACCGCCATGCAGCGGCGAATGAGCGAACTCCAGGCCGAGTGGCGCGGCCAGGGACTGGAGCAGCCATTCCAACTGCGCATCGGCATCAACACCGGCTATTGCACCGTCGGCAATTTCGGCAGCGAAGACCGCATGGACTACACGATTATCGGCAACGAGGTGAATCTCGCGGCGCGCCTGCAGGCCCATGCCGAGGTCGGGGGCATTTTGATGGCCAACGAGACTTATTCCCTGGTCAAGGACACCGTGCTGAGCGAAGCGCAGGATACCATCTCGGTGAAAGGCATTGCCAAGCCCGTGCGGACCTACAAGGTCGTTGGCATCTACGATGATCTGGTCGAGCAGGGACGCATCCTGCTCGTGGAGCAAGACGGTCTGAGGCTGACCATCGACCGAAACAAGCTGACAAAAAAAGCTGGGGCCAAGGCAATCAAGGCTCTT
>PVMK01189142.1_pt1 | contig 14777 bp, 15 predicted proteins | sample 1853481 | NCBI WGS metagenome assembly PVMK01 (sample SAMN08533507, study PRJNA380276) | Marine sediment metagenome, whole genome shotgun sequencing project.
GTCGTCTCTCAATGCCTTGCTGTTGTCGCGTGGTGCCGGAAGAAATCGGCCATGCAGCTAAGTGCGAGACCGACCAGGATGAACGGAACCACATAGATAATTATGGGCAACGCATACAGAATGAACGGTGCTGCTATGATCAGCACGAACAATAGTAGAAACAAATGTGCATTACCATCCTCCCCGCGACAGCCATCTGTCGCAAAGCCAACGGGGCAGGATAACTATGCGCCGTTCGATAGGGAGGCAATACGTACAAGCCCGAATAGCGAGGCCTGGCTGCGGGCTACACCCATATGCTGCGCCATTTTGTCTGCGTATTATCCCTTATGAGGCACCCTGTGAACTATTCAGTTCGACCGGTAAACCGGCGCTCTCGAGTCGCTTTTCTTTGTGCTGCAAAACGAACGTGTAGATTATCGGTAAGACCAACAGGCATAGCACTGTGGTCGTAAGCATTCCGCCAACCATCGGCGCTGCGATACGGCGCATGACGTCGGATCCCGTGCCGGTGAGGAGCATGATCGGCAACAAGCCAACGACCGTCGAAGTGGCTGTCATCACTACTGGTCTTACGCGCCGTGTCGTGCCGTCACGCACAGCACTTACTATGTCCTCCCCGGTAAGCTGCGGTGTCGAACCTTTACCTTGTCGATAAGCGTCGAGCTTTTCCCGCCGCCGTTCACTTACTGATTCCTCGATGAACGTTAGTACCAGAACCCCGGTTTCTACCGCAACACCCGCCAGGGCGATAAACCCGACTGCGACTGCAACGGAAATATTGAACCCGTACCAGTAAACCAGCCAAAAACCGCCGATGAGCGCAAAGGGGACTGACACCATTACAACAGCAGGCGCCGCAGCGTTGCCGAAGTTCAGGTACAACAACAGGAAGATCATGAACAGTGTCATTGGAATAACGATGCGCAGCCGCTCAGCCGCACGCTGCATATATTCGAACTGGCCGGACCAGATGATGGCGTAGCCGGACGGCAAAACAAGCTGTTCACTCAGAACCTTTTTTGCTTCTGCCACGAATCCGCCAATATCGGATGTTTTCAGGTCGACATAGACCCAGGCATTCGGGCGCGCATTTTCACTCTTGATCACGGGCGCACCCCGGCGCAACTCTATGTTCGCAAGCTGCCCGAGCGGAACCTGTGCTCCATATGGCGTCGGGACCAAAACGCGGCTTAGCTGATCCGGGTTGTCTCTGAGATCCCGTGGGTAACGAAGATTCACAGGGTAACGCTCGAGTCCTTCCACGGTTTCTGTAATTCGCATTCCGCCGATCGCGGACATGATGACATCCTGAACGTCCCCGACTGTCAGTCCATGACGTGCCACCCGTTGCCGGTCGATGTCGAAATCGAGGAAATAACCGCCGACAGCCCGGTCGCCAAAAGCGGACAGCGTGTCAGGCAGTGTCTTCATGATTTGTTCGACATCCTTTGAGATTTGCTGAAGCACTGCGAGATCCGGGCCGCTGATTTTTATGCCCACGGGAGTCTTGATGCCCGTGGACAGCATGTCGATCCGCGTCTTGATCGGCATGGTCCAGGCATTCGCCAGCCCGGGGAACCGGATCGCAGCGTCCATCTCCGACATAAGTTCCTGCGTTGTTTTTGAGGGGATCCGGCCACGAATCACGGTCTTTGAGCCTCACAATGGTTTCCAACATCGAGAGCGGCGCCGGGTCTGTGGCTGTTTCCGCACGGCCGACCTTCCCGAACACGGACTCGACTTCCGGGAACGTGCGCAGGATCTTATCCGTTTGCTGAAGAAGCTCTTTCGCCTTTGTTATCGATACGCCCGGAAATGTTGTCGGCATGTAGAGAATGTCGCCTTCGTCCAGTGGCGGCATAAACTCGCTGCCGAGCTTCGCGACCGGATAGGCCGTAAACGCCAGCAGGCCGAGCACGACCAGCAATGTTGTTTTTGGCCGGCGCAGAAACAGGCCAAGAACGGGTGCGTGGGCCGCATGCAACAGGCGGTTGATCGGATTCTTCGACTCCGACACGATGCGACCGCGAATCAGGTATCCCATCAGCAGCGGCACGACCATTACGGCGAGAATCGCCGCGGCCGCCATCGAGTAGCTGCTTGTAAATGCCAGCGGCTTGAACAGTCGGCCTTCCTGGGCTTCCAGTGTGAAGACCGCGAAATAAGAGACGACGACCACGAGCAAGGAGAAAAAGAGAGCCGGTCCGACTTCACGTGCCGCCGCGCCGATAGCCAGCCAGCGCTCATTCGGACTCAGCGCCCCCTCTTTTTTTGCGCCCGCCAGGGCCAAATGCTTGTGCGCATTTTCAATCAGGACGATGGGGCCATCGACCATGGCGCCAATCGCAATCGCGATTCCGCCGAGCGACATGATATTCGCATTGATACCCTGAAGCCGCATGGCGATGAAGGCCATTAGGATTCCGATCGGCAGCGCGACAATTGCCACCATCGCCGAGCGCAGGTGTAAGAGAAAAACCGCACAGACAATTGTCACGAGCACAAACTGCAAGACGAGTGTCCGCGAGAGGTCGTTTACGGCACGTTCGATTAAATCACCACGGTCATACACCGGGATAATCTCAACACCCGTCGGGCAGGCCCGATTTGAGCTCCTCAAGCTTGTCCCGCACACCCTGAATTGTGGTAAGCGCATTTTCCCCATAACGCATAATCACGATGCCACCGACCACCTCGCCTTCACCATCCAGCTCCGCAGCGCCGCGTCGTAACTCCGGGCCGATTTGCACGTGGGCTATGTCCTCGATACGAATCGGCGTTCCACGTTGGTCGACCCCAACTGCAATACTCTCGATGTCTGCTACTGACTGAAGGTATCCCCGTCCGCGCACCATGTATTCGGTTTCCGCGAACTCGACCAGACGCCCACCGACATCCCGATTCGAACGCATGATCGCCTGCCGCACCCTGGACAGCGGAATGTTGTATACAAGCAAGGCGTTTGGGTCGACCTCAATCTGATATTGCCTGACGTAGCCGCCCACGGCGGCGACCTCGGCAACGCCAGGCACGGTCTGCAGCGGGTAGCGCAGATACCAGTCCTGAATGGAGCGCAACTCGGCCAGATCGTGCTGGCCCGTTCGATCGACCAGTGCGTATTCGAATATCCAGCCTACGCCAGTCGCGTCCGGACCCAGTGTCGGCGTCACGCCCTGTGGCAGTCGGCCACTGACGTAGTTCAGGTACTCGAGTACGCGTGAGCGCGCCCAGTAAAGATCCGTTCCGTCTTCGAAAATGATATAGACGAATGACAGCCCGAAAAAGGAAAAACCGCGGACAACGTCGGCGTACGGCACCGCAAGCATCGCTGTTGTAAGCGGATAGGTTACCTGATCCTCGACAACCTGCGGCGCCTGACCCGGATACTCGGTGAACACGATTACCTGGACATCCGACAGGTCCGGTATTGCATCTAACGGTGTCGTTTTGACCGCAAGAACGCCGGCCGTGACCAGCATTATCGTTCCAAATATAACCAGGAAGCGATTTCGCAGTGCCGCATCGATGATTCGCTCAATCATCGACGCGCTCCTGCATCTTGGCTGCCGCCTCACGCAGCTTCGACTCCGAATCGATCAGGAACTGCGCAGAAACGACTACTTGCTCGCCCGCAGCTACGCCGCGGCGAATTTCAGTGAATGCACCGCTGCTGAGGCCAATATCCACTTCGCGAGGCTCGAACTTGCCGGGTTCGCGAACGATGAATACCTGTTCCTTAAGCCCCGAGCGAATGATGGCCTCCGTCGGTACTACGACTGCATCGCTGAGTGGACTTGCATGAATCGTAACGTCGGCAAACATGTTGGGTTTCAGCGTCATGTCTGTATTCTGAAACTCCAGTCGTGCCTTGATGGTACGGGTCTTGATCTCCGCGTACGGGTATATGTAGGTGAGTTTGCCTTTGAACGTATGTCCGGGAACAGCTGCCAACTGCATTTCGACTTCATCGCCAACACGTACCCAAGGCAACTCTTCTTCAAAAACATCAACGAATACCCATACCGCCGACAAGTCAGCGATCATATAAAGCTCGGTTTGCGGCGTAACATACTGGCCCTCACGTGCGCCAACATTGATTACGGCATCTTGGCTGCCGCCTCACGCAGCTTCGACTCCGAATCGATCAGGAACTGCGCAGAAACGACTACTTGCTCGCCCGCAGCTACGCCGCGGCGAATTTCAGTGAATGCACCGCTGCTGAGGCCAATATCCACTTCGCGAGGCTCGAACTTGCCGGGTTCGCGAACGATGAATACCTGTTCCTTAAGCCCCGAGCGAATGATGGCCTCCGTCGGTACTACGACTGCATCGCTGAGTGGACTTGCATGAATCGTAACGTCGGCAAACATGTTGGGTTTCAGCGTCATGTCTGTATTCTGAAACTCCAGTCGTGCCTTGATGGTACGGGTCTTGATCTCCGCGTACGGGTATATGTAGGTGAGTTTGCCTTTGAACGTATGTCCGGGAACAGCTGCCAACTGCATTTCAGCTTGATCGCCAACATGTACCCAAGGCAACTCTTCTTCAAAAACATCAACAAATACCCATACCGCCGACAAGTCAGCGATCATATAAAGCTCGGTTTGCGGCGTAACATACTGGCCCTCACGTGCGCCAACATTGATTACGATCCCCTCTGCCGGTGAGTGAATATGCAGCAGCTTCTTCACTTCGCGCGTATCTATGAGTTCTTTGATCTGATGTTCGGGGACATCCAGCAGGCGTAAGCGCTCGAGCGACGTATCCACGAGGTCGGCCGCACCGCGCCGCACGTCCTCAAAGGGACTTGCGCTCAGGGCATCGAGATTTTTCAGCGCAAGCAGATACTCCTGCTGCGACGAAACCAATTGTGGCGAATAGATGCTGAGCAGGATTTCGTCACGACGAATGGCTTCGCCAGTCGTGCCAATGCGAAGATGTTCGATCCAGCCCTGCGTTTTCGGATGCAGACGGGTAATACGCTGCTCGTCATAGTCGACCCGCCCGATAGTATGAATCTCCCGCGCGAGAGTCCGGCGCTCGGCGGTTGCCGTACGCACACCAATATTCTGCACCGTCACCGGGTCTATTCGCACAGTACCGGCCGGGTCCGTTGAATCATCCTCAGCGTAAACAGGAATGTAAGCCATCCCCATCTGGCCTTTCGCGGGTACCGGGGACGTAATTTCCGGATCCATCGGATGTCGGTAGTACAGGGGTTTACGTTCCGCTTGCATCTCCTGAGCCGGTGGCATCACCGACTGAGAAATTGCAAACCAGTAGCCAGCACCGAGCCCGGCAACAAGCGCCAGACCAATCGCGAGAAATACTGGAGTGAGTTTGTTATTCATAAAGCGCCTCCTCACCAACTGCCGAGGCCACATTCGCAAGCGCCTGTTTGGCCCTGCTCAAGGACTCCCAGTAATTGATCTGGGCGTTGTAAAGAGTGATTTGAGTGTTGACGAGGTTCAGAAAGTCCACCTGATTGACCTGATAACCCGCGAGCATGGATGCGACCGTTTGCTGCGCCTGAGGGATAATGGCCGTGTCCAGCAGGACGACCTGGTCTCGCGCCGCATCATAGCTGGCAAGATTTCTGGAGATGGATGCCTGAACCGTGCGCAAGGTGTCGTTGAGCGCATACTTTCGCTGTGACATTTCATGCGTACGCTGCTCCACTGCCTTGCTCTGTTTCGAACGCGAGTAGATCGGTACATTGATACTGAGCATTACCGTCAGAAAGTCCGATCTGTCTGTACCGCGAAGCGCGTCAAATCCCTGCCGCTTGCCGTATCCGACACCAAGCTTGAAGTCCGGATAAGAGTCCTTGTGCGCCAAATCCAGTTTCTTTCGCGCTGCTTCAACAAGGTCACGCTGCACATCGATTAATGGACGATCGCTGCCCGCCTGTTGCAACAGCTGTGTTTCCGACGGCAGCTCCGGCAGGTTCGTGTTCGGTGCTGCTGGCGGCAGGCTTATCAGCCAGTCTGTGGGTCGATCGAGCATTGCATTGAGATCTGCTTGTGCCGCGCGGCGCACTCCCTGCAGTCGTAACTCCCGATCGAGCAACCGGGACAGTTCAAGCTGCGCCAGGAGCACATCCTGCTGCAGCCCCCTCCCGACTTTGTATTTTGTTTGGGCGATCTCGATAAAATCTCTCATCAGTGCCTGATTCTGATCGACAATCTCCAGTGCGCGTTCAAGGCTCAGCAACTGCCACCAGGCCGACCTGACCTGCCCTGCGAGTATCGTCCGCCGGTCTGACAATAAAGCCTCAGCGGCTTGCACTTCGTACTGCACGGCTTCTTCGCGCAACTGCGCTTGCCCGGAAACGGAAAGCTTTGACTCAAGGCCACCTGAATTTGCGTCATCGGTTCCTGATCGAGATCAAACGTATCAGTTGGCAAATTCATTGCATTGAGCGAGAGAATCGGGATCCGGCAGCGCACCCGCCTGGGACGGCATGGTTCGCATCGCCTCTACCCGCGCGCGCAGCCCGGCCAGACCGGGATTGTTTTGCAAGGCAATTTCCACCGCCCGATCAAGCGTGAGCATGGCCACCTCGACCGGTGCAGCCGGGCTCTCCGGAGCCTGTGCATTGGCTGATGGCGATGCCACCAGGCAGGAGCTGGCAATCAGCACACAGGCTATGTGGCGGAATGTGCGCTGGCGGGCAGCGCTTTCTCTAATACAGTTATTAAGGTGGGACTTTGGCCCACTGGTAATCGACATGAGCGATCTCCTCGCAAAACAAACCGGGTCAATTGACGGTGTTTTCGCGTGGGATCGCTATTTCAGGAATACGCAGTATCGTAAGTTTAGCGGTGGTTCGCCGGGCCAGGACAGATATGCACAATGAGACGGTTGCACCGGATCTTTCCGCAGATCAGGTTCGACCCGCAGCAATGGTTCTGCGATTGCCACATAAGTGCATATGTCTTTCAGCTTGGGCAGCTGATTGCGGGCATCGTAGTTAGAGTCGGGAGTGCTTTCGCACACGGCGGCCGCATACGAGGCACACGTCTGGTGTTCGTGGTCAATGGCGGGTGGACAATGGTCACAATCGTGACTGTCAGAGTGGCTCGCATGGGCCGAGTGGGCCGTTGCCGGCTCCGGCGCCAGCTCCATCGCCATAAGGCATGGCTGGACGGCGAGATTCAGCCACGCGACCACGAACACGCTCAGGATAAAACGCCCTAACGCATTGATTTTACGATGATTTGTGGCTGTTTGCTTCAAGTCGGTGTCGCGTCCTCGTCCACTCGAAATTGCACATTACCCAGTCTATTACCGGGTGACAAGCGTGGTAGCTACTTACGTCACAGAAAGCTGACTATGTGATTCCACTTACCCGATCCTCGACTTGTCCTTTTCTTGCAAGGCACCGATGTGTTGTTCGCCTCGCGTTCGGGCAAGCCGAACCTGGCGCCGCCGTTCCTCAAGACGCCCTGCTCTCTCCTCGTCGAGGTCGTTGATGCATCGCGGGCAGGAAACACCCTCTCGATAATCGCGTGACTGCAAGTCTTCGCTGCTTAGTGGCCGTCGGCAGGCATGACACTGGACGTAGCCACCCTCAGCGAGGTCGCGGTCGACGGCGACGCGGCTGTCAAAGACAAAGCACTCGCCACGCCAGCGCTGGTCTTCCTCGGCGATCTGTTCCAGATAATTGAGAATTCCGCCCTGAAGCTGACAGACCTCGCGGAATCCCAATTCGAACATCAGTGCAGTCGCTTTCTCACAACGAATGCCGCCCGTGCAGAACATCGCCAATGGCCGGTCTTTGTCAGCCTCTGCCAGTTGTTCTGCAAATTTTGGAAACTGGCGAAAGCTGTCCGTGCCGGGATCGACGGCGTTCGGAAAAGTGCCGACTTCGATCTCGTAGTGGTTGCGCGTATCAATGACCAAAGTTTCCGGGTTTTCGATGATTTCGTTCCATTCGTCCGGAGACACATGCCTGCCGGTCGACCGTTGCGGCCTGATATCCGGCCGCCCGAGCGTGACGATCTCCTTCTTTGACCGTACCCGCATACGGCGAAACGGGGCTGCCGCGGCCTCCGTCCAGCGCGCTTCGATTGGCTCTTCCAGTGCGAGCGTATCGCTCAACCAGGCAAGTACTGCTTCCACAGCTTCGCGACTGCCTGCCAGCGTACCGTTGACGCCTTCTTCGGCAAGGAGAATCGTGCCCAGCAAGCCTTTCTCGTCACATAGCGACTGCAGAGATGACCCAAGTCCCTGCGGATCTTCTAAATCGACAAACCGGTAGAACGAGACAACCTTCAAGAACCCAAACCCTCTTCCCTGTCTGCGAACGTCAGCGACAGAATACTGTGGCGGATTTCCTCGCCCAGGACGAGCCGCGCGTCTTCGCCAATGCGCGTGATGTCCTCATCAAACTCGAGCAGACCCTCGTCATTTCGTCGCAACGCCATTTGCTCGCGCAATGTGCGAATAAAATCCTGGAAAAGCGCTTTGTCAAAAAAGTCCGGAGAATGCAGTCCGTAAATCATCGACAGGCGCTGGGCGCTTTGCTGGCAAAGGCGTTCGAGTCTGGCCCGAGACAGCACTCCCGAGCCGTTCTTGACCAGCAGGGAGATGACCAGATAGAAACGCTGCAACATCGGCACCATCGACTGGCCCAGCATCAGTAATTGATACGCCTTGCGGGAACCCGCCGGTGGTCGCATGAGCACTTTGCCGTCCTTGCTACGAGCCAGGATTTCCAGGTCGAGCAGGGCATTGATGCCGGTAGTTGTCACCTCGTCGATATCCTCGTTATCCCACTTGAGGCAAAGCTCTTCTTTCATGAATGGGTATATCAGGCGGATGAGCCGCTGCAGCTCCGCGTGCTCAAGGCGGCGTCCGTGGATGAAGCAGCAGGCAATCGAGGCTGGAATCGCAAACAGGTGCTGTACGTTATTTCTGAAATAGGTCATTAGCACGGCTTCGTGCTCGGACATGTGCAGAACATCCCCGAGCGGGTGCGTTGTGCGGCCGATGACGCCGAGATTCTCCCCGTGCGCAATAATTTCTTCCGGCGACCACTCGGGCAAAGTGACCGAGCTGGAATATTCGAATGTCGCAAGCAAGTCGAGGCTCATTCTGAGCTGGCGAATGAGCTCCAGTTCTCCGATGGACTGTTTCGGGGTGGACAGCAGAACGGTTGCAAGCAGACTGATTGGTGTCACTGCGGCGGCAGCATTGATGCCGATCATGATCCTCGCACCAAGCTCATCGATGATCTCATTCATCCAGGCCGGGCGCTCTTCTTCATATTCCATTGCCTCGCGCCAGTCCGGCTTGAGTTCATCGAGGATCGGCTCTATCGCCACAGGCTCGCCGACGTTGACATAAACCTTGCCAAAGTTTTGCCGCAAAGACTTGAGAGTGCGGATCAGTCCGATCAGTGATTCTTTTTTCTTTTCGGCGCCACCGAGTTCGCGGATGAACGAATCGCCCTCGATCAGCTTTTCGTAGCCGAAGTAGATTGGCATGAAGAAAATGGGGCGGCGTGGGTCCTGCATATATGAATGTACTGTCATCGCCAGCATGCCGGCTTTGGGCGCAAGCAGCCTGCCGGTCCGGCTGCGACCACCTTCCACAAAATACTCCATGGCATGCCCGCGTTGCAGAATCTCGTGGAGGTAAGCATTGAATACCGCAGCATAAAGTCGGTTGCCCTTGAAGCTTCTTCTCAAAAAGAACGCACCGCCTCGCCGAAGTATCGCTCCGACGACCGGGATATTCAGGTTAATGCCAGCCGCCACGTGCGGAATACTAAGGCCCTGTTCGTGGACGATGTATCCCAGCAACAGGTAGTCGAAATGACTCCTGTGGCAGGGTACGTAGACGATTTCCTTGTCTCTGGCGACTTCATGAAGGCGCTCGACGTGATTGAGAACGATGCCGTCGTACATCCGGTTCCAGAGCCAACCGAGAAATCGCGCAATCACTGCAATTGTTGGATAGGAAATGTGCGCGGCGATTTCCTGAGCATACTTGCGTGCTTGGTGCGTCCTGCGTTCCAGCAGCGCACGGTTATCTCCACTTTCCGCCTTGATGACGCGTCGAACCGGCGGGCTCATCAGCACCTGATTAACGAGCGTTCGGCGGTGTGAAAGATCCGGCCCGACTGTTGCAGTTCGTCTTTGACGGAAATGCACACGCAGGATCCGGGAGATTTTCCGGTATGCCAGCTCGGATTCGAGGCCTTCGGAAATGATCGAGCTTAGTGTTGCCGGGCTCACTAAACCGAAGAAGTGTATTTCTGCCGTGCAGCAGTGTCGCAAAGAATTTGCGCGTAGGGCCTGCCACGTCCCAGTTTTCGGAAAACAGGAGTTCGAGGAGTGTCCGTTCTTTATGCGGCGAACGGCCCCAGTAAATCGCGACAGGAATCAGCAACAACTCCTTGCCGCCTGCTTTGACACTCGCCTCGACGAGGCGCTTGAGCCGCATGGATCCGGTTTTCCGCTTGCGCCGAAATATGAAGCCTTGCATACGGCGCATTACGATAATTCGCCGGCTTTCGCGAATACCGGCGAAGTTCAGGCTGCCGGCGGGTGACGGCATGCCGTAGATCCTGCAAACCCGTTCCAGCGCCAGCGTATCGGCGAAGCCACCGGTTTCGAGTACATAACAGACTTCTGCATCGGCGCCCGGCAGGAATTCCGCGGGATTATCGGGCTGAACGGCAGGCCTGGCCCAGGTCGCGAAGACCCGGCCCGAAATCCAGTACCAGGGTCGAAAGATCAATCCAGCTACATTCATTGGCGACTAATTCTTTTGCGAACTGCAGGAGCGGCTTTGGCCGCGATACGCGATTCGTCGTATTCGAACATCGCGGCCAAAGACACTCCTGCAGTCTGCTTTCAGTCCAGGGTGTCTTCTATTGCTTCTTCTGCGTCTTCAACCGCAGCGTCGATCTCATCCTTGTGTTGCATGATCTGATCCTCGACTTCGCGCGCTTTGTCCATGGCTTCGTTGAGATCGTCAGCAATTTCTTCTCCAACCGTTGCATCGTTGGATGAACCCCCGCAACCGGTGATGAACAACGCCATTGTAAGAATCGTCAAAGATTTCATCTCTTTTCTCCCGTGTCTCAATTGTTGCTGACTATCCGGACACATTATTAGCGGTCAGGTCCCCCACAAACCTGGTCAGATAGTAGATTATCTCATCAATGTTCTCTGTGAGTCGGTGGTCTCCGTTGACGAGATGCAATGTAGCGTGGCATTTACTTGCGAAGCGGATGCTGTTTTCCGGCGGGACGATATCGTCACGCCAGCCATGAATTATGCTGATCGGGATATCGGGCGCCGGTGGCGTCAGGTGTTCGTATTCGGCGATGTAATAGGCTGGCGCAAGCACGAAGAGCCCGATTGCTTTGAGGGGGGCAGCTGCTGCCGTTGCGACATGTCCACCCATGCTTGATCCGACCAGTATCAGCGGCTCTGCAAGGCTTTGGCATTCTGCTATGAGCTTGTCGACGCGCTCTGTCGGGTCGGCGATACCCTGATAGTCGACGCTCTCGGCGCGACATCCGAGGGCACGCACGGCTTTCGCCATCGCCTCGATCTTGGTGCCCCATGGGCCGCTTTCCTGCCCATGTGAAAAATAAACTGCCGGCATTGTCATATCATTATTCCGTCGCCAGCGTGACACATGTCTTCGATCTTTCTCGCCAGTAACCAGTCACGGTCCTGGCCCCACAGCGCCAGGTCCGCCAATCTGAAAGAGGGTACCCCCCAGACACCGGCCTCGGTCATCGCCTGTCGGTTCTCCTCGACAGTCGATCGCCATTCGTCCTGCTCGAGCGCCATCGCAAGCTCCGGCCAGAATAGCCCCGCGCGTCCGGCCACCTTTTGCATCCCTTCGTCTTCGGCAACATTAATCGCCTCATGCCAGATTGCGTTGCCGGCGGCCAACAGAAAGTCACGCTCACGATTCTGGCTTTGCGCGTAGTAGAACGCCGCAATACATCGCTCCGCCCCGGGACCTACAGGATCGGAAAACCTGCCGAACGGAACGCCAAGGCGTTCCGCCTCGCGACTGGCGTCCTTGATGATGTACAGGAGCTTTTGTTTCGGAACCGACATGCCGCGCATCACCATCGGCAACACCGGCCTGATCTCGAGTTTCAGACCAAATGCATCTGCGATCTCGAACGTTCGCGTCAGCGCCAGATATGAATAAGGGCTTCGGAACGAGTAAAACATCTCCAGTACCGGCAGGCTTTCTGCTGCGGCGGGGACAGCGGCCGGCAGGCTCAATTGCTTCGCCTGTTGCAGCGACGCAAGCTCGGCGTTCGGTTCGCCCCAGAGATTCAGGCCCAGCGTATCGAGGCGGCTGGTCAGGTAATGCAGCCGGTCGACGCCCCAATACCACTCACCCGCATAATGCATCGTGGCGGTGTTGTAGTGGCCCAGCTTCTTTAGCAGCAACTGATTCTGCGACACCAGTATGTTCGTTTCCGGTCGTTCCGGCTGCCTGCGCCCGAGAAGACGGGTGACACCCTCCGGATCACCTCGCCAGTATGCGCTCAGCGCCTGGCCAAACGTTGCGCCAAAGTCCTCTTCGGCTTGTTCCTCCGCCAGGAAATCGAGCAGGGCGCGTCGATATTCGACAACTGGCGCATCGCCTTTGTCGAGAAACGGCACCCCGAACTCTTTGGCAAGCAATTTGCACTCCATTACGGAGTATTCGGCCAACATGTCAGGTGCAGGCATGAACTCATGGCGTAGCGCCTGGCACAGGTAATAGCGCAGCTCGATATCTTGATATTGCACGCCAAGCTGCGGCAAATAGTGACTCAATAGATAAGAGTAGGGATCATCGATTTGCAAGAAAACAGAGACGACATGATCCCTGAAGCTGATCATTCTGCGCAGCTCTGCAAAAAGCCGCCGACCGGAGCAATAGCGCCGGCTGAGAATAACCGTCAGATAGAGCGAAAGTAGTTTTCGCTTCATGATTACGTGTTGTCCCAGGCCGCGCTCGGCTTCCACAGGAGTTCATCGAGATCCGGTTGCCAGCGATACTGTTGTATGTCGACACGCCCTTCGAGAATGACAACGTCCTCCATCATAAGACGCTTGACCTGCCGATTGTATGCCCGGCTACCCTTGTCGAACGCGATCCTGCCCGAGGACCTGATGACACGGTACCAGGGCACCTTAGTATTGCCCGGTAACTGCCGCAGTGCATAGCCAACCTGACGTGCCCCGCGTGGTATTCCGGCGATCTCCGCAATCTGGCCATAGCTCGCGACCGATCCCGTCGGAACATCACAGACAGTCGCCCAGATACGTTCGATTCTCTGCTGAGACTTTGCGTTTTTAACCACTGGCGGTACTCATGCCGAGGCGCGCACGAATCTCGCGCCGCGCATCCCGCAATACGGTTTCCTTGTCCAGGCTGTTGAGGATCTCCTGCACGACCCGTTTCGGCCCGCCCTCGCCCCAGGATTTGCCTTCGGCCAGATATTCCGCGGCAACCTGGCCGACGACGTAAGTACTGTAATAAGCAATCGCTCCCTGTGCGCCAGCTGTGAGAATGGTGGACAAGCCAAGCGTTCCGACCTTGAGTGCGCTGGACACAAAATGCAGTGCCCACACAGTACCCATCAAAGCGGCAGCTTCGGCGACGATCACACTGATCAGGGATCCCGCCTCCTTCTTGCTGATCGGCAGGTCATACACCCTCGACAGATGCATCACCATGCCAACATCGATAAACGCCGCAGCAAACAGATCAGCGACGGGCACGGGGTTGAACGCAACGGCAATCCCTTTGGCAATGCAGTAGGTGCGTACCATCTTGTCACCGAGTTCACGGCGCGCATTGAGAATACGTTTGCCCACCTGGTCGCTGAGGTCGGCTGCAAACAAACTTGCGTTTAGTGCGGCGAGCGTTTTTCCTTCCGCTTCGAAAATATCCCAAAGCCGCACTTTGAGTTGCTCGATATCGACATCACGCTCACGTGATGTAACCGTCTCCTTACCCGTGTCATCGATTTCGACGACCGTCTGCGGCCTCGGTTGTGCTGCGACTGCGAGAACGTCGCTCGACTGAACAACCCCTGCCGTTTTCTCACGCACGGACTGCAACAACACATCCAGCTCGTCTGTCGTGTACAGGTCACTCTTATTCAAGGCGACGATCACCGGCCTGCCTTGTTCGAGCAATGTCTTCAATGCCTGACACTCGCTTTCGGTGATATCGCCGTCCAGTACGAAAATGACCAGGTCCGAGCGGTTCGCTACCTCTTTCGCGAGCGACTCGCGGTCCTCGCCGCCCGCCTCGTCGAGCCCCGGCGTGTCGATCAGAAAAACGCCACCCGCTTCGATTTCCGACCAGGGCGCCATCGCCGATTGTCTTGTTTCTCCATGCAGCGGGCTGACCGTGAATTTTTCCTCGCCGATCAGCGCATTCAACAAAGAGGACTTGCCGGTGCTGACGCGACCGAAAGCCGCGATGTGCAGATGGCCATGCTGCAGTTTGTCCAGCATAGCTTCGACCGCAGCATAATCATGGACCAGGGACTCGCGGATGCCGGCAGGCAATCGCGCATCCTCGATCAGGTCGGATAAGCTTTCCTTGGCGAGCGTAAGGTGCCGGGAACCACCGTCATCCTCCTGACCCGTCTTCGTCTTTTTGCTGGTCCAGGGCCAATCTGGCCACTTGCCGAACACCCGCTTCAATATGTTCACTGATGCCTTCCTCAAATTCCTTTGCGGCGGTTTCGGGAACCAGTTCACCGTGTTTGGTCAGTGTATGCA
>PVMK01150224.1_pt1 | contig 14776 bp, 12 predicted proteins | sample 1853481 | NCBI WGS metagenome assembly PVMK01 (sample SAMN08533507, study PRJNA380276) | Marine sediment metagenome, whole genome shotgun sequencing project.
CTATTTCTCCCATTTTCAAATGTCCGGTTTTCATGCACTCGGCATCGATCACGGACGATTTGACGACCTTGAGCACGCGAGAAATGGACCGACTGGAGGTAGCGCTTCGAATAGCCGATAGACGGCTTACACAGACGGCTGGCGCTAAGATCCTGCGCTATCCTTTCAGGCGATGGCCGACCGCAACTCAAGCTCCAAGCTGCTCTTCGCGCTAGCCACAGCGCTCGGTGTGTCGCTCTTGGTCATCGCGTTTCTAGTCGGCCGCGAGTCAGCACGAAGTTCGGCGCCCGACGCGGGCCCCCTCGGGCACATCCTTCCACCCGTTCCTCAACTCGAGACCGAGCGCGAGGCTCCGAGCCAGGCGAGCGATGCACGCGACCCCTGGCAAGAGCGGGACGAAGACTACCGCTACGCCGACACCCACTGGGACGAGCTCCGCGGCATCGACCAAAGACCTGACGCAAGCATGGCGCTGTCCAACACGAGAACCGACGATACGGCCAAGCGCGATCCGGTGGACCCCCCCTCCGCAACGAAGGAACCAGCGCAACGCGATGAGCGTGCGGCGGTCGCCGAGTACTTCCAACAGGTGGATCTGATTCAATCCCATGCCGGGGCAGGCGACCCGAACGCGTTTGCAATGGACATGATCAAAGCCGGCATGGGTGGCGCCACGTCCGGGTTCGATCAGCTTATCGCCGACAGCGACCGGATGAAGCGAGAGCTCGAGAGCATGACTCCTCCTCCCTCATGCGCGCAGTACCACCAGGCGAATCTGGAAATGCTCGAAGAGTCGCGCGAAATGTTGGAGAGCATGAAGGTCGCGATCACGACTCGAAACATGGAGTCGCTCTCCGCGCTGGCTCAGCAATCGGCAGATCTGCAAGCGAGGGCAGAGGCACTCAGTGCTTTTCAAGAGAAACTCCGTGCCGCCGCCCGGTGAGGATTAGACCAACCGCCCACTCAGCTCCCGTTAGACGAATGCCTCGTTTCACTTCTCGACGCTTCATCGCTCAGCCTCCTTGGTGCGATTTTGGCTATCACACCGTCATGGCCGTTGCGTCGATGGCTTGAGACCGCCGGCACAACACCCGGACACTTACGCCTGGTTTTGACATTTGGGCACTCAACTTGAGCCCGACGGGCTAAGAGAGCTCCTTTTTTCACGAGCGGCGCGCCCGCGTGAGACGATTCCACGCACATGGGTGATCCAAGGTCTCTGGGGTGGCGCGGTACACTTGCGTTCGGTGCGACGGCCGCGCTCGTCCTCTTTGCCGCGTTGCCTGGGCTCCTTGGAAGCTGGGCAGGGGATGACTTCCACATGCTCGCGAGTCACCTGTACGGGGATTGGGCGGAGATCCTTCGGGTCTTCACGCGTCACGCGGGGCACTACCTTGGCAAGACGGTCGATACGGGCGCGACGTGGCCGTATCGACCGGTCACGATGCTCACGTTGTTGGTTCCGCACGCGCTCCTACCGCACCCGTGGCTGCACCATCTCGTAGGGTGGCTGATGCACATCGCGACTGGGGGACTGCTCCTGGTCGCGCTGCTTCGGCAGACGCCTCCGGAGAGACATCCGTCGGCGCGCTCGGTGTGTATGGTGCTCGCCGCACTCTTCCTGCTTCACCCAGTCACCGTCGAGACCTACGTGTTCATCAATGGTCGCAGTGACCTGGTTGCGGGATTGTGTTTGGCCGCGCTCGCGGCCGTGCTGCTGCACCCACGCCTCGCTCGCCCAACGCGCATGGTGCTCGTTGCGTTGGTCGCGTTCCTGGGCGCGGGGTCGAAGGTGACGTTCATTCCTGCCGCGATGGCGCTCTGGCTTGGTCTCGCACTGCGGTCGGAGCCGCGCCGAGAGATCTTGCGAACGGGGGTGCCTCTCGGTGCGGCCGTTGCGGCGTATCTCGTGCTTCGCGCGATCCACGTTCCGTTTGTCGGGCGCTTCGGCGTCACCGAGAACTTGGCTCATGACTTCTCCGCATTCGCGGACCTTCCGCAGCTGCTTGCGAAGAGTGCTGCCGCCGTCGTGACCTTCCGTGCGGAAGCCATGCAGTCGCTGGCGTGGGAGCTCTTTCAGCCGTTTTCGCTAGTGGAGTGGATCGGGCTGGGGGTGCTGGTTGCCGCGGTGGCGGGTCTTGCCGTGCGTCGGGATTTCGGTGGGCTTGTGCTCGTGGTGGGCTTCGCGGCAACCGTCGCCCCTTGTGTCATCGTTTCTCGCTCGATTTGGCTTGGATTTGATCGCTATCTCTACATGCCCTTGATACTGGCGCTGGTTGCTTCTGCCCCGTACATCGTTGCGGCGGTCGAGGCGCGGCCTCAGCGCCGCATGCTGTGGTGGGGCCTCGCCAGCGCCCTCGTCGTGATCGCGGCCCTGGGCACGCGAACGTCGAGCCTCGCCTACCTGAACCAGGCCGCATACGAGCGAGCGATGGTGGCAGATCATCCCGACGACCCGACCATCGTCTTCTACCTTGCACACATTGCGAAGAAGTCCGGGCAGATCCCGCTCGCTCGGGAGAGACTGTCGCAAATCCAAAAGCCACCGTGGCCCATCGCGATCGTGGTTTCTACCATCGTGGTTGCGGCCGAGCTTGGGGATACACAGACGCGTGACATGGCCATCGAGTACGGAATTCGCACCGATGTGCAGGACCCGATGTTGCGGGCGTATGCGATGAGGTGGAAGTACGAGCGCGGCGAGATTGCGGATGCCCTCGCTCTTGCGAGTTCGTTCGGAACGGAGGATTCGGTGTGCCCCGCGGTCCGAAAGCAACTCGAGGTCTGGATCCGCGACGCGGACATCGACGCCCAACGACAGCAGCTCCGCGAAACGGCACTGGGCCTCGAGTGTGGGTCGAAGTAGGCCGCACCCTATTGTATTTGTGTTTGTGCCGAATCGAGGGCGCCTGGCGTTGGCTAATAACTCAATCATTCGTGCGGAACGTCCGAAAACAGCCATGCGTCGCACACCTCGACGCGCTCGGTTCGGTTGCCTTCCGCTCTGCATCCACTTCGAAGATCGCTCGGATCTGTTCGGGTGTTGACGGCGAACAGGATGTAGCTCGATAACCGCGCAAGCCGAACCTGCTCTGCCTTCGTCATCCGACTCTCCTCCTTCGGGGCTTGTCTCCGAGGAGAGCCGAGTTGTCCCCCTTGTCTTGGGATTTCACATGGCCAGGGATCTCGCCCATACTTCGCCGGCTTGTCGGCTTTCGCCGGATAACGCTGGCGCCGGATATGTTCTTCGACTTCAGGCTCTACTTCAAAGTGATCGGGCTGGTCCTCTCGGACACGCCCAAGCCCAAGCGGCTGTTCATTCATCTGACGCTCGTCTTCCTGATCCCGCTCTGGGCGGCGTTCAATGCGGTCTTCCTGCTGCTGGACTACCTCTGTACCCCGGGTTTTCGAAAGGCCGAGATCGAACAGCCCGTCTTCATCGTGGGCAACGCGCGCAGCGGAACGACGTTCTTTCATCGATTGCTATGTGGTGACGAGGAGCGCTTCACCTACTTTCGCATGTGGGAGTTGCTCTTTCCCTCGGTGATCCAGAAGAAGATCCTCCGCGGCAGCTTCGGCTTGTTCGAAAGGCTGTTTCCCAAGGCCTTTCAGTCCTTAGTGGAGTGGGAGGCCGGCCTCTTCCCGGAGCTTTCGAAGCAGCACCCGATCGGCATCAACAAGCCCGAGGAGGACGAGATGATTCTGCTCATGTCGTTCTCCTCCGCCATGATCAACGTCTTCTTTCCGTACACGGACAACCTCACCGAGCTTGCCCTCTTCGACGAGCGCCCCCCGCGCCTGCGCAAGAGGCTGCTGGCCTTCTACCGCGGCTGCGTGCAGCGGCAGCTCTACCTGCATGGCCGCGATCGGACGCTGGTGAGCAAGAACCCCGCATTCGTCAACAAGATGCGGGCCCTCTCGCAGGAGTTCCCGGACGCGAAGTTCATCTACCTCGTACGCAACCCCTTCGAGACGATACCCAGCCTGCTCAAGCTGCTCTCGACGATGTGGGACGGGCTCGGCATCGAGTCCGATCACATCGAAAAGGCCCTGCGCGGGCTCGTGGACGGCTGTGTCCATGACTACCACTACGCGCTGGAGGTCATGGATGAGCTGCCTGCCGACCGCTACGCCATCGTCCAGTACACCGACCTGGTGAGCGACCCCAAGACGACCGTGGAGCAAGTGTACGAGAAGCTGCAGCTCGACATCTCTCCGGCCTTCGCGGAGAAGCTCAGCGCCGAACGCAAGCGCCAGAAGCGCTACCACAGCGAAAACGTCTACTCACTCGAGCAATTCGGCATCGACCCCGAGTGGCTCGCCAAAGAGCTCGGGCCATTCATGGATCGATTCGGCCTCCACCCCGAGGACGCGCCCGAGGACGAGACCAAGGAAATCTTGTGAGCTAGAGAGAGACTACTGAGGGCCCAGGTCGGCGGAGACTGCCAGAATGCAGCGCGCTTCCTCGTCGGCTACCTCGCAAAACACTTCAGAGGCGCTCCAGAAGGTGCACTCTACGGTGTCACCCCCCTGCCCCTCCAACGAGAACTGGTTGTCGACGATCGGAACCTCTGCTGTCGTGGCTACCGTGAACCAGCACGGGTCTTCACCACCCTCGATCGCGATGGCCAAGCCGGGGCCGCACGGACTGTCGCCAGCCTCGAGGTGCGTGCCGTCGGCGGTCCATTCCCTCTTTCGGTGACGCTTAGCGCCCCACGGTGGCTTCCGTCTGAGCCTGGAGCGCGTGCAGCTTCTGGACGAGTTGGGGCTGCGTCTTCACGTCGAGCTTCCGCATCGCAGACCTCAGGGCGCTGCTGATTCTCGACCCCGAGATCCCCAGGCGGTAGGCGATCAACTTGTTGGTTTCACCCATCGCTGCATGTGCGACGACCTGGCTTTCGCGCTTGGTAAGCCCTCTGGGATCCAACACGCGAGGGGCATTCGGCACGGCAAGGATGTAGCGACGCCGGTCCGTGTCGAACCATTCGACCATGGACCAGCGGCCTTGCAGCAACGCCCACCAGATCTCCAAGGCCTCTTGCGGGTCGTCCCTGCGAAGCCGCCCGCGCGCGCGGTCCATACGGATGGCAGCGTCACGGACCGCTTGAAGTGATTCTGGAACCTGCGTGTCCTGCGTTGCGTCGGTCACCCCGAAGGTGTTCGCATCGAGGACCGCGTCCGCGCCGCACGGGAGGCTCTCGGCCTCCTTCGGCGACGCGGAGCTTGCATCGGACACTGCTCCCCTGAGCCGTAGCCCGGCGCTCAGATGCGCCGCGAGCATCAGCCACCGGTCTCGTTCGGCACGGCTCAACGTCATGGTCTTGGGAACCGGGGCGATGATGTGCACGCAGCGACCATTGGGGTCCAAGCCGGTAAGGCCGATGCCGTCTTCGGCGTAGTCGATGTGGTGCCTCCAGGCCTCGAGAAACCGCGGCTCGTCGGCGTTGACCTCCGACAACACGCCGATACCGGAGTGTATTTGAGGGCGCGTGCTCTCCTGTGGGAGCTCGGACATGGCCCGCATGAGGCGCAGCGGGAAGTCGGCAGGTCCGGTCGCCACGTGCATCTTCTCGGGCACCAGCGGCGCATCCGGGGGTATCGTTCCGATCAGACCGGCCACGCCGAGGCCATGATCGATGAGCGGCACCGTGGCGTCGATCAGGTGCGGAAACCAATCATCGTCCCCGATCTGAAGATTGTATGCCGCCTCGGTCATGGTAATGGCGGCTTCAGCCGGACGCTTCATTGATACCTCGGCGCACAGGGTACGCCTGTTTTCCAATGAAGATCAATACAGTCCAGCTGGGCTAAGCGTATCTGGGGTCTCCAAATCGCGCCATACGTAATTTGTGTGCTGCTCCACCTACTTGCTAGCGACGATCTTTTCGACTGCTTCGAGCAAGCTTCTGCTGTACACCCGCCCGACGAGGTTCTCGCGAGCCGTCTTTGCGACTGCGTCCCATTCGGCCTTGTGGGCCGAGGTGTCGACTTCGATCATGCCGCGCTTGATGAGAGCGGCATAGGCTTTCCTGTCGGTGCGCCGTACGAGCACGTCGTTCGCCTTGCCGGCCAGCACGCTGGTCTCGATCAGCACCTGCTGGTCGTGCTCCGACAGCTCGTCGAACTTCTCCTGCTTCAGCAGCGCACCCCCCACGATGATCCCGAAGTTGTCCTTCGCCATGTATTTGAGGCGCGTGTACCACTGGAGCGCGACCGCCGCGAGAGCCGATGCGGGCACCGTGTCGATCATTCGAGTCTGCAGGCCACCGTAGACCTCGTTCAGGCCCAACCGCACCGGGTTTGCTCCAATCGCCCTGATGAACTCCGCAAAGACCGGATCATCCTTCCATGCCCAAGGGCGGCCTGACTTGAGGTCCGCGGGCCTCGCGAACTCGTTGGCCGAAAAAAGGCGGTTCTTGCCGGCTTCACCCATCGACAATGCGACGAAGCCAGCGTCTGCGAAGAGCTTTGTGAGGCGCTCGCGGAGCGCGGTGCGGGCTCTGAGGGCTTGGTCGTATTCGGTAATCAGGCCGGGCGCGGTCAATACCAACACGGGGCGAGCTACGATCCCAAGTCCGGTGGTCGAGACGCCCGCGGCGTCCATTTGGCCGACACGCATCTTGCGGATGAAGTCACGCTCATCGCCTTGGCTGCCGCCCGTGTAGTAGCGTAGCTCGACGCGGTTGTCGGTGAGCTCCTTCAGGCTTCGATTCCACGCCTTCATGGCCTTCATGAACGGCGAGCCGGAAGGAACGATCGACGCGAAACGAATCACGTTGGGTCCGTCGGCGCGGGCTTGCGGCACCGACACCGAACCCGGCAAGAAGAAAGCGCCTGCCGCTAGGACTAGGATCAGGACAAAGAGGGTTCTCGCTTGGGTCATGGGCTGCTCGTGACGATTGGCCTATGGGGAGAGAAGGCTACGATCCGCCTCCCTCGTGGAGACTAGCCCTCCGCCCGGCATCAAGGCAACCGGTTATCGAGGCCCGATTGGGTACGTCGAAACGACCTCGCGTATCCATACGTAATTGTTTTGCGCGCCGTGTGATGGGACTATCCACCAGCCCGGCGCATCGGGCGAAGGAGGAAGCATGGCGCTTGGAAACTCGGCGGCGCCATTGGCGGCGTGGTGTATCCCTTGGTGGCCGGCCGGGACTGAAGAATGGGGTTCAGTTGAGGCGGAGGCACAGGAAGCGGCCGCCGTTTGAAATCGCTCCGCCGACGGTCCCCCGCGCGGCCGGAGTTGCTGAGAAGCCCGCCCCGCCCTCGGCGCGGGCGATTTCGCGTCCGTCCGAGAGTGAGAGTGCTAGGAGCGAGCCTTGGCTCTCTCCGTACAGCACGGTGCCCTTTTCGGTCACGATCGGCGGCGTTGGCGCCCCGCGCTCCGGAGCCTTTTCCCACTGGACCTTGCGTGTTCGTAGGTCCAGGAGGGACACCCCTCGGCGAGCCGAGGAGATGACGAGCATGCGCCCGGCCGCCGCGATCCCGGTCACCCCCTGAAACGCTGCGTCTCTCCATTCCACCGTTCCGCTGACCGCGTTCAACGCATAAAGACCAGCGGTAAACGAGGCAATATAGAGTGTGCCTTGCAGCATCACGGGGGTCGTGTCGACGTCTAGGAACTGCGGGACGCTACCCGGTCGAAGCTCGACGTCTACTGAGGTTTCGACCTCCCAGAACAGTCGTCCGTCCGTGGGGTTGATCGCCGCGACCGCGCCGTCGGTGAACCCAGCGTAGAGCCGCCCGCCTTCGAGTAGCAAGCCGGCGTGCCCGGCGATCGTGATCTCCTCGACCGGCTCTTTGTCGTAGGTCCACAGGATGCGCCCGTCGTCCCGGGCAAGCGCCGTGATGATATCGTTTTCGCCCACCACGTACACGGTGTCAGAAGAGAGCACGGGTTGGGTCCGGATCGTGCCGATGAGCTTGGTCCTCCACTTGAGCTCGCCCTCGACGGTGATCGCGTGCACGTGGCCGTCGACGCTCGGAAAGTAGAGATCGCCCGTGCGGACGTCGACGGCAGCCTTTGCCTCGATCTGCGCGCCTGCATCGTAGAAGAACAACCGCCGGCCGTTCAAAGTAAACGCAAACATGTTGCCTTCGCTCGTCCCGATGTAGACGCGCTCGCGCTTGGTATCGAATTCCGCAGAGCTGAGCTCCACCGGTAGGTAACGAGCCGCCGAACGGTCGGTCAGTTGATGCGACCAGCGGACGTTGAAGCCGCCCTCACCCGGCCGCGCGTACGCATCGCTCTGCTCCACCCAGCCAAAGTGGTCGGCGTTGGTTGCCGGCGTGCCCGCGGCTCCGCAGCCTGGAATCGCAAGCAGCGAACAGGCGACGATAAAGACGGCAGCGAAGCGGATGCGCATCGATTGCAGGCCTACTCTTGCGGCGGCTGCTGCTGCAGCATGTCGTTCATCCGTCGAATGAACTCTTCCGTCTTGCGCGGGTCGACATCGGTCGCTGGGGCGAGACTCGGGTCGATGAGGGCAAGGCGGGATTCCGTCTGCTCCTGTGTGTAGGGCAGCAGCGGGGCGTTGGCTTGCTTGAGGGCATTCAAGACGCCATCGAACTTGGTCTTGGCTTCATCGAGCTTGCCCTCGGCGAACAGGATGCGTCCCTGATGGTAGCCCGCGATCGGAGCGACGTTGTGGCCGAGGTCACGCAACGCCTCGAGTTGTTCGATGGCTTGCTCGTACGACTTCTCCGCCTCGAGCGAGTACGCGATTCCTTCGAGCGCGGCCCAATGGATACCTTCCCCGTCGCTGCTGTCGAGCGCGGCTCGGTACGCCGTGCGCGCTTGCTCCCACTGCCCCTGCTCGTAGAGCGCTTTGCCCTCGCCGATTCGCGCCCACGCGCCTGCAAGCGTCTCGGCGTGCGCACCAGCGACCGCAGCATAGGCGCTCGCGAGCGCTGCAGCGTCGTCCGCGTCGCCTTCCATGACGGCCGCAAGCTCGGCGCCCGCGTCCGCGTCCTGGCCGCGTGTGTAGGTGGACCAACCTATGCCGACCGCCGCCACCAGGAGAACTCCGCCGGCCATGAGTCCGAGCGGCTTCAGGTTGTCCTGGAGCCAGTCCTTCGCCACAGCGGCCTGTGCGAGCGCCCTCTCCTCGACGAGATCCGCGTCGCGCCCCCGTTCGGCGGCCTTGCGGGCCGATTTGGCCGCCTGTTGAGCGGCGAGTCGCTGGCCCGCGGTGAGCGGCGCTTGCTTTTTGTCTTCGGCAGAGTCGTTGGCCAAGGCTTCCTCCAAAAGACCGGGAAAACCCGGGAAATCGGGTCCGCACTATACACGCGGCCCCTCCCCAGTCAACGTAGCCTCGCATCGGGCGCGACCCCCGTGCTAGAGGGCTCGGTGTGCGCTGCCTCGCCGGGATCTTTGGGAGCCTCGCCTTGTGGGCGCTGCTCCCTTCCATGGCCCTGGCGTACGAGGACCAAGCGATCCTCGGGTTGGAGGTTGGGTACGCGGGAATGCCCACAACCGACACCCTTCCCCGCCACGGCGTCGATGTAGGCCTGGTCGCTGGCGGCGGCTTCGGCGATGCGTGGAGCATTCAAGGGCTCCTCAGCTACAACATCTTCCCGAACGAACAGCCGGTGCATCTCGGCATGGCTGGGCTCGAGACGGTCTACGCGCTCGACATCGTCCGCTTCGTGCCGTTGATTGGGGCTGGGATCGACGGCCTGTTGACAGTGCGCGACGGCAGGACACGGGGAGACTTCGCCCTACACGCGCTACTCGGCGCGGACTACCTCATCAACCAGCGATGGCTCATCGGCGTGGACGTGCGTGGCTACTGGGTCGCGACCAACGCGGCGAGCCCGCTCGACCCGTTCATCGTGACGGCGGGGGCGCGGGCTGGTGTTCGCTTCGACCTTCGCTAGCTGCGCCTGCGGATACGGCCGCTGCCAAATCCGGATGGGCCGGCCCGATGCGATGGCGCTACCCGCAAGCACGAGCACGACGCACGCGGCGGATCGAATGGATGAAGCCCGGAACGCCGTGCCCACGACCCACTATCGGCCGTTCGCTCCGGGGGTTGCTCCGTCGACCCTAGCTGGCGGGTTCGCCGAGCTCGAAACCGTCGTGAAGCACGGCCACGGCACGGTCGGCGTGGTCGGCTTTGATGAGACAGGAGGTCTTGATTTCACTCGTGCTAATCGCCGCGATGTTGATGCTGTTGTCGGCCAGAAGCCGGAACATGCGGGCGGCGATGCCCGCGTGGTTGCGCATCCCGACGCCCACGATGGAAACCTTGGCCACCGCGTCGTCGCGCACGACGCCCTCCGCGTCGACGCTCGCGACGAGCTCCTTCGCGATGCTCTCCGCGCGGTCCGCATCCTCGTGGCTCACGGTGAAAGTCAGGTCGGTGTACCCTGCCTTCGAGACGTTTTGGATGATCATGTCCACACAGATGTTGGCTTCAGCGAGTGGCTCGAACACGCTGGCGACGACCCCGGGATGATCCGGCAGTGCGCGAACGGTCAGCTTCACGGTATTCTTGTCTGCCGCCACGGCGGCCACGACGACTTTTTCGAGCAGGTGTTCTTCGTCGGTCACGATCGTTCCCTCCTCTTTCGAGAAACTCGAGCGCACGTGTAGCGGCATGCGGTGCTTCATTGCAAGCTCCACCGAACGTATCTGCAGGACCTTGGCCCCTTGTGAGGAGAGCTCGAGCATCTCCTCGTAGCTGATGCACTTGATCTTGCGCGCGTTGGAGCAGACGCCCGGGTCGGTCGTATAGACTCCATCGACGTCGGTACATATCTCGCAGACGTCGGCCTTGACCGCCGCGGCGATCGCGACCGCCGAGGTATCCGAGCCGCCGCGCCCCAAGGTGGTGATGTTTCCGTACGCGTCCGTTCCCTGAAAGCCCGCGACGACCAGCACGTTGCCGGTCTCGAGAGAGGAACGAAGCCCTGTCCCATCGATGGTGCGGATGCGGGCTTTGCGGTGCACGTTGTCGGTCAAGATGCGCGCCTGGTGGCCGAGCATGGAAAGAGCCGGGACCCCGATTTCGTTGAGCTGGATCGCCAAGAGTGCCGCGCTCACCTGTTCTCCGCTCGAGGCGAGCACATCCATTTCACGCTCGGCGGGCCCGTCGGAGAGCTCCCACCCCATGCTGAGCAGCTTGTCGGTCTCGCCGGCCATCGCGCTCACCACGACGATGACCTGGTGGCCATCGCGATACGTGTCCGCGACGCGCTCCGCGACCCTGCGGATCCGGTCCAGCGTACCGACGCTCGTGCCGCCATATTTCTGTACCACCAGGCTCATTGGGCGCCGAAGGATAGCCGCGCCTTTCGGGGGAGCAACCGCCGACGCGCGATCCGGTGTTCCGTGATAGCTTGGAGCCGATGCGACGAGCTGCCTGGGTCGCGCTGCTCGTGTTTGGCGCGTGTAGTCAGAAGGCGGGTCCGGCCCACGCGGTGCCGGCCGAGGCGGAGCCGCGAGAGCAAGAGCGGCTCCACATGGTGAGCAGGCAAATCGAGGGGCGCGGCGTCCGCGATGCGCGCGTGCTCGAAGCCATGCGCAAGGTGCCGCGCCATCGGTTCGTTCCCGAATCTCAAGGCGCCTACGCGTACGAAGACCGACCGCTACCAATCGGTCATCGGCAGACGATCAGCCAGCCCTACATCGTGGCGCTCATGAGCGAGCTCGCCCGTGTGAAGCCCGGCGACAAGGTGCTCGAGGTCGGCACCGGCTCGGGCTACCAGGCTGCAGTGCTCGCCGAGATGGGCGTGAAGGTGTTCTCGATCGAGATCGTCGAGCCTTTGGCCAAGCGGGCGAGAAGCCACCCTTTCGCGAACTCGGGTACGGCAAGCGCGTTGACGGTCCGCCATGGCGACGGCTACGCCGGGCTGGCCCGCGCACGCCCCCTTCGACGCGATCGTCGTGACCGCCGCGCCGCCGAGGATCCCCGAGCGCTTGAAGCAGCAACTCAAGGTCGGCGGACGCTTTGGTGATCCCCGTCGGGAAGCACTACCAAAGCCTCTTGCGCGTCACGCGAACCAAGGAAGGGCTTCCGCGAGGACTCGGTCATTCCCGGTGCGCTTCGTGCCGATGACGGGGAAGGCGCAGGAGTAGGTGCCACTTGTTCAGCACAACCAGCAATTCACCGCAGAGGATCTCCGCGCTTCCGAGTTTCCGATGCGATTGGCTGACGAGTGACACCGCCGTCAGTCCTGCTGTCGTTGGGAGAGCGAGTGTTGGTCAGTGTCAGTCTCTGTCCCTACCGCTCTGGGCATGGTCGGGCGCGTAGCGTCGCATCGCCATGAAGTGTGCCCCGTATTCCAGATCGGCCTCGTATTGATTGTGCGCTCTGCATCGGAGCTCGATATTCTCGATGTCGTGCGTTCCGCCTCTTGCGTACGGAATTCGGTGGTGAAACTCGACCTGCCATTTTGAAGGGCAACGGCGGCCCTTCGCGTCGACGAAGGCGCATTGGCCCTCGTCCCGCTCGAAGACCTCTCGGCGGGTTTGGGCGGGGATCGCGCGAGTACTGCCCTTGTTCTTCTTCTTCTTTGTCCGGCGCGGCCTATCGGTGAGGGCGGCTTTCTTCTTCTTGGTTTCGGCCAGCAACGCGTCCAAGGCCCGCTCCAGAATCTCGCCAGGGTCACCATTGGGAATCTGGTGGCTGAGCAAGGCTTGAAGCTCGGCAAGCTTGTCCCGGGCCTCCTCTCCGATCGTGACCTGCAGTTTGTAGCGCCGAGGAGCCAAAGGAACGGGACGCGAGATGGCCTTGGGTTTCAGGGGAGCGGGAGCGCTTGGCTGCGAGGACGAATAGGCCGCCTCAACCGGTTCGAGAGGCGAAGGTTCTACGGACTTCTTGGTGGGCAGCGCGCGGATCAAAGTCGGCACATCGGGCTTCGGGGAAATCTCCGCGATGAGCTTCTCGATCTCCCGCATGCTCTTGTGCTTCGCGCGTTGGAGCACCTCACCGTAGTTTTCCTCGGTGAGGTGGGCGGCGAGCTGGTGAACGCCTGTCAGATGAAGCTCCCCGCGCGCGATCATGTCAAGAATGCAGGGAAAACGGTGGGCCGCGCGGCCGGCTCGGATGCGCTTCGCCGCAATCGCTTCCGACATGTGGAAGCGGCTGGTGCAGAAGGCGAACATCGAGGGGCAAGCGTGCTCGAGGTACAATTTGCGACGATCGATTTCGGCGATGTACGCGAGCAGGGCTGCGGTGTTGTGGCGATCCTTGTCGACGATGTCGGAGAAGTCGCGGAGGAGGTCGTTCTTGTCGAGGCGGCGGAGGGTTGAGCTGTTGATCATGAAGCTGACGCTAACATGGGGGTTCAAAACGCAAGCGCGCGCCGCTAGCTTTCGATCTGCGGTCACAAAAGGGTTCGACTTGAAGTCTGGATCGGAGAACCGCGTCGCGAACGACACGCACCCTGGTGCGCCGCTTCGTCGGGCGAATGGATCGCGATTCGAAGAGCAAATCGAAACGCCCGTCAGATCCGTCAAGCGAAATCGACACGATGTAAGGAGCACGAAAGATGTCCGGGTGCATAAGCACTTCGTGTTGTCCGGATTGAGGTAGCGTGCGGCGCATCACCCACGGGGCTAGGCTTCAGCGACACAACCGGACGAAGCCAGAAAAGCCGTCGACGAAATCCTGACCGTTCAGCCGAAGTTCGCCGACAATCCCAGGCGGTTCCTGAGCTGCTTCATCCTTCAGGACGAGCTGGTCGAGTGGGTCCTGGAAGCATTGACGAAAGCGGGACTCCGTGGCTGAGCCCGCTCACCGTAACCTATCTCCGCCACTCGCCCACGCGCTGTTCCTGCGTCAGCCGCTCGTGTATACCCGCGTGTATGACGCCATCGACAATCACCAAACTCGTTTTGATGCTGGGAGCTTTGCCCCTGGCTTTCGCCTTCATGCAGGTTCCCGGCTGCGGCGATGACAACGAGAACGGCACTGTTTGTAGTCCTGCGGGCGGGGCCTGCACCTCGAACGCCGAGTGCTGTAACCGGGACTGCGAGGACAACGGTCGCTGCGACAACGACCAATCGGTCAATCCGCCTACCGGGTGTGAGGGGTCGGGTGCCGTCTGCACGCAGGATGCGGACTGCTGCAACGACGACTGCGATGACAACGGTACCTGCGATGACGACCAGCCGGGCATCGGCACGGGCGGCACGGGCGGCACGGGCGGCACGGGCGGCACGGGCGGCACGGGCGGCACGGGCGGAGGCGGTGGTGACTGCGTGGACGAGGGACAGGACTGCACGCAAGACGCGGACTGCTGCAACTTCGACTGCGAGGACAACGGTCTCTGCGATGACGATCAGACGAGCGGTGGCGGCGGAACTGGCGGAGGCGGAACCATCTGCAAGCTGCCGGGTGCCCCCTGCACCTCGGATACCGAGTGCTGCAACAGCGATTGCGATGATAACCGCACCTGCGATGACGACCAGGGAGGCAAGCCACCCGGAGGGGGCGGACCTTGCGGAGTAGAGGGGGTTGCCTGTAGCGTGCACGCCGACTGTTGCGACAATGAGTGCGAGAACGGACGCTGCGACTAGGGGCGTCGGGTCGGTTACACGGCCCGGGTTTAGTTACATCCGACCCGCCCACCCCCACCCGTAGTCCTCCCTGCCGCGCCCTGTGCTTTGCACGGGCTTGGCGGCGCTTTGCGCCGGGCTTCGCCTTTGGCTCGCGCTGCCGCGCAGGGTTGGGTGAGCTAGTACTTGCTGTCCGCGGGTGGCTCTGAGGGCTTCTTCGGCGGGGCGGGCTCTCCGTGCTCGTCGATGAGCTTCTTCCGGAGCTTGTCG
>PVMK01114382.1_pt1 | contig 14775 bp, 15 predicted proteins | sample 1853481 | NCBI WGS metagenome assembly PVMK01 (sample SAMN08533507, study PRJNA380276) | Marine sediment metagenome, whole genome shotgun sequencing project.
TTTTAGGTTTCAGGTGTCGGGTGTCAGGTCTCAGGGTTCAAAAAAAGGCGGATAAGCTAGGAAGCTATAAGGCTGGGGAACGGGAAGGCTTGAACGCGAAAGCTTCCAGGCTTTCGCGTTCAAGCCTTCCAGTTCCCCAGCCTTATAGCTTCCTAGCTTATCCGCCTTTTTTTGAACCCTGACACCTGACACCCGACACCTGAAACCTAAAATAGGGCCGTGTTTTGTAAATTACTTGCGGGACACAACACTAGACCTAACAATCACACGTAATTGCAAGGTTGTCTCGATGAATAACTTCATCATAGGCCTTATGGCCAAGCACCGCTTTGATCCGGTTTGATTTTAATCCCATAATTTTGCGGATGTCAGCAGCGCAATAATTGGCCAATCCGATGCCTAATATTTCATTTTTGCGGTTTTTAAACTCCACCGCAGCACCGATGTTAAAATCCGCTTCCACGGCAACGATCCCGCTCGGAAGAAGGCTTTTGCCATTCTTTAGAATCGCGTTTGCGGCACCGTCATCTATTTTAACGGCCCCCTGGGGTTTCAGGGAAAAGGCGATCCAGCATTTCCGGCTGGCCAGTTTCTCTTTTCGGGGCACAAAAAATGTTCCATAGGCCCCATCGGAAAAGAGTTTAATCAAAATATTGGGTTCATCGCCTTTGGCGATCACCATGGGAACACCGGCGGAATTAACTTTGCGGGCCGCTCTAATTTTGCTGATCATGCCTCCGGTTCCCAGTGCGCCGGGAATTTCACCGGCATATTGTTCCGTACTTCTGGTTATCGTCGTCACCATCGGTATTAACTCGGCATCGGGATGGATGCGGGGATCCTTGTTGAAAAGGCCTTCGATATCCGTAAGGTTGATTAGAATGTCTGCTTCCATCAATAACGTAATCATGGCGGCAAGGTTGTCATTGTCGCCCAATTTTATTTCCTCCACCGATACGGTATCGTTTTCATTGATGATCGGGACAACCTGCCAGCCTAAGAGCGTGTAAAGTGTGTTCCTGGCATTTAAATATCTTTTTCGACTGGATAGATCTTCACTGGTCAGGAGAATCTGGGCTACTTTTTTATGAAAACGGCCGAATGATTTTTCATATTCCATGATCAGTCCGGCCTGGCCCACAGCAGCCACTGCTTGCCTTTTGGGAAGTTCATCCGGTCTTTTAGGAAGGCCGACTTTTTTTACGCCCGAAGCCATGGCCCCGGATGATACCAGAATCACCTCGCGGCCGTCGTCAATTAGCCGGCAAATCTGCCGGGTGATGGATTGAATCGCTTTTAAATTCAATCCATTGTTTTGGGTGAGCACATTACTCCCAATTTTAACAACTACGCGTTTTGCCCGCGCAAAGCTTGATTTTCGGTTATTTATCATAAGATCGATCCAATAATTCGAGTATTCGCGAAATCAGCTTCTTGACCCCCTTCTTTTTTATCGCCGAAATTAAAATCACCGGCTCATGATGCAATGCGTCTGTAAATGCATCCGCCGCAGCCTCTGTTCCGGTCAAATCCATTTTGTTCAGGACCACGATCTGCGGCTTTTGGGTCAACTGCGCGTTAAAAGATTTTAATTCCGTATTGACGGTCTCATAAGCATCGAGGGGATCATCCGGGTCAACGGTCCCGGCATCGACCATATGAATCAAAATTCGGGTTCTTTCGATATGCCTTAAAAATTGAGTGCCAAGACCGGCACCTTGATGGGCGCCCTCAATTAGGCCGGGGATATCGGCAACAACAAAGGGTTCGCCCCATCCGGTTTCAACGACACCCAGGGTCGGCGTCAGCGTTGTAAATGGATAGTCACCAATTTTAGGGGTAGCGGAAGAGATTTTGCTGATTAATGTGGATTTGCCGGCATTGGGCAGTCCGATGATTCCCACATCGGCTAAGAGCTTGAGCTCCAGTTTAAGTTTGTAGAATTGACCGGCTTCTCCAGGTTGAGCGTGGCGGGGTGCTCGATTGGTGGAGGTTTTAAAACGAGTATTGCCGAGGCCGCCTCTACCGCCTCGGACAACGATATAGGATTGGCCGGCGGCGGTAAAGTCTTTTAGAACCTTGTTGCTGTCGGCATCTTTCACCAGGGTGCCGGGTGGAATTTCGATGATCAGATCTGGGCCGTTTTTTCCGGTTTTTTGTTTCCCCTGGCCGTGGGCACCATTCTTGGCTTTAAATTGCCGTTTTAATTGAAATGGGTAAAGGGTGCGCCGGCGCGATGTGCTTTTTAGAATAACATCGCCGCCTTTGCCGCCGTCACCACCGTCCGGACCGCCGCGCGGAATGTACTTTTCTCGCCGAAAACTGAGGCATCCGCGCCCGCCGTCGCCGGACTGAACGGTGATAATTGCTTCATCAAAGAATTTCACTCGCCGTATACGTTAACCCTTTTCCGCGAACGACCATCGCGTTCATATGCAACAATGCCGTCAATTTTAGCGTAAAGGGTATAGTCCCTGCCCATTCCGACGTTGTCACCCGGATGGACCCGGGTTCCCAGCTGGCGGATCAGGATATTACCGGCTTTTACTTTTTCACCGCCGTATCGTTTCACGCCGCGGCGTTGGGCATTGCTGTCGCGACCGTTTTTTGAACTACCGGCTGCTTTTTTATGAGCCATTTTTTAAACTCCTTACCGAAACAAGTGTAATCATCTTAAGTTGCATTGGATTTTGGATCACACTTTTAATATTTAAAAATTCGAAATTCGAAATTCGGCGATATTCGGTATTCGGATTTATTCTGCTTTTTTCTCGGTTTTGGTTTTTTGGGTCGTTGTTTTCTTGGCTGCGGTTTTCTTCGCCTCGGCTTTCGGTGTGACTTCTTTTTTAGCCTTTGGCTTGGCCTCTGCTTTCTTGGGTTTTGGTGCTGCGGCCTTCTTCGCCTCCGGCTTTTCGGCTTCTTTTTTCTTTACCGCGGCTTTTGTGGTCTCCGGCTTTTTGGCCTCGACTTTGGTCTCTGCTTTCTTCGGGGCCGCCGTCTTTACCTCTTTTTTAGCCTCGGCTTCAGGTTCAGCCTTTTTAGGGGCTTTGGCAGCCGTGGCTTTTATGCTGTCTATCTTAATCGCCGTGAACTGCTGGCGATGTCCCTGTTTGCGGCGATATCGTTTGCGGCGTTTATATTTAAAAACAATAATCTTTTTGGCTTTGCCCTGCTCAACAATATGACCTTCAACTAAAGCGTCATCCAGAACCGGCCGGCCGATATTTACCTTATCGCCGTCCGCAACCATCAATACCGTGTCAAAGATAACCGAACTGCCCAAATTGCCGGGAATTTTTTCAACCCTTAAAATTTCACCTTCTTGAACTTTATATTGCTTTCCGCCTGAAGTCACTACCGCGTACATCGAATCGGCCTCCTTAAATATCTAATATTATTTTCTATTTCAAAACTTGCAAATATTAATCTTTCGGATACATTTGTCAAGAAAAATATGCAGGTTGCTTGGCCTTAGATCATTCAAATGACCTATTTACACCAGCACGGTCTCTTTGTTGCTTGAATTTATTTTCAAATTGGACATATTATCAATCGGTAATATATTTATAGGGGTTGTCAAAAAAACGTTGCGGTATTCAGACGTTTTTTTTCTACAACCACTTATAGCGTTACGATTTATTCATTTATCAAAAATAGAGGAGGCTTTCTTGGTTAATTTTCTGCAACATGAGCTCATTCATTGGGATAAGGCAGCTAAGAAATCAGAGCAACAGGATCTATTAGGCGAGGAACCGCTTTCAATTCGCATCGAAGGCAACCCGTATGCTGTGGTGATGCGCACACCGGGAGACGAAATTGCGCATGTGGCCGGCTTCTGTCTGACAGAAGGGATCATCGACTCCCCGGATGATTTGACATCAATCGGCTTTTGCGAAGATGATGATAGCAATGTGGTGGCAATAACGCTGACACCGTCCCGACGCGGACAGATAACTGAAATATTGGACCGCCGGGGCTTTATCAGCCAGACCAGCTGCGGCTTATGCGGCAAGGAGCTCGTTAAAGACCTTTATCAGATCATTCAACCATTAAAGGACACGCATCCAATTGATATTCATAAAGCGCTGACCTGCCTGAAAGCACTTCCTAATATCCAGCCCTTGCGCCAACAGACCCTGGCCTCCCATGCGGCAGCGATTTACGGTTCCGATCTGGAGTTTTTAACGGTTGCCGAGGATGTAGGGCGCCATAATGCCCTCGATAAGGCCATTGGCAAAGTTTTTTTAAACCACCAACTCGACCAGGCCGAACTTTTAATCCTCTCATCCCGCATCAGCTATGAACTGGTCCAGAAAGCTGCCCGCGCACGCATTCCCGTCATCCTGGCCCACTCACGTCCCACGGCGCTGGCCGTTGAGCTGGCCGCCAATCTGAATATCACCCTGGCATCTTTGGATGATAATGAGGCGGGCTTGTATGTTTTTTGCGGTGAACATCGATTAATTGATTAACAAGAAGGTGTCAGGTGTCAGAGTACAGAGGTCAGAGGTCAGAGGTCAGAGGTCAGAGGTCAGACGACAGAAGACAGAAGACAGATCCAAGTGATTGCGGAATGTTGAGGTCAGGCAGAAACCACCGAAAGAAGGGCAGCCCTCCGCGGCTGCCTTTTGATGGCCGGCACAGAGGCCCCGCCTAAGGGTCGGGTTGCAAGCACCGGTCCTACTCGAGTCACAATCGCTGTCTTCTGTCCTCTGAATCCTAGCGACCCGAGTCGGATGAACAATCACAGTCAGGACCGCAATCGGAGACCACAGCCAAAGATTCCGCCTGAGTCTTTTGAGGTTCAGGTATTATTTTTTCTTCCGGCTCGGTCGGCTTGAAACGGGCTACTAGGGAGCTCCAGACGGGTTTAACTGACATCCCTAAAATAATAATGGCACCCAACAACCCGGCCCATTCCGGTACAATTTCCGATGCCTGACCCACCATCGCCTGGGCCGAAATCCCTAAAGAAGCATAAACCTGATCCACAATCAGGCCAAATAAGACGGCGCATATGGCAATGGATGACAGGTAAATGGCGGTGGCCCGCTTGCCCAGCACGCCGATTAGAACCGTTAGAGAAGCCATATTGGTTGCCGGTCCGGCTAACAGAAACACCAGGGCCGCACCCGGACTGACTCCTTTTAATATTAGGGCTGCGGCAATCGGCGTCGAAGCGGTTGCACAGATATACAACGGAATACCGATAGCCAGCATCAGCAGCATGGCAGGCAGACCCGAGCCCAGATATTTACCAAAAATATCCGGCGGGATGAGTACGGTAATCAATCCGGCCAATACGAGTCCTATCAGAAACCACGCGGCCAGGTCTTCCCAGAGATCACCGATAGCAAACCGCATGCCGGCTGACAGTTTCTCCCGGAAGGTATGATGCTGCCGATGTTCTTCAGAGGTGCAATTCTGTCCGTCGCAGCAGCCATCCACCGGACAGCTCAGATCCGGCACAATCCGGGTTGTTTCGTTTCTGGAACCAAATAGATTTTCGGTGATCCCCGCTACTGCAGCGGTGACAAAGGCCACCACCGGACGGGCGATCGTCATGATCGGATCCAGCAGTGCGTACGTTATGGAAATGGAATCTACGCCGGATTCCGGTGTTGAAATCAGAAAAGCGGTTGTGGCACCATTGCTGGCACCCTGTTTGCGCAGCGACACGGCTGCGGGTAAGACACCGCACGATCACAACGGAATCGGTATTCCAAAAAAAGCCGATTTTATCACGGATTTAAAACGGCCTTGCCCCAGATGTTTGGCAATCGAATTTGGGTTTAAAAATACCCGTAAAAGACCGGCCACCAGCAATCCGAACAAAATGTATACCGAAGCATCAACCAGTAGATCCCATGTTGCAAGCAAAATTTCGATAATGAAATTCAATTTTTAAAACCCCTTTCCTTTAACAAATAGAGGACACGTGTCCTCTGTCTTCTGTCTTCTGTCTTCTGACCTCTGTCATCTGTCTTCATTCCGTGACATGCTCCAGCCCCACATTCAACAACTCCGCCACATGCTCATCATCCAGCGAATAATATATTACCTGACCATCCCGGCGGCTTTTCACCAGAGCCAGATCTTTGAAGCGGCGCAGTTGATGGGATATGGCAGATTCCGTCAGCCCCAAAAATGCGGCCAGATCACACACGCACATTTCAACGTTTCTAAGGGCCATCACAATTTTCAGGCGGCTGGGATCCCCCAGGACCTTATAAATTGATGAGAGCCAATTCAGTTCTTTTTCTGAGACCGTTTCTCTGCGCGCCCGTTCCACCCGGTCAAGGTGAATCACCCGCACCTGACAGGCATCCCCATCTAAACACTTGGCTTTTGCTGAACTCATAATCACTCCTTGAATATATGAACATATATTCAGATAAGCTTTTTACCGGAATTTGTCAAGTAAAATATTAGAATCTATCTCAAAAAGATCGAGTCCGTTACCCGTTAACCCGTTTGCCGGCAAAAAATTAAATCAGAGTTGTTCCTTATTTAACGGGCTCAACGAAACAATGTGCCAAACCGGTCAGCTTAAAAATAAGACCTGCTTTTTTAAGATAGATTCTAATAATTATTTAACAATATCCTAACTCTATGTTAACAATAGATTAATAATTTCCTGGCCGGACATCCATATTAAGCACATGTTAGCAATTTTCAATTCTAATAAAATACAAATTGGAGTTAAAAAATGGCAAAGGAAAAAATTTTAGTCGTCGATGACGAGGAGGATATCCTCGAGCTGATCAGATATAATCTGTCCCGCGAAGGCTACCAGGTAACCGGGACTCTGACGGGTGAAGATGCACTTCGCAAAGTTCGTTCAGATACATTTGATTTGATTGTCCTGGATATGATGCTGCCCGGGATGGACGGCCTGGCATTCACCTGCCGCAAAACAAATAGTCCCTGAACTAGGTGATCGTCCCGTCCGGATCTTAGCTTTTTCATTGATTTGCCGTACCCAACGTGCTATTCCCACGCCAATTAATTAATCTATCATTTCAACCTATCTATTTGGTTTTCAACACCAATTCTTAGCCCTGCCATGTGAATATGGTAAGTAGCTGATATCTCTGTTGATCATATTGCATCTCTTATAAAACGAAAAAATGGGATCTGAATACTACGTACTGATTGTCGGTTATATTTTTGGATTCTATATGGCCTGGAATATCGGGGCCAATGATGTGGCCAATTCAATGGCCTCTGCTGTTGGGGCCAAGGCCATCACCATTCGTCAGGCCGTATTTATTGCCGGTATTTTAAATATTGTTGGGGCCGTGTTTATCGGGTCCCATGTCACCAAGACCATCCGCAAAGGGATCGTCTCAACCGACATCCTTTCAGATCCCCATCTGGCACTCATCGGAGCTCTGGCAGCGCTGCTGGCTGCCGCCCTGTGGGTCTCTTTTGCCACCTGGAAATCGCTTCCGGTTTCCACGACGCATTCAATTGTGGGCGCCATGATCGGTTTTGGTATCATGGCCGGTGGATTTTCCGTGATTAACTGGGGCAAGCTCGGTGCCGTGATGTTGAGCTGGATTATTTCTCCGGTTTTTAGCATGATCATCGCTTTTCTGATGTTTAAAACCATTGTCAAATTCATCCTATCCAAAGAAGACCCGTTCTCCCAGGCCCTTAAACTGGCACCTTTCTTCATCAGCATCGCCCTTTTTGTGGTAATATTATCATTCTTATTTAAGACGCCGCTGGGTAAACGGCTGGCGATCGGAACGCCCCTGGCATTGCTCATTGCCGTTATTTTAGCTCTTGTACTGGGATTTTTAGCCGTAAAAATTTTAGGCAAGTTTATCAAAAAAACTGAATTGAGCGGAGAAGAAGAGATTTTCCGAAAAATCCAGATCGGCACCTCCTGCTATGTAGCCCTGGCCCAGGGTTCCAATGACGTTGCCAATGCCATCGGTCCATTGGCCGTTATCTATTTTCTGGTCAAAACCGGTGGCGTGGGAGCCAAGGTGCCGGTCCCAATTTTTCTGCTTCTCTTTGGAGGCATTGGCATTGCCTGCGGCATCGCCATGGCAGGACACCGGGTAATGGATACGATTGGAAAAAAAATAACCACCCTGACCAACACGCGCGGTTTTTCGGTGGATTTTGCCGCGGCCACAACGGTAATGGTCGCATCCAAATTGGGGTTGCCGGTTTCAACCACCCATGCAGCCGTAGGCGGTGTTATGGGAGTCGGCCTTGCACGGGGTATTGAAGCGGTTAATTTTAGAATTATTTTTCAAATCCTTTTATACTGGGTTTTAACCGTACCGGTCGCCGCTATAACAAGCATCGTTATCTTCAAAATCCTTCAGCTCTTTATGTAAAGGAGTGAATTATGCGCATACCATTTATTTCAATGTTTATCACATCACCTTTCGATGGCCTTCAGGAACATGCCGAAAAAGTCAAAGAATGTGCCTGGGTTTTTCAAAGGGCTATCGAATGCATCATAGAAGATAGATGTGAAGATTTTGAACATTTCAGAAAAGATATTGATAAGCTCGAGAGCGAAGCGGATGCCATCAAACGCCGCATCCGGGGACATCTTCCCAAAGGCACCCTGCTGGCAGTGGATAAATTTGAGCTGTTCCGGTATTTGAGCCAACAGGACAAGGTGCTGGATGTCGTGCAAGAAGGCCTTGACTGGTTATCTTTTAGGGCCAGTGCCGGCATTCCGCAAGTGCTGGAAAAAAATTTTATGCTTCTGGTGGAAGCCGTAATGGACCCGATTGAAGAGTTGAGCAAAATGGTTGCCGAGGCCCGCAAATACTTTTCAAATTTTTCAGACGCTCAGCGGGTTGTGGTTAAAGATATGATTCGCAGCTTACGCCGGCATGAACATGAAGCCGACAAGCTTGAAGACGCCATCAAAGAAAAAATCTTCAATACAATTGATGATGGGGTCGCGGTTTATCATTTGATCAGACTGGCGGAAATTATCGGCTCCATCGCCGACCATGCCGAAAATGCCGGCGACATGATGCGGGCAATGGTGGCAAAATAAAGCCGATTTCTGATTAGACCCGAAGGCTATCATAGCGACTGGCGGATCATACCACCAACATCGCCGAAGAAGTTGTTTGCCGGATTGAAGGTGAAATCATCCGGCACGCGCCTTATCTGCAGGAGTAAAAAAGCCGAAACGACAAAAGCTTCTGCCCTATGCGGAAGCAAATGAGCCCTGCCTTAGCAGGGCTTTCTTTTTTAAGAACTCACCTATCTGCTTATTTCGGTTTCAATGTCCTCCAAATAAATACCAAAGAATGATTTTCCAGCTGTCAGCCAAAGATTGCAGGCACCCTGCTCAAATCGGGTAGAGTTCCAGAAGCCCACGGGGCAGCTTATCTCCAAAAGATTGATAGGTTTGTAACCACAGCAACGACTGGCCGGAAAGATAGATATAGTGTACCGCACCCATTCCCAGGGTCAAATAAACCTTATTTTCGTAATCGGCCAGCGGCATAAGATGGAAAAAGGGTCCTTTTTTTGCTGAGGCCATTTTTGCAATCATTAGATCAAACGCTTTTTTTGCCTCGGTTTGATTGCTGTATTTTGAAATAAACAAAAGATCCTTTTGATCCCGGCCATATTCGGCAATAACATTGGCATCGGTGGCTACGGATCGGCCATGCATCTTATTTACCACCCGCGTTGCCTGTTTCCCGGTAATTTCTCCGACGCGTTCTTTTTCCCCAATCTTTCCGGGTGTCGGCAAATCCGATGAACGCGAACATCCGAGAAAGATGATTAAAAAAATTAAAACGAATATTTTCGGGTTCGGCTTTACATTCATTTTTATTTTAAATGTTTTTTTACTTCACAGCCTGGCCATCTTAAAATTTAAGCCTTCAACCCGCCAGGTTAGCGATTATTTTTAGCGGCCTTTTCTTTCAAAGCCTGCCAGCTCCGATCGGTTTCGGACTGAATGGATTTAATCTGCTCCGGCGTTAAATGGGTGTAGCGCCCCTGAACGGACAGGTATTCCTCAACCGGCAATCCTTTTGAATGGTAGGTAATTTGATATTGAAGGCCATCGATAATCTCATAAAGCGGAAAAACGTTGGTTTCCACGGCCAGGGTGCTGACTTTGGGCGCCATGTTTTCAGGGATTTTCCATCCGGTGTTGCAGGGTGACAACAAATGGATGAAGCGGGTGCCGCGAAAATCCAGGGCCTTTTGGACCTTTTGCATCAGATCTTCGGGAAATCCGATGGAGGCCGTGGCCGCATACGGTATGCGATGGGCTGCCATAATTTCCATTATTTGTTTTTTGCGCCGCGTATTTCCGGTCGGGGTGGTCCCGGTCCAGGTGTGGGTGGGTGTGGCTGAAGACACCTGAATGCCGGTATTCATATAGCCTTCGTTGTCAAAGCACACATAGATAAAATCCTCGTTGCGGTCGGCGGCACCGGATAGAGACTGCAGGCCGATATCAAATGTACCCCCATCCCCGGCAAAAGCCAGTACCGGAATGTCTTGTTTCCCCTGGATTTTGAGTGCATTGGAGATACCGGCCGCGCTGGCGGCCGCAACTTCAAAGGCCGCATGGTAATAAGGCATATCCGCCACCGCATTGGGAAACGGCCCGGCAATGACGGACACACACGAAGGCACCGTGACCACAATCGCCCGGGGACCGACAGCCCGCAGAACCAATCGCATACTGATGGCCTGCCCGCACCCGGGACAGGCGGCATGGCCGGAGCGCATCACATCAACACAGGGCGTGTCGGCAGTGCAGGAAGAACTTGGGTCGGATAACGGCTGCATCATTCCTCCTTCATCCAGATGGGGCGGTCAAGAAACTCTTCCCGCGACAGGGCATCTAAAACGATTCTCTGAATTAAATCGACATCGACATCCGTACCGCCGATTCCGGCTAAATACCCCTGGATTTGTTTTTTGACGGGACTGTTGCAGAGCGCGGCTTTTACCTCTGCACAAAAGATCCCTTCGCGTCCCAAAGAGATATTGCGATCGACGATCGCAATCTTGGACACCGGATCCAACAGCTTCCTGACGTGTTCCGTAGGAAACGGCCTAAAAAGTCTGATCTTAACCAGACCGATTTTGTGTCCTTTTTCCCGGAGTTGCCTTAACGCCACGCGGGCAGTTGATGTGATCGTGGCGGAGGTCACCAGCACCAGCTCAGCGTCCTTTAAATCTTGAGCTTCAACCAATCCGTAACTGCGGCCGAAAAAGGATCCAAACTCTTGATCAACGCTTTCGGCGGTTTCCAGGGCGACATACATGGCCTCCTGGCTGAGATGCTTGAAATCCCGGTACTGCGTCTGACTGACCACCGCCCCCACATAGCTGGGATTGTCGATATCAAAACGCTGCGGTATACTGACTTCCGGCAGAAAGCGGTCCACTTCTGCCTGATCGGGCACATCCACCGGTTCCATAAAGTGCGAAATAAAATTGGCTTCAAGGACCACCATGCACGGCAGCAGGACTTCTTCGGCAATGCGAAAGGCCTGTAGGACTGAATCCAGCGCCTCCTGATTGTGCTCGACATAAATCTGCATCCAGCCCGTATCTCTTTGCGACAGGGTGTCGGTTTGATCGCTCCAGAAGGCCCAGGGCAAGGCCAGGGTGCGGTTGACACAGGCCATCACGATGGGCGCGCGGGCGCCGGAGGCAAAATGCAGCATTTCGTGCATCAGGGCCAGCCCCTGGGAGGAGGTCGCCGTAAAGGTTCGCGTACCGGTCAGCGATGCCGAAATACAGGCCGCCATGGATGAGTGTTCGGATTCCATGCGCATCATGATCCCGCCAAGATCCCCGGATGCTTCCATTTCAGAAAGCTTTTCGTATATCGGCGTTTGCGGTGTTATGGGATAGGCCGCCACGATTCCCGGCCGGCAACTTCGTGCGGCTTCAGCAACGGCATGATTTCCGGTAATAAATTGTTTCAAGATTCTTTTCCAAATTTCATGACACCCCGATTGCAAACCGCAGCGCAGGTGCCGCATCCCTTGCAATATGAGTCATGGGGTTGATACATAAAGGTTTGGCCTTCGACGGGATGAATCGACAAATCGGGGCAAAGCAGCAGGCAGCGTTCGCATCCCACACAGGTTCCGCAGAAAAAACAGCGGCCCGCTTCCGCCAGGGCCATGTCCGTATTAAAGCCCTGATTGATTTGATCAAAGCCTTTAAGGCGTTGTTGCGGATCCAGACGCGGAAGTGGCAGGGCCCCCTGATGCTGCAGGTAAAGGGGATCGATGTCCTCAAATGTCACCACGGTTTTGGGATCCCAGCTGGGTCTGGGGTTGAAAACCGCTTCCATTGAAAACCCCGGCCCTTCAACAAACTCTGCCTTTGAAAGTTCTTCATCGTAGGCCGCAGAATTTAGATAGAGGTGAATACTCAGGGCGGCACGCTTGCCGGCACCGATTGCGGCGGCCACCGATCCTTGCAAACCGGTCACATCACCGCCGACATAAAGCCCTTTAACCGGCGATGCCAAAGTCTCCGGATGGGTTTGCAGCAGGCCGGCGGCACGCACATTAAATATTTCGCTATCGATCCTGCCGGGATCGGGATTCTGTCCGATGGCCGGGATCACCCAGTCCGCGTCAAGCACCAGGGTCTCTTTTTCATTAAAACAGGGAGCAAACCTGCCGCTCTCATCAAATACCGAAATACAACGTATAAATTTGACGTCGGATACCCCTTTGCTTTTGACACCGATTTCCTGCGGACCCCAGCCGTGATGAAAGGCGATATCTTCTTGCTGCGCATCCAAAAAATCCCCTTCATGGGCAGGCAATTCATTGCGCTGTTCCAGGCTAACGATATCGACATGTTCAGCCCCCAGCCGCCGTGCAGTCATGGCCACATCTATGGCGACGTTGCCGCCGCCAATAACCACCGTGCGCCCCGTTAGCTTTTCGATCTGACCGTCGCGGACGGCTTTTAAAAAATGCAGGCCTGCCATCACCTGCTGTGCATCCGCCCCCGGAACCTCAAGGCGGCGACTTTGATGCGCGCCCACGGCGTAAAATACCGCCCGAAATTCCGTCAATAACCCCTCCAGTTTTTTGGCGTCGACGCGGACGTTGCACTGCAAATCAATTCCAAGGCTCATGATTCGAGCCAGATCACGCTCCAGAATCGCGTCGGGCAGCCGATGTTGCGGAATAGCCAATCTCAACATCCCGCCTGCGTGTTTTTCAGCTTCAAACAGCGTCACGGGATGCCCCATTCGGGATAGGTGATAAGCAGCCGCCAGACCGGCAGGTCCGGATCCCACCACCGCGACAGGTTGTTTTTTACCGATATCGGTTAAGGCGCTGGGCAGGGCATTGCCCAGGTCGGCGGCACTTCTTTCCAGGGCCCGGATATTGACGGCACCGTCGAATTCCTCCCGATTGCAATCGCCTTGACAGGGATGGTAACACAGCCGGCCGCAAACTCCGGGTAATGGGTTCTCCTGCAGAAACACACCGAGGGATTCGTCGAAACGATCCTGGGAGGCATGAAATAAGGCCAGCGCAATATGATTTCCAACCGGGCAGGCAACCCGGCAGGGCGACAATTTTTCCTGGAAAACCGGTCGATCACGATTCCATTCGCCGGTTTTAAAATCTTCGGTGCTGGCACGCGATAGGGGTACAATGTACTCGGGATGGATACATTTGGGCTGTTTCACACCAACACCTTCTTTCAACGGGTTTCGAGTTGTTCGTAAGCCTGACGGGCAGCTTCCAGGTTTGCCTTTTTTTTAGCCGGAACCATTTCTTCGATGGATGCCAACAAAACCTCCAGAGAAGGTTTTCCCGACATCCGACCGTATGCGCCGAGTATCGCTGTATTGATGGTGCGCCCTAAACCCTGCTGTTCGGAAACAGCGCGTGCATCGACCCGGCCTATTGTAAATGGATCTAATGACTTAAATTCGGACAGCGGGCGATGGGTATTGATCAGAATTTTACCGCCCGGTTTTAACAGAGATTTTACCTCCCGGGCATCGATCAGGCTGTCATCCAAATAGATCATCTCATTGGGATGCTTGATGCCGCATTTAAGGAGTATTTTCTCCTGGTCAACCCGTAAAAAACTCACCACGGGCGCACCTCTGCGCTCCCCCCCAAAAACCGAAAAACATTGCGGGTAAAACCCGGCTTTGAAAAACGCAAAACCCAGCATCTGGGAAGCCATCACCACGCCCTGGCCCCCGCGGCCATAAAACTTTATCTCATTCATTTATTGCTCTCACTTTAACCTAAGTTTAGCGTTTGAAACGCTCAATTTAGGTTTAATGGTCCTTGCGAGTTCTGACTTCAAATGCAAAGCGGCGAATATCACGTTTGGACTGCTCCAGATGCTCACGGATAGCCGCCTCAATTCCGATATCATCTTTTTTTTCAAGGCATTCTAAAACTCGGCGGTGGCCGCCGACGGCTCGCAATCCTGCTTCAGCAACATACAGGCTTTCGATCCGATAGCGCAGCATATGGCGTCGAAACATTTGACACAGCTCCAGCAGTCTCCGGCTGCCGCTGGCCTTAACCAGCATCTCATGGAACTCGGCATCTCTTTCCACAAATAATTCCAATTGGCCGGCATGTATTTCAGCTTCGGCTGTATCGATATTGGCCTTCATTGCAGCCAGTTCTTGCGGGGTAATGCGTTTCATCGCCCACCTGGCAGCTAAAATTTCATTAACGGCTCGAATTTCACAGAGCTCTTCAACGTCTTCCCATCGCAGCTCTTTAACCCGATAGCCGACCC
>PVMK01131807.1_pt1 | contig 14770 bp, 19 predicted proteins | sample 1853481 | NCBI WGS metagenome assembly PVMK01 (sample SAMN08533507, study PRJNA380276) | Marine sediment metagenome, whole genome shotgun sequencing project.
ATCGTAAGCGTTCAAGGGTTCAAAGGTTCAAGGGTTATGGATTCTCCTTGTTCCCAAATCAGCGACCACCAGCAGAGCTGGGGGTATGAGGATGGCCCCTGAAAGGGGCCGGGGCCACCTCTGCTGGTGATCGCTGATTTTTAAAAAGAATTTTTGATAGGTAATACTTTTAACCAGCTACCGCTATACCTCGAATATTTTCGTGACATTTTTATCTCTGTTTTATCTGATCTGTCAGTTTTGATGACCACTTAACCGCTTCATCATTGGCAACTATCTTATTTGCTTCAGCCAGCTTTGGTGGATGTTCTGCTGGTGTATACCAACAAATTGAAAAAAATATGCAAAAATTCTTTTTTATATCAATTCATAAGCCGCCGGCATCGATCAGACTTGCACCCTTGAAGCATGCCCTCGCGGTAACAGTAGAACCTTTTAAATTCTCATCCCGACAGGTCGGGGTGGCTTATGAATTGAGTTATACTTGGAAACGTACTTGTCTGAGAAGGTGTGATTGGACCAATTCGATCAAGACAAATCATTCAGCTCAATAGTTGAACTATGCTTTAATTTAAAATTACGGTATTAATACTTTCTCTGCGTCCCTTGCGTCTCTGTGGTAAACTATTGCAAAATATCTAAAACAAAGAGAAAGGGGGTAAAAATGTTATCTATTTCAGATCTTAGAAAGAAATATCTTGGGGCACCGGAGGCCACTGATGAGGATATGCAAATCGTGAGAGCTGTGCGTGAGTATGTCGACGGTGAAATAATGCCGAGACGCAGGGATCTTGAGGGAGGTTGGCATCGTGATGAAAAACTTGCCAGAGATACTTTCGAGAAAGTTCATCAAGGCCTCGTTGACATTAAAAAGAGAGATTGCTGGAAGACCTGTTAGGAATCGTTCTTTGCATGCCAGCATAATAGGAGAAATGGCTCAAAAAATCGAATCAGCCAGAGCGTATGCCCTTCAGATTTCCGCTATGACCAGAAATCAGGCGCTTTATGGTCGTGTCGGGGAGCCTTTGCTGTTATCAAAATGTTCAGCTGCAAAGGCGTATGCATGTGATGTTAGTATTTGGGTAACTAATAAAACGATGGAATTAATGGGTTCTTATGGATACAGCTTCGATTATAATGTAGAAAAGTATTTACGAGATGTAAAAATTCTTCAACTCTGGCTTGGTGGACCCCAGCGGGCTTTTTTAGATGTAGCGCTGGGCTATTACAAATTTGAATGGTAGAAAACTTTATCTGATATAACGGAAATTATTGATCTCAATCTGTCCTGATATATGAATAGTTAATATTTTTAGAAATTGGAGATTTTTCCAATGGCTGAGAAACCGACCTATGAAGAATTAGAACAACGGGTAAAGGAATTAGAAAAAGAAAATACCGCGATCAAGGGGGCGGAGGAGGCGCTGCAAGAGAGTGAAAAAAAATTTCATTCCGCCTTGATGGATCTGCCTATAATGATCAACGCAGTTGATCAAAACAGCATAATAGTATTTTGGAATAAAAAATGTGAAAAAATCACGGGATACACAGCTGCGGAAATGATCGGTAATCCCAATGCGATGGAATTGCTTTATCCAGACAGAGAATATCTTGAAACAGAATTGAAAAAATGGGCAAATCAAAATTATCAGTTAAAAAATGCAGAGTTAATATTAAGCGCTAAAGATGGATCCGCTAAAACAGTGCTCTGGACCAATACTGATTTTTCAACGCCGGAATGGATTTGGGCTGTAGGCGTTGATATCACCGCCCGCAAGCGGGCGGTGGAAGAACTCAGGTATCGCAGCACGATAGCGGCAGCTATAGCGAAAGCCTCCAGTCTGCTTGTTTCTTCTGATGAAATTGATTATGACACGATCCTCCAGATAATGGGAGAAAGCGTTTCCGTTAATAGAGCATACATCTTTCAGATTCAAGAAGGTGGCCGTAGAATGGCAAACAATTTTGAATGGTGTGCCCCTGGAACAGCCCCTCAAATAGATATGCTCCAGGATCTCGAAACCAATATGTTCCCTTGGTGGTTGGGACAATTGCGGAACGGAAAAAACATTGTCTTAAGAAATGTGGATGAACTTCCGCCCGAAGCAACAGCCGAAAAAAAGATCCTTCAGGCTCAACAGATCAAGAGCCTCATTGCCGTGCCGATCTGGTCGAAAGGGCAAGCTCTTTGGGGGTTCATGGGTTTTGATGACACAGAAAAGACAAGGGAATTGAGTGGAACTGAAATTGAGGCGCTTCAGATAGTGGGAGAGATAATCTCTGGTGATCTGGAACGCAGAGCATCCGAGGATAAACTCGAGTTTGAGCGGGGACAGCTTCTTTCCATTTTCGACAGCATAGACGAGATCATCTACATCACTGACCCAAACACTTACGAAATATTATACGTGAATCAGGCCCTAAAGGACGCTTTTCAGAAAGAACTCATCGGCGGGATCTGCTACCGGGAGTTCCAGAGCATTGATTCCCCGTGCGACTTCTGTACCAACGAGATCATCCTGAAGCAGAAGCCTGCGCCCTACCGGTGGGAATATCACAATCCGAAACTCGGCAGAGACTTTGCCATCGTCGACCGCATAATAAAGTGGCCAAATGGGCGCGACGTGAGATTCGAGTTAGCCATAGACATCACCGAGCGCAAAAAACTTGAAGAACGCATTCAGCAGGCTCAAAAACTGGAAGCCATCGGCACTCTTGCAGGGGGCATCGCCCATGATTTCAACAACATCCTGTTTCCCCTGGTGGGTTATGCCGAGATGCTCAAAATGGATATCCCCTTGGACAGCCCGTTACAGTCCCATATTGATGAGATTCTTCGTGCTGCCTTGAGGTCGAAGGATTTGGTTAAACAAATCCTGACATTTAGCCGCCAGGGCGATCAAGACAGCAAACCAATTAAGCTGCAGTATATCGTTAAAGAGGCTTTAGCGCTGATTCGATCTTCGATCCCGACAACCATTGAAATTCAACACGACATAGATCCCGGTTGCGGTGTCGTTATTGCCGATTCCACGCAAATCCATCAGATCATCATGAATCTGGCTACCAACGCCTATCATGCTATGGAAGAGACCGGGGGCAGGCTCAAAGTGCATCTAAAACAGATCCGGCTGGAATCAGACCAATCGGTTTTTCCTGAAATGACTCCCGGTGAATACGCTTATTTGACAGTTGCAGATACGGGCATCGGTATTGAAAAAGATGTTATGGACAAAATATTCGACCCATATTTTACGACGAAAGAGACGGGCAAAGGAACAGGCCTGGGACTTTCAGTGGTGCAGGGAATTGTGAAGAGCTGTAATGGTGACATTCGCATTTTCAGTGAGCCTGGAAAAGGGACCGAGGTCCATGTGTATCTGCCGATAATGGTTCGAAAGACTGATGATATGCAAACTGGCCGGAGCGAATCCATCCAGGGTGGCACTGAAAAAATTCTCCTGGTTGACGATGAAGAGATTATCGTAAGAATGGAACAGCAGATGCTGGAACGGCTGGGTTATGGGGTAACCATACGCACAGGAAGTGTAGACGCTCTTGAAGCGTTCAAAGCCAATCCGGATTCATTTGACCTGGTTATCACGGACATGACCATGCCCAATATGACCGGTGTCCAATTTACCATGGAGATCAAAAAAATCAGACCGGATATTCCGGTCATTTTATGCACTGGTTTTAGCTATCTGGTAAACGATGAAAAAAGTAAAGCATTGGGGATTCAAGGGTTCGTAATGAAGCCTGTGGTAATGAAAGAGATTGCCGAAACCATACGAAAAGTCCTCGATATTAATTTTTGAAATAATAACATAGTTCATTCACCGGTTTCCAATCACAGTAGCGCGATTCTATCATATTTTGCTGACATTCTATCCCAAAACCCATCACTCCAATCCATAACCACAGCAGCTTCCCAATCATCCGGGATAGCTGTCACAACAGCTGTCACCATCTTTTCACCATACCCCTTTACCACAGAGGTTATCTCAAAAAAATGTATCCCATCAAAGATAAAATCCAGGATTAAATGAACACCGACTGCAGAACGATGACCGGGGGTTGTTACCGGCATCTTAGTACGTCCTATGATTTTAATTTCGTTAGAGGCGTATAAATCCTCTTTTGTTACTCTGATATAATTGATGAGATCGATTTTGCAAAAATTTGTTACAATTCTGTCGACAACGGGATGAATGCTCTTAACATTTGATGCAACGAAAATGGATTTTTCTTTAGCAACCTGAACTTTCCAGGCTTCTATTTTCTTGTTACTCATCAGGATACTCTGCACCCTTTCCGGAATGTCTCTATTATTATTAACAGGTTCTTCAATCCTGTCATCCATTTTATGCCGGTAATAATCAACTTTCAACTGGAATCGGGACTTAATGATCTGAATATGTTATTCAAGTAATCCCGGTGTAAGGTCTGGTTTAAATTTACGACATACATACAGATGGTTTAGGTTTCTCCTCCTTTCTCTAAATCATCGTTTTGCAATACCCCCCAAAGGGTGGCTCTTTGTGCTTCGAGTCACCCTTTTTATTTTTATTTCATTTTTCAGACAGGATAGACAGGATATTCAGGATAAAAAACAAAAGATTATTAACGAATCGGTTTGACATTTTCATTCCAATATCAAAATTATGATAGGCTGTATCATTATACTACAATATTTTATTTTTTCTTCCATTAGCGGCTTTGGTGTGCCTTCGAGTGTTCTTTCCCCATCAAAGTGAAATAATATTTGATTTTATCAAAGACTTGATCACAAAAAAGGACCGACGAGTCATTATGACTTTGTTGGTTATTCTTGGCCTTGTCATAGTGGTAGACGGAATTGGATGGTTTTTAGGTATGCCGCTGATACCGGTATAATAAGGATGTTAACCCTTTTTATCCTACGATGATCCCCACCACCGCACCGGTCATGCACGTGGCAAGGGTACCGGCAATGATGGATCGAAAACCCAGTGCAACAATTTCATCCCGGCGGGATGGTGCCATGGTTCCCATGCCGCCAATCATAATCCCCAGACTGCCGGGGTTGGCAAATCCGCACATGGCGTAAGTCATAATCAACATACTTCGGGGACTTAATGTGCCCGGCTCCAGTCGGCCCAATTCAAGATAAGCCAGCAATTCGTTGAGAACCATTTTCGTTCCCATCAGCGCGCCCGCGGCGGTGGCCTCCTTCATGGGCACACCCATCAACCAAACCACGGGAGCCATAATATATCCCATTAATCGTTGCAGGGTAACAGATTGACCGCCGAATTCCGGCAAAAGGGCCAGAATTAAATTTATAAGATAGACCAGTGCAACCAGCACTACCAGCATAGCGATAATGTTGCTCAACAATTCGACACCCTGCAGGGTACCCTTCGTTACGGCATCCATGGAACTGGTGGCCTTTTCAGGTACTGTTATCTCTCCGGAAGTCAGCTCATCGGTTTCCGGTACCATAAGCTTGGAGATCGTAATAGCGGACGGAACGCTGATAATGGAAGCCGTCAGAATATGTCCCATAATATCGGGGATCGTGTTGCGAAGGATGCTGGCATACAGCACCATGACGGTGCCTGCTATGGTTGCCATCCCGCAGGTCATGAGGGTAAAAATTTCACTGCGCGTCATCTTTGCCAGGTAGGGGCGAATAAAAAGCGGAGCCTCCACCATTCCCACAAATATGTTGGCCGATACCCCCACCCCCTCGGTTCCACCTAACCCCAAGGTCTTATGCAGCACCCAGGAGAAAGCCAGGGTTGGGGGTCAAATCTACGATTGACCTTTCTTATCAGCTCTGTTATGTTTGAGCCATGTCACGCCCGCTGAGAATAGACTATCCGAATGCCTGGCACCATGTGATGAACCGTGCCCGAAGGGGAGATTACCTTTTTGTCGATAAAGCGGATTATCAGCAATTTATCGATTTGCTTCAAGAAACAGCAGATCTGTTCAATATTATGAGATAAGGCCAACCACATTAAAAGCTGTTCGCCGCGGCATTGAAAACGAGCCGCGCGATGTGGCCATGTATTTGATTCGATCCATGCGCTCTGAGCCTTTGATCAGAGTCGGTGCAGGTTTTGGGCTGAACCAATACAGTTCTGTCAGCAGCGCGGTTATGCGCGTAAAAGCAAAGTTGCAAGAGGATAGAAAATTTAAAGACCGCCTTGAATGTATTGAAAGCAACATCCTTAAAGGTCAAACGTAGATTTGACCCCTAACTTTAGCTCTTTATTTTGCTCACTCTGACTCACTTTCCCGCTCTTCAAAATCAGGTGTATGCCGCCCGGCTTTTATTCTTCGCCTGCCTTTCTCAAAGGCTTTTATGGTGGTCTGTGGCGTCAGCTTTGCGATCATATTATACCGTTCACGGAGAATCCTGACCATTATCGAGAAAGAATTGCGGTCCATCTCTTTATAGAAAGTCTGATAAAGAGCCCTGGATTCATGTTTTAACGCAGTATAGCTCTTGCCAGCTTGAGAATGTTCCTCTCTTTTTTTGTCTGGGTTCATGATTGATTGAAGAGCAAATGCCACACCAGCAATAACTGAAAACCACGCAATCCAGTTAGGAGCCCCTGACAGAAGCGCAGCACCGCTTGCAGCCGCTGCAAGTGCTGGGAGCAATTTCACCCAAAAGCTTACCCGATCGGCACCGGCAGATATGATGTAATGAGTCTCGGCGGTATACAGACAATCGTCTTCAATTTGCCTGCACTCAGTTATAAGATGGTTGTTGTTTTCTTCTGGCATACATTCCTCTATTTTTCGAACGGGTCTTTGTATTTTGACAGCAAATCAATTAAAACATTTGTATTAGAAGGAGTCGTGTTTGGCAGCTTGAGTTGCGGATCTGCAAGGGCGTTTAGTAACGAGTTGCGGTACGAACCTCCTAAAAGTCCTGTTGTAGGCTGATTAGCCAGCAGATTTCTTAGGATTGGCGTTGGTAATGGATTAGGTGGAACCAGCGCGGGAGCCACAGTCGTCTGTTGTGGAACCGGGAATTTCGGACCGAACATCAGATTCCAGACACGTTTGGCAGCCGAGTACCTACCTTTGGAGTAAAAATTCCAGGCTCTTTCAGCTTTTTTCAGCCCCACATCGAACTTTTTTCTGATAGCCCGGAGCCTGAACTGTTTTTCGTACAGGTATTCATCGACATTATAGTCTTTGCCCGGCTCAAGGACGAAGGGATAATTGTTCTCCCAAATCCAATCCCGCACACAGTACATCCAGTCGAGAATTCCTTGAGGATAAGAACCAATCTCCGTGACGACTCCGAATACCTTCTCAGTAAGCAATTCCAGATGGAAAGACTCCAACCCAACTTTATTATTCCTGTTCCACTGTTTGAGCATCTTTATCAAAGGGATGAACATGCTGTTATTGGCATGGTTACAAGACGAAAGCCACTTATCCGGCACATTTGGATAGCACTGCTTCCATTTCTTTGAACCTGGGGCAGGGACACTATAAAGCTCAGGATTATCACTGTACCCAAAAGCAGGCACGATTTCGAACTTATAATCCCAAAACGACACCACTATACAAGGTGCATCGATTTTGACTTTGGTATTCCTGGGATGCCGTCTTCGGATTGCCGATGCCATCAACCGCAATATCGACATAGGAGATTGGTCTTTGGCATGTTCGCTGTAATTGACCCGGACGTAGAGGTCGATGTCATCGATTGGGCGGATAATGGTTTTTCGTGAATATGAACCTGTCAGGAAGGAAATTTGTTTTTGGGAGTTGAGGAAGATTCGATTGTCGTTGACAAGGGCAGTATCGATTGTCTCTCTTGTCGTCTGGATTCGCTGTAGCTGTTTGTCGGTCGGGTTCAGGTTGGTAAGGAATTTTTTAAAGCTTTGGTCAATCGTTAAATTTTTTGTCATTCCTTTCCTTTAACCTTTCGGCGGGTACGGGTCCTTTCCATAAGTGTATTCGGTCTGAATCTTACCATCCTGACCGTGAATCTTAATTTGACCTAAAGGGGCTTTCTTTGCCAATCCTTTGCCGCGCTGGACGGCTTCTTTTTTGGTGCTGTAATTCCCGGTTGCCCTTTGTCCACCTTCTTTTTTCACACCCCAACCGCTACCCTGATTTTTGGTCACGTGGTACACTTGCCGCTTCGCCATTTTTTAGGTCCTCCTAATGAAGGTATCGCCTTTATATAATATAAGCACTAAAAATAGGACGGTCAACCCTATAGCCACAACATATTGAAGTGTTTTATTATCTCAATACCATATGTGCCACTCTTAGCCATGTCGAGGATGGCGAAATAACAGACACACAATTAATATAGAGATTGATCTTGATGTAATTTTTAAAGCCATAAAGGAGAGAAATAAAGATAAGACTCTTTGATTTTTTTAATTAGGAAAGGCGATAAAAATACCAATAAAACAATACAATTCATTGATGCACTGTCGTGACCACAAACCCTTCAGACTCCAGGTCAGAGACAAGATCATCCAGATATTCCTGTGTCCCGTGGCCGGTTGAGTGAGCCACTATTGTCACCTTGTTGGTGTGGGCCGCAATTCGTGATTTGACATCCGTGGCGGTCAGCAGTTTCTGAACATCTCCCTTTTTGTAGTGAGGATTCTCTGGGTGTGGGTTCAGTATCTCGTGTTGGCCCTCCATCCACACGAGGCATGGTATGAAAACCGCACCTATGGATAGATCAGCCGATTCGTGAGAGGGAAATACGATTGTGAATTTCATTCTTAGCCCACCTTCCATCTTCGTTTTACGACAGATTAATTAGGCGTCGGTAGAATAGTCAGAATCAATTTTTTTTATTTCGTATGTTGATGCAGCAGAAACCCCTACGTTATGTTCAATCATTAATTCAGCTAAACGCCCCCCTGAAATCAGGATTATCTGATGTTCAGCTGTCGTGTAACTTCTTTGAATAGAAATCAAACGAATTTTTCCATGACATGTTTGTGTATTTTTCTTATGGTTTGCACTTGTTCTTTTTCGGCTGGCCATTTTTCTGCGTGATGGGTGATGTTTCTGATATCATTTAGTTTTACCAGCCATTTTAGTTTTTTTTCTTTGCCACCCTCCTTGCTAATTGTGAAGTATTCCTGAAACAAGCTCCATTCCTGATGCGCGATGGCTTGATAATCTAAGAACTTTAAGTATTGCTCTTTTTCCTTTTTGCCTTGCCCTCTCTCATATTCTATGGCACATCTTTCACGCACTTTATTAGGAATACCTTCATACCACCAATTGTCATCATACTTTTCAATTAGTTTTCCAAGAACAAATTCGTACATTTTTCTACTAATCAATTGCTTATACTTACCGTTGGCGCGCGCCATCGTTGTTTTTATTCTGAGTAGCTCAGATAAGTTACCACTGGACATATGCTGTTCATACGAGCCTGTCAGCTGGGTCAGTTTAAATGAGTAAACCCGGGTCATTTCAAATTAGCCTCAAGGTAATAGTATGAAAGTCCCTCCCTTTAGGGAAATACTGTCTAATTGGCCATTTGTATTTTCACTCAGCCCACGCTCCCATGCATAATAGGGATGAGCGAATTCCTGTCCATTATCGGAGGTGATGGTTAACACCGTTTCTGTGTATGGATTCATGAGATCCACAGTGGCTTGCGCTTGACATGCCATAAGCCCAGGTGTTGAAGTATCTTTTTTATAACCTGATCATCATCGATGCACGTGATCACATGCATCGCGCCCTTGCACCGAGAACAGATCAAAGGGTCAGTTTCTTAGATTTTTTATATCAGGCGCGCCCAATTTTGTCGGAAAACCTTGTCAGTAAGCTCCAGTTCCAGGATGCAATGAATTAGGTCTTCGGCAGTTGCTTTTTTTCGTTTGCCCCGTGAAACGTTACTGTAATACGCATAGTGCCTGACCATCTGATCAACTGACCAATTTTGCAAATTGATATACTTGGTACATTCTCTGCATTTCAACAGTTATCGAAATGTATGGTGATAAGATTCGAGTATCACAAAGGTTTAGGGGCTGTCAAATGCTGGAATACATAACAGAAAATAGATCAACAAGCTGCCTTACTATTGATTTGAATTTCTGAATCCAAAACTTTTCCTTTTACCACAATTTCATCGTCAGTATTGTCCACATCGTCCATTTTCAAGCAAATAGCCTAACGGTGGAGATAGGGAGGGGGATGATTATGTACAAGGCTTCATCAATGATGCCGGATTTTAACTCTGGAAAAGTTTTTGTGGAGGAGGATAGGGTAGGGGCCATATTAAATAGGATTGTGCCCAAATTGTGCCCGTCAAGGTCAAATATTTCCAAACATTTCCAAACGAAACCAAAAGTTAGTTGAAAATGTGGATTAGAATCAACTGCTTGTAATTACAACATTTTTCATTTTTCAGAATCCTGGTCTTCGAATCCGTAGGTCGCCCGTTCGAATCGGGCCGGGCGTACCAGATAAAATAAGAACAGGGAGTGGCGACAAAAATGCTACTCCCTGTTTTTGTTTCACGATCTTTGGCAGGATTTGGACCAAGCAGCAGGTTGAGCGACAGCGAAATCTGCCTATGGAGGATTCGAATCGGTCCGGGCGTACCATAATAAAAACAGGAAGTTACGAGGCGATCGTGAGTGCCTTTTTTATTTTACACTATAGAATGAATAAAATTAGCCGAGGGGTTCATTATCAAGAAAACCTAATGGTCAGCTTCAAATAAACGAAAACCGGGGGTTGAGGTTCGGACCACGCTAAGTATTTTACATCATAAAACAAATAGCATAAATGCAAATCAAATTCGCTTTTAGCCGGTCCATTTCGGGGTCAAAAATACTCTTTTATGAAAAGGGTTGATGTAGCATACCCAAAAAAACTAAATAATCTCAGTAAGCTGTATAAATTCCGAAACATTTAACGTGTCGTTTGCCTTGCTATCTGATGCTGATCAAGTGCCTGGCGTAAATATACTTTAATGACAGCCTGACGACTGACGTTTAACTCTTTTGCAAGCGCATCTAATTCTTCAAGCATATCAAGATTAAAATCCACATTGACCCTCTGAATTTTAGGCTTTTCAAGCGGCTGTCTTACTCTAAATTTTTTGGTAAAATATTCTGAAACATCCTTTCCCTCGGCCGCCATCTCAGATATTTCATCTATTGTGGGTGTCTTTTTTTTAGGTGTTTTCTTCATAATTTAATCTTTCTATTTTGGTTGCTTTCCAAAGCGTAACAAGGTGATAGTATTCGCCGTCCTTATCTTTTCTTTCTTCGTAAACTATCGTATACAATTCCCCCTGAACCCAGCCCGTTGCACGCCATTGATGTGGATAGTCGATATGTTGATCTTCGATAAATACATAATAAAATAATTCTTGTGCTTCTTCAAATCCGATTTTTCGCCTTGGATCATTTCGAAGTTGTTCGCTCTTTTTGTTATCGAATTTGATTCTCATGAATTATTTAATATAACTGTTATACCATTACGTCAAGTTTTTTATTCAACGAAGGTGAACGACTATAGCGGTTATTTATTTCATTGATTTTCAATAAGTTAATTTGGTCCGACAAGCATTCCGATTGTAGTTTCCGGACAGAAGACGGCGGTGTTACGATTATTGACTGGAAAACCGGCAGGAGCATGAGCGAGGATGTCTCCACGCAGCTTTCCTGTTACGCGATGTATGCCATGGACAAATGGGGTATAGATCCTGAGAATGTGAAACTGATTGAATATAATCTATTGGGCAATCAGGATTCTGAGTTCTCTGTGACCGCTGCTGAAATTGAAAATACAAAGGCATATATTGCTGGGAGTATCGCTGACATGCAGTCGCTTTTGGTTGATGTGGGCGAAAATGTGCTCAAAGAGGGAAGGGACATTTCAGAAGGTCGAGGATGAGCGGGTTCGGGCGAGTTGTAATTTTCGGAAGGTTTGTGATTAGAAATTGATAAAAATTGGGGGATCAATTATCTTTTTCGGAACTTTAACCAAAAATAATTTGAGGTGTGACCGGATCTGACAAAAGTGTTTGATAATATATTCTCCAAGAAAGGAGGAAATATTATGCATACCGATCAGATGATACCAAAACCAATGAACGAAGACGAACAGGAGAAAGTCAAAAAAAAGATCATTCAGACGTATCTGTTTCTTATTAGTCACACTGGATATGACCCTAAGGTAATCGAGCTCATGAAGCTATCTGCCTTGGCTGATGTGCAAAGAAGGTACGAGGCCGGGGAGCCCTGGTGAAAAGAATCAAATTTTCACCAAGATTGAAGTATCACAATGAAGACAGCATTTAAAAAAAAATCCTTCCTTTTCATCGACACATCCCATCCAATACTATCACTATGTGGTGCATACCCATTCGAATTGATTCATAATACTATATAAATATTGTAATAGTTTTTATGTAATTTATCCCACAATTTCAGATATTTTAGTATAAATTAGTACACCTATTTTTGCCCTACAATTGATATAACTGTTTAACATTCATGTCATTATGTCATATCTGTTTTATTTTGCATGATTTATGCATATTAAGACGAGTTAAAGCTATGCAAAGAATATCATACAGAGCGAATCCTGCCGCATGAGAGGATCAGTGTAACAAAAACATATATTTTCAAATCTCCTTGAAAACTGCAAAGAGAAAATGAATAAGAATTCCGTTCTGATCCTAACCGGGCAGCGACCCCTATCAATACATCGAGCAAGCGGTTCGAGGAGAAGCGCAGAGCCTATGGCTCCGGTTTCACGAGGGACTAAGCCATACAGGAAACGTTGGGCGTTAAAGCGGTCTCCGGGGGAAAATGCCGGTGGTGATTGTGAGGAGAGTCTCCGGCTCGAGTATTTCATGCAATGACGGGCAAGAACCCATCGGAAAGGAAACATCATAGAAACGACCTTCAGATCCAAAGAAAACGGCCAGGGCCGATGACCTCATCCAACTCGTACGTCGCAGGGTCATCACAGGCAAAAATGTCACAATATAATTCAGAGAGGTATTATCAGTGAAAACAGAAACTGCAGGAAAAATTAAGTATGGAGTTTGGAGTCTTATTCTTGGGGCAGTCATCACAATGATCATCGGTTTTGCGTGGGGGGGTTGGACAACCGCCGCCACTACTCAAAAAATGTCCGAAGAGGCAGTCTTGGCGAGTAATGCGGCGATCTGCGTTGCCCAATTTATGAATGAACCGAATAATGAGGAGAAACTCAAAGAATTAGAGGAAGTAAGTAGCTATCAGCGAGCTGATTTCATTGAAAAAGGGGGCTGGGACAAAATGCCCGGGCAGGAAAAGGCTGACTATGGAGTTAGCCGAGCATGCATCGATGGGATTGAACTTCTTATCAAAAAATGATTTGGCTGTTAAAGGTAACTCATATGTGGGTTACCTTTTTCAATAAAAACGGACGGTCGCTTTACTCGTTTCACCTCTGCCATATTCTGCCGGGATTCGTAACTATAGTCATTCTTGGGAGAATCATAGACGAGAAAAAAACTTTGTTGGCAAGAACAAATGACCAGGCCGGATATTCATTATCGGACTGTGCCGATTTCGAGTGAAAGTCAAGAGCGTCAAAAAGGAAACGTCATGTCCCTGATAAAATTTCTTGTCGGTTGTCGGGCGATGATTTGACAATTGTTAAAATGCTGGATCTATTTGACTTGGCATACTTAAACGATGATATCTGTATGTCGGACTATTTTGTACCCTCACGCCCCTCTTCTGCCCAACCTTCGACATCAACTTTGATCCATTTTGCATTCTTTCAAAAGCATCTCTCAGGTTAAAACTACAATTCCCTTACGCATGTATTATATTTGAAATCCTCAGACGGCATTCCGACAGTTCCCCCCATAAGCGTATTTTAGAGTTATAAACTGAAGATAACCCTTTAGAATTCTTTGACAATTTTCAGTTAATACCTTATAATACTGATTTAATAAACATTTCAGGAGGCCTTCGATATGAACAAACTGGATCTAATCGCCACCCTAAAAAATGAAGCTGACCTCACTAAATCCGAAGTTGCTGCAGTTGTAGACCTCTTTTTTAATGAAATGGCCAATGCGCTTGCAGAGGGTGACCGGGTTGAAATCCGCGGACTGTGTTCTTTTTATGTCAAGAAATACAAGGCGTATGCCGGGCGGAATCCGAGAACTGGAGAAAAGGTCAAGATTAAACCCAAGAAACTGCCGTTTTTTAAATGTGGTCAGGAATTGAAAAACCGGGTGGATAATAATTTATCATAAAAAAGTTCATCATTTTTTCCTGAATTTATTAAATATTCGCCCAATCAATGATGGATACAATACCCTTTTAATTTGCTTTGTGGCTGCGTGTTCCGGCGCAATTGTTTAAGGTTTTTAAACAGTAACTCAGCAGCCTCACGTTCTCCTACTACATTGTAATATTTACACATTATCGATGTAAACCCAACAAACTCACTGATGTGAAAGGTAGACCTTTTTGGATACATTAGCTTAAGGTCCAATTTATGATTTAAGATCCCGGGCACCTTTTCTGGTTCCCCTTTTCGGAGACAAATGTCAGCGTAGTTTAATTTCGCAAACAGATAGTCCGGGTGTTTCTTTATATTTTCCAATATTGTTGATTCACATTTTTTAATGTCTCCAGCTTTTGCATAAGCGGCGCTAAGGTAATTGTAAAACAATGGCGCATTTGGATATTTTTTTGTATAACCCAGCAGTTTAGGGATCATATCCTTGGGGTTTAGTTCGATT
>PVMK01123530.1_pt1 | contig 14767 bp, 14 predicted proteins | sample 1853481 | NCBI WGS metagenome assembly PVMK01 (sample SAMN08533507, study PRJNA380276) | Marine sediment metagenome, whole genome shotgun sequencing project.
GCGCTGTTGGTAATCACCGATTGGAATGAATTCAAACATCTTGATTTGGAGCGAATTCGCGATTTGATGAAACATCCCGTTCTATTTGATGCGCGAAATATTTACGAGCCTGAAAAATTGCGCAGCCTGGGCTTCAACTACCGTGGTTTTGGTCGTGGCTACAACGGTCACTTGCTTGATGCGAAGCTTGAGCAGGACGTGGTCGTCGCTCCGGCTTAGTAAATTCCTATCTGGGGTGATTATCCCCGGAAAACTGTGCTATAAAAGGGCACGGAAACAATGAAATCTGCCGTTTCCGTGTCCTTTGAGTTATTCGATGAACCCTGAACAACCACCCATTTGTGATTATGAAGGTTCAGACTACCAGACATCGTTCTGGGATATGAGTGATCGTGTCTACGAAGATCGGGTCGAGGCGATCGCCATACATCGTCTGCTTCCCGAATCTGGTAAGCTTCTGCTCGAGATTGGCGCCGGTGCGGGACGCAATACTCCCCGCTATAAAGCTTTTCAGCGTGTTGTCCTGGTAGATTATTCAAGCACCCAGCTCCAGCAAGCGCAGACCAATCTTGGATCCAGTGACAGATATATTTATGTCGCCGCGAATGCCTACCAACTACCCTTTGTCGCGGGTGTTTTCAATGGCGCCACCATGATTCGCACTCTGCATCACATGGCGGAACCACAACTCGCATTAGAACAGGTTCGGCTGTCGCTGCAACCAGGAGCGACTTTCATCCTCGAGTATGCCAACAAACACAACTTGAAAGCCATCCTGCGTTACATATCCCGGCAGCAATCCTGGAGTCCCTTCACTCCCGAGGCGGTTGAATTCGCCACCTTGAACTTTGACTTCCACCCAAAATCCGTTCGTAATTGGTTGGAGACCAGCGGTTTTTCCGTTGAACGTCAGCTGACCGTATCGCATTTTCGGATCGATACGCTCAAACGATTAATACCCCTTGACATGCTTGTCAAACTGGATTCAATTGCTCAATTGAGTGGGAATTGGTGGCAGCTCAGCCCTAGCGTTTTTGTTTCAGCATCAGCGGTTGGTGATACAGCTATTGCCCCACCAGGAGCCTTATTCCGTTGTCTGGTGTGTGACCACAACCAGCTAGAACAAACGGATGATTCACTCATCTGTCCCAACTGCCGCTATCATTGGAACTACGAAAACGGAATATACGATTTTCGCCTGAAGTAAGATCCAGGGGTTAGAGCTTCTCCACAACCCAAAAATGTGATAATCCAAATAACCGGGCAGGAGAGTTTTCCAAATCTTGTAAAATTCCCCGCATCAATCGTCCGAATTTCGGCCAACGGGCAATGATATTATCATATGCTCCGAATATGATCTGGCGCTGCTGGATGCGTACTGGTAAACCGGAGAATAAATTTTCTAATTCCTTGGCGGAGTAAACTCGCACATGTGGGGCCAGGCGATTACGCATTTTACGCGGCAGGTAGTTAACCAGTGGAATATTACCAAAATGGTAGCGACCACGCCAGTAAACGCCGTGTGTCTCAAAAGGGTAACCACGGTTGGGTACAAATAACGCCATTCGGCCTCCAGGCCGTAGTATGCGAACCATTTCTGCTGCGCAGGCGCGATCGTCCCGCACGTGTTCCAACACCTCATGGCTTAAAATGAAATCGAAGGAGGCAGATGGCAAGGGGATCATTTCTCCAGCCGCATTCACAACATGCTGAGCGAGCTGGTGCGCCTCTTGAGCCCGGGGAAAGTCGAACTCCAATCCGATTGCCACTGAGCTGTGTTGGGCCAAACGATCCAGGTATATCCCAACGCCACAGCCATTTTCTAATAAAAGCCCCTTGATGCGGTCTCCAGCGGTCTCCAACTCCAACCCGATTGCCATTGAGCTGTTTTGAGCCAAACGATCCAGGTAGAGCCCAATACCGCAGCCATTTTCCAATAAACGCCCCCTGATACGCTCTTCAGCGGCCTCCAAAATCATTTGCAGACGACGTTCCTGACCGCTGCGCCAGATATAAGATGGCTCCCCTCGCAGGGCTGCCTTATCCATATTCCGGTCAACCATTTGTGCTCCCGGAAATTCCCTGGTGGTAGGTTAACAGGGTCCAGGCAGGAACATCTTCAGCCATTTTCTCTGCCGGACTTTTCCCCCATTCTTGCTTAAAACCAAAACCTTTCCGGTTATCAATTAAACGGATCCAGTGCGGTTTGAAAACATACATCTGGTTTATGACAATGATCTCCTGAAGGTTACTCACAAAAGGGAATTTAGTCTGGTAGTGATCCCAGGCCCCCTGCCATTCATTTTTTGATTGTACTGCTGTGATAGCGCCTCGCAATTGCAATCCGTAGATCTCCTGCCAGCCACCACCTTCACCATTAACAGTAATTGCAGCCCGCGGTTCGTTTGTGTTGTCCAGAGCATGTTGGCTTTCAGCATCCGAGAAGAAGTAGAAGTTAATCTGATCATCGCAAGCAAAATAAACCGCAGCGGCATGCGGTTCACCATCCAACCCAATTGTTGCAAGGGTCATCGTGGTGAGATGAAGCAATTCTTCGATCGAGCTCTTCAGCTCAACCGGATCTACTTTTCTTTCCATCTCGAGTATATATCGTTTTCGATTCCTACCCTGGCCAGGACACGACCAACCGTATCGTCGATCATATCTGCCATACTCTTTGGGCGCGCATAGAACGCCGGAACAGGGGGAAAGATCACACTCCCAGCCTGTGCAGCCATTCTCATCAGGCGCAGGTGACCGCTGTGCAAGGGTGTTTCCCGCACAACCAGGATCAAGGGTCGTCCCTCCTTAATGGTTACGTCAGCAGCTCTGGAGAGCAGGTCGCTGGCAAAGGAATTCGCCACGGCTGAAAGCGTCTTGATCGAACATGGAATCACGATCATACCGAGGGAAGCAAATGAGCCAGAAGCGATGGCTGCACCTATATCCGCATGTTTATAGGCAACATCTGCCAGGGCTCTCACATCGCTTACCTTCCAATCGGTCTCTTCTGCAATTGTCGCTCTGGCAGCTGGAGATATGATCAGGTGAGTTTCAATCTCGGTACGCTTCAGCACTTCCAGGGTGCGGATCCCCAAGATCACCCCCGATGCGCCAGAAATTCCCACCACGAGCCTTTTACTTCGATCAGTCATCGATCAACTCCCAAAAATTCTTATCTCTACCTGAAACTTGTTTACCTCACTTGCTTCCCCAATGGATAGCTATGGTACCAAACATCAGGCGACGAAATCCCACTTGGTGATACCCGGCCTCCTTCATGTTGGCTGCCAGCTGCTCAGCCTCCAAGAAAGACTCGGTCGACTCTGGTAAGTAGGTATAAGCATCTGCCTCCCCAGTGATTATTCTCCCCAGGTTGGGAATGATGATATGTAGATAGAAATTGATCAGCGGCCGCAGAAAATTCTCAGGCGGATGCGTCGTGTCTAAGGCAACCATATACCCACCTGGTTTAAGTACTCGGTACTGTTCGCCTAAGCACTGTTTAATATCGATCACGTTGCGCAGGAGAAAACCGGATACGACTGCCTCAAAAGATTCGTTTGGCACCGGTAAACATAGCGCATCAGCAGCCAACCAATTTAAATTAGTTGAGGTGTCATGCATTCTGCCTACCTGCATCATGTCCAGAGTGAAATCCGCAGCAACGATCCAGCTTGCAGGTTTTTGACGCCCAGCTTCTCGGGCCAGATCGCCCGTTCCAGCTCCCAAGTCGAGCAAGCGCCCATCCGGGGGTAGCCGGGTTTTGTGGATCACTTCCCGCCGCCAGCGAGTGTCCTGCCCGGCGGTCATCAACCGGTTCATCAGATCATACCGGTTGGCAATGCGGCTAAACATTGCCTGGACATACCGCGCCTGGTCGGCACCGGTAAGCTTGGTCATATCAGTCTGCTGGCTCTACCCCTAAAAGGAGCGCGTCCTCTGCCTGGGCAACCCGTCTCCCTTCCTCAACGTCGACGCGAGTGAGTAGGTAGCCACCCACAACGAAGAAAACGATCAGGGCCAGGATTGCTGGCCGGCTGCTCCCAAAGGTTGTTGCGGCGAAAGCGAAAACCAATGGACCAAGGATTGTTGAGAATTTCTCCATTATCCCGAACAAACCAAAGAATTCACCACTTTTTGACGCCGGCGACATGCTGGCAAACAAACTGCGGCTCAATGCCTGGCTGCCGCCCTGCACCACAGCTATCATCATAGCCAGGAACCAGAATTCAATCACAGAATCGAGGAAAAAACCCCAGATAGCGATAATGGAGTAGGTCATTAAGGATAGCAATATGCTGTTCTTGGTGTTCATCTTTTCCACCAAATTACTGAAGAGTGATTTCCCCAACAGCCAGGCGAACAAGAGAATTACCAGTTCAACAATGAGGATAAGTCCTAATATCAGGACTAAGTTGCTTTGCCGAACAGGAGGCAGCACTTCGATCTCTGCTATGCTCATCACACTCCCCCGGCTATCCTGATACTTTTCTCCGGTGTTTACCAGGCTCAACACATACTCACCCGGAGTCTCAACTTCAATAGTTTCGACCACCGCATAGCGAATTGTTGGATTATAGCCATCGATGCGCACTGGCTCACCACTATCTGCATCCACCAGTGACTTTCCATCCAGCTGGACTGCCCAAATGCCGTGATCCGGTCCTGTGCTGTAAAGGAGGGTGACATCCTGTCCATTAAAAGGGAGATCATAACGAGCATTTGATTCTGATGTCACCAGGTAAGTCGCTCCTTCCTCCTCCCCGAGGATTTGCGCTGAAATAACCGTACTTTCCCAAGAACCTGAATACTTGATATTGGGATCGTTCGCCAGATAAATGCCTTGCCCAACGGAATCCGTTGTACCTTCATAGGGAGATGGAAGGGAGCCGATCGTATCTACTGACAGCAAACTTGACCCTGCGATGCCGACCACAGGCAGCGCGATCATATTAAAAACTACAAATGCTAGGTAAAATGAACGCCGCTTTTCGCCCGGGCTGGGTAAGCGTCCAAAAATCAAACTGAAAGGAATACCGGCAAATTGCACCAACAGGAGAGCCAGAATTAACGACACACTATCAAATCCGAGTTCTGCGCCATAAATGACGGCTACACCAATAATTGTGCCAATGCCATCCACATACAAAATAAATGCTAATAAGTACTTGAAAAGTTCGCGATATTGGCTGATGTCCTTAAGAGTTTTCCACAGCCTTTTGAAGCTCGCCGAGACCACGTTTTCGCCATGAGATAATTTCTCTGTTGCAGCGGGTGGCTCCGGGACTCTCAAGAAGATTGGGATTGAGAAGGCTGCCCACCAGATCGCAACGCTCAGAAATGACAATCGTGGCCCCCATGTGCCGGGAAAAACCTGAATCATGACCACATTGATCGCCAACAATATTCCCCCACCCAAATAGCCCATGGCGTAACCGCGAGTAGATACCCGGTCTTGGTCTTCTTCCCGGGCTACATGGGGCAGTAAAGCATCATAAAAAACATTTGCTCCGCTAAAGCCAACCCGTCCAAGTACAAATAGGATCGAAGCCAACATCCAGTCCCCGGTCTTGACCAGCACCAGTAATCCAGTGCTTAAAATGCCGATTCCGACAAAGACTGCCAAGAAACGCTTCTTGCCGCGCATGATATCCGATATCGTCCCCAAGACAGGGGAAATGATGGCGACGATTAATGTGGCAATGCTCAAACCTCTGCTCCAGTACGCTGTGGCTATAGCAGGACTGGAAAGGGTTGCAGCAGCTACCTGGCTGTAATAAATGGGCAACACCGCAGCCAATATGGTGGTTGCAAAGGCTGAATTGGCCCAATCGTACAACGTCCAGGCCGATATCCGTCGTTTATATTCTTGCTGACTGATCCCATGGTAAGCAGTCGCTGTCATTTTCTCCTCCTCAGTTGGATTCATTGATGCTAGGTGTCTGAACTGGACACCTTCGGCTGCGTTTTGGATGAAGGTCCATGTCTTTCAGGGAGCGTTCCGGGAGAGATAGTGATGATTTGCACTAGGTGATAAGATAATAAAAACAGGAGTAATCATTATAGTATAATAATAATTGTCAGTACAGTACAAGTATCTCGATTGTTGATTAAATTCTATCGAGGTAGTACTGGGAACAAGTTGTGAAACTGCACTTATCTTTATATTCAATATGCAATCCCTTACTTACTTTTTATGGAATGGGGGTTTCCATCAACCACTATGGCAGGCTCAAGATGAGTGCAGATATCATGGATATAAGCGATTGTTATATCGCTCGAATTTATTCTATATTATTCGGGAGTCATTATCATGAGTGCAGATTTTATTGCTCGCCTGGTCGGTATGGTAGTATTTGCCGCCCTGGGAGTTTACTGGGGGATTTATTTAGGTGATTTGAGCGGGGAAAATCAAGCCCTTTACGCGGTGATCTTCGCATTAGTTGGCGCATTGATCGGTTTAGTTATCACACCCTACATCAGTACCCGTCCTGTACGTGCCTTACGAGGCCTCTTGGGTCGAGTTTCGTCCCAAACATTGGTCTCAGGATTTATCGGCTTATTGGCGGGATTGATCGTCGCTGCCTTACTCGCATTTCCGATTTCGGCGCTCCCACCACCTTTTGGAGACGTCTTGCCATTCATTGGCGTTCTTCTCTTTGGTTACCTGGGCATCGCCGTCTTTATCATGCGCCAGGAAGACATCTTCTCAGTCTTCCGGATGACCTTGCCTGGCCGGGTAGGAGATGCTGCAGGGGAGTTGGTCGATAAAGGTCAGACGATTCTGTTGGATACGAGTGTGATCATTGATGGTCGCATCGCCGATATCTCCCGCACCGGATTCCTTTTCGGTACGTTTCTAATCCCCCGTTTTGTGCTCAACGAGCTGCAATACATCGCTGATTCAGCGGATAGTATGCGCCGCCAGCGAGGCCGGCGCGGGATGGATGTGCTCTCTGAATTGCAGAAAGATGCCACTGTCCCCGTCCGGATCAGCGATATCGATGTCGAAGGTGTGCGCGAAGTTGACGATAAGCTGGTGGTACTGGCTCGCCAGATGAAAGCGCCCATTATGACGAATGACTATAACCTGAACCGCGTCGCTGAGCTTCAGGGGGTGCTTGTGCTCAATGTCAACGAACTCGCCAATGCGGTCAAGTCAGTTCTTCTGCCGGGTGAACCACTCTTAGTGGACATCATTCAAGAAGGAAAAGAATCTGGGCAAGGCGTGGGATATCTTGAAGATGGGACGATGGTTGTCGTCGAAGATGGTCGTGGGCGTATCAATGAGCAGGTCACTGTGACGGTCACCAAAGTCCTCCAAACTGCGGCTGGTCGCATGATCTTTGCCCAAATCAGTGAGTAGAACGCAGGAAATTCCCCAATGGCTCAGATAATCTATAACACACTCACGCGCAAAAAAGAACCGCTCGAGACCCTGCACCCGGATGTGGTGTTGATGTATGTCTGCGGTCCAACGGTTTACGATAAAGCTCATGTCGGTCACGCAATGTCTACCCTGGTGTATGACATTCTTCGACGCTACCTGGAATACCACGATTATCAGGTTCAGCATGTGATGAACTACACCGATGTTGACGATAAAGTGATCCAGCGCGCTGACGAATTGGGTGTTGACCCTTTAGACCTTGCCGAAGAATATATCAAGGAATATGCTGCCCACGTCAAAGCGCTTAATGTGCTTCCAGCAGCTGTTTATCCCAGGGCTACACAAGAGATCTCTCAAATTATCTCTATGGTCGAAGGATTGATCGATGGCGACCATGCATATGCAGTGGATGGCGATGTGTTTTTCAGGGTTACCAGCAAAGATGACTACGGCAAGCTTTCAGGCCGTAAATTAGAAGAAATGCGGGCCGGGGCACGCATTGACGTGAATGAACTTAAAGAAAATCCGATGGATTTTGTCCTCTGGAAGTCATCCAAACCAGGAGAACCATTCTGGGATAGCCCATGGGGATCTGGGCGTCCAGGCTGGCATATTGAGTGCTCCGCGACGAACCTGCATCACCTTGGTGAGCAGATCGACATTCACGGTGGCGGCACAGATCTGGTTTTCCCCCATCACGAGAATGAGATTGCCCAATCCGAGAGCCGGACCAAAAAACCTTCGCCCGTTATTGGGTTCACAATGGCATGCTGCAGTTTTCCGGCGACAAGATGTCTAAATCCATCGGGAATATCATCACCATTGAGGACTTCTTGGATCAGCACGACCCGGACACCCTGCGTATGATGGTGCTCAACTCCAGCTACCGCTCCCCCTTAACTTTCAACGACGAGGTGGTAGGCCAAGCTGAACAAAATTTAGATCGCTTACGCTCCGCCTCGCGTCCTGGTATCCCTGGTAGCATATCTGTTTCTGAGGATGCCCGTGAGAAACTCGAGACGCAGATGCAGAAGACTCGCCAGGGGTTCATCGAGGCGATGGACGATGATTTCAACACTGCAGGTGCGCTCGGTCATCTCTTTGATCTGGTCCGGGGGATCAACCTGGCGCGCGATGCAGGTCTTAGACAAGCATCTCTCGCCCAGGCACAAGTTCTTCTGCGCGAACTGGCCGAGGATGTTTTCGGATTACGTTTGGAGCGCCCTGAGACCGAGGACGCTCAAGCAGCACCATTCGTTGACCTGCTGATTGAATTGCGCAGCCAGCTGCGTGACGAGAAATTATGGGCACTTTCCGATCAGCTGCGCGACCAGCTGGCTGATCTGGGCGTTATCCTGGAGGATTCCAAAGACGGTACGATCTGGCGCTGGAAGTAAACTGCACAAACGCTCTGATTGGGATATATCAATCAACTCATCCTTAAGCCATGCGTGAATGGATTTATGGCCGCAACCCGGTCTATGAGGTAGTGCGGGCTGGTCGCCGGCAGATATTCCGCTTGTTAATTGCCCAAGGGGTTCGATACAAAGGTCGCCTGGCAGATATTATTGAATTGAGTAAGGGTGGAGATTTCCCTGTTGAATATGTACCCCGAACGAAGCTGGATAGCATCCAGACTCACCATCAAGGGGTAGTCCTGGAAGTCAGCAGTTATCCTACGCATCCCTCCCGATATTTTTGATCTTGCTGAACAGCGCGCTGAAGCGCCATTTATTCTCATTTTAGACACGCTTCAGGACCCCCAGAACCTGGGGACATTATTTCGCACCGGGGAGGTCGTGGGGGTGCACGGTGTGTCTGCTGCCCTTCCGGCGTACTGCCACAGTTACCCCTGCAGTTGTAAATGCCTCCTCAGGCGCCAGTGAATTTTATTGGTCACCCAAGTCAACCTGGCTCAGGCGATCACCACGATCAAAGATAAGGATGTCTGGGTGATTGGTTTGGAGAGCAGTTCAGAATCCCAACCTGTGGAGAATGTTGACCTCAGCGGACCCCTTGCACTGATAGTCGGTGCCGAAGGAGAAGGTATGCGCGCACTAGTGCGGAAATCCTGTGATCGGGTCGTCCACCTGCCAATGCGCGGTCGGATTGAGTCTCTAAATGCTGCCGTAGCTGGCTCGATCGCCCTGTACCTGGCATGGGGTGCCCGCGGGTACCGCTCATAATCTCTATGAGGTCTAACTCCTGGTGAATATGATGTGCCGTTAGATCCATCCTCACCATTCGGTCATATCGCAATCAATAACCATTAATTAAGTGCGCAATCAACCGGATGGTGTACACTTTACACCTGGATAAGCAAGGCAGGATTAATTGTCGGATATTTACCTTCTGTTTAATGCCAGACCCACCCATTTTTTGATCAGCTCCCAAAGTGATGAATTATCAGTGGAGACCTTCACACACCAATTCAAAGGGTAAATCACCAAGCTCTGTTGGGATTTTGGATGGCATGGAAAACTTTGGTAAACATGATTGCATGATCCTACAGTGCGCGCTGAGGAAAACCTGCTGGCGATTGCGGAACACATATCAGCAAATCCTGTGCGCAAAGGTTTAGCTGCAACTCCAGAAGATTGGCCATGGAATGCTGGTTGATCGCCTTTACCTCACTGAGCACGGGATATTCCAATTTCTATTGACCTCTTAACGGGCACAAGACTTTATTCTGCAAGTATCACGAATATCTTTTTTGATATCCAAGAAGGGCCAAGAACCTTATGGGCTTATCGCGGAAATAATGCACCTGTACTGCTAGTTTCACAAGAAGCTTTGATACTCCAAAATCCGTCTTGACGCTAGTCAAGAATCCTGATAGACTCCTTGCCCTGTGCCCTGGATGGGGCGCTTTTCATTAACCTTGCCCCAACACTTGGGCTCTGGTATAATGCCTCTCGCCTCCCCACTGGGTTGGTACACCCGCCGACGTAGCTCAATTCGGCAGAGCAACCGCTTTGTAAGTGGTAGGTTATGGGTTCAAGTCCCATCGTCGGCTTTTGTTGGCGATTGGCACTCAAGTCTGAATCTAGCAAACTCGCCAGCGAGTTGGCACCAGTAATAAACCGGGCGGTTACCCAAGTGGCCAAAGGGGGCTGACTGTAAATCAGCTGGCGTACGCCTTCGGAGGTTCGAATCCTTCACCGCCCACTTGGACTCATCGCTGACCATAGAAAGCGATTTATGGTCAGCGCGTAGCCATGTAAGGAGACTGCCCTCATAGCTCAGGCGGTAGAGCACGTTCTTGGTAAGAACGGGGTCATGGGTTCAAGTCCCATTGAGGGCTCTCGTTGCAATACAATTGCTATTATCGCAAAGGAGAAGAAATTAGATGGCCAAGAAGAAATTTGAGCGGACGAAGCCGCATATGAATGTAGGCACCATGGGGCATATCGACCATGGGAAAACGACACTGACGGCGGCGATCACCAAGTACTGTGCTTTCACCGGGTCTGCGGATTACCGGCCGTTCGAATCGATCGACAATGCGCCAGAAGAGAAAGAGCGCGGCATCACGATCAATATTGCACACGTGGAGTATGAGACAGAGAACCGTCACTATGCCCATGTAGACATGCCCGGGCACCGGGACTACATCAAGAACATGATCACGGGTGCGGCGCAGGTGGATGGGGCGATCCTGGTGGTTGCTGCGCCGGAAGGTGCGATGCCGCAGACCCGGGAACACGTACTGCTGGCGAGGCAGGTGGAAGTGCCAGCCATTGTGGTTTACCTGAACAAAATCGACATGATGGACGACCCGGAGTTATTGGAACTGGTCGAGTTGGAACTGCGCGAACTGCTCAACGATTATGGTTATCCAGGAGATGAGACACCGATCGTACAGGGCAGCGCCCTGGCGGCACTGGAGAGCGAATCGACAGACCCGAATGCAGAGGAGTATGGCAGCATCAAAGAACTGCTGCGGGTGGTTGATGAGTACATCCCCGAACCGGTGCGGGAGATAGATAAGCCGTTCATGATGTCAGTTGAGGACGTGTTCTCGATCAAAGGTCGCGGGACGGTGGTGACAGGTCGTGTGGACCGTGGCAAGGTCAAAACTGGCGATCCAGTGGATATCGTAGGACTGCAAGAAGAGATGACCAGTTCGGTGGTGACGGGAGTAGAGATGTTCCACAAGATTCTGGACGATGGACAGGCAGGCGACAATCTGGGCCTGCTGTTGCGCGGCATCGACCGGGAGGAAGTGGAGCGCGGCATGGTGATCGCCAAGCCGGGGAGCATCACGCCGCACACCAAGTTCATGAGTGAAGGGTACGTGGTGAAGCGGGATGAAGGAGGACGGCACAAAGCATTCTTCAGCGGGTACCGGCCGCAGTTCTTCGTCCGCACGATGGATGTGACAGGAACCATCCAGCTGCCGGAAGGGATAGAGATGGTGATGCCCGGGGATTTCGTAAACCTGGAAGTGGAGTTGATCGTGCCGGTGGCCCTGGAGCAGGGCTCCAAGTTCGCCATCCGTGAAGGCGGTCTGACCGTCGGCGCAGGTGCGATCACTGAGATCATAAAATAGAGGAATGGTCCAAACCGTTTTTTCGATTGGGATTTGGTAAATATTATGGCAAAAGATGTCCGACCTGTAGTAACTTTGGCCTGCACTGAGTGTAAGGAACGCAATTACACCACGGAGAAGAATCGCCGAAATGATCCAGGTCGTTTAGAACTGAATAAGTATTGCCCTAGGTGTAGAAACCATAAATTACACCGGGAGACGAAGTAGTCACCCTTGACTGGAAGCTCACTGGAAACCAGTAATTCCTCGATTTTCAAGACACCAGTCATAAACAAAGGCCAGTAGCTCAATTGGAAGAGCACTCGTCTCCAAAACGAGCGGTTGTGGGTTCAAGTCCTACCTGGCCTGCCTGAAGGAAGGCGACGCCGTCCATTGAGGCGGCGTTTTGCCCGTAACTCGCAGTGCCTCGTCATTGCGAATCTTGTTCCTAACCCGAACAGAAATGCCAGAAGGAGTTTTTTGTGGCAAAAGGTGCTAAAAAGTCTGCTCGTAAACAACAGAATTTCATTACGCGATATTTACGCGAGACAATCGGTGAATTGCGTAAGGTTACCTGGCCAACCCGGAAGGAGGCCTACAGTTTAACCATCGTTGTTTTGATCGTGATCGCGCTGATGAGCGCGTTTCTAGGTGTCCTAGACTTCATTTATTCTCGCTTCTTTATCCTTATTCTGGGTTCCTGAGCATATCTGAAATAGTTGGGATTAAGAATCAGCATATGGTTATATTTGATAAAATGTAGGAATGGAAGCTATGGGATTTTCCGACCAGAAAGAAAAAAACTTGAACTCTGCAGAGGCTCCTGAGGCTGTCGAACCTGAATCGGTTGAGATATCAGAATCACCATCCGCTGAAGTAGAGTCGACCGATTCGGAATTAGAAGCAACTGCTGAGGAACAAGTGGCACCTGCATTGGGAGAATCAACCGATCCTGATCCCTCTGAGGCTGAGCTGGCTGATCCGGAATTGGACACCTCCTCCGAAGAGATCGAGGAACTTGAAACGGTTGAAGTATCCGCAGCTGCTTTAGCAGAGGCGGAGCTGATCGATTCACCATCAGAAACCGTTCTTGAGGAACAAGAGGAACTTGAATCTGGAGAGCCATCGGTTGAGGGTACCGATGAGGATGAACTTCCTGAATCAGGCGAGTCACCTGATGATAAGGAATCGAGCGATTCAAAAACTGAAGATATTGACCAGGCAACTTTACCTGTGCAGGAAACTGAACCTTCTACAACTGAATCAGACCTATCGGACGTGTCTCTTGATTTTCTCGACGAAGACCAGTCGGATACGAAAGAAGGTGAGGGTGACGATCGCAATTGGTACGTCGTGCATTGCTACTCCGGCTATGAAAACAAGGTTCGCCATAATCTCGAGCAGCGAATCGAAACAATGGGAATGAAAGATCAGATTTTCGATATCATCGTACCCACTGAAGAGGAGATAGAAGTTCGAGAAGGCAAACGGCGCACTATTGAGCGACGTGTTTTCCCAGGATATATCCTGGTAAATATGTTGATGACCGAAGAGTCATGGTACGTGGTTCGAAATACACCAGGTGTAACGGGATTCGTCGGTATGGGTAACACTCCGACAGCCCTGCGCCCAGAAGAAGTATCCCAGATCATTAAACGCATGGAGGCAGAAGCCCCACGCATTAAGGTGACCTTCAAGTCTGGTGAACGGGTGCGCATTGTTGACGGGCCTTTTAATGATTTCCGCGGTACGGTTGCTGAGATTGACATGGAGCGTGCCAAAGTGCGGGTGATGGTCAACTTCTTCGGCCGCGATACCCCTGTTGAATTAGATTTCCTTCAGGTTGAAAAGACCTGATAAACTCACATTTGCGAAGTGGGAGGGTGAGATCCACTCACCCGCTAAAACCACGAAGGAGAGAATAGTGGCAAAGAAAATAAAAGCGGTAGTTCGTTTGCAAATAGAGGCCGGGAAAGCTAATCCGGCACCCCCGATCGGTCCGGCTTTGGCAGGGCATGGGATCAACTTAATGGCATTTTGCAAAGAATACAATGCCCGTACCTCAAGTCGCCCGGGAGAGATCATCCCAGCCGAGATCAGTATTTACGTCGATGGTTCATTTTCTTTTATCTTAAAGACCTCTCCAGCTGCAGTTCTCTTGAAGAAAGCGGCTGGGATCGAAAAAGGATCTTCCAACCCACCTCGCGAGAAAGTTGGTACAGTTACTCGCAGTCAGGTAAAAGAGATCGCAGAAATTAAAATGAAGGATTTGAACGCCAACGACATTGAAAGTGCAATGCGCCAGATTGAGGGCACCGCCCGCAATATGGGGCTGGATGTAGTTGAATAAGAACCTGTGGGAGGGTATGCCTTCGCCGGATAAAACACCCAGTGAGGCGCCCATTTGAACCACCAAGGAGATAGTATGGCAAAGCATGGAAAAAAATATATTGCGGCAGCCGAAAAAATCGACCAGCAGAAGGATTACGAACCAAGAGAAGCGATAGCTTTGGCTCAAGAGACTTCCACCACCAATTTTGATGCCACAGTGGAGCTTCATATCCGCTTGGGAGTGGACCCCCGGCATGCAGACCAGCAAGGTCGCGACGTTGCTATGCTGCCACACAGACTTGGTAAATCAGTACGTGTGCTGGTTTTCGCTCAAGGCGAAGGGGCTACACTTGCCCGTGATGCAGGCGCTGATATCGTCGCCGATGATGATGAAACTTTGAAGAAAATTCAGGATGGCTGGACGGATTTCGATATTGCCATTGCCACACCGGATGTGATGGGTAAAGTCGGCCGTCTCGGGCCAGAAGAATCCGTAAGATCGGATTCTTCTG
>PVMK01151252.1_pt1 | contig 14766 bp, 16 predicted proteins | sample 1853481 | NCBI WGS metagenome assembly PVMK01 (sample SAMN08533507, study PRJNA380276) | Marine sediment metagenome, whole genome shotgun sequencing project.
GCGATCGTCGGCCGGCTTCGATTCATCAGGTTGTATTTCGCCGGCAGGGAGATACCGAGATCCGCGTCGGACAGACGGTCTATGCGAATGATCCGGGCGCCCATGTCGGCGAGCAACATGCCGCAAAACTGGCCAGGACCAATGCCGGCAATTTCTATGATTTTGAAGCCTTGGAGCGGGCCCATGGTTTCGATCCTGCTTCCTTTTTTCGGAATACCGGACTACAAGGAACTACAGAGATGCCCGCCGTCCACTTCTATCGTGCTGCCGGTCATATAACTGCCGGCGTCTGATGCGAGAAGCAGCAGTGGACCGGATAATTCCCCGAGTTCACCGATGCGCCGCATCGGGATCTGCACAAGCATTTGCTTGGCCGCGTCTGTCTTGAAGAAGTGCTCGTTGATCTCTGTTAGAAAGTAACCCGGCGCTATGGCATTGACCCGGATGCCGTATCTCGCCCATTCGAGCGCCATTGTTTTGGTCAGGTTCACGACACCACTCTTGGCCGCAATATAGGAACTCAGCATTTTGGCGACCCGAAATCCGAGTACCGACGCGATATTGATGATACTGCCCGGCTTCTCAGCTTTGATCAGCGACCGCGCCGCGGCCTGTGCAACCAGAAACACGCCTTTGAGATTGGTGTCGATCACGGCATCCCAGTCTTCCTCACTCAAGTCGGCAAGAAGTCCCTCGCGGCTGATGCCCGCGTTGTTCACCAGGATATCGGCGATGCCGGCGGATGACTCGGCCTCTGCAAAACAGTCTCGTACCGAGGCAGAATCGGTGACATCGAGATCAACACATATCGCCTTGCCGCCCTTGTCCGCAATTGACAGGGCGGTCTCGTCGAGTTTATTCCGTCGCCGCGCTGCAAGGACAACGGTTGCGCCCACCTCCGCCAGCGTTTCGGCGAACTGCCGGCCAAGACCCGAGCCGGCCCCCGTGACCAGCGCCACCCGCCCTTCCAGATTGAATCGATCCGCGTATGTCATTGTACGGGCTCCCGTGGTTTGGGCTTATATGTTCCTGTCGCCGTGGCGCAAAGAAGATTGTGCTCGGGATCCAGGAGCTTCGCCTGAGCAAAAAACAGAGATGTTGTCGTTCTAACCAGCTCGCCCTCGGCGATCACTATATCGCCTCGGTGCGGCGCCATGTAGTTACAGTTGAGATTGATTGTGATCGAGACGAACTCATCTGCAATGCGGTGGCTACCCGCAACCGCGCCGGCGATATCAAGCAACGAGGCGATGACGCCGCCGTGCAGAAAGCCAACGGTGTTGCGGTGGTCCGGCCGGACTGGCATCTCGAGTCTCGCAAATCCCTCTCGCCACGATGTCAGTCGAAAGCCCAGAAATTCGAGATAGGTGCCCTCGTAATGTGTTGGATTCGCCAGAATGCTTTCCAAACCGGTCTTATCCATGCAGGCCTCCATCCTGTCTGAAATAATCGGGCTAGCATACCGCAGAACGGCTTCGCTCACTGGCAACTGAGCGCCCGGCGCTTCTGTTGCCCAATTTAAAAGAGATGTGACAGACGTCTTGCCGCTTCATCTAGCCACAATTGCTCTAAGTTATCCTCGTATTCACTTTTCAGCGTCGTGACAAGGCATCGAATGAGTCGCGCTCTGTGTTCAGGAGGCAGGGGCCGGAAGTTCAAATCTTCTCACCCCGACCAGTCATAAGAAAAAAAGCCGCTCTCGTAAGAGATTCAGCGGCTTTTTTTCGTTGAATGACCGGTTGAGTTGGAGCTGAATCAGAATTCACAAAATCGCCAGGAGCGATTGTGGACCAACGTGGCCTCCCGACGTAAGTGTGCCCGATATAGGTGGCAATCGGTGTCTGGGATAGTTATGCCCAGAAATACAGCGCGTCATTTGTTATTATTTTTCTCGATGTCTATTAGACTTTTCCTGTGTTGCCTCCTTGCCTTGCCCGCTGGCGTAGTCGCGGATGCCAGCAATGGCCAGTTTATGGGCTATGAGCTCGGGACAGAATACCCAGCGCCACCTCAGGATTTTGAGGTTACGACTACCGGAAATCTGCTTATTGCTGCGGGGAATCCGACCAAGCCGGTCGACATTGTTAAAGTAAGCCTGATCGCTACACCTGAATCGCGAACCATTGGTTACATCATTGCAGCCAGTTGGTATGCAACCGAAAGCGAGGCGCGTGAAGTCGGTCGTCGCTACACAGAACTACTCCGCGCCAAATACCCGGACTGGAACTTTGGCCGGGAGCTGATGGATGCCAGTTTGCGTATTGTTGAAGTAAATTTCGAAAAGGCGCCTTACAACCTACAGCTGCGCCTCGTGCGCGACGAGTATGACGGCCGCAGCATGTGGCGCTTTTCAATGGGTCTCGGTTGGCACAGAGAGTCCAGGGAATGGTATGCATGGCAAAACCAGGCGACCGCCGAGCACGCCGCTGCACAAGCAACAGAGCACGAACAGCTAATGAAAGAATCGGATATTCGCGGGCTATAGCGCGGGCGCACTATAGCTTCGCAGTAATGCGGACGTCCGCTTTGTGTCAGTAGCGGTTCTTCAGCACAATCCTGACTCAATGACAGATTTGGGACACAAAGCGGAATTTGAAACTGCGGGAGTTTTGCGGGAGTCAGTTATGCATCGTTAGGCACAGTACTGCATTATTGTCCGTGGACGTCTCCTGATCGATCAATAAAAACAATCAGTTAACATCCGAGATCTGCATTCGGGAGGCAGGGGCCGGAAGTTCGAATCTTCTCACCCCGACCAATATTTCCCTCTTACATTCCTATTGTGAGTGAAAATTCACTGGAGCACTATCTGTGTCGGCGGGCCCCGCAAATTTCCTACGGTCAGCTGACAAGCCTTTGAAAGAGTTAAGACGTCCCGTCTCTGAGTACGGCAGTATTCCACGCACTAATTCGAAGTCTTGACGGGATCCGACGAAATGGACTCCGAGCACGATGACGGCGAACGTGAGTACCAGTGCGATACCAACTATTAAGGTAATTTTTGTTCGACGTACAACCACGTGATTCCCAATTGCATGACCGGTCTGAATCGCAATCTTCCGCAATAATCGACAATCTGCGTGCCACATCTCGTAGCACTTGGGCTGAAGTTTCGATAGACGTTCGTTGGTGACCAAGATCCGCTGTACGCCGATACCACGAACCGCGACTGTAACAATGTCGTCCCTTCAGCATATGGTTATCGAGCCTCCATTAAGCCCAGCTTTCTCCAATATATTGGAGAGGTCACTGTGCTTGTGCGGCGCGGCCGACGTCGGATGCCGGCGCTGCTAGCCCGACATTAAATACTCTCTGGGATTGAGATGAGCTAGTAGCATTTCTGGCATGAAGATTGCTTTATTTAGAACGGGTATCTAATCGCTTTCATCGCCTTGGAAATGCCTGTCCGCATGAAATTAAAGTATCTCGGTATTAACCTCGGACTGTTGATATGTGCAGCTCTCACGCCATGGGGGGCAAAAGCAGACTGGCTCAATCTCACCGGCGCCGAGACTGCTCCGAATATCGCCGAGATCTATGTGCAGGACGACCGGGTCAGGCTCGTGTTCGAGTCTACGTCGGCGACCTCGACGTTTTTTCCGACCTCGTTCCGGATGACTGGCTGAAGGACCGGGGCGAGGATCGGCCCGCCCTCGAGGAGCGAATGCACCAATTCTCGGCCGAACAGTTTCAGTTCGTGACCGAAACCGGGGAAAAACTTCAGGGCCGACTGGAGATAGCGGAGCCACGCTTGCGCGTCGATCGTCAGTCGCCTTTTGCCGGCATGATCAATCCGATGACTCGGCAGCGCGTACCGGATGCGCCCGAGGATAAACGTGTACTGTATGTTGAGATTACCTATCCATTCACGGCAAGGCCGAAGCAGCTGACCATGGTGCCGCCTCTCGACGCACAAGGCAGAGCGACGGTCACCGTCGGATTTATCGCCTACCACAAATCGGTACCCATCATCGACTTTCGTTACCTCGGCGCGCCGGCCACCCTCACACTCGATTGGGACGACCCCTGGTACAGCAAATTTCAAAACCCAAATCTGAAACGCCATCACAAATCCGCACTCATGTCGTTTCTCTACGTGCAGCCCTACGAAGTTCGCCACGAAGTCCTCACCCGAGTGAAAGACCTCGAAGCGTGGATGAATATCGGACTGCGTGGAGACGAGTACATAGAAATCGATGAATTAGAAACACTCAAGCAGCGTGTAGGGGAGTTCTTTTTGACAAGGAATAGCGTGCGCATCGATGGGCAAGTCGGCAAACCTATACTGGATCGCACCAACTACGTGAAAGTCGGCCTGAGCGGCATTCAGTTGATCGAACAACCAGAACGGCTCGAGATCTCGACAGCCATCGTCGGCGTCATTATTACCTATCTCACGGATGGCATCCCCAAGGAAGTGGCCGTCGATTGGGAATTGTTCACGGATCAGATCCAGCAGGTGCCGGCGACCGCCACCGACCCTGCAGGTCCTCTGCCCACTTTTTTGACGCCCGATGACAATGTTCATAAATGGACCAACTACCTGAAAAACTATCAATTGCCGACGGGTTCAGGAAGTCACCATTGCGGAATCGCTGGGCGTGCTGAAAATTTCGATGGTTAGTCTTTTCTGCCTTGCCTTGCTGTTACCCGTCGGCTGGCAGTTCTCAAAACTCGCCAGGAATGGTGGAACCTTAACCCGTACCAATCGTCGCTGCCGTGGCGTTGGTGATCATTGGCGCACTGTCCGTTCCGTATGCACGGGTGTCGATAGCAAGGCCTGCGGCGATTGCAGGCACTCTTGACGACCAGCAGGCGACGGCGCTACTTGAGTTGTTACTCAAGAACGTCTACCGCGCCTTCGATTTCCGGGAAGAAGAGGATGTCTACGACAAACTGGCGATCAGCGTCAGCGGCGAACTGCTTGCGGACGTCTATCTCGAGAACCGGAGGTCTTTTGCGGTACAGGCGGCCGGGTGGTGCGCAGGCCAAGGTCAAGGAAATCAATATTCGGAACGCGAGTGCGGAGCGTCTCGATGAATCGCCGCTCGGGTACGCCTTGCGAGGCCAGTGGACTGCCATGGGAACGGTCGGACACTGGGGGCACGTGCACACGCGGCAGAATTTTTATGATGCCATCGTCACGATCGAAGCCGTTGCTGGCACGTGGAAGATCACAGCGCTAGAAGTGATCGAGGAGAATCGTATCGATCCATCGGCAGCCGCGATATCTACGCGGGAGCAAGCCCAGGGTGCCGAGACCGACGGCGTGTAGGCGATGTTACAGGGTAAAGCCGGAATCGGCTGCCCCAATTTGACGGGAGATAATAATGATGCACGTAATTAAAGTAATTTGTTTTGGAGCCATTGTTAGTGGCATGGCTGCGGGTTGTGCAACGGTCAGGACCCAGGCCAGAAGGCGTTTCTCAGCGATTACTCCAAACTCGAGGAAATCGAGGAGAATCATCTGGTCTACGACAGTGGCAATTTTGGCAATTATTCGAAGTTCATCATCGAACCGGTAGCGATGCTGTATCGCCAGGCCGAAGAAAAGCAGGTATTCACCGATCAGGAACTCGAGGATCTCCAGGCACACTTCGCAACCAAGGTGCGCAAAGCGCTGATCGAAGACGATGGGTATCAGGTTGTGAATGTGCAAGGCCCCGGAACGGCGAGACTCCACATCGGCATTACAGACGTGGACGATACGATCGGAGTACTGAACCTGTCGATTTATACCAAGATCACTGGTGCGGGCCTGGGCGGGGCGGCCATGGAGGGAGAATTGGTTGACTCGGTGACAGGCGAGCAGATTGGGGCAGTCATTCGATGGGGTCAGCGGCAGCCGCATTTTAAGAGCCGGCTTCACACACACTGGTGATGCCAAGATCGTCATCGACCGCTGGGCGAAGAGCCTCCGGGAGAGAATCGACGAAGCGCACGGGCGCTAGTTCGTGGGCGGGGTTCAGGAGCCTGGAGTTCATCAGGACGATCCCGAGACTGTGGGTATCAGGCTATCAGGTCAAGGATGCGGAGATCTTTGCACTTCAGGGCCGCAGTAAGAAGAGCATGCGCATCTGCTTCGTCAAATAGTTGCGTGATCGCAGGATTTGAGCCCTGCAGATTACAGAGGAAAAAAGTATGCGGTTTTTGCTTCGTCTGCTCATGCGGGTGGTTATTGCACTGGCCATTGTTACTGTCACCATCATCCTCGTCCGGGCCGTTGATTCTCGCAAGCTTCCGGAACTTCGCGTCTGGCACACGGTGGAGTTGGAAAGCGAGTATCGTGCGCAGCGGGATGGGGATATCGACAGATTTGCTGCGTACCTGACTCAGGAGCAGCGCGTGTTCGATGAGCTGAACGCGAAGGTTTATTCCCAAGTGCTGGCCGAGGAACAGGCTGCACCCAGCCGGTACAGCCAGGACAGTCCGTTCAATCCCCAGAATCATGCAAAGAACTGGAATCGTACGGTCGAGCTGATTCCCGAGGTACCGACTGGCGGTGTGCTGATGCTGCACGGCCTCACCGACTCACCTTACAGCATGCGCAGCACCGCTGAGCTGTTCCGCGCGAAGGGGTTTTACGTACTGGTACTCAGGTTGCCGGGTCATGGGACTACGCCGGGAGCGCTGCGACATGTTCGCTCTGAGGATTGGCAGGCCGTCATCGAACCGGCTGCGCGGCACGTCCGCTCGGTCATCGATGACGAGCAGCCGTTTGTTGTCGTCGGTTATTCCAACGGCGGCGTCCTTGCCGTGAACTATGCGCTGGACGCCCTTAATGATAACAGCCTCCCGCTGCCGGATCGGCTCGTGCTGATGTCTCCAGCTATAGGCGTCGCGCCCTACGCGATGTTCGCGGCCTGGCACAGGACGCTGAGCTGGCTCACGTATTTCGAGAAGTTTCAGTGGCAGGCCGTATTGCCCGAGTACGACCCCTATAAGTACAACTCGTTTCCGAAAAGCGCCGGGCACGAAACCTATGCACTGACGCAACAGGTGCAGGAAAAACTGCGCCGCTTCGGCACACCGCAAACTGAGAGACGTTATCCGCCAGTGTTGGCGTTCGTGTCCCTCGTCGACGCAACCGTTACGACTGCGGACACGGTGAAATATCTGTTCCAGCGGCTGAATCGGCCTGAGGACGAACTCATCCTCTACGACATCAACCGTTCCAACAGGATCCACCAGTTTCTGAAATCCGAACAGCAGGCGTTGCTCAAACGCGTATGGGATGATACGAATCGCCGCTTTGGGCTCACACTTGTAACCAACCGCACGCGTGCCAGCAGCACCGTGCTTGCCCGGACAAGCCTGAACGGGCATGTTTCTGAACGTCCGATCGAAGGCGAGTGGCCGCGCCTGGTTTACTCACTGTCTCACGTGGCGATTCCCTTCCCGCCTGATGATGTCTGGTACGGAGACGGCTCGACCAATCGAGGCGAACAGATTAGCCTCGGGACATTCTCTCCGCGGGGGGAGAAGCAGGTGCTGATCGTGCCGGCCGATCTTCTGCTACGTCTGCGGTACAACCCGTTCTTCGAGTATCAGGCCAGCCGCGTGGTTGAGGTTGTCGAAGAACTGTTGCCCTGATCGATTGTACAGGTGGCGACGCTTACAGTTGCCCGCGGACCGGTAGGATACGATAGAAGCCAGCCACAAAGCGCTCCCACGCGCTGGTCTGTGGCTCTTTCTTGATAATCTTCTCCTGACCGTCTTCCAAACCACGCCAGCGCAACTTTCCATCCTCATTCAGGAACACTTCCCAGGTCTTCGTCGGCAGGACTTCGTCGACGAGCGCGGCGAATTCTTCTGCCAGCCGCGGTGAGTCGATGATGATGCCGAGTTCGGTGTTAATGAACGCAGAGCGCGGGTCGAAATTGAAAGAACCGATGAACAACTGCCGACGATCAACCACAAAAGCTTTCGTATGGAGCGTTGCCCTGGCGGACTCTTCGGCGACGTACTCGGAACCGCTCACGGTTGCATCGACACGCACCTCGAAAATGCGGACTCCAGCGTGCAACAACGGTTTTCGCGACGGCGCGTAGCCGCCGTGCACCATTTTCTGATTATTGGCAGCCAGCGAGTTGGTTATGATGACGACATTTATACCGCGCTCCCTCAGCGCGCTAATTTCCCGGATGCCGGTCTTTAGCGGCACGAAGTACGGTGAAATCAGCAGCAGCTCACGCTCCGCGCTTTGCAGCGATTCGATGAGTGGGGTGCGGATCGATTCGGCATCCTCGGCCTTCGACTTGATACTCTTGTCGGGCGAATCGACCGCAACGGTATACGGCGCCCAAGTGAATGCGTCGGCATCTTTTTCAATCGTAGCAAGTATCTGACTGCGCACCGCCTCGGCATAGCGAGAGTTCTCCAGCCTGTCTCGCTTTGCCTTTAGCTTATCGCGCGTCTCCGGCAGCATCGAAGCGGGATCGTCCGGCATCCTGGCGAAACCGGGGACCGGGATCGCGGCCGGGTGGTTCCAGTAGGTATCGAACATATCGGATATGTCGGTCACGACGGGACCAATGCCGAGGACATCCAGATCGCCGAACGTTACGTCTTTTCTGGCGCCGAAATACTCGTCGGCAATGTTTCGCCCGCCGATCAGCGTTATCTGGTTATCGACAGTGAAGGACTTGTTATGCATGCGCCGGTTAATGCGCGAAAAACTGGTTATACCGTCTACTGCCCTGGCCGACCGTCGTGCGAAGGGATTGAATATTCGAATCTCGAAATTCGGATGAGAATCGATTGCCGCCATGCCGGCGTCAAGGCCCTGGGTGAACATGTCATCGACCAGCAGCCGTACGCGGACTCCCCTGTCCGCCGCATCCAGCAGTGATTCTAAGAACAGGCTGCCGACAGAATCGTCCTTGATGAGGTAATACTGGGCATCGATCGTGCGTTCCGCCCGATCGGCCATCAACAGACGTAAAGCCAACGCGTCGATGCCGTCGTTGACCACGTAGAAGCCTGATTCACCGGCATTGTGTGCACCGTGCAATCGGCGCATATACTGACCGAGGCGCGTGTCGGCCGTTTCCGCCGGGGCGAGCGAGCGCGAATCGGCCTTTGGGTACTCGAAATCGATGCTTGCGCAGCCGGCGATGAATCCCGCCGTCAGCGTCAGCAAGCAAATTCTGATAGCCGTCGTCATAGTTGTAGCGTATTCGACCGAACTTCTGATCGATAGCGATTCTATTGCTATCGGAACGGCGGACTGTTGCGCAATGCACCGACGTACAAGTAGAAGCTGTCTGTACCCCCCTCGGCGAGACCATAGCCGAGATACAGCGGGCCGATGCCAGTATTCGCCCCGAGGAAGACGCTACCGGCGAAGATCCCATTGTCAATATCAACTTCACTCCGGGTCTCCCACGCGTTGCCGTATTCCAGGCTCGTGCCTAGATAGATGCTGGCAAGCCCAACGTCCCACATTTGGTGGCGAAACTGGCCGATCACGCGGCCGTAATGCTGGCCACTGAATTGATTGAATTCGAAGCCGGACAGATTGAACAGGCCGCCCGCCCGAAAGCGGCGTTCGGGCGGCGCCTGGCCGCTGGTCGTTGTCCGGTAGTCCACAGCGACTATGAGCGTATTCTTACCGCGCGTTGCCGCGATCCTCGCGGCAATCAGGGCCTGATCGTAATCCTGGCTCGCACCGAATTCACTGCGGTTGATGCGATAGGTTGCCGACAGGAAATGACCATGACTCGGGAAATAAAGATCGTCCAGCCGGTCGGCTTCCAAGACTGCTGACAATTCACCGACATCGAAATCCTGATCCGGAATGTTCGGATCACCGATCCTGATCTCGCGATCACCGGTGCCGCGTGTATAGGTAAGACTACCCCGGCCCCAGGTGCCGAATTCCCGGCCGCCATACGCAGACGCAGCGAATTGAGTAATGCGAGCCTGCTCCTCAATATCGGCAGTTCCGTCTGCAAACTGGTTGACATTGAACTGGTCAAAAGAAGCCTTCGCGCCTGCGAACCAGCGCCCGAACTTGCCAAGCGGCTGGTAGAAGTCAGTCAGTACGCCCGGCTCTTCGCCTATGGACAGCGCGGTTCGCCACTCCCCGTTCCAAGCGTTCATTTCGGTCTTCAATAAACTTGTCGAAAAGTTGAAGACGCCTTCGCCGTTGAAGCTCGTATTCCACTTGACGCCGAGTTGCAGATAATTCGGACCCCAGCTCTTGGGGAGCGCCCATATCTGCAGGCCGTGCTTGCCATCCTCTTCAACCACCGCGTAAGCGATGTGCGAAAAAATCTCGAGTCCGTAAAGCCCGTCAATCCCTTTTTCGAGCTGTTCAACATCAAGCGGATGGCCGACAATCTCCTCTACGTGGGATGCCCGAAGCCTGCCCAGGAGAAACTCGTCTGCAATCCGTGTGCCGTTTTCAAAATGGACGAATTCGATAACAGGACGCTCACCTTCGGGCATCTGCCGCGCCGCAACATGCGCAGCAAACGCCGGTTCGTCGAGTGAGTGCCTGCGCAACTCCGTCAGATGTTCCTCGGCGGACGCGACACCCGTCGGAACGGCATCGGCCATCCGGTCGAAGTCTCCGGTTTCGATATCGCCCAGATCAGGAATGAGCAGAATGTCTTGCGCAGCAAGTGTCGCGATCTCCGCCTCGGTGTTTCTCCGGGTAAGAAACCCAGTCAATTGCCCGGCGACGGACAAGATGGAAGTTGCCGCGTCTTCTTCGCTTAGTGGTGTGCTGATATCGACCGCGATAACGATATCGGCGCCCATCCCGCGCACTACCTCAATCGGCAGGTTACTGGCTATACCGCCGTCGACAAGATTGCGCTCTCCCCACGAGACTGGTGTCATTATCGCCGGAATCGACATGCTGGCACGGATCGCTTTGGGCAAACTCCCTGCACCCAGCACAACTTTTTCACCTGTCTGGATATCGGCGGCAACGGCCCGAAACGGGATTGCCAGGTCGTCGAAATTATTGATATCGGCGACAGGAAGTGTCAGCGCGATCAGGAGCTGATTGATCTTCTGCCCCTGCACGAGTCCGGGCGGCAACGTGACCTTGCCGTCATTGAAGCCGGGTTTGCGGTCGATCAACCACAGCCGGTCATCGGTCTTGCGCCGAAATGAGCGATTTTCCCGATCAACCTTGTCTGTGAATACATCGTCCCAGTCGACCGCTACCAGCTGCGTTTCGATCTCCTCTGTAGACATACCAGATGCATACATGCCGCCGACAATGGAGCCCATGCTCGTGCCGGCAATGTAGTCGATGGGAATGCGCTCCCGTTCCAGGACTCGCAGGACGCCAATATGAGCCGCGCCGCGCGCTCCGCCGCCGCTGAGCGCGAGACCGATACGGGGTCTATCAATGACAGCATCCTGCGCGAAAGCCGTTGCCGGCGTATCGAGGACAATGGCCACGACACAAATCAGAGATGCCCAGATCAGGAATGAGCAAAATGTCTTGCGCAGCAAGCGTCGCGATCTCCGCCTCGGTGTTTCTACGGGGAAGAAACCCGGTCAATTGCCCGGCGACGGACAAGAGAGACGTCGACACGTCTTTTTCGCTCAGCGGTGTGCTGATATCGACTGCTATAACGATATCGGCGCCCATCCCACGCACTACCTCGATCGGCAGGTTACTGGCTATACCGCCGTCGACAAGATTGCGCTCTCCCCACGAGACCGGCGTCATTATCGCCGGAATCGACATGCTGGCACGGATCGCTTTGGGCAAACTCCCTGCACCCAGCACAACTGTTTCACCGGTCTGGATATCCGCGGCAACGGCCCGAAACGGAATTGCCAGGTCGTCGAAATCATCGATATTGGCGACCGGAAGGGTCAGCTCGATCAGGAGCTGATTAATCTTCTGCCCCTGCACGAGTCCGGGAGGCAACGTGACCTTGCCGTCATTGAAGCCGGGTTTGCGGTCGATCAACCAGAGTCGATCATCCGTCTTGCGCCGAAACGACCGATATTTCCGATCAACCTTGTCTTCGAATACATCATCCCAGTCGACCGCTACCAGCTGCGCTTCGATCTCCTCTGGAGACATCCCAGATGCGTACATGCCGCCGACGATGGAGCCCATGCTCGTTCCGGCGATGTAGTCGATCGGTATGCGCTCCCGCTCGAGGACTCGCAGAACGCCAATATGGGATGCGCCACGCGCGCCGCCGCCGCTAAGCGCTAGCCCGATGCGCGGTCGATCATCGACGTCGTCCTGAGCGAAAGCTGTTGACGATGTATCGAGGATAATGGTCACGACCCAAAACAAAGATGCGGCCGCAAACTTACTGGTAAATCGCAGCCCCTTTGTAACCAGCGGATAACCTGAGTGGAAAGTCATGGCGCATGAACCGTCTGTATACGCTGGTCAATCCTGAGCCAGACAATTTGCTCTTTGCGCTGCAGGCAATCTTGCGTTGTCGAAGCGGCATTGCATTAATCTGCCATACCTCGCCATGAACGCCTCGAGTTCCTCCCATGTAGCAGGGCTTCGCGCATCGCTCCCGATCGAATCAATGATTGCAATGATGCGCTCCCCCGAAACGCTGGCGAATCCCTCCAATTCAAAGATCAGGCCCTGCAGATGGCCTTTTTTGCGAGATTCGAGGTAGCTGCGCCGGCAATCGCACCACCAACGAAGCCGGCTGGCGTGTAACCAAGGATGCCTCTTTTCTTTTTGGTGAGCTTGAGATTTGTCGCGGCGACGCTGATGTAAAGTACATTTTCTCCGGGTTGGCCGACAACATACATATCTTCGGACAGTGCTGATGTAATCCCGGCGCGAAGAGATTCAGCGAGCGCATCGAGATGTTTGGGCTTTGCACCCCGATACGGGGAATCGTTGGCAATGAAGATCTCCGGCTGATCGATCATGACAGCGTTGTATTGAGCCATTCTATCTTCGCCGCCCGGTGCGACGTAACGATAGTCGGCAGAGCCATCTGTCACTTTCACAAGCTGTGTGTAGTCGGTCATGAATCCCGAGTAGATCATTTCCTGAGCCTGCGTTGTTGAGACCAACGCAGTAGACGCAGCGACGACTACGAAAAATGTCAAATTCCTGAATTTCATTTTCTTACTCCTAGTTGGGTGTACATGCACCGAAAATAACGAAACCGGCATTCTCTCCGGCACCGGCCACGGCCAGCTGGCCGGTTGCCTTATCGATCGACAAAGAGAAACCGAGCGCATCGCCCTGGCCGCTGCCCTGGGTGCCCTGGACGATTAGGTGGGTGCTTAGGTCAGTTACGTTAATGTCGCTGGCTGGGCTATCTTCGCCAGCAGTCGTGGATACCATCTGCTTCTTTCTGAAATCCAGTTTCACGAAGTCAGGCGCATCCACGCTATCGTGGCTGACAACGCGGCACTCCGAACCAGCGTCGCATTCGAGAACCTGCCCAAATGAACAAATCAGCGGCTCTGAGCCGTCGAAGTCTGCTGCAAGTGCCGTCACACCGAAAACGCTCGCCGCAAGAACAAAAACCTGTTTTCCAAAACTTTTCATGTTGCTAGTCTCCTGTGACATTAGCGAACGGTGTAATTCTTACCTTCCAGACAGGCACCATAGGCACGATTGTAACGATTGCGATTCTCTGCATAGATGCGCTGCTGTTCCTCTTCCCACTGCTGGCGTTGCTGCTGTTCTTTGCGCTTTTGATCCTGGCGTCTCATGCCGCCAATCGCCGCGCCGGCTGCAGCACCCTTCCCGGCATCTCCCGCAATCCCACCGACGACGGCACCGCGTGCGGCACCGCGCAGAAGACCGCCGCGTCGCGCCTGTTCCTGAGGCGGTGGTGCAGTCGCCGTTGGTGGCGCCATCGGGTCAAAATCCGATTGGTCTTTGGCCCAGGAGTAACAGGCGAATTTGTCCTGCTCCTGTTGCTCAGGCGACTGATCGACATTTGGAAATATCATCAGCTCTTCAGCCGCCATGCCTGTCGCGGCTATAGAGAGTCCGCACAACGCTGCGACAAAACTACAACGAATAGTTAACATTCTTGATCTCCGGATATTGGTAATGTTCATCGCTACTTCCTCTGAATGCGTTCTTCACGAGGTCATTCAATTTTCACGCCTCTGGCTTCTGCGATAAGCTGCATGCCCTTGGTCTCGACCACCGTGTCGAAGCGAATATCGGGTTGCGCATCGGACATATCGAACGCGGCCAGGATTTTTTTGTACTGCGGCGATCTAAGGTGGCGCTCGAGGTCATCCTGGGTAGTCCAATCCTCGACCCAAATAATGACGCTTGGGTCATGCAAATCCTTATAGAGTCCACAACTGATGCAGCCAGTCTCGACACGGGTTGGCTCGATCAACGAACGAAGCACGCGGACGATTTCGCTATCTGGGTTCTCGGATGCCGTTATTCGTATTGTTGAGGTAATCAAGGTGGCCCCTATGCGGTTGGTTTGGCGATTTGCAACTACTTAACTGCAACATGCATGCCAAACGGCCAACGGCTGAACATCCCGTCCTGCAAGCGATCAGGCCCGGCAACTGGCGGAGTTCCGGGCAGTCAGCCCAGCATGTTGGAGAAGTTCCGAAATCTTGGAGGCGGTCGCCCCGGACGATCATTCGGCGGTGTAAGACGTTACCGCTTGCTGGTACGTTGGAGCCCCAGCTTTTTCATACGCGCTTCGAGGGTCGTGGCCTTCAGGCCAAGTATTTCTGCCGCCCCACCCGCACCTCGAATGCGCCAACCCGTAGCCTCCGCTACCGCCTTGATGTGGTCACGCTCGACATCCGCGAGTT
>PVMK01114209.1_pt1 | contig 14763 bp, 8 predicted proteins | sample 1853481 | NCBI WGS metagenome assembly PVMK01 (sample SAMN08533507, study PRJNA380276) | Marine sediment metagenome, whole genome shotgun sequencing project.
ATAGTCCTCACTCAAATGAATCCTGGCGCGTGCATAGAGGAGGTCATCGCTACGCACCTCCACGATGATGAGTTCCCGGCGGCTCTGATTAGTCGGCACACAATCGGCCGATCCAGCCAGCACCCGAATCTTCAAGCACTGCGAAGCCTCAAAGGTGATTCCCTTGAACACCCTGAAATCCTCGAGTCCGACCAAACGTAGACACGGCGATGCATGCAAGGCACCATGGGCGAGCCATTCGATAATCAGGGAGACCGGCACGACTGCTCTGGCATTGATGACATGTGAACCCAGGATGGGCATCGTCGCAAGACTTACGTCCAGGCTATAACACAGCTGTAGGGGTGAGGTGGGATTTGCGGCTACCGATCCCGATGTAGGTCCCAGCACGACAAGTTCCACGGCCGGCGACGGTCTACTTTGCAGTTCCTGGATGAGATATTCGGCTCCGGCATCCAGAGGGATCAGGCCAACCCCTTCTTTTTTGAATACGGCCTTGAGCCGGGCATCGACCATACCACCATCCCACGGTCCCCAATTCACACTCAGGACCTTGCTACCGACGTATTGCCGGGCAGCCTTCTGGGTAAGCTTGTTGATGCATTCATTCGCCGCAGCATAATCTGCCTGTCCCTTGCGTCCGAGTCTCGCTGTCGTCGACGAACAAGCAACAATGAAGGCAGGATCCTGGCCGTTAAGACAGCCCAACAGATTGATGAAACCGTCACATTTAGTGGATAGCACGGACGCAAACTGTGCATCAGTTTTGTCTGTGATCAGACTGTCTGCCAGGATCCCGGCCCCGTGCACAATACCCCGCAGCGGACCATGCTCAGCAATAAGTTCTTTCAGAGCTTGCGTCGTGTCATCACGATTGCGAATATCGACGCTGCGATACAAGGCTTTAGAGCCACTCGCCTCGATAGTCGTCAGAGTTTCCAATATTTCACGGTTGGCAATGGCATATCGATACAGACGCTCAATGTCTTTCGGGGACTTGGCGTCATCATGGTGTTGGTGAATCACCTGCTTGATAGCACGTTCTCCGCTCACTCCCTGTAGCCAGCCGGGCTCAGCTATGGGCTCAGGACTACGACCCAACAGCACCAGAGTGGGCTGGTAGTGGCGAGCCAAAGCGATGGCCATAGCAGCACTGATTCCCCTGGCACCTCCACTCACGAGAACCAATTCTTCGCGACGAAGCAATAATCCATCACCGGAATCGGACGGCAGCAGAGCTTCCGGAGTCAATTCCAAAGCAGTCGGGCCGTGCTGGCCAAGACCGACTTCCAGAGGACCATCCAAGAGTACTTCACTCACGATCGCGTCAGCCAATTCCTGATGATTGTCCCAGATTGCAGAGATGTCGAGGCTTTTGCAGTGAACCTGGGGCCATTCCTGGGCTGCGGTCTTGATAATGCCCCCGAGTCCAGCGCTGAGGGGTTGGGCAATGGCATCGGGTCCCAGTCCGAATTTCCCATTCAAGCGACTGACCGAAGCCAACAGGGCATGGCCGTGGGTGGCAACCTGCTGCAGTTGTGGCCCGTACTCACGTATCACGGTAAACGCCCGTTTAAGCATGTCTACGCAAACCTGTTCAGGACTGACAATCAGTAAGCCGGCAAGAGGACCCACGGTTTGCTTCTGATCCGTGTGAATAAGCTTGGACAAGATTCCCCGTTGCTGAAAGGCATGCCGCAATGCATCACCCAGGTCCGTGCCGTCAACCAGGATTCCAATTACCGCACCGGCTGGCAGGTGAAACGTCTCACGTTTTTCCAGCGCAACAGCGGTGCTTTTCAAGACCAGACGGTGCAAACCCATGTCAAGATTGCCGATTCCAACTGGTAGGCTCATATAAGGTACGTGACGGCGTGGCTCGGATATTTCCCGAGAGAAACTGGGCACCGTACCATTTCCGTTGGCATTACCGTTGGCACTCCCGTTGCCGTTGCCACCGTTTTTCTCGTAGGCAGGCTGCACAAACCCGTTACTAAGATGATCAATGATGTCACCAATACTCCGTAGACGGGCCATCGCGTCGGGTTCTACCACGAGAGCTTGCGGGAACCGTTCTTGGAGAGTGGAAAATATCTCGACCCGCTTGATCGAATCGATGCCAAGATCCTCATCCATGCGCATGGTCGGGTTCAAGGCCTCCGTTGGATAGCCAGTCTTGTCCGCTATCACTGATATAATGGCCGTCATCAGGTCAATGTTTTTCTGGGTGCTGGCAACAGGAGCAGGCTGAATCGTGGAAAGTTGTGCTGGCACCGTCGACGGAACGAGATCTTCACTGGCGGGACCCACCAAATGCGCCTCAATCTGTTGCAGCGTATCCAGGCTGCCGGCCTCAACCGCGGACAGCGCAGCAAGAGCCGGAAAATGTTCGGACAAGGCCGAAAAAATTTCTACTCGTTTAATGGAATCGATACCCAAATCCTTTTCCAAGGACATCTCCGGGGTCAGCACCTCTCGAGGGTAGCCAGTTTTTTCTACAACAATATCCAGAAGAGTGCCCATTGCGATTCCAGCGGACGCCGGGTGGACTGTATCGGACACGTGCGGCATGGCCAATGTCGTTTCTGGCGCCAATATTTTCGACGCATGCTTGAGTTCGGGCGAGGTGACGATTGAACTCGTCGCCATGGTCGGCATGCTGGTGGCTGCGGTCTCCAGGGCCTCAGGCTCTACGCCACGGGCCCGCATTTGTTGTTGAATCAGTACCTCAATGGAACGCTGCGCTGATTGTTGGCTGTCAAGATATTGCCGGTGTAATTCAGATGTCTCCTGTTGCATTTTCTGCAAGGCCAGGAGAGTGGTCTGGATCAGATCCATGTCCGATTCTGATTTGGCTGGATCATGGCGTACAGGTGAGGAAGACAAAGGCGAAGGAATGCTTGGCGCCACAGTGGACTGGTCTTCACGGGAGGCAAGCGGATGTTGCATAGCAGGCAATTTCTTTGCTTCAAAATGATTGGCGCCAGAAATTTGAATACTGAAGCCATTGGGCTCTTGAACTGCCGGCGGCGTTGGATCCCATTGTCGCAAATCAATATCATGGCCAGAGGCAGCCAGTTGCGCCAAGGTGCGTCCCAGGTCCTCAAGTTCCTGACCCTTTCCACAACTTTCCTCTAGGGCAATCACCCTATGAGGCTGATCTTTAAGGATCGCGCTGATCATTGCCTTCAAAACCTTGCCCGGACCGGCTTCGACAAAAGTGTGTATTCCGTCACGATACATGCTGCGGATCATGTCCACAAAACGTATCGGTGCGGTGATTTGCAAGCCTAGCATGGAACGGATTTCAGCGGCATCCAGGGGATAACGGGTAGCTGAGACATTTGAATAGACCGGATGACTGGGCGTCTCGAACTCGGTGCCATCGAGACTGATCGCGAACCGTTCCTGAGCCTCTGTCATGAGCGGACTGTGAAAAGCTCCGGCAACATTCAGGGGTACCGAGTGCACCCCGCGTGCACTGAACATATCACGTGCCTTGTCCAGCTCTGGAATAGCTCCCGATATCACCACTTGTGACGGACTGTTGTCATTGGCTATTGCCAGTTCTAGGGATTCGGCGCCTAGCATGGATTCCACATCGGCGAGGTTGGCATTGACCGCCAACATGCCGCCACGGGTCTGTCTACACGATAGTTCCATGCATTCGCCCCGGTGTCGTGCCAAACGCAAGAGCGCGTCGTCGCTGATCGCGCCCGCAGCATACAGAGCAATAAATTCACCGAAGCTGTGCCCGGCAAACGCGTCAGCCCGCAGGCCGAATTGCGAGAAAATATCCAGCACACCCATGCTTGCCGCGGCCAACGCCGGTTGGGCGATACAGGTCGCCCGCAGGGACTCTTGCTGCACATGAGTCTGGCTGGCATCGAACACCGGTAACGGATACACATGCTCGCTGATCCGCACGGCGTCCGCAAAATTATCCTGATTCAGCGCCGTGTTGACTTGTTCCCAGCGGCCCAACATGCTGGGGAACAGACAACTGAGATCTTGCAACATATTGATACGTTGTGATCCTTGGCCCGGAAACACCAGACCCAGACGCCCGGTTGGCTTACCCTGTCCATAAAAACCCTGCGTCGTCACGCCAACTGACCCCTGTTGTTGGATCAAGGACCGAATGCCATCGAATAGCGATTCCTGGTCGAGTTGCTCTGGCCGAATCAGAAAGACCAATCGGCAAGTGGCCGACGTGGAAAACTGCTCCCGGCTCTGTTTTGCCCGGCTGCGCACCTTCTCCCAGCGCCGGCCTGTGCTTATTGTCATAGCATGCTGCTGGAAGTGTCCCAGTTGTTCGAGCAGAGCTTCTGGAGTATGGCCACTAAAGGCGATGAGTTGCAGATCCCCGTTCCAGTCCGGTGCGCATTTCGCAGCTTGTGCCTCCTCCAACACACAGTGGAAGTTACTCCCGCCAAAACCAAAAGCACTCACCGCAGCACGGCGGGGGTGCGCGGACTGCGCGATCCAGGGCCGGGTGCTGATATTGAGATACACGGGAGAACGTCCGGGAACCAGGGAATCGAGGGGTTGGCTGACTTTGATGGTGGGGGGCAGCACCTTATGTTGCAGGGCCAGCACCGTTTTGATGACCCCTGCGACTCCGGCAGCAGCCTTCGTATGCCCGATCATGGATTTGACTGAACCTAGGGCACACCAACTGTGATAGTCACCGGTCATGTCCGAATCGACATGGTCAGAAACTTGGTCTTTGACGTCTTCACTGAATACAGCGCTCAGGGCATCGGCTTCGATTTGGTCGCCGACACGGGTGCCAGTCCCATGGGCCTCGACCAATTCAATTGTCCTCGGCCTCACACCGGCCTCTCGATATGCCGAGCGTAGAGCACGGGACTGGCCACTGCTGCTGGGTGCATAGATGGCGTTGCCAGCTCCATCACTGGAAGCCCCTATACCTTTAATGATAGCCCGAATCTGATCGCCATCTTGACGGGCATCGCTCAGGCGCTTGAGGACCAAAATGCCGACACCTTCACCAAGCATAGTGCCGTCGGCATCGGCACTAAAAGGACGAATATCGCCGCTCGCTGAAAGGGCGGGAGTTTTACTGAAACACATGTACATGAAAATATCATTGAACGTATCGACACCACCGCTAATGGCCATATCGCAACGTCCAAGGGTGAGTTCCATGACCGCCATGTGGATGGCGCTAAGGGAACTGGCGCAGGCAGCATCCACCACACAATTGGCACCACCAAGATCCAGTCGGTTGGCAATACGCCCAGCAGTCACATTGCCGAGCAGGCCGGGGAAGGACTGCTCTTGCCACGGCACATACCCCGCTGCGATACGTGCGATGATTTCTTCCGTGGTGTCAGCAGGGATACCAGCGTCCAACATGGCCTTGCGCCAACGTGGGTGGCCGAGACGTGCGCCGAGGGGGATGACCAGCTCCAACGTCCCAGTCACCCCGAGCATGACACTGGTTCGGGAGCGATCAAAGACTCGTCCGCTGCTTGATTGTTGACGCACGGAATAATCAGCGTCGACGAGGGCCTGCTCAGCAGCGACCAAGGTCAATAACTGCGTGCTGTCAATGGCTTCAAGAGTATTGGGGGAAATCCCGTAATGGAGGGGATCAAAGTCCACCGGGTCGAGAAAACCACCCCGGCGGGCATATGTCATGTCCGGTGCGCTGGGATCGGGATTAAAATAGTCGTCGGGTTTCCAGTGGCTGTCCGGAACCTCTGTCATTGCATCTTGGGAAGTCTTGATATTTCGCCAATAGGCGTGCAAATCCGGCGCCTTGGGGAACATACAGCCGATACCGACAATAGCAATCGGCTCGCCGATGGCGAAATCCTGCGACGATGGCTGCTCACTCATGAGATCTGACAAAGTTGTGTGATGTGTTTCAGAGGCTTGGGGGTCAGGCAGTCGACTGACGGAAGCAAATGAATACCGATATGCCGCAGATATTGAAAGCGTTGCAGAACCGCGGCATGGTAGAGAATATTCATCGCAATCTCCGCCACATGACGGTTTTCACGCCGGGCCATGAAGCTGTCTTTGGTCCAGGCATTGAATGCACCCATAGCTGGCCCACACCACACCTGATAATCCATTCGCCGGTCCGTCGATCCAGTGTTAGCCCAGCGAGAGGTGAGGGCGAGATACCAGCGAAACACCAGGGCCATCATATGTTTGGGGTCCGCCTCGGCCCGTTGCACCTGACGTGGTTCGCGTTCCAGGAAAAACTTTCGGGTTTTGTCCCACACGTGCTGGAAACTGGCGCAAAAATAGTCTTGCTCGATTCGTTGCCGATCCTCGGCCGGGATTGCCGCGAAGGATGCATAAGATTTGTACAGTTCGTACAAACGGCTTGCACGCATGGCAAACAGAGTCCCACGCTTAAGGACCTGCAACTTGACCCCCATTTCGAACATGTCGGCGGCCGGCGCCATGGCAATATCGGCTTGCTGAGCCTCGGCCAACATCTGTTTGACTTCATCGCTGGTATCCGCCTCAGTACTGGCTTGATTGACACTACCGGTAACGACAAACGCGGCGCCCATGGCAAATGCCGCAGCCGCAGCCTGGGGAGTGCCAATACCACCGGCGGCACCCACCCGAAGATGAACCCCGTCTGAGTAGCGCACCTGATGCTGCTCACGAAGATTGAGCATTTGCGGCAGGAGGGTCATGGCAGGGCGATTGTCCGTGTGGCCAGCAGAATCCGCTTCCGCGATCAGGTCCTCTGCCATGGGGATTTCCCTGGCAAGAAGCGCATCCTTGTCTCTAATCTGACCGGACGCGATAAGCTGTGTAAGGATTTTTTCTGGTGCCGGGCTGAACCAGCGTTCCGCCACCTCCACCCTGGAAGCCTTAGCAATGATGCGGTTCGGTGCCACCACCTGGCCTGCCTGATTCCGATGGATCCCATGAAGCCTGTAACGGACAACGGCCGGGGTCAACGTAAGGTATGCAGAGGCCTCCACCAATCGAATATGACGCGCCAAATAGAGATCCACAATCGCGGCTTCATACGCGGGTTCCGAGGGACTATGGATCAGATTCATAGCAAAGACCGGCAAGTCCGGCTCAGCCTGCAAGCGATCAATGGCCTGCTCTATATCTGCCAGCGACTGGCCCGCAGAGCCATAGGAGCCCAGCATTCCTGCCCTGCCCATGGCTATAACCAGTGTAGTGTTGGCAATGCCGTGAGCCATGGCTCCAGCCATGTAGGGATACTGCAAGTTGTGGGCATCAAGAAAGGAACGGTCCCCAAGGTGATGAAGTCCAAGGCTGGGCAGGAATCCACCCAATTGATAATTCCCTCTTTCCCTGCCATGAGGTCGTTGTTCGTCTTCACAGAAACTGAAGGTTTTGCCGTTCAACCAAATCCATATGGGCTTAGATAGGGTCATTAGAGCCTGGAGCTGGGCATCTCGATCCGTAATAAGCCGAAACGCACTGGCCTTGAGGGACTCTACAGCTAATGACAAGGGAACCTCATTAACAATCGCATTCCATTGAACAGGCCCAAACCCCGACGATCAACCCCGGTCTGCGCTCATACAAATAGAGTAGGCCGCGACAGCCAGTGATGAAGGGATTTCAAATGGTTGAACTGAATGCCTGAAGCGAAATAAGTAACAGTTATACTGGGTTTTTTCTCTTTTGTTCATGGCGTGGGCAACAATTCTGAGAACCTCAAAAAAATAGATCTTAGAATCAGCCGCACTTGCACCCTCAATAACATAACACAACCGACAGTTAAGCGAACATACTTATAATAACATCAATAATAACATATAGATACAAGATATTTCTTAGGCATATTGCACGTAATAGAAACGACTTCGTCTGCGGCAGGCAGGTACAAAAATAGTGAGGAAATCACGACTGCCTCATGGCTGGCCATACAAGGTGCAAACAATTGAACCTTAGTAAAAGTTTTTGGGAAGGATGAAAGAGTTCCGGCCATGTTCTTGATTTACGCAATCTCCGCGCAACACACCTATAGGAAGGTCTAACGAATTTTACAGGTTACATTTCAGGTGAAACCGTAACTGGCGGAAGTGAGAAGGAACAAGAAGAGGTGCAACCTATTGATTTTATGGTGAGCCGCGAGCGACTCGAACGCTCGGCCCTCGCCTTAAAAGGGCGATGCTCTACCAACTGAGCTAGCGGCTCACCGAACGGCGATGCTAACAATGGACTTAGTCCTTGTCAAACGACTGAGGGAATCGCAGGAGAGAAGATTCGATGGGATCATTGTGTCCGTTTTTTGGAATGCATGAGAGGGTTGCGGATCACAATAGTATCTTCACGTTTAGAGCCTGTCGAAATCATATCTATGCGACAGGAAGCGATTTCTTCGACACGAGCCAAATACCGCTTCGCTGCCGGCGGCAAGGCTCTATAGGATTTCAACCCTGTCGTATCGGTAGACCAACCCTCCCACCGTTCATAGACAGGACGGCACTTCATCAACACATCTAAATCAGCCGGCATCTCCCTATACAGCTTTCCTTGATGACGGTAACCCGTACAAATCTTCAACTCTTGACATCCATCCAGCACATCGAGTTTCGTTATGGCCAAAGACGTTAAACCATTCACGCGAACGGCATACCGCAACAACACAGCATCAAGCCAACCACACCGCCGCGCCCGTCCGGTCGTAGACCCATATTCATGCCCACGGGTCATGAGTTGTTCGCCGATTGCATCGTCTAATTCTGTAGGAAACGGCCCTCCACCCACACGAGTCGTATACGCCTTGGTGACACCCAACACGGCGGAAATGTTGGTGGGTCCCACCCCACTCCCCGTGCATGCGCCCCCGGAACAGGAGCTGGATGAGGTCACATAGGGATACGTCCCAAAATCGACATCAAGATGGGTCCCTTGTGCTCCTTCAAACAACACCTGTTTTCCACTAGCGAACGCCCGATCAAGTAACAAGGGTACATCCGTAATGTGGGAACGAAGACGTTCCCCATACGCTTGGTATTCCTTGAGTATCGATTGTACTGTAAAACCCTTCGCATGATAGATGCGCCGCAAGAACGCATTAATCTCCACCAAATTGTCCTGGATTTTTTGCTTTAAGACATCCGGATTCAGCAGATCTCCCATCCGAATACCCACGCGGGCCATCTTGTCTACATAGGCCGGACCGATGCCCCGTCCAGTCGTGCCTATCCGACGAGCACCTTTGGCTTGCTCTGCTGCCTTATCAATAGCTTTATGATACGGCATGATGACGTGGGCACGTTGGCAGATAAGAAATCGTTTTCCAACCACAATACCCTTGTTCGTTAACCCATCCAATTCACCAATTAACCCGCCAGGATCAATAGCGACTCCGTTGCCGAGAATACACAGCTTCCCTCGATAGAGAATCCCCGAAGGAATGAGGTGGAAAATAAAAGTTCCTTTGTCGGTGATCACCGTATGCCCTGCGTTCGATCCTCCCTGATAGCGGACAATGACATCGGCATCCTTGGCAAGCAGATCAACAATCTTGCCTTTCCCTTCATCACCCCACTGGGAACCAACCACCACAAGCGCTGCCATGATCTCCTCCGCGACATCATGTTAAATGGGCACAAAAAAAGCTCTGACAACGACTAGGCCAGAGCGCAACTTTCTCATCGTAGGTCCCACGTCACAAATTGTCAACGAAGAAATTCACGGCACAGGCACCTGCAACTTTCTTGACCGCATCCCGGACCCGTGATAGCATCTTTTTCGGTGTGGGGCTGTAGCGCAGTTGGGAGCGCGCGTGAATGGCATTCACGAGGTCGCCGGTTCAATCCCGGCCAGCTCCACCAACCTTCCTGAGTATTTATACATTCCCTGACATTCATCCCTGACAGGAGAGAGTCAGTACAATCGGCTGAAAAGCCGAATAATAATTTCGTGGTGTCACGATGATACATATTGAACGCCTAACCAAAACCTTCCCAACCAAGCCGTTGTTTCTGGAGGCCTCGGCCCATCTAAAACCGAATACACGGGTGGGATTGGTTGGCCCAAATGGATCCGGGAAAACGTCACTGCTGCGGATGATTTTAGATGAAGATGCCATCGAAAGTGGCCGAATTAGAAAACGGCCGCATCTCCGAATAGGCTATCTGCCACAGGAATTGGAGACGCTGCCCGGCAAGACGATTTTGGATGCCACTCATCGAAACGAATTTCCGGAATATGAAGCCAAACGCATTCTGGCAGGTCTCGGTTTCCAAGAAGGAGACTGGGACCGGAAGATTCAGACACTCTCCGGTGGCTATCGCATGCGGGTGGCCTTAGCCTATTTACTCTTGTCAGCCCCCGATGTACTGATGTTGGATGAGCCCACCAACCACCTCGACAAGCCTACACAACGATGGCTGGAAACGTTCCTTCTCAATTCTCATTTCACGCTGCTCATCATCAGCCACGACATTGAATTTCTGGACAAAATGGTCACCCACATATGGGAAGTTCGCAATCACACCTTGCAAGAATATCGCGGCAACTACACGCGCTTTCAAAAACTCAAAGCCGAACGAGATGCACAGGAAGAAGCAGCTGCCAATCGGCAGACCAAAGAAATTTCTCGCGTACAATCTTTTGTCGATCGATTTCGGTATCAAGCGAATAAAGCCACCCAAGTCCAATCGCGCATCAAACAACTGGAGAAAGTCAAACGCATTGAATTGCAGCGTGATACCAAACGACTCAGGTTTAAATTTCCTGAACCCCCAACCAGCGGAAGAGAAGTCCTGGATCTACAAAACATCCACAAACGATACGGTGAGAAAATTGTCTATCAGGGATTAGACTTTGCGATTGACCGAGGCCAGCGAGTGGCCTTTGTCGGGGATAATGGCGCGGGGAAATCCACACTCCTCAAAATACTGGCCGGGGTCCTGGAATTTGAAGAAGGTTCGCGAAAGGTCGGACACGGCGTCACCGTCCATTACTTCGCACAACATCAAGCAGAAATCCTCAATCCCGAACATAGCATCCTAGATTCACTTGAAGACGCCGCCCCTCAAGCCGAGCGTAACTTTCTACGCGGCCTAGCGGGAGCCTTTCTCTTTTCCGGGGACGACCAACTCAAGCCCATCAAAGCCTTAAGTGAACGCAATCGCGTCGCCTTAGCCCGCATGCTCGTGGAGCCAGCCAACACGCTGCTCTTGGATGAGCCCACCAATCACTTAGACCCGCCTCGGTGGATATGCTGACCGACGCTCTTATCCAATTTCCCGGCACCATCGCCTTCATCTCCATGACCCCACGTTTCTCATGCGCGTCGCCACACGCGTCGTGGAAATTGATGAAGGCAAGGCCCGCGATTACATCGGGCGACTATGAATACTATTGCTGGAAACGCGCGAAGGAATTAGAAGACCAGATTCCACCGAAGCCAAACTCGACAAGAAAAAATCGAAGAAAAAAGAGAAATCCCACAAAGACAAACCCACCACTGAGCACGTCATCAATGGGAATGCCACGACAACTGTCGTGCCCCCTGCCGCTCCATCGCGACGAGATATTTCAAAAAGCATCGCCCGCTTGGAAAAACAAGTGGCCACCGCGGAAAAAGACATCGCCACACTTGAAGAACAGATCAAAGACCGAGACATCGAACTGGCTGCCCCGGACACCAACCAGGATTACTCCCGCTGCAACACCCTCCATCAACACCGAGAGAAGTGGACTCGCGATCTTGATCGCCTCACCCTCAAATGGAGCGACCTCAGCGCCCAACTCGATAAACAACAGGCCCAAATTTCATAATTATCCATATCGTGTTGCGTTCCTCCAGCTTGCTAAGGCAGAGAGGGAACGATCTTAGCCTCATTCCTCACAAAAAAGGCACGGGGGCTGAATTTGGGAAAAACTTAAGATGCAGCACTAAAGGGATTCAAGATTCGCAGACCACGAATCTGTTGACCATGCTGCAAATCTTCTGAATACAGAATCTCACACCCTGCCTGAAGAGCCCCACCAATAATCATAGAGTCATAAAACGAATAGCGAGTTTCCTGTTGAAGGACTAGCGCCTGTCGGAACAAATCGATACTTGGGAAGACCGTACACAAAGGGGCTAAGACATCATGAAGGTATTGTTGCGCATCGGAAAAAGTGAGTGGAACCGTAAATTTGCTCGTGGCCACATTCAAAAACTCCTGCACCACTTGGGTACTCACCACCCCCTCATGAGTTCGTAAGGCTTCCTCGACTAACTCCCGCGCACGTCGTTTCTTTTGAGGCGCTTTTACGTCAAAAGTATACACTACAATGTTCGTGTCTAAGAAAAATTTAGCGCTCATTCAATTCCTGACGGGAAAAGCGTCGCCCAGAACGAGCATACGTTAACCGCTTCATCAGATCACGATAATTGGCATCCCCAGGACCTTGCCCCGCAAACCCTCTGAGCCATTGCCGAAAGGCATCATTTAAAGTCATTCCGGCTTTTCGAGCCTGTTCCCTGGCTTTATGAATAAGGGTAGGATCCGCGCTAAATGTAATGTTTTTCATGATCAAACCTCCTCTAATGAACACTTGCTTAGTGTACACGATAATCGTGCTCTTATCAATGCCGCGAACAATGGACACGTGACCTTGATCGCCTCACGCACAAATGGGGTGACCCTCAGCGCCCAACTAGAGAAACAACAATCCCAGATTTCATAATATCCCACTGCTCTGTTCTGCCCAATTAGAGAAGTAAGGCCCTTAATTGAATTTGCCATTTCTGTTCTTTCCCCAAATAGACATTTAAAGGAAGCACTTCATGGGTAGGATTGGTATCAGACTTTCAAAATATTGATATTTTAGGAAAAATATGGTTTAAGAAGGTGGCTTATAGGCAGATTTGTTATCGCGCATCGCGGTATAAGAAACCAATGTCAGGTTGAGTTGCTTCCTGATTATCCTTGTACCTCTTGGCTTATTGTTTTATTGACTATTGGCCACTTGGTTCCCCGCATAAGAGTGCCTATAAGCCACCTATCCCTTCTTCTTCTGTACCACAAAAAATGTCCTCCTGGGAAAAACTCAAAGAAACCACATCACTAAGCGAGCTTGCGAGCTTGCTCGGCTATAAACCAAAAGCTCTTTCCTACATTCTGTATAAAATTCCAAACGACCAAAAATATATTGAATTTACCATTCCTAAAAAGAATGGTGGTGAACGTAAAATAAAAGCTCCTGTCGACCAGATCAAACACCTTCAAAGTCGTTTAGCAGACCTATTAAATAAATGCTTTGATGAATCTGCTATGGGAAGCAAGCATACGAGATCTTTATCTCATGGATTCAGAAAAGATCATTCGATCAGAACTAATGCCCTTAACCATATAAATAAACGCCATGTTTTTAATATTGATTTGCAGGATTTTTTTCCTTCAATAAACTTTGGCCGAGTTCGAGGTTTTTTTTATAAAAAACGCGCACTTTAAATTAGATCCCAAAATCGCAACTATTATTGCCCAAATAGCTTGTCATGATAACGAGTTGCCACAGGGGAGCCCTTGTTCTCCGATTATTTCAAATCTGATAGGGCACCTGCTGGATATACGAATGGTAAATTTCGCAAAGAAAGCCAAGTGCACGTATTCGAGGTATGCCGATGATTTAACCTTCTCCACAAACAGAAAAGAATTCCCTGAGAAAATTGCAGCAAAAAATAATGGCACGGAATGGGTTTCGAGTAAAATACTAAAAAAAGAGATAGAAAAGGTTGGGTTCGCAATAAATGAGAAAAAAACATCATTGCAATACAAAACAGCACGACAAATTGCCACGGGCCTAGTTGTCAATAAGAAAGTAAATATAAAAAGAGAGTATTACAGGCAAACCAGATCTATGTGTAATTCTTTGTTTCAGTCAGATGAGTTTCACATAGGGAATAAACACATTTCAGTGCCAGCAAAGCCCGAAAATACTAAAACAGTTGAAGGATCAACACCTGACAGTACTAAAACGCCACTAGAGGAATCCCAGCCTGAGCAGAAAGTGATAGGGAGCATAAATCAATTACAAGGCATTTTAAGTTTTATCTACCATTTAAAAAGACCTCACGATGACAGAAAAATCGAAAAAAGAAGACATGATCCGAATGCCATAACTGCGCTTTTTAGAAAATTCCTATTTTACAAACATTTTTTCTTTTTATATCGACCTTTAATAATCTGCGAGGGCAAAATAGACATTACATATTTGAAATGCGCATTAAAGCAGCTAGAAAAAGAATATAGGGAATTTGTGAAAAAAACTGGCGATAGCTTCGTTTTCAAAATTGGATTTCTAAACCTGACCGAAAACCTGAAGGATGTTCTAGCGATATCAGCAGGAACGGGGGGCTTAGCGTCTTTGATGGGCATCTACGAAAAATATATGAAGCCATTTAAGGGTGAAGGGAAGAAGTACCCTGTCATGATACTGATCGATGATGATAGTGGATCTAAGGAAATCATTAAAATTTTGGAAAAAAAACACGGAAAATTGGATTCATTAAAACCGTTCTCCTTTTTTTTAGAAAATTTATATATAGTACGTATCTCCTCAGGAAGTGTGACTGGGAAAATGGCGATAGAAGACCTCTTTGATGAAAAAACACTTGGCACTAAAATTGATGGAAAAAAATTTAATAGAAAACCAAGAATTGATTCCGGAGTATGTGCTAATGTTAGTTGGAATTTGAAGCGGCTCCCCCACCTGTGGTGAGATGGCGTTCGACAAAGAATCGACATCTCATTAACAGAACAAAGGAGCCAC
>PVMK01120763.1_pt1 | contig 14760 bp, 13 predicted proteins | sample 1853481 | NCBI WGS metagenome assembly PVMK01 (sample SAMN08533507, study PRJNA380276) | Marine sediment metagenome, whole genome shotgun sequencing project.
TGGGCTTACCTGCAGCTGGTGTCCTGAGCATTAAACTGCAGGTCAGCCCATCCCGCGCACCTCTTCTTCAGAGCCGCGCAGCGCCATACCGTTAGCTGTGACCAATAACACCTCGTCTTTACCGCTTGTCAGATGATACCAGCCAAGTTCATCACCTTCATTCACTTTCACCATGGTAAACCGCTGCGCGCTTGGCCCAGGGATTTCACTCAAGGGAGATTTCTTCACCATGCCCTGGTAGGTGGTGGTCAAAATATAGAAGTCATTCTCTCTCTCATCTTTCGGAGGGAGGGTGAACGCAGCCACCAGTTCATGTTCGTTAGTCAGGGGAGTTATCTTGGGAAATGGAACACCCTCACTAGGTTTATCTGCAGTCTGCAGGACATGCATCGGGATCGCGGCAGCCTCACCATTTCCAGCCACTAGGTACAGCGTGTCGCGGGTTTTCGCTTTCACCAATATCTTGGCGATATCACGACCGCTTATGCGAGGTGGTTTTTCAACCTTTGTTCGCGATACCAAGCCCTTCGCAGACACCATCACCCACACAGACTCATCCGGCACAAGATCCCTGACCGTCAGCATTGCAGCCTTTGATTCTCCCTGCTCTAATTGCACCACTTGAGTCCGGCGTTGATCGCCAAAGGTCTCTTTAATCAAGTTCAGTTCCTCGCTTACCACCTGGCGCATTTTGCGCGGCGATCGCAGAAGTGCCTCCAATTTCTTGATATGCGCGTTGACCTCGCGGAATTCCTGGTCGATTTTCTTTCTCTCTAGCGCCGCCAGTCGTCTCAGCGGCATGTCCAATATCGCGGTTGCCTGGACTTCAGATAATTTGAAGCGCCTGATCAATCGTTTACGGGCGGTATCGACATCTGCTGACCGGCGGATCAATGCGATCACATCGTCCAGATTCTGCAGAGCAATTCGTAAACCTTCCAGGATATGAGCCCGGCGGCGAGCTCGTTTTAAATCGTATTCGCTTCGTTTTCTGACGATTGTCAAGCGGTGTTCTAAATACACCCGCAGCGCTTGCTTCACTGACAGCATGCGCGGTTCCCCATCCACCAATGCCAGCATGATGAAGCTGAAGGTGTTCCGCATCTGGGTGCTCTTGTAGAGAGTCTTGAGAATCTCCTCCGGATCGACCGTTTTAGTCAGCTCGATGACGATGCGCATTCCCTGCCGGTCGGATTCATCCCTCAGATCAGCGATACCTTCCAATTTCTCCTCACGGACCAGGGACGCAATTCGCTCGATCAGCGTGGATTTGTTGGTCATATAGGGCAATTCAGTGACGATGATCCGGTTGCGCCCCCGGCTCATTTCTTCCAGATGTGCGCGGGCCTGGACAGTCACTTTACCTCGCCCAGTGCCATAGGCGCTGACCAGCGAATCACCATCGGCCTCCTGGATGATCAGACCCCCTGTGGGGAAATCAGGACCCTTGATGAAACCCATTAGATCCTCGATGGAGATGTCATCCTGCTTTTCCCATTTTTGCAGCAGGTAATTGAGGGCATCAATCACCTCTCCCAGATTGTGGGGCGGAATACTGGTTGCCATACCAACCGCGATCCCCGTGGCGCCGTTCACCAGCAAATTTGGAAATGCAGCAGGCAGCACATCCGGTTCGGTTAAGGTACCATCGAAATTCTCCACGAAATTGACCGTATCCTTGTCGATGTCCGAAAGCATGTGGGAGGCCAGCTGGGTCAGCCGGGCTTCTGTGTAGCGCATCGCGGCAGGAGAGTCACCGTCCACGCTGCCGAAATTACCCTGCCCATCCACCAGCAGAGCCCGCATCGAGAAATCCTGTGCCATGCGTGCCATTGCATCGTATACCGCCATATCACCATGCGGGTGATACTTCCCCAGCACCTCCCCGACGATGCGGGCTGATTTCTTGTGCGTGGTAATCGGGGTGATGTTCATGTCGTGCATGGCATACAGAATCCGGCGGTGGACCGGCTTCAGTCCATCCCTGGCATCCGGCAATGCCCGCGCCACGATCACGCTCATCGCGTAATCCAGGTAAGATTGCTGCATCTCGTTATCGATATCGATCTTACGAACCAAACCGATTTCCATGTTTTACTCCTGCGGTGAGATATTTTCAGCGGGTGGCATTTAATCGCTGTTATCGTTATAGAATATATGTGCTGAATCCTATCTTAAGGGTAAATCCGTAAATCGTCAACCAGGAAATGTAATTATTATTAATTTCCCACCAAATAGTCCCTAACCTGCTGTATCAGGTGCGTAAATCTCACAGGCGAATGACAAGGGGATATAGTTTAGTAATTTGATAATTCTTAGCGATCTAAAACGGCTTGAACATCATCAGCCAGATGATAACGACGCAGCCCCCATAACCCACCAACAGCATCAAACCGGGACCTGTCTTGACAATCCAAAGTCTGATCGAATCCTCGGTAGACCGCGCCCATCCCAACTTGGCCAATTTCAGCCTATATCCTATAACAATTATTTAGAGTCTTCTCGAGCATATCTCCCTCGCAGATAGAATCTTCTTGAACGGAGCCACAACGATGAAGTTGATGTTGGATAATGCAAAGGGCTTCTCGATTCTCATTATACAATATGTGACTTTCTGGATAAAACCAAACCATAAGATGTGGATCTTTATTCAATTATTCTGTGTGTAGGAATGAATCCATTCCATCATAAGCTGGTCTACAACCCGGTTTAACATAATTGAGCGCCGTTCCCCCTAAGTGCTCGGATGTCAAATTCAGTCAGTAATCCCAATCCAGAATAACTCATTGGACTGATTCCCACTTTGGGATAATTCCACCAAGTTGTATGACAGGTATAGAAATCTTCTATCATCACTTATTTAATCGATTTCCTGAAAGCGCTATAACCCCACCACATACCCAAGAAAGCAAAGACTGTGATCACCAGGAAACACAGCCAGAGAGAAATGGTGGCTGCATCTGCCACAGCGGATATATCATCGATCAGCAAAATTCGTGAACCGGTCACAACATACGTAGTTGGATTGACCATCGACGCAATCCGCATCCAGGTCGGCATTGTTTCCAATGGATAGAGCGAGTTGCTCAGGAAGAGCAGTGGCAGGTTGAACAGCATGATCATGCTGTGGTAAGCTCCGGGATTATCCGTGGAAGATGCGAAAGCTATTGCGATTCCTGCAAATCCCAGGGCAAAACCGCTCACCAGCACAAATGTCCCCAACCATGCAAGTGGATCAGAGGTGATATTCGCACCTACAATGAGACCTACGATCACGATCACCAGCGCTTGAATTAATCCTTTAGACACAATGGTCAGGGCATTGCCAAACAAGATGCTCAAACGGGGAATAGGGGCTACCAAGTATTCTTTCACAATACCCTGCAGCCTTTCATTCAACCAGGTTGATCCACCAGCGATAGCACCGCCGGAGGCCGTCAGGGCTACGATCCCCGGCAGCATGAAAGTGATATAGAAATCCTCGCCACCAGGTACGGCTGGTCCTAACAAGCTGCCCATACCGACACCAAACAAGACCACCCACAGGATGGGTTGGATTAGCATGCCAGACATCTCCATCTGGTTGCGCAGAGATTTGGTCATCTGTTTGGACCATAATGTTATTGCTGCATTCATTTTGATTCTCCTAAGAGTGTTTATAAAATCAGAATTAATCCCTGAACTGACGACCGGTATATTTTAGGAACACATCACCTAGGCTGGGCTTGGAAACCGATACATCCTCCACTTGATAACCCGCTTCATGTGCCTGGGATAAGATCTCGACTAATCTCCGGCTGCCCGAGCCGACACCGATCTGGATGATCCCATTTGAACTGGAGACCATCTCGGTATAAGGCAGCGCATTGACTTTCTCAATGAATTGCTCACTATCTCCACTGCCCTGGATGATGATCACATCCGCGCCCATCTGCTCAACCAATTCTGCGGGAGTACCTTCAACCAGGATCTTGCCGTGGTCGATGATCCCGACCTTGTCTGCCAGCAGTTCGGCTTCATCCATATAATGTGTCGTCAGCAGCACTGTCAGACCTTCTTTCTCCTTTAGGTCCAGGATATAATCCCCGATCCGTGCCCGGCTTTGGGGATCGAGCCCCAGGGTGGGTTCATCCAGGAACAATACCTTCGGGTTGGTCATCAAACCCCGAATCAGCTCCAGGCGGCGTTTCATACCTCCGGAATAAGTGGTGATCACCCGATTAGCCGCTTCTTCTAGCTCGACCAGAGCCAGCAGTTCAGAGATCTTTTCCTTGCGGCTCTCTTTACTCATGCGGTACAGGCGTCCGTGGTAATCAAGAGCCTGGCGGCCGGTGAGCTCGTTGTCCAGTACTGTCTCTTGAAAGGTGACCCCGATCTGGCGGCGCACATCGTTGGCCTGTTTGATCACGTCAAAACCGGAAACCTTTGCCGTACCTTCCGTTGGTTCCAGGAGCGTAGTCAGCATCGAGAAAGTGGTTGTCTTCCCAGCGCCGTTTGGACCCAGCATGGCATAGATGGTGTTGTCTTCTATAGCCATATCTATTCCATCAACTGCCAGCACATCTCCTTCGTATACTTTCACCAAGCCCTTGGCTTCGATCGCCAGATTATTATTGGTTTGTTCACTCATAGCTGCCTCCGTTAAATATGAATTATTTCTTCGTTTATTTTCATGCTATCCAAGACTTGATTTAACCATTCCAGTTCAGCCTTTAAATGAAAAATCTGGTGATCAACCACCAGTTGAAAACTCCCATGATGCATATCATTAGCACTTAATTTCCCGAGAGTCTCTTCGATTACCTTGCGCCGTAGACTCAACAGCTGTACTGCCTCCTCCCCCGGAATCAAGTCCATGAAGGCCAGGCAAACCGCGCTGCGGTACTCAGGGGGCTCGTAATTTGCTAGGCATTGGCGCAAGATCTTCTGGAACTCGACCTCACCCTGTGCAGTGATACTGTAAACCCGCCGCTGAGGCCGATTGCCTTGCTGTTCGTCACGGAAAAGAATCCAGCCGTCTTCAGCCATTTGGTTCAACAACCGGTAGGCTGTAGGTTTGGTGATGTGCATGCTGGATCCAAGATGTATATCGACTATTTCATTGATCTGGTAGCCATGCATCTCAGTGTTGCGCAGCATGCCTAATAAGAGCAGTTTCCTATCCATGTTGTTACCTCTCCACTAATCTATCCTGATTAGTCCATTTATACTAATCAGGATAGATTATACAGGAAATATTAAGTTTGTCAAGTGGGTATTTTCGCTATTAAGATGTTAGACAAAATGGATTTGGTTGACCTGCAACCCCCCTCCCATCCACATCAATATTTGTGGATACCGCGCCCGTACGATGGTTTTATTTGAATCTAAATAAGTTAGGGATTGTAAAAATTTTCCAATCAGATATCCCTAGCAATTTGTGTGATCACTCATCCTCATTCTCTTCAATTTCTTGATGGTTGTATCTCCATGATTCTGGATGTCCATTTGAGTTGTGACCGTTCCTCATCCCTTGATGTGGATCGTCCTGGTTCCCACCTTGGCGAATGAAAACCCAGATCAGTAAAGTCAAGAGAGCGAGTACCAACAAATAGATAAGGTAAATCAAATAATTGTCCATGGTAATTTCCTTTCATCCTTATGTCTGATTATAATTCCTTTCTTTGGATTCGCTCGAATATCCTAAAGATTAATGAGATTTGGTGATTGCCTCTTAAAATCATATTACCCTGGGAGATCCTCATCAAGCGACTCCGCTGTGGATCACCACCAACACAAACAGCTTTACAAAATCTTATTGCATCCGACAAACCCCAACCTCTGGATCTACCCTCATTGCGAGTGCCAATTTACCAATCGCAACCAATCACCCTCTCGTGCAAGATACACTGTGTAGAGCCACCTAGAAAGCACGAACCCACAAGTAGCTTCACTGTACACGCATTCGTTGAACTGGTTAATAACTGTGGGTAAATGATCATAGAGGCCACCAAGACCAGCATCACCTTCAAATCCCCAGGATTGTTTGCCGTCGTGCACTAACTCCATCTTGACTGGGGATCACTTTTCTTATATTGTTTACTTACCGGTAAATAAATTTTTCGGTGTCGATTTCCATGCCACCCACCCAGCAGCAAATCTTGGATGAAGCCCTTGATCGCTTCATCAAATAGGGTTACGAAAAAACATCACTGTCAGATATATCCATATGCAAATTGTAAATATACTAATGAGTTACCATCAACAGTAGTAATCCAAACAAACTTTGTTCAAATCTTCGGGTAAATATTGAACAGGAAGGAGAGCGCGAATGATTACGACAAAAACTCTTGCGGATATTTTGACAGCTTCACGTTTTGGTCTGGCATAGGTACTGCTTTGGCTAGGAATCAGCAGAGGAGCTGCGGGATTGCCCTCGGCTGTTGGAATCTTAATCATCGCATGGACAACTGATTTGCTGGATGGCCCATTAGCCCGCAAAGATCCATCCAGCCGGCATACCTGGATCGGTGACCACGACCTGGAGACCGACATGTCGGTAAGTCTTGGGGGATTAGCTTTCATCGTCTTAGCTGGCTATCTGGCCACTTGGATAGCTGTAAGCTACGTAATTATTTGCCTAATTCTGTTGTGGCGCTTTCGCTCCCAAGAGCTGGGCTGGGCTGTCCAGGCTCCACCTTATGCCGCGATGTTGTTCATTACATTGCGCCATGCTCCCATCTATGGATTAGCGATCGTTGCATACTTGATTTTGGTTATCATTGCGACCTGGCCGCGTTTCCCCCAAGTGACAGTACCCCAATTCCTTTCCGGGATGCGAAACCTGTCTAAGACAAAATTTTCAGTGTTAATTGGGATTACTTATGAATAACACCCATCAAGGACCACAAATCGATCCCCCTGCCGCTTGCCAGGAGATTGAAGATCTGATTCTTACCTCTCTCCATAATCTACATCGGGATGGTGCGGTAGTTGGAGTCAGTGGAGGTCTCGACTCTGCTGTTGCTGCCGCCTTCACTGTACGCAGCTTAGGGGCTGAGAAGGTCCACTTGCTCAACATGCCAGATCGTGACAGTAAACCTATTCACAGGAAGCATGCTAAACAGCTTGCCAAACATCTTGGTATACAACTAACCATCAAATCCATCACCCCAATCCTGCGAGCTGCTGGCTCATACAAACTTCTCCCCATCGGATATGTGCCTGGACGAAAGTTTCGCTCAAAGCTGGTCGACTATGGAAAATCAAGGTTCTTAAGGAACCGGGGAGACCAGTTACTCGCTGAACGCTTACAGCCAAAAGCGAATTCTTGTGTATCGAAGGGTATCGCTTACGCGATTGCCAAGCACCGTGTCCGTATGGTGGTCCTTTACCAGTATGCTGAACTCCACAATCTAATGGTAGTTGGTGCTGCCAACCGCACTGAATGGCTCACAGGCACGTTTTCAAAATGGGGGGTAGATCACTGCGCGGAGGTCATGCCTCTGATCCACCTTTATCGCAGCCAACTCGAAGCACTTGCTGTTTATATCCAGGTGCCTGATAGCATCCGTACTAAAGCAGCTGATCCAGATGTGATTCCTGGAATAGACGATAAAGGCATCCTTCTCGGTAGTTTTGCGATCGCAGATCGAATTCTATACGGTCTTGAGATGAAAGTTGATCAGGATCAGCTTTCCCATGAGTATGGAAAAGAAAATGTTGAGCGAATAATGAACTTGTGGGAATTATCAAAACACATGCGAGAATCGCCATACCACATTGAATAAATCAATAATGCCACTTAGCAGAGGAATATTAGTGGCTGATTTAATGAGCGAACCCAGTCGATCAATGCCTCAATTAATCCATTACACATTGGTAGAGTAAATCTATGACACAATTACGGTACCTGGGTCCATTGGGGTGCTTCTCGCGGCAGCGGTTTCTTCCCGTAGAACAGATCATCCAGCCAAAGCGCCCCTCTCCGCACAAATCCTGAGCGCGCGGTCCCCCAACGCAGAGTGTTATGGGGCAGCGTATCGGGATGCGAGTAGGGGCACACGGCCATACAGATACCACAATCGGTCCCGATCACATTCCAGTAGAGGAAGCAGCTATCCGGGTTGATCCGCCAGCGTAATGCCCCATCAATCTCCTGGCGCGCCTCGAAGGAGATCGAATTGCTGGGACAATTTTCAGCGCATTTTTTGCAGATCGTACAGAAATCGATCAGCGCCTCACTGGGAACCCGTCCATCTGGAATCAGCTCCAAAGTTGTCGTCACAACACTCAACCTCACTCTTGGGCCTTGCTGCGGGGTCATCAACAATCCCATCCTGCCGATCTCACCCAACCCGGCATCCCTCGCCACCAGTGGCGCGATCACCCGGTAATTACCATCGATATGTGCGCGCGCTTCGAAGCCCATCCGGCGAATCGCTTCGGCTAATTGTACAGCCACGCGCCCCGCTTCCACATACTGCTTGGCCGACTCCATCACCCCCGGCGAAGTGGGATTAGCGCCCACCATTTCATGGTCCATCTCAACCGTGAAAGCAACTGCATAATCATGTTCCACGGGGACCTCGGCGCCATACATGCCTGGTCCCCTGCCGATATGGGAATAGACATGGTATGGTTTCAGCTCAGCAATCCCAACATCCAGCGCGCCATAATATCTTGCTAAGCCCTTTATATAAGTCGTCATCTTCCCCACAGGCAGGGTCATTTTTTTCTCGGCAGCAGTACCTTCAACAATCGCCCCCATCACTCCCGTCAATGTGAAACTGGCCTCCGGTGAGGTGAATAGTAGTTCGTTCGCTAGCTTCGCTTCTGATGAAAACAGACCTGGTTTGGATCGGGTAGTATCGTCAGTTTTCTTCTTCTCCGGGTGCATTTCGTAATATGCAGTGTAATTCGGACTCCCCGGTTTTAGCCTGGCTCTGGCGAACATGATGTCGCGTTCATCAAAGCGTACCCCCGGTACGTCATTGCCAACACCGGTTTTCCCAATAGGGAGCAGGGACAGGAACAGCAAAACTAAAATGCCGCTGCCGATCAGGCTGAGCAGGATTACCTTAACTTCATCACCAAGCAGAGTTATTAAAAAGAATAGTCCCAAGCCCCCAAAGGCGATGATCGCGCTCACTCGGACTGCTCGCTTCTCTTTTTCCCGGTAAGAGAACAATGCAAAACCCCCGAAAACTACCAGCATTCCCAGCGCAGTAATATAGAAAATAAGATTCACTGTCTCATCCATAGGAAGTCCAATAACTCAAAGATTGTAAAATTGGAAACACTACTCAACTTGCTGAGGAAAGCAGCGTCCGGTATATACGTTCCAGACCTTCATTCACATAATCATTCGACAAACCATAGCTAATGCGTAGGTACTGGTCCAAACCAAAATGATCACCCGGCACGACCAGGGTGCTTTGCTCATCGATCAGGCGTTGGACGAGTTCGCTCGAATTGATATCGCTGCGGTAACGCACAAAGGCAATCGCCGCTGCCTGTGGGGGTACCAAGCTGAAATAATTGCTATGTTCATCACACCAATCTTCAAAGTTTTTATAGCCCCTGCGAACATACTCGCGTGTGCGGTTTAAAATCCGCGGTAGCACATCCTGAGATAGCGCGTAGGCAGCAAGCTTATTACCGAGCATCGTGGCACTGATGGTTACATAATCCTGGCGCGCCCAGATCTCATCGGCCATGTTCCCCGGCGCGACCACCCAACCGATCCGCAATCCTGGTAGAGCATAGGCTTTTGACAGGCTGCCGATCGCAAATACCCGTTCATAATCGCCCCAGAAGGAGGGTGTGATTTCGTCAGTGTTATGTTCAGCCCCGGCATACACCTCGTCTGCCATTATCCATGAACCTACCTTGCTTGCCGCCTGAACAATCGCCTGCCGTTCCTCACTCGACAGGATATGCCCCGTCGGATTGTTCGGGTTGCAGATCGCGATCAGCCGAGTTTTCTTAGACACAGTTCGATTTAATTCATCGATATCCACACCCCAGCCAAGATCTTCCTTTAAAGAAAATGTTTTTACATCCAAATGAAAGTTCTTTGCCACACCCCATATTTGCATATAGTTGGGCAGCATGACCACTATCTCATCACCCGGATCCATGAGAGTTAATAGTGTAGTGAAATTTGCCTGTGCTGCACCCGTTGTCACCACCACTTGCTCCGCGGTTGAGCCTGGATATAACCTGGCGATCTGTTCGCGCAATTCTATTAATCCATTTGTTTGCGGGTAGTTCAGCTCAGTGGACAGGAATTCATCGATCAGCTGGGCATCATTATTAAACAATTCCCTGGCAGTCATCGGATGCACCCCGCTTTCCGAGAGGTTGTACTTAACCTGGTTTTCCCAGATCGACATTTCCCGCTCTAACATAAATGGATAAAATTTCTCCTTCATAAAAAGACCTCCAAAAAAAATCTCAGTTTATTATCATTCTGATGAACGAAGTGAGGGTGAATCTCATGGGTGTCATCCAAAACAGCTCCGAGCGACTCACCTGTTTTTCGTTTAACTTCAATATCAGCCTTAAATGACTACACCTAATCCATTTCGCATCGCTGCATGAAAAGCAAACCGGGCGATTTGCGCGTCTTGTACTCCAACCCCTGTCAGATCACATACCATTATTTGTTCTTCAGCTTGACGCCCGGGTCTCCTGCCGGAAGTCAACTCCCCCAGATCGATACCCTGCTCATCTCGAGTGATGGACCCTTCATCCCGGGCATGGTGCAGCTCCCTTAATCTGAAGGCCTGCGACTTGCGATCGCACAACACCAGATCCGCACGCGTGAATACCTGCGGATACGGCTCCTGCTTATGCTCAGCATCTGATCCCATGCAGATGATATGCAGGCCAGGATGCAGCCAATCTGCTTTCAGGTAGGGTTGTCGGGATGGCGTCGCCGTGACAACTACTTCACTCTCGCGTAATACCATCTCCGGGTCATCAGTCTGGATCACTTTAACCCCAAGTTGATCAGCCATCTCCTGAGCATATTGCGAAACTTCTTGTGGCTCAATTCCATAGACGAAAAGTCTTTTATAATCCCGTACAAGTTTATGGGCCTGCATCTGGCAGCGGGCTTGCATACCTGATCCAATCACGCCTGCGGTCTCGATTTGTTCCCTTGCAAGGTGTCGGGCAGCAATTGCCCCCGCAAGACCTGTACGCACATCGGTCAAATAGCCAGTGTCGAGCAGCACCGCCACCGGCCTCCCGGTCTCTGCACTGATCAAAATCATCATCCCGCTTCCAGTCGGCAAGCCTTTGAGCCGATTGTCATGGAAACCCGAGGCGATTTTTATCGCAAAGCTATCCAGGCCCTGATTTAAGCTGTCTTGACATCCACCTCTCCATGGTTTTCCTGAACATCTACCCTCAGAATTGGCGGCAGAACCACTTTCCCCTTAGCCAACTTGGTAACCCTTCCGCGACTGCCTCAAGCGCGGCTTCGTCCATCTTTACACATTCGCGGAGTTCTTCTTCGGTCAGGATGGTGATTTCCATATCTTCTCCCTTTATTTATTTTCCTGGTATGGATAATGGCCTTGGGCGATCTCGATTAATGTGGACAACTTCACGTTGCTCCCGCTGATAACCACCACAACTTTCACCCCCAAATTTCGCACCTTATCCGCCAAGAGAGCTGCGATGCCAACCGCGCCGCCTCCTTCGACCACCAAATGCTCCTTTTCGATCGCAAAAGTCATCCCAGCTGCGATCTCATCCTCTGTAACTAATACGGTTTGGTCAACATACTTTTGAATAATTTTGAATGTGTGGCAATTATCTGATCCTAACCCGCCGATCAATGCATCCGCCAGTGAGGGCTCTTCCACAATTTCAACCACTTGGCCAGCTGTGAGGCTCTCCACCATCGCCGCTCCTTGATCCATCGATACGCCAATGGTTTGAATCTCGGGGTTAATTGACTTCAGGGCTAACGCGATCCCACCTAACAATCCACCCCCTGAAAGCGGCACGATTACCGTGTCGATATCTGGATGCTCTTCCACCAGCTCAAGACCGATCGTCCCTTGCCCAGCAATGACGAATGGATCATCAAAGGGATGGATCATCGTCAATCCACGCTCAATCTGCACCTGCAGTGCCCCCTCCGCTGCTTCATCGTACGTTTTACCAACCACCAACACCTCAGCACCCAGATTTTGGATCGCTGAAACCTTATTCTCCGGAACAGTTTCCGAGACACAGACAACCGCAGGAATACCAAAGCTCCGGGCCACATATGCCACGGCTCGACCATGATTTCCGGACGAGACCGCGATCACCCCGCGCTTCTTTTCCTCTTTCGTTAAGCTTAGCATTTTATTGGTCGCCCCCCGAATCTTAAACGAACCGGTTACCTGCAAGCTTTCCAACTTAAGAAAGACCTTACAACCATATAATTCGGATAACCACGGTGACTCGATCAAAGGAGTTCGATAAATCGTCTCACGGATCAAGTGATCTGCCTGATAAATGTCAGCTAAGTACGGTTTCATGTCCTTCATAAAGATTTCTTCTCATCTCTCATTCCGTGTTGATCATCCCCAGAATTCCATGCCAGACTAATTGTATCTCATTGCAAGATTCCATTGCAGTCTCCCAAAATGGAATAGGCACTGGTTATAATCAAGCCTACCGAGCTTCATGCGATTTTTGTAGAAAATTTATAGATACAATTGTTTGACGTTCGTCCTCTGATCGACGCAATTACGCGGTGTTCTCACGACATACGATAGTATTATCAAATATCTATTGAGGTGTTTGTCAATGAAACAAAATCAGGATTATCAGCTTATCGAGACATATCTGCTTGAGCCTCACACTGGAGCCGCTTTTGTAATTCGTAAAGACCAAATTCTTCGTGTTATCGATATTGAAGGTCAGCAAGTGGTTGACCTGGTCAGTTATTCACAGCAAAATCCTCAAGAATACTTGTCTTCTCCCCGTACGATGGATTATAACAACAAAATTTATTTCACAAAGGATGATCTTCTCTATTCTGACCAGAGTAATCCAATGTGGACGATTATCGATGATACAGTTGGAAAACACTGGTTTCTCTTTGCGCCTTGTGATCAGAAAATGTTTGAAATCACCTATGGGATCACTGAACCCCATCCTAATTGTTTTGACAATCTATCTGGTACCTTATCCCAATTTGGGATTCAGCCTGCGCAGATCTTCGTGCCTTTCAATATCTTTATGCATGCCAGGGTTGCCGATTCAGGAGAGATTGAAATCCAATCCCCAATATCGAAACCAGGTGATTTCATTGATTTGCGCGCTGAAGTGGATTTGATCGTTGGGATATCAGCCTGTTCGGCGTATAAATCCAATAACTATACTTTCAGTCAGATAAGGCTGGAGATATTCTCTCGGGGAGTCTAAAATCCACCGGAATCTTTTATGTGTTGAATGCAAAATCAGTATCATTCGCTCAAAAAAACTGGAGATATGATTGGCTAATTAATCAAGCTACGTTACCAATCTGTGACATGAAAGCGACTTCTCCGTAACATCCCTTTGGTATATTCTTGTCATTGGAAATTCAATCGTGATACATTCAATGCGAAACTTAAAGGTTCCTGAAATGAAAATAAGCAATTCATCCAGGTTGTTATTCATATTACTTGCAAGTATTTCAATCCTGGTAGCGGGATGCAGCACATTTGAAGTCGGTATTGAGACCATCCCCCCTACGACTCCATTTCCCGTCGATGAACCAACTGGTGATCCCAATATTCCAAAAACAGAAAGCCTGCCGACCGAGACAGAGCTGGTAGATGTCTTGGACACTCCAAGCCTCCCGACCAAGACAGAGACTGCAGATGTCTCGAACAATCCGAGCCTCCCCGATCTAGTCACCATTGCCCATCTCACTCCCTTTGCCAGCGCAGACATCGGTGTTCTAGTTCTTGAAAATGGGGAATTAACTGTGCAACCCAGCCCGGTCTATCACGAGGTCTTTTGGGAATACAATCCGGAAAGTGGCCAGCTCGCGTACTCACCAGAATTTCTCCATGGCTCTGATCAGAATAAAGTTTCTGTGACCGGTTTGTGGGTCTATGACTATGCCAGTGGAACTTCGCAAAGATGGTTGGAAGATAATGTCATTCGTGCTTCTTGGTCGCCAGATGGCCAGCGTGTGACCGCTGCCGTTTACAACCCGCAAAAGGAACAGATCGATCTGGTATTCGTCTCCGGTCCGGATCAGGTAGAAATTATCGCTGAATGTGCTTCCAATCTTTACTCCTGGTCCCCGGATGGCAGTATGCTGGCCTATGTCAACGCCATCTCCTGGGCTGGGGTGAAAGAATCCTGCTCCGGTACTTATCTGGTGTTATTCCCAAACGGCCTCTCTGCACCAGAGAAAGACCTGCAGCGGGTCTCAGATTTCGGCAGCGATAAGCTGCTCAGTGGTCATCATGACGACAAACCAGTTTGGGCGATGGATCGATACGCCCTCATTTACCCGGACCAACCCCTCTGGGTCGTGCCGTTAGACGGTTCACCTGCCTTTATCCCAACTACTCCGGGTGGAGAAGATCCCATGGAACTACCGCGGCCATTTGGCAGCCTTTGGGCTCCTGGACTCCACCAGCTGGTCGGTAATTACGATGCAGGCATGTCCGGCCAGGGCGGTGTTTGGGTTTATCAGCTCTCGGAAGATTTGCACCAGATCGAAAGCTACCACCGCATCGGGGATGCCCCTCAAGGTGATAACTCGTTTAT
>PVMK01158451.1_pt1 | contig 14759 bp, 16 predicted proteins | sample 1853481 | NCBI WGS metagenome assembly PVMK01 (sample SAMN08533507, study PRJNA380276) | Marine sediment metagenome, whole genome shotgun sequencing project.
CATATCAAAGGGATTCTGTCTTCATCGTATTTTTAAAACCATTTCACCCAATGGGTTATGTCAGGTATTTTGGATCTTGATCAATATGGTGAACAGTGTCCATTGGTTGTAACCTTTGAACCTTGAACCTGGAACCGATCAGTTTAGGACAAAATAAAGAAACCCGGACCCAGCCGGCTTTATCTGAATAACCACTCGATGTAAAAAAGGAATAGGGAGAAAAAATGGCGGTTATAGAAAAATTTTTGGGTCAGCGCGTCGAAATCCCCGAGGACAGAAAATATTATACCAAACAGGGACTATGGGCCAAACCGGAAGACGACGATATGGTCTTTGGCTTCACAGAGCCGGCCCTGGTATTAGCCGGCGGGGTCAATGACCTGGACTGGCTGGTGGGCGAAAACGTGTTGGTCAAGCAAGGCCAGGATGTTGTCTTTGTGATTACGGGGAAAATCCTATATATCGACACACCCCTTCAAGGGATTATCTCTTTTAATGCGGAAGTAAAGGAAAACCTTTCACTGACCTCCCAAGACCCCTATGGTAAAGGTTGGCTGTTTAGAATAAAAACGGATGCCGGCAAGGCCGAGACCGGCCAGAATTTTGCGGATGCTCAAGAATACAAAGAGTGTCTAAAAGGTTCAGATGGTTTTAAAAATCCTGAAGGATTAAAAGGCGGTGTCTCCGGTATTTGTAAGGCGGTTTACTCGGGTATCCGTGAACAAAAATTATAAAAGAATCGGATTGGTAAATAAAAATGAACCGCAAATGAAACCATCGCTTTTGATAACATCCCGGACATGGAAGCGCTATCGGAGGCTGTCCGAATGGCGTCCAATTGACGGGCCAACCGCCGGCTCCCATTTAGGGCATTTCGCTACTAATTTTGTTATTTCATCCGGGTTTTAGGTTATCGTATTTATGAAATCGTTTACGAAGCTGAAAATTTTTCGATAAACTCGGCTGCATATTTGGCGGCCCTTGCTCCATCAGCACAGGCGGTCAGCACCTGACTCATATCGGTGTCGCGAACATCACCTGCTGCGAATAGACCGGGAAGCGATGTCATGAGCTTTCCATTCGTTTCCAAATAGCCCTCTGCCGTTTTTTGAACCTCAAGCTTCAGTGCGGATATGTTGGGTCGCCAGCCAATTGCAAGAAAAATCCCATCAACCGCCAGATCTTGCCGACCCTTATCCTTTGCTGCCACCTCAATACTTTCGACGAACTCCTGACCGTTGTAGCCGGAGACTTCCGTGTTAGCCATCAACATAATATTGGTTTGCCGCTTGATCTGGTCTTTATGAACGGCATCCATTTTAAGGGTATCGCTGCGACAGATGAGCAGAACATTATCGGCAGTCCGTGCCAGGGTGAGCGCATGCTGGGCAGCGGTATTATCGCTGCCGACAACAGCCAATGTGGCATTTTTCCCTCTGTATAAAGGTCCATCACAGATGGAACAAAAATGAACCCCCCTCAAGTTGGCATTGGAAACCGCCAATCTTTTGGGCACCCGCCCGGTGGCAACAATGGCACTGAGAGCCGTATGCTCTTGACCGTCGACATCGACACCGATAAAGGCCTTGTCGTTATGGCTAAGGCTTTCCAAACGCGTCAATGTAAAGTTGGCACCTTCTTTCTGGGCCTGCTGGAATGCCATCGTGCCGAATTGGGTACCGGAAGTTCCCTCCATAAGTCCGGGAAAATTGGCCAGATGTTCGATCATATATGAACTGCCACCCGGTATGTCGCCAAAAACAATCGTTTTCAATCCCATCCGTTGACCATATAAGGCAGCTGTGATGCCGGCGGGTCCGGCACCCAAAATCATTAGATCATATCTGTTATCAGACATTATTCTTGCCCTGATTTAGAGTTTGTCAACTTAAAGTTCCGTTAACCACTAAAAGATTTTGGATTTTAGATTTCGGATTTTTGATTGGTGGTATCGCTGCGCTCTATCCATTTATAAAATAGGCAGAATACCTTAAATCCGAAATCCCTGTCCCAGACCGATCATACACGGTAGTAATACAACGCGCTGTCCTACTGGGATATTACCAAGGCAGAAATCAATTCCGAGCAAGTCGCACCAGGGCGGGCCGCAATCCAAAATCTAAAATCAAGACTGTGAGTAGGGCTGAAAAACACCCTTGTTGGACCAATTTCCGGTCCTGGAGGCCTGCTCAATACCTTCCATGGATTCGGGCGGTCCGATAAAAACCACAATATTTTGGTGTTTGATCCGATTTTTAGGTACGGCGGTTTCTTCCACCGTCCAGGTGCCCATCACATAATTAAACAAATACATGCAGTCGTTTTCTTCAACAAACCCTTTGGCCCGCACAATGGAAGAGGGCAGGGCTCTGGCCATGGCTCTGATCTGCTCCAGTTTGTCTCCCTCCCAGTGATAGGCGACTGACATAAGAGCGTCCGGTGGTGTAATCTCGAGATCAGGACTGTCAAGGAGGTCGTCGATGAATTGTTCAAGCTCCTCCTCCGACAATCGACTTGAAATTCCCTTTTCCGATTCGGGCGTTTCTGAATCGGATGATGCGGGTGCTGTAAAATCAAAAAATGAACCCAACGGAATATCGGCATAGGTCGTTTCAAAAAATGACGGGTCCGGGTGAAACTGACGGATAACTTTCTTGGTCTCGGCAATCGTTTCCGGTGAGGCAAGATCAATCTTATTTATGATAAATACAGTGGACGAAGCGATCTGTTTTTCCAGGGATGCATAAACATTATAGGCATCTATGAAATGCACCGCATCGATCACACAAAACTGATCCATAAAATGAAACCGATTATCGAATATGGGCAGCTTTAAATCTTTTTTAAGATCAGAGGGATTGGCAACCCCGGTGGATTCTATCAGCAGAAAATCGGGCTGGACTTTGTTTTTGAGTTCGTAAAGGCCTTTAATAAAATCGGTTTTAACACACACGCAAAAGATGGAGCCCTTACTGATCTCCATCATGTCAATCTCATCACCTTCAACCAACGTACCGTCCACGCCGATTTCACCGAATTCGTTAACCAGGATGGTCAGTTTCTTATCTTTCGGGAAATCGTCAATAATCCGATTGAGAAACGTGGTTTTGCCGGAACCTAGGAAACCGGTAATCAAATATACACGGGTTATTTCGGACATGACTTATAACTTCTCCACGATCATTTTCATAATTTCGTTGGTGCTTGGCACTTTGCCGGTTGATATCACCTGGCCGTCAATCACAAGCCCCGGGGTCATGAAGACTCCCATTTTGGTGAAATAATTGACGTCCCCGATTTTTTCTACATTAATTTCCGATGGAGAATCAACTTTTGATACCGCGCCCATCGTATTTTCATAGAGTTGATCACAGCGCTTACAACCGGTGCCTAATATTTCTATCTTCATGACAAAATTCCTTTGGGCATCAAATTTTTCAAACCTCAACCCTTAATGGGGGATTTAGCTATTCGCCCTGAAAGAGTGGTTCCGCACTACTGTTATTTATCAGTTTAAGCGGCATATCACAGAATTTACAAACGCCTAAAGAATCACCAGGCCGGGCGAAATTGTGCCAGATTTTAGTATACTCAGTCAAATCCTGGGGGTTGAATTGAGAATTTAAAGAATCCGGCGGTTCCAATTGCCGGATGCGGTCGGATTTGCCACAGTATGGGCATTTGACATTAAACAGAGCAAAATCTGTTTTAGGGAGGTCATGTTGGATTATAAAAAATTTTAAGTGATCGACTGCCCCATGATTCTTCACAATAAGCGGAGCTCCCGATGAAAAACTGAGGAAAGCCGGGTCCTGTAAAGGACCCGGCCACAAATCATCAGCATTTTATGACGTTATTGTTGAATCTGCACGGGTGGCTTGGCCCGATCCCGCTTTTTTCAGGTTTTCCTGAATTTTATCAAATTCAAATCCATGGCCACGGAGTGATATAATGCGTTCCCGCATAGCATCCGTAGGGGCACGTTTGGCCATCTCATCGATGAGTTCCTCGTATTGTGGAATGATACTTTCAAATACCAGGTCTTTTTCAATGCAGATGGTCGGTAAAACTTTGCCTTTGAGTTCAAGAAACTTGCCGACACCATCTTTGCTTTTGATGGACCACTCGGTGTATTCGATCATTTCTTGTACATCGGCCGGCAATGCGGCGATGGATTCCATCATGTAGCCGCAAGCGGCACATTGTACGCTGTCCAGGGTCAATACATCTATTTGTATTTTTTCGTCTGCCATGATCCGAAACCTCCTTTCATTTTTTTACCAAGATTCCGGATAGTGATCGACTGCCCCATGATTCTTCACAATAAGCGGAGCTCCCGATGAAAAACTGAGGAAAGCCGGGTCCTGTAAAGGACCCGGCCACAAATCATCAGCATTTTATGACGTTATTGTTGAATCTGCACGGGTGGCTTGGCCCGATCCCGCTTTTTTCAGGTTTTCCTGAATTTTATCAAATTCAAATCCATGGCCACGGAGTGATATAATGCGTTCCCGCATAGCATCCGTAGGGGCACGTTTGGCCATCTCATCGATGAGTTCCTCGTATTGTGGAATGATACTTTCAAATACCAGGTCTTTTTCAATGCAGATGGTCGGTAAAACTTTGCCTTTGAGTTCAAGAAACTTGCCGACACCATCTTTGCTTTTGATGGACCACTCGGTGTATTCGATCATTTCTTGTACATCGGCCGGCAATGCGGCGATGGATTCCATCATGTAGCCGCAAGCGGCACATTGTACGCTGTCCAGGGTCAATACATCTATTTGTATTTTTTCGTCTGCCATGATCCGAAACCTCCTTTCATTTTTTTACCAAGATTCCGGATACTTGGCATAGTATTGTTCGTACCATTCTTTAGCTTCCAATACTTGGTCTATATGTTCCACCGGAACATCGTAGGGCATATCTCAGCCAGGGGCGAAGGTATAACCTTCTTGCCCACCTGCTGCCAAGCTCACGATCGCATCCTCTCTGGGAGACAACAACCCAAGGCTCAGGGCCAGCGTCAGCTTCAAATTGCCACCAAAGCCTACCCCGTGTTTGCGCGCCAGATCGCGAACAAACACCAGGTTGAGCTGTTCATCAATGGCAAAGCCGTGGGTACCGATCTTACAGACATCTTCCATGACTCTGGTGCAGTCACCACAAATGAAAAATGATGAGGTCACTCCGGCATCATGAATCGCTTTAATGGCCGGTTGGCACTTGGGGGTTACAAATTGCTGGAAGGTCTCGGCTTTAATCTGAGAGGCCACCGGATCGACGATGGCGATAATTTCACAACCCATTTCCGCATAAAATTCCGCGGCGCGGGCGCCTACTTCACCGGCAAATTTAATGACCTCATGGGCAAATTCCGGATGTTTATAAACATCTGTAAAAATCCGCACACCTGCCAGGTGGGAGGCCAGGGTCAGGGGTCCGCAAAAAAGCCCCATCATGACACACTCGGCCTCATCAAGCTGGGGTTTGGCAATTCTGGCAGCTTCAAAAATCACCGGCCAGCGGCCTGATTCTTTAGTGGGAAGTGCCAGGCCGGCATCGGCGGGGGTTTTATCCGAGCATGGATGGGTGGTTACAGATGGTACGTTGTCCTCCCACCATTTTAGATCACATCCTATTGAATTTGCCTCCACCGACAGATCAAAAAGCAGGGGTATTCCATCTGCTTTATACCGTTTTGCGGTATGTACAACCCCTTTGGCTAAGAGCTCCGCATCCTGGAGCATCTTGTCTGCCGGTTCATCGATCAGAAAAGCGCAATGAACGCCGGCATATGGCACCCATGGGGCTTTAGGGGTCATTTTTCCCCTGTAAGCATCAATCAGCAATTGCTTGGCCATAGATCGTCTCCTTTCTTTTAAAATTTCAAGTCAAATTTCTAAGATACCTTGGGTTAACCTTCTTTCCTGTCACCTCCTTTCAGTGCCTGTTAACAGATAGTCGGGTAATTTGAACGCAAGCTTCATCTACCCATAGGGATAGATGCGAGTGATCCTTTTTACCCAGTAGCAAGAGATAGATTTATTAATTCACCATTCCCTACTAAATTTGTCAAGATTCAATTTTTGTTTTCTGTCCAGGGTCATTTCACTCCAAAAGTATAATTCCGAAATAGTTAGTTTTCACCCTTTTTCAGAAGACGCTGGGTCAATGAATAAGATATGCCTTCATTGCTTCTGAAGGGGACAACCTTTTTTTCAGGCATTAAATTTTTTCCCTTAAACACTGTTCAAATCGAATGAACGCATTGCGCGGCAACGCCATTTCCATCGCCACTTCAGCGGCTTTGAGCACGGCCGCCGGAATAGGGCAGGACGGATGGCAGCCCGACTGTTCGGCAGCAAGATACACCGGGTTGCGGGTCACCGGCATAAAAAGCCCCTTTAAGGTTAGCTTACTCAGGAATTCGGAAAACTGCTGTATCTGTTGACATTCAGATTCGCTGATTTCCAGGCCGACAGCTCTTTTGTCTATTTTCCATGCTTTTATGCGACAGGTAAATCCGCAGATACCCGCATCCACGGAGACACAGGTGGCCCTTGAACGACTATCATTCCCATTTTTTGTTTTTAACGGATTTTTATCTTCGCTGTTCGTGACCATACCCGGCTATTCGTTTTAACGGGTGGGGATAAACCCCACCCCTACTTGTTCGGTGAAACCTCGTTTGTAGTGGCGAGGTTTATCCCCGCCTGCTAATGGGCAACATGTCGATAAAATCGTTCAACCATTACAATTATCTTATCGGCACCCGCGCTGCTTCTTAAAAGCACTGTCTTTGACGAATCCTACAAATATTACTGATTCAAAATCTCATCGGGTACGATGCCTTTTAAATGCGGAAATTCATCCGTCATATGCGGCAGTTGCATGGCCCCCACAAATTCCTCTTGGAAGGTGCTCTCGACGGTTAATTCGATGTATTCCACGTTGCGGGAACACCAGTTGGCTTCTACCCGTTTTTTCACATTCAAAAGGGCCGCGCGACAACCATCGCCGGCGGCATTGCCCACACCTTCGATCATCTCGATCTCACAATCCGGGAAGAGGCCCATAACCAGCGCTTTGGTGCGGTCCACATGGGTCCCGAACGCACCGGCGATCTTTACTCTATCGACTTTTTCCAGCCCCATGCGCTTTGACCATCAGCTTGCAGCCGGCATACAGGGCACCCTTGGCCAGCTGAATCTGGCGGATGTCTTTCTGGGTGACCACGATGTCCTTGTCAATGCTTGACTCTTCGGCCCAGGCCAAAACGAATTCGGGCTGTTTGGTGTCCGGATTGACGCGGAAACCGCTCGTGGCCTTCCAGCGCTTTTTTATTGAACACGCCGCTTTTGGCAACAATACCCGCGCAGTAAAGTTCCGCCAGTAAATCCAGAATACCTGAACCGCAAATGCCTTTGGCTTTCATTTCTTTGGGTTCTGAAAATTTCCGCCAGGCATCCCGTCCCGATGACTTTGTAATCGACCTCCTTGGTTTCCCGGTCAATTTCAATGCGCTCCATGGCGCCCGGTGCAGCCCGCATCCCGAAAGCGAGCTGGGCTCCCTCGAGGGCCGGACCGGTGGCACAAGAGGATGAGATCAGTTTGTGGCGGTTACCCTAAAACGAGCTCCCCGTTGGTTCCAATATCGATGATGAGCTGATTTTCCTCATGTTTATAAGGTTCTTCGGCGATCAGCACGCCCACGTTGTCCGCCCCCACAAATCCGGCTTCGATCGGCAGCACGAACATGTAGGATGAGGGGATTTATTTTGATGCCCAGATCCCTGGGCCCGGATGTCCAAGGCTGTGATGGATGACCGGCGGAAAGGGCGCCATTCCCCACATGTTCCGGGGTTGAGGGATAGAAAGATATGATGCATGGCCGTATTGAAGCCGATGGTGATATCTTCGATATCTTCCCGGGTCAGACGCAGATAGGTTTTGCCTTCCTCGGGAACTTCCACGTATTCGTCGGGTCCTTCTTCGCCCTTTTTCTTCTTTACCTTTTTTTTGGGCGGAAAGGTATTGGCGATGGCCTTGTCAATGAGTTCATTGGTCCCCTCAATAATGTCATCACTCATGCGCTGAAGGCCGTCCGGAGTCGTCATATGATAGGTGATCCGGGCCATGACGTCCTCACCGTACTTGCATTGGGGGTTCATCATGGATACCGTGTCGATCACCTCCATATTGGTAAGGTCACAGAAATAGGCCGCCACGGTGGTGGTCCCCACATCGATGGCCAGTCCGTAATTGTGTTCCTGTTTGCCCGGTCGAACCCGGATGACTTCCCTTGTCATTCCAAACACTGACCGTCACCTCCCATTTACCGTTACGCAGGGCATCGGGCAGTTGCCTTAAGGCAAAGAGGTCGATTGTAAGATTATTAAGCCCGTAATCCCGTTCGATCCCCCGGCAGATCCGTTCGAAATCGCCCGTGGGTTCTTCAAATGACGGCGGGTCCACTTTGACATAATACAGTTTGATGGCCGGATTGTGTTCGATGAAAATGTCGCGTGCGGCCTTGCTGACAACTTGTTTTCCGGCCCGGGACTCTTCCGGCACAAAAACCAGGATGTCATCTTCCACCGTGGCTACACAGCCGAGTCGAAACCCTTTTTCCCTGCGTTCCGGGATTGACAAACTTTTCTTCTTCCTCCTGCCAGGGGCTGACATGGGACATGCTTGATTGAATGCCGTATTTTTCGAAATGCCCTTCTTCAATGCGCACGACACATTTGCCGCACACTTTTTTTTCACCGCAGAGGGCTTCGATGTCCGCCCCCAGCAAACGCGAGGCCTCGATAACGGTGATACCCTTGGGGACTTCACCTCTGCGGCCGGACGGTTGGAAAATTACCATTGCTTTGATCTTCAGACATTACCTAAACTCCTTCTTCCAGTTGGATTAGCGAATTCGTTAGACTTACTTCTTTTGCATTTCTCTCAGACGCCCGATCATCTTGATGCCTTCTGAAACCGCATTACCGGCCGATTCGGCATAGCCATCGGCGCCGAACAGGTTGGCCACGTCCTGGGTCACCGGGGCCCCGCCCAGCATAATGGCCACGTTCGGGTTTTTGTCTTTGATCATCTGGATGACCTTCTTCATGCCCAGCATGGTGGTGGTCATCATGGCCGACATGGCAACCACCTCCGAGTCGGTTTTCAATTGCTCTTCCACAAAATTTTCCAAAGGAACATCGCGGCCGAGGTCGTGAACTTCCCAGCCGGCCACATCGAACATCATTTTGACCAGGTTTTTGCCGATGTCATGCACGTCCCCCTGAATGCTGCCGATGACGACCTGGGCGTTGAGACCGCCTTCTCGTTCAGGAATATGGGGTCGCAGAATGTCCAGCCCGCCATACAGAGCATCCGCACACATTAGTACTTCGGGAACAAAATATTCGTGGCGGTCATACAGATCCCCGACAATCTCCATGCCGGCTGCCAGACCATCCATAATCAATTCAAGCGCATCATAGCCATCATCAAGGCCCTGTTGGGCCGCTTCTTTGACTTGTTCTTCCAGATACTCAACCACACCGGTTTTTAATTTTTCCAAGACCTCTTCTTTTGATGCCATTATTCTTTTCTCCTTGGTTTTACAGTTAAAATTATTGATTACAGTCTGCCTACAGCCGGGCTGGCCTTCTTGCCGTACTCATGGGTTGTGTCGGCCACAGCCTTCATGTTGGCCTCGATGATGGCGGGCCACAAGTCACATCCGGGCATGACGGCATCGACGCCGTTGTCGATGATTTCTTTGATGTGCGCCACCGTGGTCTCAACCGGTGTTTCCGGATCACAGGTCATCGCATAGGTGTCTATGTTACCCATGAGTAAAACGTCGTTACCCAGCTTTTGGCGGGCTTCGGCGATGTTGCACTTGATATCCACCGTAAGTCCATCCGCACCGCACTGGTTCATCATTTCAATCAGGGGATCGGTCGAACCGCATATGTGCAGAAGCTTGGGTGACTGCCAGGCTTCCATAATGCGCGTCAACCGCGGCTGGATAAATTCATTAAAGGTACGCGGGCTTAAAAGGTCGGCGGCCACACCCGGCTCACGCAGGGTAATGTAGTCGCAGCCGGAAGCCTGAAGCATTTGGCCGATTTTGATTATCATATCCGTCAAATTGTCCAGCAGCGCGTTGGTCTGATCTTTTTGTTTAAAGATCCCCTTGAGAATCAGGTCCAGCTCCAGAATCTGCCCGGCCTGGGTAAACGGTCCTAACTGCCAGCAGCCGATGGCCAGTTCCGGGGCTTCTTTTTTAATAATTTCAATGGCTTTTGGCAGCATTGCCAGACGGCCCAATTCTTGAATATTGTCGGGAATCGTCACTTCCTCCATGGTGGACCATATTTTTTCGGGAATCGTCGGATATAAGATATCTTCTGAATCTTCATACAGGCTGATGGTGTTGCCCATGGCTTCCGATTCCATGGTCATGTCGTAAGGAACCACCACACAGTCAAAGCCCATTAAGCGCGCAGACCAGATGGCCGACCAGGCCATGCGTTCGGGGTCGGTGTGTACGCTGGCAAACTTAATGCCGGCTTTTTCAATTCCCTGCATGACCACCATCCCCATTCCGCTGAAAAAGGGCATGGTATCGACGGGTTCTTTGCGCAGCAGCCGCATCACACGTTCTTTCGGTGTCAGTTCTGACATAATGAACTCTCCTTTCTTGCGATCAAAGATTTAGTTTTAAATTCGTTTTTTTTCACATGATCCGAAATTATCTGCTCTTCTTATACGATTTAAGCACTTCTTGAAAATCGTCTAAAAGATGATTTTTATGGTGATACGAGATGATTTTCATTTGAACTCTAAAACTTACATCACAAATTGGGTTCGAAATATAGCAACCGGCTTCAGGGACTTGGTTAAGCAAAGGAACGATCATTAGGGGAGTCTGTCAGCCGATTGAAATGGCTGATATTTATAATTCCGGATCAACCAGGCCGAGTTGGATGGCAAAATGGACCAGTTTGACTGGCGAATAGATTTCAAGTTTTTCCATAATCTTGGCCCGATGGGATTTGATCGTACTGATGCTGACACAAAGCATATCAGCGATTTGTCGAGTGGCATGTCCTTCGGCAACCAGCTGAAAAACCTCCCTTTCTCTATTGGACAGTTGTTTATAACGCTCCGCACTGGCGGTGCCTTTTCGAGGGAATCGATAGGTGTCCACAACCACCTTGGAAATTGAGGGGCTCAAAAAGGTCTCATTGTTCATGGCGGCATGAATCGCATTTATGATATCCCGGCCGCTGGAATCCTTAAGAAGATAGCCGGACACGCCACTTTCTAAAAGTTCATGGATATAATGTTCATGGGAATACATGGACAGAATTAAAACTTTTGTTTTTGGAACTCTTTTCTTTATCCGCTTTACGGCTTCGATGCCGTTCATCCGAGGCATGGCAATATCCATAATGATGATATCCGGATTTAACTCAAGCGTTTTGTCTATAGCTGCTCTTCCATTGCCCGCCTGGCCGACAACCTTCAAATCGTGCTGGTCGTTCAGCAAACTTGCTAAACCCTGGCGAACAATTGTATGATCATCAGCGATTAATATGCGAATTGGATTAGCCATGGCTCAATGACTCAGCAAAAGGTATCTCAATCCTGATGCGGGTCCCTTCTCCCGGTTTGCTGCGCAGCTTGAAGGTCCCTCCCAGAAGGGAGGTTCGTTCCCGCATACCCAGCAGGCCTAAATTGCGCTTATTGGTTCCAATGATCTGAGTGTCAAAACCGATACCGTCATCCTCTGCCCGGAAGATGATCTTGGGATAGCTTTTGATAATGGCGAGGCGGAAATTATCAGCACCGGAATGCTTCAGGGTATTGGTCATGGCTTCCTGGCTAAAACGATAGAAAACCGTTTCCATGTCAACATCCAATCGGTGATCAAATCCCACCATGCTAAACTCGATGTTATGACTCGTATGGTTTTTGATTTCTTTAAAATAAAGATCCAGCGCCGGTTCAAGACCCAGATCACTTAACAGGGTCGGGTGCAGATTGTATGAAAGGTGCCTGATTTCCGAGGAAGTTCTTTGCACCATCCTGATAATTTCGCCGATTTCTTCCTTGAAACCTTTTTCTTGAGATGACACATTTTGTTCCAGCTTTTCAAGGGCCAGTTTCACAGCCGTTAGAGATTGACCGGATTCATCATGAAGTTCTCGAGCGATACGACGTCGTTCTTCTTCCTGGCCCTGAAATAATTTTTCGGTAAGCCGCCTTAACTCCTGCCGATTGCGACGAATCGTCTCCCGCATCTGGGCATTCACAATGGCCCCGCCCAAAAAGTTGCCCAAAGATCCCATCAAATGGCACTCATATTGACTCAGTTTCCGGGATGAGTGAATATCAAGTCCAAAAAATCCCACCCCTTTGCCTTTGAAGGTAATCAGAAAACAGGTCAGCCAGGGTGTAAATTTTTTCCCTTTCGTTTGAAAACGCGTTTTAAACGTAGGAAATATGGGCTCAGGCTTTAAAACCATCTCATCTTCAACGAGGGCTTTGCTCAGCAGCGGATCTTTGAAAAAAACCTGTTGCGGGTCTTCAGCGTCTTCAACCTGAAAGCCGGATTCGGCAATGACCTCGGTTTTTCCCCGTTCGCGATCGAACAGAAAAATTGCCCCCCGATTGAGTTCTAATACCTTCAGTATGTTCTTGAGCGTCTCGCGTAAAATGAGGTTTAACGCCATATTGTGATTTAAGGCCACGGCAATGCTGTTTAGAATCGAAAGTTCCCGGTTACGCTGTTCAAGTGCTTCTTCAGTCCGCTTGCGATGGGTAATGTCTTTAATGATCCCCTCGAACTCGACATCGCCGGTTTCAGAGTTTTCGTATCGTCGGCTCGAAATCAGGGCATGAATCGGAGAGCCGTCGCGTTTTTTAAACTCAACTTCATAGTCTTTTACATGGCCCCTCCGATTAATGGTCGCCAGAAATTTTTCTCTATCTAAAGCATTGCGGTAAAGGTCCTTGGCCGGCACCGTTTTCAGCATTTCTTCTTTAGACCGAAAGTTAAGCATTTCAACGCCGGCTTGATTAATATCCAGTATCTTGCCCTGCAGGTTGGTCGTATAGATCATATCGTGGCTGCCTTCAAAGATGCGGCGATATTTTTTCTCGCGTCTCGCGACCGCTTCCTGAAGTCTTTTCAGCTCAGAGATATCTTTAAATATTTCAACACCTCCGGTAACGCGTCCCTTAGCGTCCCGAAACGCTGATGTTGAACAAATAATGGGTATCTTTTTACCTTCAATACTGGTAATCGCATACTCCCGATTGTGGATATCTCTGCCTTCTGCGCCGGCGTGCTTAAGCGCACAGTCTGACTCACAGATTGGGTTCTTAAACACATCTTTGCAATACATCCCCACCGCATCATAGGCCGAAAAACCGGTGACTTTTTCAGCGGCTGGATTGAAGTAGGTAATCCGCCATTCATGGTCGGTGGTGAATAACCCATCCGGAATCCGGTTAAGAATTTCTACAAAGCTTTCTTCCTTTTGGTACAGGTGCTCCAGGGCCTTGGCATTGTATTTATGGATCTGGTCGGAAATAAAATAGTTCCAGCCACTCGGGTGAATCTCCCCTTGCTCTTTAAAATAGGAACAGGACAGACATGTGGATAGCTTTTGAAAAAAATCTTCTTGGATAAAGTTGATGCAATGGGTTTTGGGTATGAGCCAGCACTCGGTGGCCGGCTTACCATGCACAGGGCAGAACACTTTGGGACAGGATAAACGCGCCCAGCATTGTTGTTTTTTAGTCTTGCTTTGGCTTTTAAGCGTCAGGTCGATGAGATGGTTTTCTAGCAATGAATTCACAATACGCATCTCCTTTGGCGCGGCAGAAAGTTTCTGCTGCCGAAAAAACGTAAAGCCCTTCGGGATAGTCGCCGCCATAAATAAGGTCCATGAAGGCGCCGGAAACCCCCCTGAGCATATAGCACTTTTCTGATTTTGCAAGACCGTGTTGCTCCAGATAACCTCTGGCCTCATAGGAATCGCTGACGCGAATAACGAGTTTTTCTCCCGGAATCAGTTCCTCGACCACCAGGTCCCCCCAGCCAAAAGCCACGGCCACAGCGGCAAAACCTAAAATCTGATCTTCTTTGTTTTCAATCATAGGCGCGATAACTTGCTCCCATTCCCAGGAATTGCGGACGCCCTGAAAAGTGGCATAGCCGCACTCCTGGGCCGCTTCAATCAGGAGCGTCTTGGCTTCAATCTCACGCTGTTTGCCCATTTTGATTTCAAAGTCAAAGCTTAGGCGATTGTAATAGTCCACCGAAAATAGCGAAAGATAGACACCAAAAAGAGGAATAATCCCTTTTGATTCCCTAATCTTGCTGCCTTCCATAACCGCATGAATGATCTTGGTCACATCAATTGCCACTTAACGCTCCTTAACATGAAAGACACACGTATCATCTCCTTGCATTTTGCACCGCCTCTCCTCCACGATATAAAAACCAAGGGGACGCTGGTAAATCACCTCCAGAGCACCGGCAATCCAGCCCCGGGTAAAGTGACAGCCTGGTGTTTCGCGTCGCCCGCGTTTTGCGAGCCACCCGGTGACATGATGGCTGGAGGTGCTCACAATGTAAGCCAAATTGGGCCTGACCTTCTTAAAGTGTAAGATCCCCAATCCGCAATTCTGATACAGCAGGGCGGCCATTTCCAGCTTCGACTTAAGGGTTCTGATTT
>PVMK01122123.1_pt1 | contig 14757 bp, 15 predicted proteins | sample 1853481 | NCBI WGS metagenome assembly PVMK01 (sample SAMN08533507, study PRJNA380276) | Marine sediment metagenome, whole genome shotgun sequencing project.
GAGGCGTCGTACTGACATCCTTGTTACCCCCGGACCAAACGAGTAAATGTCTGTAGCTAATTCCGGGATGAAGGGTCAAATTCTCTTCTTCCAGTTCTTTTTTAAGATCGAGTATTAGTATCCTTGCTTCCTCAGTAGATATATGCCCTGCGCTGTAATCTTCCATAATCACGCTTCCGTTCTGAGGGGCCAGTGTGACCAGATTGCACCTGAGAGTAACGTCGGTTGCACCAAGCTCGACCCCCATGCTTGCAGCTTCAAGAGGCGATCTTCCTGTGTAATAAATCATCGGGTCATATCCAAGGACTGTAAGGTTGCCCACATCGCTCCCGGGAGGTAGTGGGTCGGGAATGGTCTTTACCATGCCGAACGTAGTAGCGCATTTGGCGATTTTGTCTAAATTTGGGGTATTTGCGACTTGAAGAGGTGTTTTTCCGCCGAGCTCGGGGAGTAAATGATCGGGCATCCCGTCGCCTTGTAAGATTACGTATTTCATAGTGAAAAGATGTTAAATGCTTTTAGAAAATTAGCAAGGTGTTTTTTGTTCTAGCATGAGAGGGTCAGAAATACTATGTAAATCCTTGCTACTTGGATTATTCTCGAGCTTCATGACTTGTTTTTCTGCGTGATAGGAGCTTCTGACCAGAGGGCCGGCTTCAACGTGTGGGATGCCAATAATATTTTCGCCGTAAGCTTTTAGCGAATCAAACTCAAGGGGGTGATAGAATTTAGAAACTGGTAAATGGTCTACTGTGGGCTGCAAATATTGCCCTATTGTCACTATATCACACCCTGCGTTCTTCAAATCATGCAGAGTTTCTAATATTTCCTCGATTTCCTCGCCTAGACCAACCATAATTCCTGATTTCGTGAGCATGCCTTCATACCCCCTTTTTTTGCTCTCAGAAATTACCTTGAGCGACCAGGCGTAGTTGGCCTGGGGCCGGACGGATCTTTTTCTGCCGCTCTGCGTTACCTGCGGTAAGCGGTAGAGTCTTGGCACTGTTTCTATGTTGTGGTTAAGCACATCGGGTCCTGCTTGTAGAATCTGATTTAGAGCTTGGGAATCCCCTTTGAAATCAGGGATTAAGACCTCAATTTTTACTTGCGGGTTATATTCTCTTACTGCTTTTATAGTGTCGGCAAAAATACATGCGCTTTCATAGTTTTTGTCGTCTCTATTAACTGAGGTTATTACAACGTGAGTTATCTTGGCATTATTGCTGGTAAGGCTGTTTACCGCTTGGGCTACTCTTTGAGGCTCTTCTAAGTCCAACTCTCCGCCGTTTCCGGTTTTTACATGACAAAATCCACAGCTCCTTGTGCAGGTATCGCCCAGAATCATAAACGTAAGCGTCCCCGCACTCCAGCATTCTCCAATGTTAGGGCAGCGAGCTTCCTGGCAGACGGTGTGGAGGTTGAGCTCTTTAGTCAGGTTTCTCAGGCGTGTATAATTCTCCCCAGAAGGCAGTTTGGCTTTAATCCAACTCGGTTTTCCTATGTTACGCATATTAATTCTCTAATGCAAAACCCTGTTTTAAGGGCAGTAAAGTTCCCCCTCCCCAATTGCCTTCAACTTTATCTTAGATAAACCCCAAAGTTTAAGACGGTGGAGTAAAAGGAGAAGATCCCCCACCTGGGCTCGAGCTTACATTTGTAGAAGCATTGGTTTGTGAGCCTTCCGATAACTCACTTAACCTGGCTTCCAGCTCTTTTATTCTTCTACTTTTTTGTCTGGATTGTGAGCCTGCGGATATCGACTGAAGAGCGCCGAATATGAGCGCTACTACAACTCCCAATACAAATGCGGACAAGATGAGCACAACGTTCTTGGTTATGTACGGTCCTATTAGGTACAGATTTAAATCAAGCTGCAGTTGGAATGAGTGTGTGAATACTTCAAGGTTCTGTGTGTAAATAATAGCGAAGAAGACAATTATTAAAACTATTAGAATTAATCTTATGAATCTCATTGCTCACCTCTCAGTTGTTTTTTATTTGCTCACTTAGGGTTTCATAGGTGTCGTGCAAGTACTCGGGCATTACTTTTACATCTGCGATCAAGGGCATAAAATTCGTATCCCCATTCCACCTGGGAACTATATGAAAATGGAGATGATCATCAATTCCAGCCCCTCCAGCGGTACCTAAGTTCATTCCTATATTAAAACCGTCAGGTTTCATTACTTTTAGGATTTCAAGACACCTTGTAGTTAAATTCATCAGCTCCAGTCTTTCCTTATCATCAAGTTCCGACATCTTATTTGTGTGTCTGTAAGGAACAGCCATTAGATGTCCGTTTGAATAAGGGTAACGATTCATAATTATAAAACTGGTTTCACCTTTAAAGAGTATAAGATTTTTTTTATCATTTCCTTCCTTGGGTTTATCACAAAAAATACATCCTTCTTTCTTTCCCCCGGTTATGTACTCAATTCTCCAGGGGGTCCAAAGTGTTTTCATATTCAATTAATTATATCGACAAGATAGAAAAGTCCAAAACGTGATTTTGTCGGAACGCTAGTCAAAATATTAGTATCAATTTTTGAATTAAGAAGATCCATGAGACGAGATCTCTTTTTTGGTAAACTAATCACTTCAGGCTTACCCTCTATCCCACCCAATTTCCCCGCCATTTTAATAGCATCGTTTATGGTCCCGAGCTCGTCTATCAACTTAAGATTAAGAGCCTGCTCGCCGGTATATATTTTCCCATCAGCCACTTTATCTATCTGCTTAGTATCAAGATTTCTTGCGTTAGCTACAACTAATTTAAACTGTGAATAAACGTTATCTATAAGGTCTTGAATATACTGTTTATCGGCTTCGCTCATCTCTCTAAACGAAGATCCTACGTCTTTGTATTTACCGCTCTTTATGACCTCTACATCTATCTTAGCCCAAGCTAGAAGCTTTTCATAGCTGGCAAACTGAGCAATGACGCCAATACTACCCGTAATTGAACCTGGGTTAGCGTATATTTTTTCGGCAGCGCATGCAATGTAATAGCCTCCGGACGCACCGACACCGCCGATGCTTGCCACGACTGGAAGTTCCTTGCCCAACTCCTTGAGTTCGCTGTATATCTCTTGTGAGGGACCTACAGAACCTCCTGGAGAATCGATTCTGACGACGACTGCTTTGATATCGTCATCTTTGGCAATAGCATCTATGCTGTCCAGATAGATTTGAGAATCTAGTATGATATCCTCAACCCTGAGTACCGCAACTTTATCTCCTGAAGAAAAGCTGGTGCCCCCAGATATTAAAAGACCGCTTCCGATTCCTGCAAGAAATGTGAATATAAGTAGAAAAAGTATGACTATTGCAAGGAAAATACCCCTCACTTCTAGGCTCCCTCATCATTGTCAATTGATTTTAGCTTTGCGCCAAGAAGATCACCAAGTGTAGCGATAGGCTCCGCTTGAGAAGAATTAAAATCGGAAATCCTCTCTTTCTCAATTTTCTGGGTATACCTTCTGACGCTAAGGTTCACTTGCCTGTTTCTTCTATCAAAACCAACTACCTGAGCAGTTATTTCATCACCCGGTTTAATTTTCTTTAATACATCTGTTTCTTCTTTATTCCCACTAAGCTCATTAGCCCTAATATATCCTTCAATATTGTCTTCAAGCTCTATTACAACTCCCCTCTCTTTTATCTCTTTAACTTTGCCTGTTACTGCGGACTTACCTTGTCTGTACTTTTGTTGTGCGTTTTCCCAAGGATCGCCCGTAAGCTGTTTTACTCCAAGTCCTACCCTTTCGTTTTTTTCGTCGACATTTAATATAACAACATCAATTTCATCGCCTCTATTATAAGATTCTTCAGGATTAACTTTTCCAGCCCATGAGATATTGTCCGGTCTTACAAGTCCGACTATATTCTCAGCAACCTCTACGAAAATTCCTCGATCAGTAACATTTCTTATTTTCCCTTTCATCAGTGATTTCGGAGGATTTTCTTTTTTGAAGAGCTGCCACGGGCTAGGCTCTATTTGTTTTAAGCTTAGCGAAATCCGCCTATTTCCCGAATTGACGTCAATTATTATTGCCTCCACTATACTTCCGGAATCTACTACCTCTTTGGGATGGCGAAATCTTTTTGTCCATGTTATCTCGGAGACATGTATAAGTCCTTCAATTCCGGGTTCAAGCTCAACGAATACGCCAAAATCCATCAAAGAAGCTACTTTTCCCTTAATATGGGTACCAGGTTGGTACTTGTCGTTAACTGAATCCCAGGGATCCGGCAATACTGCTTTAAGACTGAGAGTAACTTTTGCCGCTCCCTCAATTTTTAATATTTTTGTGCTTATTTCCTGGTCTACAGACAGGACATCGCTCGGGTGATGTATTCTTGCCCAGGAAAGCTCGCTAATTGGAATAAATCCCTCTAATCCGCCCAAGTCAACAAACACTCCCTGGTTTATCATATTTACAACTTTTCCTTGGACTTCCATACCCTCTTCGAGCTTGGAAAGTGTTTCCTTCTTCAAGGCCTCCCTTTGTTCTTCTAAAAATACTCTTCTTGAGACTACAATATCTCTGTTTGTATACTTTATGATTCTTACATCTATCTTTTCGCCTACAAATTTGTCCGTATCAGATTGAGGCCTTATATCTAACTGTGAAGCCGGAAGAAAAGCTCTAATTTCTGACGGGCCGCCTATGTCTGCTATAAAACCGCCTTTTACCTTTTGAAGTACTTTAGCTTCTATAAGCTCCCCGCTCTCAAACTTTTCCTGTATAACTTTATTCTCTTTTATTAGATCTGCTTTTCTTTTTGAGAGTCTGGGTAGACCATGGTCGTATTGCTCGAGCATGACCTCGACTTCGTCACCTACTTCTATTTCAAGCTCACCGCTCTTTCCATAGAATTCAACAGTCGGAGCGACTCCTTCCGACTTTGAGCCAAAATCAATAAAAACATCATCTTTATCGACTCGGACAACTGTACCGGTGAATACTTTCCCCTGATCAGGGACACTCATACTTTCATCAACTAGTTCTGCAAAATTTTTCTCTTCTACCATAGTTCTGCCTTCTCTTATATTAGATGTAATTCAAATTTGCCGGGCGATTTTCATTATTAGAATTAGTATTAGGTAGCGTAGGTTCTGTTACTCACCCCTAACTTCTGCAATAATTCTGTTTACAACCTCGTCGGCAATAAGATTTGTAGTATCTATTATTACTGCATTCAGAGCCGGATGCAAGGGAGATTCTAAGCGTTCTTTGTCCTGTTTGTCCCTCAATTCAATCTCTTTTAACATATTATCCGCCCCAATATTATTGCCACTTTGAATTAATTGATTCCTTCTCCTCTTTGCTCTTTCTTCAATTGTGGCATCTAAATAAAACTTGAATTTAGCGTCTGGAAATACATATGTCCCCATATCTCTTCCCTCTACAACTATGTTGCTGTTTAACCCTATTTCCCTCTGTATTTCAACAAGCTTCTTCCTGACTAGGCTCTTTGTGGCAACATCGGACGAGAGCCGGGAAATCTCAGGACTTCTAATCTTGTCGGTAATGTCTTCATCATTGAGGGAAATTATGAGAACATTGTCTTCGTTATTCACAAATTTAATATCCGTATTAGCTAGTAATGATGAAAGCTCTTCGTCGTTATTAATATTTAAGGGGTTTCTTTTTACTTGAAGAGCTATTGCCCTATACATGGCCCCTGTATCTAAATATGTGAGTCCCAGATATTTGGCAACTGATTTAGCTACAGTGCTTTTTCCGACACCGGAGGGACCGTCGATGGTTATTATTAGAGCTTTTTCCATTTCCATATTTGTAGGGTTTTAATATTAGGATAATTCATTTATTGACGGAGTTCATCTATAACCTTAAAAAAGTCCGGATAAGAAACAGAAACACACTCCGCGTCCAGTATCTCGGTTTCCCCTTTTGCCCGGGTTCCCGCAATTGCAATTGACATTGCTATTCTATGGTCACCCCAGCTTGAACATGTGGATCCCGTTAAAGATTCAGACCCATGAATAGACATCCCATCTTCAAATTCCTCAATGCGGGCACCTAATTTTCCAAGTTCAGTTGCCATAGCTTTAATCCTATCTGTTTCCTTTACTCTAAGTTCTTTGGCATCCCGTATTAAACTCTTCCCCTCTGCAAAACATGCAGCCACAGCAACAAGAGGCAGCTCATCGATTGCTTTAGGTATAAGCTCTCCACTAATTTCAGTTGCGTGAAGATCGCTCGTGCGGGCTATTATATCTCCTATAGGCTCACCATTCGCCTCTCTTTCATTTATGATATCGATATTTCCGCCCATATTTTTTAGGATATCAATTATTCCGGTTCTAAGTGGACTAATTCCGACGTTTTTAATTAGAACTTCGGAACCCGGTGTAATAAGCGCTGCAACTATGAAAAAAGCTGCAGAAGATATGTCGGCAGGAACGATGATTTCACCAGAGTCAATTCTCTCAGTTTTTATAATTTTGATGCTATTGCCACTTTTTTCAATAGGGACCCCAAGATAAGAGAGCATTCTTTCAGTATGGTCTCTTGAAGGCTCTGGTTCTATAACTTCTGTTTCGCCTTGGGCGTAAAGGCCGGCAAGAAGAATGGCTGATTTTACCTGAGCACTCGCGACTGGCAGCTCATAGCTAATTCCTTTGAGTTTACTGCCGGTTATAGTTAGAGGCAGTTTGTTCCCATCTTCTTTTCCTGTAATTTGGGCTCCCATTAAAGAGAGCGGGTCGACAACTCTTCTCATCGGTCTTGCTTGGAGATACCTATCCCCGTCTAAGATAGAAGTAAAAACTTGGGCACTTAAAAGACCGCATAGTAACCGAGTGGTTGTGCCGGAGTTGCCGCAGTCAATAACTTTTTCAGGCTCCCTCAAACCATATAGCCCCTTTCCAATGATCTCTACCTGAGTTCCATTAATGCTGATTGTAATTCCTAGAGCTCTCATTGCTCTTGCAGTTGAAAGCGTATCATCAGAAATTAAAAAGTCCTTAACTACTGAATGTCCATTTGCTATAGAACCTAGTATTAAGGATCTGTGAGAAATAGACTTATCACCGGGAGGTGTTATCTCCCCTCTAAGAGGCGCGGAACTACCTTTAATTATTTCTTTGGACATATCACGATTTTTAGTAATATACTTTTAAGACTATTTTGCCTGATAATTGTCATAGGTAAAATTGTATTACTTATACTCAAAAAGGAAGCATCTTATGATTGGACCTTATAGAATTAGATTAACCAGCTATTTTTTTATATTAATTTTTGCTTTGATCCCGATTTTTGCGGTAGAAGAAATGAGCCGGGCCGCACTTTGCGGTAAATGGAGCGGGGGTATAAAATCAGGGATTCTCGATCATCATTTAATCAATGAGGCTAGCGGGATTGAAGCTTCAAATGAGTTCCCGGGAAGGCTCTATCATGTTAACGATTCAGGAGGCGGACATTATTTTTACATTACGGATACTAAAGGTGATAAGACACAGAAAATAAAGATAGAAGGGGTTGTTCCTAAGAGGTCTGATTTTGAGGATCTAAGTTTAGGTAAATGTTCTAGTAATAAATCATGCATTTTTATCGCTGACATCGGCGACAATCGTAAGAGAAGGGAGTTTGTTGAGATTATTGTTATTGAAGAACTCGAAAAATATGGACACTCGGTTTATCCCCTTAAAAGACTAAAACTTGTATATCCCGACCGCCCTCACAATGCTGAAGGCATGGCAGTGCATCCTAACGGAGACATATACATACTTACCAAAGAAGACCTTGATAAATCAGAGGCTTATCCCGCAAAATTATACAGACTATCAAATGAAAAGCGGCAAAACTCAGGAAATAAGGAGCAGCTCCTTGAATTTATTTCTGAAATAGATCTCTCCTATATTAACCCCTCGGGAACGGTCTACGGACAGGTGATATCAGCATTTGATATTGCTCCTGATGGAAAGAGTTTTCTTGTATTAACCTATGAGAATGCATTTGAATTTAATACGGATCTTTCTCAATCAGGAATGAAGAAGCCTCGTCAACTAATAAAAGGACAAGATTACAATGTGATCGAGCTTAAGTCTTTGCCGCAGCAGGAAAGTATTTCTTATTTACCCAATGGTAGGAGCCTTTTGTACAATACAGAATATCACTGGTTTGAGGTGCCTATTATCAGAGTTGATTGCCTGGATGACCGCTAACCTTATTTCATAAGAAAAGCTAGAATAACAGGGGTTGTAACAATTGATATTATTGTCCCGGCCAATATTATGGAAGCAACTGTTTTAGAGTCCTGGTTATATTTTTCTGCCAGTACAAAATTAAATACCGCCGGCGGCATTGCGGATTGAAGAATAACGACTTTTGCCGCCACTCCGTCAAGTTTAAATATCCATACTACAAATACTCCTAGCATTACACCAACAAGTACTCTCATACCACCAATTAGAAAAGACCTGCCCGCGTGAGTAATCCTTACTTCTGAGAGTTTATAGCCCAGAGCAAATATCATTGTCGGTATACTGGCCTCTCCCAAAAGATCCACTGCCCTAAAAAGAGCAGTCGGGATTTCAACATCTGATACGCTGAGTAGTACCCCTGCTACTGCAGAATAGACAAGTGGTAATTTAAATATTTCAAGTGGGCTCTTATCGTAGTTTAAAACCATAATTCCCACTGTGTAGTGAAGAATTGTTGTAGAAACCATAATAGAGTATTCCAACTTTGAATCCAGTTTCTCCAAACGCAAATAAAATTAAAGGAAGTCCCATATTACCTGTATTGGCAAAGAGGATAGGTGGCAAATAAACCTTTATAGGTAAATTCAGTTTTTTTACAGTCAGATAGCCGATAATAGATGAAACGCCGATAATTATGCATACCGAAATAAATACTATTCCCGCAAGGCTTATCTCAATTGTGTCCTTGGAGAGTGAGGATAGTATTAACGCCGGAGTAGCAAGGTAGATTACAAAATCGTTTACCGATGAAAGATCAATCTTTTTTCTTTTGCCAAATAAATATCCGATAGATGCTATGAGAAATACTGGGAGTACTACGTTAATAATTTCACTTGAAATGTCTATGAACTCCTTTCAATAGTCAGAGAGATTTCCCGAGTGGATATTCATTTTACCAGAGAATATGGCTTATCTTAATATTTGGGAAAGGGTTTTATACGAAGGTTTTAAGTTTGTTACCATCGAACTACTGAAGCGCCCCAAGTGAATCCGGCGCCGAACGCAGAGAAAACTACAATATCGCCCCTTTTCAATCTGCCGCTTTTAACCACCTCATCAAGCGCTATAGGCACGGAGGCTGAGGAGGTGTTACCGTATTTGTCAAGGTTACTAAATACTTTTTCCTCAGGCAATTTTAAACGTTTTCTAACTGCTTCAATGATTCTGTAGTTCGCCTGATGCGGTATTAATAGGTCAATGTCATCGGTTGTAATATCTGCCAATCTAATAGCCTCAAGCGAGGATGATTGAAGGGCTTTTACTGCCTCTTTAAATACTTCTTTACCTTCCATCTGTAAAAAGTGGCTGCCTTTCTTCAAGCTTTCTTCTGAAGTAGGGAGACGAGACCCGCCTGCTGGCATATATAGAAATTCCCAGCCATCCCCATTAGCTCCAAGACAGGAAGATAGGATTCCAGGGGTATCTGAAGTAGTAATGACTGCCGCCCCAGCTCCATCTCCGAATAAAATACAGGTCGTCCGGTCTTCATAGTTCATTATTTTTGATATTGTTTCGGTCCCAACTACGAGAAGATTTTTAGAGCCACCACCTTGAATCATTCCTTTTGCCACATGTAGCGCATATAAAAATCCGGAACACCCTGCAAGCACATCAAAAGCAAAGGCATTTTTTGCCCCTAGTAGGCTTTGAAGTACACAAGCTGTGGAAGGGAAGATGAAGTCAGGAGTAATTGTGCCGACTACGATGCCGTCTATGTCTTCAGGACCCATGGAAGCATCTTCTAATGCTTTTAATGACGCTTCATATGCAAGATCAGATGAGGCTACTTCAGGAGCGGCTATTCTACGTTCAACAATACCGGTCCTTGAACGTATCCACTCATCAGAAGTATCTATCATCTTCTCTAAATCGGCATTGGATAATATCTTTTCAGGTACGGAAGAACCAATTCCTAGAAACTTTACGAAACTCAAATTTATTCATACTCCTTAAGTTGCTGATTGGATATTATCAGGCAACTAATCTCTTTTGTCAAACTATTTGGTAGCTTTACAAATCAGTGAATTTAACTGTGACTTATCCTCTTTGGTGAGCTCTATAGTTTTAGAATATTCAATTTTTGTATTGAAGAATAGAATGTCAAAATGATTTTGCCCGTTAAGTTTTTTAAGTAGGTCGATTTCTCCCATAGATTCAGTGTTAAAGAAATATTCAAATTTAAATGAAGTATTAGAAACGGTCCTTATTTCTATATGCATTCCCAAAGATGGAAATTCCGGTCTTTCTATCAACTCAAAATTAAAAGTTAATCTATTGATATTCTTGAGTAGTTTTATTTCTTCGAGAGGACTTTTTATTATCAATGCTGCTGTATTGTTTAAAGAGACAAAAATGCAACCAGATTCTATTAGAGAAAGCGATATTTCAGTATCGAAAGGTAGTTCCATATCTTCAAGCGTTTGACTGGAATTTTTAAGTAAGGGCTTTATTATGAAGGATAACAATTTGAATCTCCAACATTGTAGGTGATTGATATATAATAGCATTTTATAGTACAATTATAGTTCTGTTCTACAGATTGGCTTGTAAAATCTAAAGAAATGAGAAAATATTTGGCCTATATTGCAAATTTTTGCTTGACATATATATATAAAATTTATTAGTATCAAGGTATTGGTTAGATTAATCATAAAGATTGACTGATTGTTTTTGATGGGGTTTGGATAAATTAGGACTGGGATAAATCTTAAAGATTAAAACCGAACATGATAAATCTTGGGGTTTGTTCGTTCTTTAAATATGGAGAAGTGTGATAGTATTGTTAAGAATGTCATCTAGTATTGTTAATAATGTAATAAGGAGGAAATAAAGATGTGGACACTAATTGTAATAGGTTTAGCGTTTTTGGGTTGGTATGTATTAGTCCCTCAAGGTGAGGCTGAAGAAACCGCAGCTGCACCAGAAGCACCCGCGCCTCCGTCGGCACCTGCAGAACCTGCCACTGATGGAACTGAATTTGCTTCAGCGGACGCGGCTGAATCCGCACCTGCCGAAGCTGCACCTGCAGAAGCGCCAGCTGAAAGCGGTGGCGGTGACGACGATCCATTTAAGGCTGCATAATAATTAGGGAATAGCCGTATAAGGTTTTAAACTTAATATAGGCTAATCATGGGCCTCTATCTATAAGAGGGTAGGGGGTTAGTCTTTATACTATTATTTCTTTTTTGGTTTTTATTAGGAGCCAGAGGAAGAATACTCCGCCTATGGAGGCTGTAATTATTCCAACCGGAATTTCAACCGGAGAAATAATAGTTCTAGAAACTGTGTCAGCTGCAGTTAAAAACGTAGCTCCTAAAAGAAAAGAGCATGGCAGGATAATTCTATTATCCACCCCCAATATCATTCTCAGGATATGGGGGATGATAAGTCCCACAAACCCAATCGGGCCGGTTACCGAAATTACTGCTCCAGCTGCAAGGGATGTTGCAAAATAAATTTTCTTTTCCATCCGCCTGACATTTACGCCTAGAGATGATGCTACATCATCGCCGAGACCAAACAAGTTCATATCCTTTGATGACGATAGTAATATTAAGCATCCGGGAATCACAAATATAAGAGTTTTCCAGACTGTATCAAAACCAACTATATCCAAACTACCCATGACCCACCGCATTGTCTGAAGTGACTCGGTAAAGGTGGAAAAGAACTGTATAAACATCACTACTGCCGAATACAGAAAGTTAGCTACCACACCCGCAAGAAGTAATCTTCCTGTAGCAACCACTCCTCCTACTTTTGAGACTGAGTATACAAAAAGCATTGTCAGTATAGAAAAAATAAATGCGGAAATTGAAACCATAGAGAACCCCAATATACCTACTGCAAGACCTGATCTTAAAGCCAGTAGCGCTCCCAGAGATGCTCCACCGGATATTCCAAGCGTAAAGGGAGATGCTAGGGGATTTCTAAATAGGGCCTGAAGAGCTGCTCCCGTAATTGCCAGAGTGCCTCCCGCAATTGTTGCCATAAGCATTCTTGGGATTCTAATCTTTAAAAAGATTGTTTTAGATAATTCATCAAAATTGGTAAAGGCCTCAAGAGGCCCGATGCTGTATGTCCCTGTGAATATAGCTATCGAAGCTACAATAATCCATAGAATGAATAAGAGTCCTACCGAGAATAAAAATTTTCTATTCGTACTCATATTGTATAAACCAAACCCGCTCTCTGCATTAACAACCGGAAAGCGAGGTTATTGATTAGGGAAAACAAATACCCTCCCATTTTCCTTTCTAACGATTACCTCGATTCCGTAAGCGGTGCTCAGCGTTTCGTTGTTAATAATCTGATCCGCTTTTCCCTGAGCAAGAACATTTCCGTCTTTAAGTATCATAATTTCATCAAAGTAGAATAGAGAAGAGAATATATCGTGGGTAGCGGCAAGTACTGAAATTCCTTTTTCTTCTTTAAGCTCCCTCAGTATATTCATAATCTCAGTTCTATGCTTTACATCAAGATAAGTTGCCGGTTCGTCTAAAATCATAATCTCGGGTTCCTGTACAAGCCCCCGCGCTATCGACGTAAGTTGTCTTTCGCCTGCCGAGACTTCACTTATCAACCGATTTTTTAAATGGATTATGCCCACGGTTTCCATGGCTCTTTTGGCCACTTCTTTGTCTTGTTCTCTTTCAAATTCGAATCTGCCAATATATGGGGCTCTTCCCATTAGGACAACTTCGTTTACTGTGAACGGAAACGCAAACATAGTGTCCTGGGGAATATATGCGATTCCCTTTGCAATTTCTCTTCTATCCATTTTAGAGAGAGCTTTATTTTTGAAGAGCGCCTCTCCCCTTTTTGGTTTCAATACTCCGCACAGGATTTTAAGGAGAGTCGATTTCCCTGCCCCGTTTGCTCCCAAAATCCCTACCATTTTGCCTGGGACAATTGACAGGTTAATTCCATTTAGAACGTCGGTTCCGTTATAAGAGAAGCCGAGGTTGCTGCAATTAATTATTGTTGCCATATTTTTCTTTTAGTTCAGGATGGAGAGTTTCAGCCAGTACCCTGGCACCATCGACAATTCTTTGGCTCGGATGGAGCAAGAAGGAGCTTGAAAGTATAAATACCTGATTGTTCCTCACAGCTTTAGCAAGTTTAAGATTTGCCCAGGTATTTAATATTTCAGCTTCCCTATCAAGCTTCTGATGATTAACTTCAACGATTACATCAGGGTCAAAGAAGAGGATTGCTTCCTGAGTAATCTTGATTGAGAGCCTTTTATTCTCTACTACGTTCTCTCCTCCGGCTAAAGTAAGAAGCTCGTTTATATAATTATCTCGTCCTATTACATATATGTCCTCTAGTGTTCCCGGACTTCTGCCTACAACTATTAGGACTTTTTTCTTCTGGCTGTCTTTTGTCCATTCTTTAATTTCGTTTAGATTGGATTCGATATTATTTCTTAAGTTTTTCGCCTCTTGTTTCTTATTTAGCACAACGCCAAGATCAGAAACTGATTTAAGTATATCGCTGATAGAATCATTGCTGTCGATTACGTATGTTTTTAATCCCAGATCTCTCATCTTTTCACCAAATATGGTGTCCTGATCTTTCATAAGTACTACGAGATCAGGTTTTAGCGCAACTATCGCCTCGTAATTTGGGTTTATCCAACCACCGATCTTAGACAGCTCTTTTGCCTCGGGGGGGAAATCATCATAAATAGTTACTCCCACAATGTTGTCGAATTCACCGAGCGCGTAAATAACTTGAGTCAAATTGGGAGATAAGGAAACAATGCGCTTAGGGCTATCATCTGAGAAGCTATATAAGCATGTTATAAATATTAAAAATGCAGTTAAGAGTCCTCTGAAAAATGTCTTTCTTATCATTGATTATCCCGAAAATAGTTCAAGCTGCATGTAATTCCTTAGATTAATAATTGAGTCGGCAGGCGGGGCATATCCTTTGATTACTTCCGGGTGAATGGCTTTTGCCAGAATTTCAAGCCCATCCACAATCCTAGGTCCGGGTCTGCTGAAGTATGAGTTCGCATCGACTAAGTAGATTTGCCCTCTAGTTGTTGCAGGCAGAGAAAACCACTCGTCTTTTGAAGATACGACATCCAATTCATTTAGGGTTTTTTCTACATCAAACCCGCACGGCATGATAAAGAGCATCTGAGGGGCAAAATCCACAATTTCTTCCCACGTAACTTGAAATGAGGGCTCTCCGGGCTTTCCTATACCATTTTCTCCACCCGCGATTTCAACCATTTCGGGCACCCAGTGTCCCCCGACGAAAGGAGGGTCAAGCCACTCCAGACAAAATACTCTGGGACGGTCTCTATCGCTTCCAAGCATTGATCTAATTCTCTCTACTCTGGCTTTAAGCTTATCTGTGATCTCAATTGCTCTTTCTTTCGTCCCTGTAGCCTCACCGATTGTAATTATCGTATCTAAAATTTCACTTATGGTTGTAGGTTCTAAAGAAACTATTTCAGGTGTATGACCCAGTACCTCCACAGCCTCCATTACCTGACTACCTGATACCGCGCA
>PVMK01128784.1_pt1 | contig 14755 bp, 15 predicted proteins | sample 1853481 | NCBI WGS metagenome assembly PVMK01 (sample SAMN08533507, study PRJNA380276) | Marine sediment metagenome, whole genome shotgun sequencing project.
GAGCACCCCGAGGCGAGAAAACACCGCTGGGCGCGGTGCATCGCCGGCCGCAGCAGAAACCTGGTGAGATATGCGGGCTGAAACACGACAGCTCGTCTTCATCACTTCCCCCTTCGGTCCAAAGATGCCGTTGAACCACATGATAGCGACTCTTCGATCAGGTCCCGCAGAATGATGGTTGAGAGCGGCTCGAGCCATCTCCTGCACCGCGGCCGGCTATCCTCTAAGACTGGCCGTGACTCTCCTGATCACGTTCCGGCTCGTTCAGCAGCCCACATTATGAACGAAAAAACCAAATTGTGGTACGGTGGCAACGGACGACGATCTGAAGAAACCTCTGGAGGATCAACATGCGTCCAAAGCTCAAGCTTCTCGAAGATAATCTCAAGATGAAGATCATCGCCGAGGCCCGAGAACTGCTCTGTACGATGGGGGTCGAGATCCACAACCAGCAGGTTCTCGACCTGCTTGGCGAGCACGGCGCCGACGTGGAGCTCTCCAAGCAACACGCCCGCTTCACCGAGGAGCTCATCGACAAGGCGCTTTCAACAGTCCCGAGTGGCTTCAAGCTGTATGACGTCCTCGGCAAACAGACCCACGACTTCTCGGGCGACAACGTGCATTTCACACCGGGTACGGCCGCCATCAACATCCTCGACAACGGCACCATGAGAAAGCCCCACACGGGCGACTACATCAGGTACGCCAAGGTGGTGAGCGGACTGGCGCACATCCAGGCACAGAGCACGGCATTCATCCCCGCAGACGTACCCGAGGACATCTCGGACAGCTACCGCCTCTTCCTCAGCCTTCTGTACTGTGAAAAACCGGTGGTCACAGGAGCCTTCACCATCGCAGCGTTCGACATCATGCGCGATTTGCAGCTCGCGGTCCGAGGCTCCTCAGAGGAGCTCAGGGCCAAACCTCTGACGGTCTTCTCGTGCTGTCCCACCTCACCGATCAAATGGAGCGAGGTGACCTCGCAAAACGTTGTCGACTGCGCCCGGTACGGCATCCCGGTGGAGTTCATCTCGATGCCGCTTTCCGGTTTCATGGCGCCGGTCACGCTCGTCGGATCACTGATCCAGCACACCACTGAAACTCTCAGCGGCGTCGTTATCAGCCAGCTTTCCAGCCCCGGCGCGCCGGTTCTCTACGGCGGCTCGCCCGCGATCTTCGACATGCGGTACGAGACCACGCCGATGGGCGCCGTCGAAACTCAAATGATCGACTGCGCCTTCAGCGAGATCGGCAAACACCTCGGTATGCCAACCCAGGCCTATATCTCGCTGAGCGACGCCAAGCAACTGGACGCTCAGGCGGGTTTCGAAACCTCCATGGGCGCCACTCTTGCCGCGCTTTCCGGCATCAACAGCATCTCCGGGCCCGGAATGCTCGACTTCGAGAGCTGCCAGAGCCTCGAGAAGCTGGTGCTCGACAACGAGATCTGCGGGATGACGCAACGTCTGGTCGACGGCATCGAGCCCCGCGAAGATTTCCCGTCGACCCCGATCTTCGAGGAGCTGATACGGGAAAAACACCTCCTCATCGCCGCTCACACTCGCCGCCACCTCAGAGACGAGATCAAGTTTCCGGGACCGGTCGTCGATCGCGCGAATCGCTCCCGCTGGCTCGAAGAGGGCGGACTCACCCTCCACGAACGGGCCGCGAACGAGGTGGAACAGCTCATCACTTCCTACACACCTTCAGGGCTTTCTGACGACGTCAAATCCGAGTTGGACCGTCTGATGACGGCTGAAGCAAATCGCTTCGGCATGCAAAGCCTGCCCGGTCGGAGCTGATGCACGGGGCCACGAGTTTTTCCTCCTCCGCGGCGATTCCGCATCGCCAGACGGTGCTGAGCGCGCAGGGAATTCCCGGCGGCGCTGCAATTCCGGACCGTGTCGCGGCACTCGTGGACAACGCTTTTGTAATCTACTCCAGACTCGTCGATCCCGTGGGCATTCGAGCCGAGATCTCGGTCGAGGAGTTCAGCGCGATCTACCGAGGCGACGGCCGCAACGCTCTTCGTACACCGCTCGAGGGGATCTTCCCCGATGCTCGCCGCCTGGCCCTGTTCGCCGTCACCGTCGGCGAGGCCGTATGTGTCGAGATCCTTCGCCTGTTCGGCGATGGGGATCCGCCGCTCGGATACACACTCGATACCATCGCCTCGGCCGGCGCCGAGTCTCTGGCCGCGACGATGGCTCACGATTACCAGGACAGCCTTTCGCAGTCAGGTTCGATCGCTCCCGACATGCGGGTGCTGCCGTACAGTCCGGGTTACTGCGGCTGGCACGTCAGCGGTCAGGGGAAGCTCTTCGACGTTCTTCGGCCTGAACGGATCGGCATTTCGCTCAACACCAGCTACCTCATGCAGCCTCTGAAGTCGGTCTCCGGCGTTTTGGTGGCTGCTGACAAAGAGGTGCACGAATTCGACATCGATTTCGCCTTTTGCACCGATTGCACCGATCAAGAATGTCGAGAGCGGATCCAGTCGATTCGTTACGACACATAGGAGGTCAATGATGGATGTTCTTCAGGAGATCGGCGCCAGCCTCAGAAACGGCGAGGACGAACGCGTCGCCGAGTTGACGCAGCAGGCCATGGATGCCGGCCTGCCGGTGGGAGAGATTCTCCACAACGGGCTCATCGGGGGGATGAACGTGGTGGGCGATTTGTTTCGTCGTCACGAGATCTTTCTTCCGGAGGTACTCATCGCCGCCCGCGCGATGCAGAGAGGAATCGATCTGATCACGCCGCTGATGATCGAGGAGGGAATCCCGACTGCCGGAAAGGTGGTGATCGGCACCGCCCACGGCGATCTCCACGACATCGGCAAGAATCTGGTCGGAATCATGCTGAAGGGGGCAGGATTCGAGGTCATCGACGTCGGCAACGACGTCACCGCCGAGCGTTTCGTGGACACCGCCGTGGAGTCCGGTGCATCGGTGATCGGCATTTCGGCGCTGCTCACGACCACCATGACATCGATGAAGGGTGTGGTGGATCTGCTCCGGGAGCGTGGCCTGGCTGGAAAGATCCAGACCATTATCGGCGGCGCTCCCGTCTCGAAGGAGTTCGCCGACGAAATCGGCGCCAACGCGTACGGTTACGACGCGGCGAATGCGGTCGAGCAGGTGAAGGCCCTGCTGGAAGGAGCCTGACAACAATGGCGCCTGCACGCGGGGAGGTCGTCGGAGAGGAGTATGGACCGTCGGGTTCGCCACGGATTTGTTGCGGACGATGCTCGGAGACCTCGGCGAGGAAAGAGTGAGATGAAAGATCTACTCGAGCACGTGCGCGGGGGCGAGATTCTTCTCGGCGATGGAGCGTGGGGCACCATGCTCATGGCGCGCGGCCTCAAACCAGGAGAGTGTCCGGAGAACGTCAATCTCACCCAGCCCGAGGCGTTGCAGGAGATCGCTGCGCTCTACCTCGAGGCGGGCGCCGAGTTCATCACCACCAACACCTTCGGTGGTTCACCACTCAAGCTTGCAAACTACTCGCTGGAGGACAGAACCGAGGAGATCAACAGCCGCGCCGTCAAGGTTCTCCGCCCGACCATCGGCGACCGCGCGTCGATCTCGGCCTCCGTCGGGCCCACCGGCAAGTTGTTGCTGCCCCATGGGGACACGGCGCCTGAGACCATCTACGACTCCTTTGTCCGTCAGACAGGCGCCCTGATCGAGGCCGGCGCCGACATGATCTGTGTCGAAACCATGATCGATCTAATAGAAGCGCAGCTCGCGATCAAAGCGGCAAGATCTTTCTCGGCCGACATCCCGATCATGGCCACCATGACGTTCGACGCCACACCGAACGGCTTTTTCACGATCATGGGGACGTCGATCGAGCAGGCGGCCGCCGGCCTCGAGGAAGCGGGGGCGGATATCGTCGGCTCCAACTGCGGCAACGGCATCGAAAAGATGGTCGAGATAGCCCGTGAGTTCAGGCGGCACTCCCGGCTGCCGATCGCCATTCAGAGCAATGCGGGGCTTCCCGAAAATCGATCAGGGGAGGTTGTGTATCCAGAAACACCGGCGTTCATGGCCGCCAGCGCCAGGCAACTGATCGATCTCGGTGTTGCCGTCATCGGTGGCTGCTGTGGAACCGGTCCAGATCACATCCGCGCTCTGCGCGGGCTGATCGACGCCCACCGCCGCGGGCTACCTAGGGGTTGAGATCTCGGCGGCGAACGGGCGCGGGTTTACCGGTCCATGGGAGTTGATGATGCTGTCACATTTTCTCGAAATCGGCCCGCCATCACACGCTGAACCACTGATTCCAGGGGTCTCGAGGGGGGTTTTTCATTGAGTTCATCGATGAAAATCGCGGTTGCCGGAAAGGGGGGATCGGGCAAATCCACCATCGCGGGGGCCCTGGCGTTGCTGCAGGCGCGGGCCGGCCAGAGGGTGCTGGCGGTAGATGCGGATCCCGACGCCAATCTCGCCTCCGTTCTCGGCGTGCCCGCCGAAAGGCAACGAGAGATCGTCCCTATCTCGGAGCGCAGGGCACTCATCGAAGAGCGCACCGGCGCCAAGGTCCGGCAGTACGGCCAGATGTTCAAGCTCAACCCCGAGGTCGCGGACATCGCCGACAACTGTGCCCTGGTTCACGAAGGAGTGGCGCTGCTTGTGCTCGGAGCCATCGAGGCGGGTGGCTCGGGATGCGCGTGTCCCGAAAGTGTCTTGATCAAGGCGCTCGTGGCCGACCTCGTCCTGCACAAGGACGAGGCGCTGGTGATGGACATGGAGGCCGGCGTCGAGCATCTGGGCCGCGGCACGGCTCGCGGTGTCGACACGATGCTGGTGGTCGTCGAACCGAGCCGCATGTCGTTGGATTGCGCCGTCAGGGTCTTTCGCATGGCCGGAGAGATCGGCATTCGTGACATCAGAGTAGTAGCCAACAAGATCGCTTCACCCGATGACGAGGCATGGGTGCGCGAGGCCGTGACCGGGCACGAGATCGCGGCCGTGATCCCGTTCTCGACCGGCATCCGCGCCGCCGACCGAGACGGTCGCTCGTCCCTCGACGGCATGGGTGGCGAGACGTTGGAGAGCCTTCACGGCCTGCTGCGCAACCTCCGCGGGGAGGTCGGCCATGGTTGACGTGGAGCGTGAGAAGTACGTCCGCATCATGACGGAGATCGACGAGCTCGAGGACAAGGTCGAGGAGCTCGAAGATGCGATTGCCACCGGAGGCGGGCAGGAGAAGAAGAAGGAGCTGGACGAGCTCCGCGAACTGCTCGCGGAGCGCATGTGGGAGCTGGCGCGAATCACCGACGCCTGCAAGAAGATCCACGTGCGGAAGTAGTTGCGGTCGGCGAAGGAAGGAGAAGGATGATGGAGTTCAAACCCGGGTTTCTGGCCTGTGCGGTGGGCAGCATGCCCCACACCGACGCCGCCGCGGCGGTGGACGTGGTCCTCGCGAATCTCCCCGAGGCACCGATGTGGCCGCAGCTTTCGGGTCGAGGCCTCAACGAGCAGATGGAGATTCAGTACTCCGAGGGCATCCCCTGCCGGGTCATCGACCGCGACAAGGGACGGATGTTCTTCGAAACCTCGGGTGACTACATCGACGCCTTCACCGAGTTTTACGAGGCCTACATGGTGGCCATGGATCCCGACGACGGCACCGGCGACGTGTCGTCGATGGCGATCTCGCCGGACTTTGCGGCCGGGATCTATGAGCTGGAAAAACGCCTCAAGGCGGAAGGCGGTAAACGTCCCTTCGTCAAGTGCCAGACCACCGGCCCGTGCTCATTTGCGCTCACGATCGTCGACGAGAACAAACGTGCCCTCTGGTACAACGACGAGTTTCGCGATGTCGTCGTCAAAGCCCTGGCCATGAAGTGCCGCTGGCAGATCCAGATGCTCAAACCGTACGGCGAAAACGTGATCTGTTTCGTCGACGAACCGATCTTGTCTGGATTTGGCAGCTCGACCTATGTCTCGGTCCAGCGCGATGAGGTGGTGGCCGCTCTCGGGGAGCTGGTGGACGCCATCCACGCCGAGGGCGCCATCGCCGGCATCCACTGCTGCGGCAACACCGAGTGGTCAATCCCGATCGATGCCGGCGCCGAGATCGTCAACTTCGATGCCTATCAATACGGCGAGACGATCGCCTTGTATCCGGATCACGTCAGAAAACACCTCGAGAGCGGCAAGGCGCTGGCCTGGGGCGTGGTGCCGACATCGGTCGAGGTGCGGGAAAACACCGCCGAGACCCTGGTCGACCACTACGAAAGAATGGTCGGCAACCTGGTGGAGAAGAGCGGGCTCGACCGCGGGCTGATCTACTCACAGACCCTGCTCACCGGTTCCTGCGGCACCGGTTCCATGGAGGTGGCAGACGCCGAGCGCGTGTTCCAGCTCACCGGTGAGCTGTCTCAGGCGCTGCGCGCCAAGCACGGAGTGTGATCGACCATGTCCTTCACGATCGCGATCGCGGGCAAGGGCGGCACCGGCAAGACCACGGTCGCCGCGCTGATCGTGTCGCGGTTGATCGCACGCAGTTCGAAGCCTGTACTCGCGGTGGACGCGGATCCCAACTCCTGCCTCGACGCCGCCCTCGGGGTCGAGGTTAGCCAGACCGTGGGCGCGGTCCGTGAGGAGGCGCGCGAGCTCGCCGGCAAGGGTCTCGGCTCCGGCGTCTCCAAACAGCAGGTCCTGGAGCTCAAGATCTCGGAGAGCTTGGTGGAGGCCGACGACTTCGACCTCATTGCCATGGGCCGCTGTGAAGGCCCGGGCTGCTACTGCTTCGCCAACAATGTCCTCAAGAAGGTGATCGAACGTCTCGCCGACGACTACCCCGTGGTCGTGATTGACAACGAGGCAGGGCTCGAAAACCTCTCTCGCCGCATCGTCCGCCGGGTTGATCTTCTGGTGATGGTGACGGACCCTTCACGTGCCGGTTTCACGACCGTGGAGCGGCTGCACGCGCTGGCGCACGAAATGGGTCTTGACTACGGTTCGCTGGCGATTGTCGTCAACCGGCTGCGTAACGGTCGGCTCCCGGAGGGCGCGTCGGCCGTCAAGGAAAAGACCAACGCGGATCTGTTGGTGGGGCTGCCCGCCGACAACGCGTTGGCCGAGATCGGCGAGCGCGGTGACAGTCTGATCGGAATTGGGCCCGACAACCCGCCGGTCGCCGAGATCGACCGACTGCTGTCCGAGGTGGGCCCGAAATGACCAGTGGAGAAATGCACCATGGCCAAGCGTAAAGAACCCAGGACCCCCGAGATGCGGGTGCTCGACCCGGCCTCGCTCGCGATCCTCAAGAAGGCCGAGGCCGAAGGTCTCGACACCGTGTTCACCCGGATGGACACCCAGGAGGTCCAGTGCAAGTTCGGCACCCAGGGCGTATGCTGCCGGGTCTGCCACATGGGTCCGTGCCGGATCACCCCCAAGACCCCTCTCGGGGTGTGCGGCGCCGACGCCCACACCGTTGTCGCCCGCAACTACCTGCGCGAGGTGGTGGGTGGGGCGGCGGCCCACTCGGACCATGCGCGAGGTCTGGTGCTGTTGCTCAAGAAGGTGGCGCAGGGACTGGAGGGGGGCTACGCCATCCGCGACGAGCGGGCGCTCTACCTCAACGCCGCCAGGTACGGAGTGGAGGACCTCGACCGAAGCAAGGAGGAGATTGCCGCCGATCTCGCCGACCGAATGCTCGAGGAATTCACCAGCCAGGAGAAGACGCTCAAAGGGCTCGAGCTCGCCCCTCTCAACAGGCAGGGCGTGTGGCGCAAGACAAACAGCGAGCCGCTTGGCATAGATCGCATGCTGGTGGAATCCATGCACCGCTCAACCATGGGCGTGGACCACGACCACACCAACCTCCTGAAGCAGGCCATGCGCACCGCCCTCGCCGACGGCTGGGGCGGGTCGCGGATTGCCAGCATCATTTCGGACATCCTCTTCGGCACCCCGCAGCCGGTGCGCGGCGACGTCAACCTGGGTGTTCTGGGCGAGAACACGGTCAACATCTTGGTCCACGGACACGAGCCGATCTTGTCGGAAATGCTCGCTGTCGCCGTACGCGATGAGGAGATCGAGACCGCGGCCGTGCAGGCCGGCGCGGACGGGCGTCACGTTGGCCGGGATCTGCTGCACCGCCAACGAGATCTTGATGCGCCACGGCATTCCGGTGGCCGGCAACTTCCTCCAGCAGGAGCTGGCCATCATCACCGGCGCGGTTGAGATGATGGTGGTCGATGTCCAGTGCTGCATGCCGAGCCTTCCCGAGGTGGCGGCCGCGTATCACACGGAGATTGTGTCCACATCGGATATCGCCCAAGACCGTCGGCGCCAGCCCACCTGCCCTTCGCCGAGGACCGCGCCTACGAGGACGCCAAGGCTCTGGTGCGGCGGGCCATCGACAACTACGCAAACCGCGACCGCGGGAAAATGGCGATCCCCGAGCACAAGCGGCCTTTGGTCGGCGGTTTCTCGGTGGACGCCATCAAATACATGCTCGGTGGCTCCTTCCGAGCTTCGTTTCGGCCGCTCAACGACGCCATCATGCAGGGTCGAATCAGGGGCGTGTGCGGCATCGTCGGCTGCAGCAACCCCAAGACTCAGATGGATGCCTACACCTTGACTCTGACCCGCGAGCTGCTCAAGAACAACGTATTGATGCTCAAGACCGGCTGCGCAGCGATCGCGTCGGGCAAGGCGGGTCTGCTGACGCCGGAAGCGGCGATGTCCGATGTCGGTCAGGGTTTGCGAGAGGTCTGCGAGGCGGTGGGCATGCCCCCGGTGCTGCACATGGGCAGCTGCGTCGACAACTCGCGCATCCTCGAGGCGGCAACCGAGATTGTTTTGGAGGGGCGGGTCTCGGCGAGGACCTCTCAGACATTCCTGCAGTCGGAGTGGCGCCTGAGTGGATGAGCGAGAAGGCGATCACCATCGGATGCTACTTCGTAGCCTCGGGCGTCGACGTCGTTCTCGGCCACCCCTTCCACATCGAGGGCTCGGAGAAGGTGACGGGCTTCCTGAACGAGGGGAGCACGCGAGATCTACGGGGCGTCCTTCCACGTCGAGGCTGACCCGATCGAGGCGGCCGCCAAGGTCCTCGAGCTGATCGACGAGCGGCGCGAGCGGCTCGGCATCAACAGGAAGACCGAACGAAAGTTCATGGACATGAACGACCGGCGGAAAATCAATGTCGAAGCTGATTTGCGGTAGCGCCATCGACGGGAGCGGTGGAGTGGGTCGCCCGCGCCGACCAGAGCGTCGCACGGGCCATCGAGGCCCACGGCGAGGAGCAAGCTGTTGGATTCCCCTTCCACCGCCTACCACCTGCCCATCATCTACTCACTGTCCGAGCACCAGGTGGAGACCCTGGCCGACTGCCGCGACGTGCTCCGGCGGGCCAAGGAGCTGTTGCCCCAACGACCCATCCGAGGAGGTCTGGTTGCCATACCTGGGCAGCGCCCTCGACGCGGGCGTGGCGACCCTTTTCGCGTGCGAGATCATCGAGGCCTGCAAGTACCTCAACGGCGACGGCCCGGTCGACGGCATTTGGCTCGGCGCCGCGTCGGACGTGATCATCCGCGAACGCGGACTCGAGTTTGTTGACGGCACCGCACCCGGTTTTGCCGCCATCACCGGCGCCGCACCGAGCAACGAGATCGCGGTGCGTATCGCCCGCGACCTCCAGGAGAAGAACATCTACGTCTTCATGGCGGGTTCCACGGACGGCCGGCAGTTTGCCGAACAGCTCGCGGAGGAGGGCGTGCAGCTGGGCTGGGAGACCCGGCTGGTGCCGTTCGGAAAGGACGTGTCGGCGCTGGTCTACGCCCTTGGATTTGCCAACCGGGTGGCGCTTTCCTTCGGCAACGTGGCGCCGGCCGACTTCGAGTCAAACCTCAAGTACAACAAGGACCGGGTCTTCGCTTTCGTGATGCCCTTCGGCGAGGTGGATGCCGAAAAGTACGCGGTGGCCGCGGGCGCCATCAACTACGGCTTTCCGATCATCGCCGACACCGACATTCCCCGAGATCCTCCCCTCCGGAGTCTGTACCTACGAGCACGTGGTCTCGAATGTCCCCTACGAATCGATGGTCGAGAAGGCGCTCGAGGTGCGGGGCTGCAAGGTGCGCATCACCGAGGTACCGGTGCCGGTGCCCCGTATGGTGCGGCCTTCGAGGGCGAGCGCATTCGCAAGTCCGACATGCGGATCGAGTTCGGCGGTAACCGCACCCCGGCCTTTGAGTTCGTGACCACCGTCGAGCTCGACGAGATCAACGACGGCGAGATCGAGATCGTCGGTCCCCGAGGTGGACGAGGTCGAGGAGAGGGGGGCGCTGCCCCTCGCCATTTGGGTCGAGGTTGCCGGGCGTAAAATGCAAGTGGAATTCGAGCCCATCCTCGAACGCCAGGTTCACCACTTCCTCAACGGCGCCTCCGGTCTGTGGCATATGGGCCAACGCGATATCGTCTGGACCCGAATCTCCAACGAAGCATTCGACAAGGGATTGCGGCTCGAACACTACGGCAAAATCCTACACGCCAAGATCCTCGCCGAGTACGGCGCCATCGTCGACAAGGTGAAGGTCACGCTCTTCACCGAGATCGACGAGGTGGAGCGCCGCCGGGAGATTGCCCGCAAGGTCTACGATCAGCGCAACCGGCGTCTCGAGGCCATGACCGACGAGTCGGTGGACATCTTCTACTCCTGTCTGCTCTGTCAGTCCTTCGCTCCCAACCACGTATGCATCATCACCCCGGAGCGGCTCGGCCTGTGCGGCGCCTACAACTGGCTCGACGGCAAGGCCGCCTACGAGATCGACCCCCACCGGCGCCAACCAACCGGTGCCCAAGGGCGAGTGCCTCGATCCCGTGAAAGGAATATGGTCCGGCGTCGACGACTACGTTTACATCAACAGCCACAAGGCGTTGGCATCGTTTTCTGCCTACTCCATCATGGACCGTCCCGATGACCAGCTGCGGTTGCTTCGAGGTCATCTGCGGCTACGTGCCCGAGTGCAACGGCATCATGGCGGTCAACCGTGAGTTTGAAGGTGACACGCCTGCCGGGATGAACTTTTCGACCCTCGCCGGCGAGGTCGGCGGCGGCCGCCAAATCCCGGGCTTCATGGGCTGCGGCAAGATCTTTCTCACCAGCCGCAAGTTCCTCTTTGCCGACGGTGGGTCGCCGCGACTGGTCTGGATGCCGAAGGAGCTCAAGGAGCTGCTGGCCGACGATTTGACCCAGCGATTCGACGATCTCGGGCTGCCAGGACTCCTGGACAAGATCGCAGACGAGACGATCGCCACCGACCCGCAGGAGATCCGTTCCTTCATGGAGAAGGTGGGGCACCCGGCCCTCGAGATGGAGGACATGGCGGATTACGCCCAACAGACCGAGGAGGAGGAGGCTCCGCCAACACAAGAGAAGCTGCCACAGGAGCCGACAGTCGAGTCGTCGAAGTCGCAGGAGCCGGTCCGGGAGGATGCGGAGATGACGCCTGAACAGATCGCCCAGCTCAAGAAGGAGGTGGTGGCAACGGTCGCCGCCGAGGTGCGTGAGGAGCTCAAACAAACCCTCACCAGGGAGATCGTCGGCGACATCATCGGTGTTCTCAGCCGGAGCTTTCTCGGAGGATCGGCGGAGCTCGTCACCGTGCCCGACGAAACGACCGACAAACCGGTACCGAGTGCCACCATCATTGAAACCGGCCCCACCGCCGCTGAGCGCGTGGCCGAGGTGTCGACCTTCGAGATCACCAAGGAGAGGTGCGAGGAGCCGGTATGGACGGTCACCCTCGGCGCCGGTCCCGAGGAGGGCGGCACCCGCGGCACCGTTCTCAAGGTGGGCGGCGCGACGGCCATGCCGTTCCACCTGTGGGAAGGCGAGATGCCGCACCGGCCGCTGGTGGCCCTCGAGGTCTTCGACGTGGTGTCGAAGAAGCACCCCCCGGCGCTACGCGAGATCTTCGGCGATTTGCTCGAGGACGCGCCCGAGATGGCGCGGACCTGTGTGGAAAAGTACGGCGCCGATCTGATTTCCGTGCGTCTCGAGGGGACCCACCCGGAGAAGGGCAACCGCACACCGGAGGAGGCGGTGGAGCTGGTGAAGAACATTCTTGACGCGGTCGACGTGCCCCTGATCGTCACCGGTCACAGCCACTTCGAGGCGGTTAACGAGGTTCTGAAGGCGGTCGCGCAAGCATGCCACGGCGAGAATCTCCTCCTCAACTGGGTCGAGCAGGACAACTACCGCACCATCGCCGGCACTGCCATCGCCTATGGTCACACCGTGGTGGCCCAGAACCCCATCGACGTCAACATCGGCAAGCAGATGAACATCCTCCTCACCGGCATGAGCGTGCCCGTCGAGCAGATCGTCATGGACCCGATGACCGGCGCCATGGGCTACGGGCTCGAGTACACCTACTCGGTGATGGAACGCATCCGGCTCAGCGGTCTCGCCGGCGACGCCATGCTGGCCGGGCCGATGATCGTGTCGCCCGGCCAAGAGACCGCCAAGGTCAAGGAGGTCAAGGCGCCCGAGAGCGACTTCCCGTCGTGGGGCGACGTCGGCAAAAGGGCCGTCCTGTGGGAGCTGAGCTGCGCCACGACCCTGCTCTTCGCCGGCGCCGACATTTTGATCATGTACCACCCGGATGCCGCAATGGCCACCAAGGACACGATTCTTCGGCTCATGGACGGTAGGGGGTAGGCCATGGCACTCACCGGGCTCCAGATCCAGAAGCTTCTCCCCAAGACAAACTGCAAGGAGTGCGGGGTCAACACCTGTCTGGCCTTCGCCATGAAGCTGGCGGCGCGCAAGGCCGAGATAGGCGACTGCCCCTACGCCTCGGAGGAGGCGATCGCGGTGCTCTCGGAGGCCTACGAGCCTCCGGTCAAGGCCATCCAGCTGGGACCTGACAGCGCCCTCAAGCTCGGTGGGGAGACCGTGCTCTACCGGCATGAGAAGACCTTCGTCAACCAGACTCTGCTCGCGATCAACGTCAATGACACCGACGACCCCGCGGTCGTCGAAGACACCCTCGGGGCGGTCAAGGACTACACCGTCGAACGGGTGGGTGAAATCATCGACATCGACATGGTGGCGGTGTCGCATCGCGGCTCCTCAATCGACACCTTTGTCGATCTCGCAATGAAGGCGTGGTGCGAGGTGGGCAAGCCGCTGGTTCTCCGCAGTCACGATCCTGCGGCGCTGAAGGCGGCGGCGGTGGCGGTAGCGGGCTCGCTCAGCGTGCTCGCCACGGCGACGCCGGACACGGTAGACGGGCTGGTCGAGGTCGCCAAAGAGTACGAGCACGCTCTGGCTTTGACCGCACCGGATCTCAATGCTCTGGTGACGGCCGCCGGGAGGCTCCGGGAGGAGGGATTCAACAATCTCATCCTGCAGTTCGAGACTCACTCACTGGCCGAGCGCTTCCAGACCAACTCCATCGCCCGCAGGACAGCGATCAAGGCGAACTACAAGCCGCTCGGCTTTCCGTTCCTGAGGTTCATCGATGGAGGCGACTTGGTGGCGAACACGGTGGAGGCGGTCACCGAGATCACCAAGTTCGGCGGCATCTGCGTGCTGCCGCGATTCGACGCCGCCCAGATCGCGGCGCTGATCACCCTTCGCCTCAACATCTTCACCGACCCCCAGAAACCGATCCAGGTGGAGCCCAAGATCTACCCGATCGGCGAGCCGGACGCGGACTCGCCGGTCTTCGTCACCACCAACTTCTCGCTGACCTACTTCATCGTCGGCGGCGAGATCGAGAACAGCGGGCTCAGCGCCTGGCTGGTGGTGCCCGAGTGTGAAGGCATGAGCGTCCTCACGGCTTGGGCCGCCGGCAAGTTCTCGGGCGCCGCGGTGGCCAAGTTCTGCAAAGAGGCGGGTCTCGAGGAGAAGGTCAATCGCCGCGAAATCATCATTCCAGGCTATGCGGCCCAGATCAGCGGTGACCTCGAGGAAAACCTGCCCGGCTGGACCGTGCTGGTCGGACCCCAGGAGGCCTCGGATCTCGAGAGCTTCATCAAGGCCCGGCTGTCGCAGGACCTAAGATGAGCGATTCTCATCCGGCAGAACCGCTCATCTTAGGTGGGAGAAAAGGAGATCAGAACCGCACCCATGCCGACCATCGAGTTCCTTCCCGCCCATAAGAGCGTCGAGGCGTCCAGCGGCACCCCACTAATGACTGTTGCTCGGCAGGCGGGAGTCGAGATCGAGCTCCCGTGCGGTGGGGACGGATCGTGCGGTCGTTGCATCGTACGCGCCTCCGGCGGCGAGGTGGAGACCGAGAGCCTTGGGCGGATCCCCTCGTCGGCCGTGTCGTCGGGGTACGTGCTGGCGTGCCGGACGCGAATCCGCGACGACGCGTTGACCGTCGAGCTGCCGGAAAAAACTGATACCCGCGGCCAGTTCGCCGATCACGAGGCACGATCGCTGGTCGACCCGGAATTGATGCCGAAGGCGGACGATATCGCCCCCCTGGTTCAGAAATGGCTGCTCCGGACACAGCCACCGCGGCTTGAGGACGGGCTGTCCGATATTGACCGTCTGGCGGAGGCGATTCGGAGCGACCACGACGTCGGCGAGGTCTCCTGCGCGCTGTCGGCCGCGAGGTCCGCAGCCGTCGCCCTGCGTGAGGAGGATGGGCGGGTCACGGCGACGTTGCGTGCGACCGAGAGCGGTCTGCGGATCCTGAACGTCGAGCCGGGAGATACGACCTCCCGGCACTATGGTGTCGCCGTCGATGTGGGAACGACCTCGGTCGCGGTCC
>PVMK01124772.1_pt1 | contig 14748 bp, 16 predicted proteins | sample 1853481 | NCBI WGS metagenome assembly PVMK01 (sample SAMN08533507, study PRJNA380276) | Marine sediment metagenome, whole genome shotgun sequencing project.
AAAAACAGATATACACCCTGCCACAAGATACCAAAAGCAAAATCATTCCGAACGACAATTAGCTATACGACAATCTGGTTATCTACTTCGCCCCACTAAACGCTGAGAAAAAACCTCACTCACTAACAATCACAGAGAGAATCTATTAGCCTCATGATTACTTCGAGATAAATGCCTGATTTAAAACAGGAGAAATCAGTGAAATCTTGAAGTAATCGTGAAGCTTGACCCTGTTTTTACTTAGCTTCGAGAGCACTTGAGCCAAGTGGATAACCAGTTACGACAATTAGCTATAAGATAGGGGGCTATGCTAATATCCGCCTCATCCCACAGGAGGACCCCATGGAGCAAGAACACAAAACCAAGAGTACACACCATATCGAACAACTCATGCAACAACTGCCGCCTGAATCGGAACGCTACCAGGTACTCGCCACGGCGAAGCAGTTCAAATCATCGTGGGTTGAACTCGGCGAATGTCTGGCCAGGATCAGTAAAAGCAATCAGTTTTCTGACTGGGGGTTTACATCATTCGAAGACTATTGCACCAGGGAAATCCGTATCCGCAGGCAGACAGCGGAGAAACTGCTGCTTGCTTTCCGCTTTCTCGAACGCAAGGAACCGGGGCTTCTGGATCGCCAAAAGGGGCGTCCTTTACCCGATTATCGTTCGGTGGACCTGCTTCGTCAGGCTGACGAAGAACATTTCAGCATGGCTGAATACGGTGAACTGCGCCAGGCAGTCATCGAAGAAGAACGCAGCCACCCCTCAATCGTCAAACAGTACCGGGACCTGACACACCATCACCAACCTGAACGAAAGACGGTTCATCAGTACCGTAACGCCATGCTGGCCGCCAAGCGGTTATCAACCAGTCTGCGGGAAATTCCGGATGTGCCTGATGCTCTATCTGATGCGGTGGAACAATTGGTGGGGTTTTTAGAGGAGAAACAGGAAACGCAGGACTAGGAACTGCCCCCGCATGGGGACAGCCCCTGTCCTTAAATCGTTATAGGTAAAGCGCGAAAAATCAAGGCCAGCGTAATCGTGCCACCGACACAGAGTGTGATGTAAAGAACGAGGACACGCGGTTTGAACATGGAGACAAAAACCGCCATGACCGGCAGGGCAGTGACCGGCCCGCCGACCAGCATGGCGATGCCGGCACCCTTGGCCAAAGGAATGACCTGACCCGGGTCGGGGAGATAAAAACCGAAGAGCATCGAAGTAGCAGTCACCTGCGGCAAATGCAGTGGGATAGCGGCCAAGGTAATAGCAAAGATTGGTGCGATGCCCTGGCCTTCAAGCAGACCGGTAATCCAGCCATTGGGAATAAAGAGCAAGGCCACCACCTCAATAACCAGACCGATCATAACAAACTTGCCAATCTTCAGGCCCCCTTCCCAGAACCGAGCCCAAAAGACCAGAAATTTATTATGGGTACAGCGATCAACTCGGTGCGAAAGCTGCTGGCCGCACTCGCAACGCAACGCTTCAACCGGGTAATCCGGATCGTGGAAATCGCCCTGCGGCAATGCTTTACGAAAAATATCCTCTTCCGCAAAGCCTTTGTTTCGTAACAGCTGGGTCACATAGCCGGCAAACAGGCCAAGCAGTACGGCACAAACCAGCACCGCCAGAGCCCAATTGCTCCCCAACATTCCTGAAATCATGGTAAAAGACGCAGGGCTCATCAAAGGCGAGGTCACCAGCAAAGCCATGGCTGGAGCCAAGGGCAGGCCGGCAACCAGCAGGGAGATCACCAGCGGCAGAGTGGCACAAGCACACAGAGGACTGGCAACCCCGAGCAGGGTCGCCGCCGGGATAACCAGAAGGCCAAAACGCGTCAGAGCTTTGCGGATCTTAACATGCCATTTAAGTGTGCGGATGATGGCTTCAAACAGGACACCGATCACCAGGTAAGGAAGGATATAGAGGAATTCCTCGCCAACTCCCGTGGCGAGTTCGAGCAGCATGTTTGGCAAATCATTCATCTGTTAATCCAGGGGAAGGTCAGGTTTTTGTCTAGCCGCCGAGCACAGGACAGCTTTCTGACTGACGAACTTGCGTCATGCAGGCCAGAAACGGGGCAACACAAAAACAACTTCAAGAAGCGGTCTCATCATAAGCAAGAGCCGTTCCTATTCTTTCAGGATGAGGAAAGTCAAAGGCTCATAAAGTGAACGCGATGTATTAAAAACTGCATTTTATTACTAAACGGCACATTTACTAACAAGCATTTTCCAAAACTGGTGCTATAATGCTGGTCAGTAATTAAGGAGGAGTATTTAATGACGCGTGAATTTAAGAATAAGGTCAGGGAACAGTTCGGCCGGGCAGCGGAAGGATATATTCATGACCAGGGTTTTGCCACCGGTGAGGACCTGGAGGCAATGGTTCGTCTGCTGCAGCCGATGCATGATGACAATATGCTTGATGTAGCCTGCGGTGGCGGACACACAGCCCTGCGCTTTTCACCTCTGGTCCGTAGCGTGGTCGCATCAGACCTGACCATGATCATGCTGAAAAAAGCCCAGGAACATATCAGCGCAGAAGGCCGCGTGGACAATGTCACTTTTCGCGAGGCCGATGCTGAAGACCTGCCCTTTCCAGCCGGAGCCTTCACCTGTTAACCTGTCGCATCGCCCCTCATCATTTCCCTGCTGTCGCGCGGGCATTGAACGAGTTCCATCGCGTTCTACGCCGTGGCGGCCGTATGGCCATCGTCGACACTCTCCTGTCGGATGATCCGGAAATTGCCGAATGGTATCAGACCATGGAAAAAATGCGCGACCAACGCATATCCAGGCCTATACCGAGGAGGTCTGGCGCGAAATGATTCAAGAGGCCGGATTTATTCTGCATGAAACAGAAATCATCCCAAAAACCCATGATTTCCCGACCTGGGCAAAGCGAGCCGGCATGAAGCGTGAGGGGATCGCGCAACTCAACAGGTTTTTCGTCGAGGCCCCGGAGAAGGTCCAGGATTATTTTCAGATAGAAACCTTTGCCGGAGAAGTTGAGGCATACACAGATCGCAAGGTTCTGATTTATGCCAGTCGGCCACCGAAGAAATAAATCAATACGACAAATACTGCAGAAAAAGGCGTTCCGATAACCCGGAGCGCCTTTTCTTTGTAAACAACTGAACGCCAGGGCTTTACAGCTTTTCAGCCTTATTAAGAGAACTTTCATGCTATGCTCTGTATTTAGGGAATTCAGCAAAGAGGGACAAGGTCATGTCTTTTTGCCGCATAACAAACATTCTCTCCATCCTGTTTCTGATGATCCTCCTGCTGATGCTTTCGGGCACAGTCCTGGCACTGGACGTTCAGACTCTCATTCGCGAGGTCGAGCAACAGTACATGGGCACATCCTCGCGAGCTCTCACCACCATGCAAGTCAAAACGGACCACTGGGAGAGAACCCTGGAGATGGAAGCCTGGTCGCTGGAGCGCGATTATTATCTGGTCCGGATACTTGAACCAGCCAAAGAGCGTGGTGTCGCAACACTCAAAAGGTCTCAGGAAGTCTGGAATTACCTGCCTAAGGTCGATCGTGTCATCAAGGTTCCACCATCGATGATGGGTGGCAGCTGGATGGGCAGCCATATCACCAACGATGACCTGGTCAAAGCCAATCATATCGACGAGGAATACACCCTTCGCTTGCTCGAAGAAACGGACGCTCACTACGTAGTTGAGTGTCTTCCCAAGGCCGAGGCGGCAGTCGTCTGGGGCAAAATTGTCTACCAGATCCGCAAACAGCCGCAGGTCCCGGTACAGATAGACTATTTCGACGAGGAAATGATCCTGGTTCGCGAGATCTATTTTGACGATATTCAGCAAATCGGCGATCGTATCGTCCCTATGCGCCTGACCGTGCGTCCCTGGAGAAACCGGAGAGATGACCGTCTCCATTATCGCGAACTGGTTTACGACCTCCCCCTGGATGAAACTTTCTTCTCGTTGCGCAACCTCAAACAGTGACCATGCTTCTGACCCTGGCCTTCCGCAATCTCTGGCGCAACCGACGGCGCACCCTGTTGACCCTTTCAGCCATGGTGGTTTCTGCGTCCCTGCTTATCCTCGCCCTGGGGGTCTTCTCCGGGATGTTCAGGGACATGCTGGCCTCGGCCACCGAGCAATATTCCGGCACCTGGTCCTTGCCATCCCGACTACCATCTGCGCCGTGACCTGTTTGCTCATATCCTGCAGAGATCGCCGATCAATCTCCCCTCGACCAGTCAGTTGACATCACAGGAGAGTCCCTCGCTTGCGCAGTTTCGGCCTGCTCTCGCACTTGGGCACCAGCCAACCGGTGGAATTGCTCGGCGTTATTCCTGAGCTGGAGCAGCAAGTCACCTCACTGCAGCATCAACTTACGGCAGGGCATTATCCGACGGCGACAGACCTAACGGTGCCTGATCGGCCAGGGCCTGGCCGCAAAGATGAAAGTGCAAACAGGCGATGAACTGGTCTTTGTCACCCAGGCCGCCGACGGATCGATCGGCAACGACCTGCTGATTGTCAGCGGTATCTTCTCAACCGGTGACAGCCGTCATGACAACAACCTGGTGCTGGCGCCTCTGCCCTGGCTGCAGCAGGTGCTGGTTCTGCCCGGACGCATCCACGAAGTCGCAATGCTCGTTGCCGACCCCATGACTGCGGCGCAGGTTGCCGACCGGCTTAACCCGCTCCTTGCTGAAAACCTCGAAATTCTTGACTGGGGCGATCTGCTGCCGGAAATGCGTGAAGTCATAGCTGCCTACGATGTCAGCCGAATGATTATCGTCACAATCCTTTACCTGGCCACCGGCCTGGGCATCCTTAACACCTTCTTCATGTCAGTCATGGAAAGGACCCGGGAGTTCGGCATCCTCATGGCGCAGGGGATGCGGCCCTGGACAGTTCGCGGCCTTGTCCTTTTGGAAACCGGCATGCTTGGTGGCATTGCCCTGGCTGTCGGCCTGCTGCTGGGCGCCGCAATGACACTCTATATGCAGCAGGTCGGCATTGATCTGAGCGAGTACATCACACCGGTGACATACGCAGGCGGCACCATCCTGCCGCGCCTGCATGCCGTTTTCGAGGCAGGGAACTTCCTGGTCCCGGCCGGGATGTTATTACTTATCAGCCTGCTTGCAGGGTTTCTGCCGGCCAACCGGGCAGCACGCCTTGACCCGGTTGCTGCAGTGCGTGAGGATTGAATAGAAAATGGCTGATTATTTATTCCTGGCATGGAAAAACCTCTGGCGCAACCGACGCCGCACTGTTATTACGCTGGCAGCCATTGCCTTCAGCATCATGCTGGTGCAGTCACTGCATAATCTTTCCTATGGCGTATATGCGGGCATGGTTGACAGTGGTGTACGTGCCGGTTCCGGTCATATCGCCATATATCGACAGGGCTATCTGGACAGTCGCGAGGAGCCACTGCACTTCAACGACGGCAACCTGGTCTCTGAGATTGAATCGCTGGACGGAGTCACTCAGGTTCTGCCACGCTACTATATTCCGGCGCTGGCCCAGTCAAGCCGTGAGAGCCGCGGGGTTGTACTTATCGGCGTAGATCCGACGCGTGAACGACGCATCAACCCGTTCCTCAAAAAACTGCCTGAGGATGCCATGATCCGGTCGGCCGACTCACGCGATGCAATCGTCGGTACACGTCTGCTCGACGAGCTGCAGATCCGCATCGGTCAGAAGTTTGTTGTCACAGCCCAGCATCAGGACGGAACCCTGCAAAGTGAGCTGCTGCGGGTCCGTGGTGTTATCAACTCGGGAATGAAGGATATCGACAGCTCTCTCATTATGATCGGCCGCGAACGAGCCGGCCTGCTGACCGGTAATCCCGGCAGGGTCCATGAACTGGCTATCATTCTGACTGACCCCGATCTTGAGGTGCAGGTGCATAAGCAGGTCACAGGAATGATTGGTAAAGACCGGATGATTGGTAAAGACCGGATAATCGATGAGGACCCGCAGATTGAAGCTGTCAGCTGGGAACGTGCCATGCCGAACCTGGCCAACGCCATCAAACTGGATTACGCCAGCCAGAAGCTCATCTTTTTGATCATCCTGATGATTGTGACCATCGGCGTAGTCAACACTCTGCTCATGTCGGTCATGGAGCGCATGCGTGAATTCGGCGTCATTCTCGCCCTGGGCAGCAAGCCGATGACACTGCGTGGCATGATCATGCTGGAGGCGCTCGCTCTCGGTCTGATTGCCGCCGTCTGCGGTAGCCTGCTCGGCAGCCTGGTCACCTGGTACCTGGTCTCTGTGGGCATTGATCTTGCGGCCTTGGTCCCGGAGACTCTTGAGTTCGGCGGCGTCATTTTTGACCCGGTCCTGCGTGCCAGATGGCACCCTGAATGGATGATCCATATTGCCGGCTATGTGGTCGGCCTGGTACTCCTGGCGGCACTTTATCCAGCAATCAAGGCAGGTCGCATCACCCCGGTGGAGGGCATGCGGCACCACTAAACAAGGAAGGCGTGTGACGCGTATCTATGTCATTAATCGAACTGAAAAACGTCTCTAAAATCTACCGTCTGGGCAGTCAGGAGATCCATGCCCTGACAGACTTGTCGCTCACATTTGATGAGGGCGAGTTTGCGGTTCTGGCCGGTCCTTCCGGAAGCGGCAAGACAACCGCGCTGAATCTGATCGGCTGTCTGGATCGCCCGACTGCGGGGCAGGTGCTGGTCGACAGCCTCGACCTTGGCACAGCAAGTTCCAGACAACTTGCCGACTTCCGTCTGCAACACATCGGTTTTATTTTCCAGTCATACAACCTGATCCCGGTCTTGACCGCTGCAGAGAACGCTGAATTTACCCTGATGTTACAGCGAGTTCCGAAAAAACGTCGTCGCGAGAGAGTCTGTGCGATCTTCGCCGAGCTTGGCATTGATGGTCTGGAGAACCGTCGTCCGTCCGACCTCTCCGGCGGGCAACAGCAACGGGTCGCCATCGCCAGAGCTCTGGCTGCAGGCCCCCATGTCATCCTGGCGGACGAACCGACCGCCAACCTCGACTCCCATACTGCGGAAGAGCTGTTGACCCTGATGCGACGACTCAATCAGGAACGGGGAACAACCTTTATTTTCAGTTCCCATGATGACAGGGTTATCTCCCAGGCAAAGCGGGTGATCCGTCTGGAGGACGGACATCTCGCCGATGACAGCTGCATCGCCTTATGAACTACATCGCCTTATGAACTGCATCACCCTATGAAGAAATCGGCCTCTAAAACATTTTTCCAACTCGGTGCGACATTATTGCTTTGGGGGGCAGTGTTCACCGCGACAGCTTTCGCAAGCACGCCATTACCTGAATGGAGCGGTTTCATCAAATCTCTCAATCTCTATGGCGAGGAGGCACCGGCCGATCTTTTTCCCGCCTATCTCCTCTCCAGTAATCGAGCGCGTCTCGACGTGAACTGGCAACCGGCCAGCGGCTGGAGTCTTGAAGCCTCCCTCGATTATCAATCCATCTGGAGCGACCAGCAGAGCTCTTCAGCCCGTCAACCAGAGACTACAACCGCCACGTGGACCTGGACAAGGAGTGGCAGCACGGTGATCATGGTATCAGCCGTTTGCAGATCGACCGGTTAAATGTGAAACGGCGCGCCGGAGCCATGGATATCACCCTCGGTCGTCAGGCTATTGGTTTCGGGCGAATCATTATCTTTTCTCCGCTTGACATCATTGCCCCCTTCGCCCCGTACGCACTTGATACAGAGGTTCGCAGCGGTGTCGATGCCCTGCACACCATCTTTAACTACGGCCTCGATGGACAACTCGGCGCAATTGCCGTCTGGGGGGAAAAAGCCCGAGACAACTCCTTCCTGGCGACCTGGTCGGATAATCGGGCCGGTCTGGACCTGCTGATGATCGGCGGCCGACTGCACGGACGCACCATGTTCGGTGCCGGGTTGGCCGGCAGCCTCGGTACACTTGGGTTGAAAGGCGAATTCAGCATTTACAATGGCAGAGACACCGGAGAAGCGGGTGGCGACCTGCATGATTCCTATGCACTTGCAGCCATTGAAAGCTGGTATCGTTTTGACAACGGCATCTCTCTAATCGCCCAGTACCTCTACAATGGTCCTGGTGTCGGCAACCCGGAAGATTACCCCGGAGCCCTCGCCTCGGCACCCCTGCAGGAAGGGATCACCTACCTGCTCGGCAGACACTACCTGTTCGCCGCACCGTCCTACGAACTCCATCCTCTGGCGACATTGCAAGGGCTGCTGCTTTACAATATCGAGGACAAATCAGCACTGCTCCGACCGACTCTCGATCTCAACCTCGCCGACAACCTCGCCCTGCAGCTCTTCTGGACCTGGAACCTCGGCCAGAAGCCACGGGTCACCTCATCTTTCCTCCCGGTCGAGCCACGCAGCGAATTCGGCATACGTGGTGACAACGGTGGGTTCTTTCTTAAATGGTATTTCTGATTCCAGGAGGCTGTCGGGCTATCCACGATCCGGCGGCATTAATTTGAGAGGTATCGTTGCAGACCGACAAACACCTGTTATAGTTTGCAGGTCAAGCAGTTAGAGTAAAGCGATGAGGTTTTTGTCAATCAGGCAGATATCAGCACAACCTTCACGTTGAAGTGGTTCTTGTGGTCACTCCACCAGATTAGTAGTAATGATCGTTATTGCAGGCAGAAGAAGAATGAAGGGCCGACACAATTGTGTCGGCCCTTTCTGTTTGCCAGCATGGCGTAGTTAAAATTATCGGTTAAAAGCAAATCCTTCATTTCAGACAATTGATCATTGATCACGACTTTCGCTCCGGATAAACCTCATCCAGAATCTTCAACTTTCGGGCAATGACATCCTTATGATCAAGACGCAGCAAAGAAGCAAGCTGTCTTGCCAGAGCATCTTCGTATTTGTCGAGCATACCGTCTGCATAAATCACCCGCCAGATACCTTCCATGACATCAAGCTTTTCCTCACGACTGAAATGAGCATTGATCTCGCGAGCAAACTGGAAAAGATCCAGGCTCTCCTCCCGGTGCTGCTGGGAATAATCGATCAGTTCAGCGACTGCGGCCGGTGCGAGGTTGAATTTCTCAGCCAGCAGATCATGGACGATTTTCGCCTCAACCGACTGATAGTGGCCGTCACTATGAGCAACTTCCATAAGCAGGGCACAGGTGGCAACCTGGACTCGCTCGAAGCGACTTTCCTGAGCAACTTCACCTTCTCCCTGTAACAGTGTCATGATACGATTAAACATACGTTGCTCATCCTTTCTGAACTAATGATGAAAGGTCCTCACACCTCACACCTCACACCTCACTCCTCACCCCTCACTCCTCACACGCTCATTTCCCTGCTAAAGTTAATGACCCGGGCCTTCTCCAGTGTGATCAAACCTCCCTGGAACATCCCCTCGATAAGCGGCAGCACAGCATCGATTTTCTCTTCACTATCAACGACTTCGACAACAACAGGGAGATTGCTGCTCAAACGCAAAAAACGGTCAGAATGCAACTCCCTTTGACCGCCGTACCCCATCGCCCCCTTGATGACCGTGGCCCCGGCCACGCCCTCGGCACAAAACAGCTCAACCAGGGCTTCGTAGAGTGGCCTATTTTTATAGCGGTCACTCTCGCCGACAAAGATCCGCATCAAGGTCATCTCTTCTTGTTTCAACATACTGTCCTCGCTTTTGCACTCCAAGAGTGTCACATCTGCCGAGCCAGGTAAATGCCGACAAGCGCAGCAGCAACACAGACGGTTACATTCAACAGGACGTTCGCCCCGGCCGCCACCAAACTGCCCTCTTCCAACAACCTTACTGTTTCATAAGAGAAAGTAGAAAAGGTCGTAAAGCCGCCCATAAAGCCAACTGTTATACCGAACCGCAGCTCGGGGCTCAACAGGGTGCTGCGTAAGCTTCCCTCCATGATCAGCCCGAGCAGAAGAGAGCCGATCACATTGACTGCCAGGGTGCCGTACGGCAGTGCCTTGCCGGCAAGGTTATAGACCCAACCGGAGACCGCGTAACGCGCAATGCATCCCAGGCCGCCGAATATTCCCAAGTAGAGGATTTTCACTTAACGGATTTACCTAAAAACGTTTCTGATAGAAAGCGTCGAATTCAGCGCCACATTCCGGGCAATGGACCCTTGCCCTCTCCTTGCCAGGAGCAGCGACACAAGCAGTTAATAACACGACCAGGAAAAGAACGACAACAAAAGCACGAAAGATATTCATGGTCATTGCTCCAGTATGATGACTCCTGATACTTAATGAGCATTATGCGGTGAGCTTGACAAACTGTCAACTTTTCCCAGTCTGCAACAGAACGACCTTGCATAATAACATTCAATTTGGTATATATAGCTAGCACTCTAAGGTAGAGAGTGCCAATTACTCGATTTTTATGAGGTTATAAATATGAGCACGCTGAATTTACCGGTCACAACAGACACCTTTGAACATTACATGGTCCAGGTCAATCGCTTCGATCTGCTGAGTGCGAAGGAAGAACATGACCTGGCAACCCGGCATCTGCGGGATGGTGATATGGAGGCGGCCCATAGCTTGATCTGCGCCAACCTGCGCTTTGTCGTCAAAGTCGCCAACGAATACCGTGGTTACGGCCTGCGTCTGCTCGATCTGGTCCAGGAAGGCAATATCGGCCTGATGCTGGCCGTCAAGAAATTCGACCCGACACGCGGAACGAGGCTGATCACTTATGCCGTCTGGTGGATTCGTGCCTACATCCAGAACTACGTCATGCGCAGCTGGTCGCTGGTCAAAATCGGCACCACACAGATGCAGAAAAAGCTCTTCTTCAAGCTGGCCCAGACTCGCAACGCCCTGCGCAACCTGACCGGCTCGGAACAGATCGAGGACATCGCCCGGGAACTCGATGTCAACGAAAATGTGGTCACTGAGATGAGTCAACGCATGGGCAGCCGCGACACCTCTCTTGATGTAGAATTAACCGAGGGCGAAGGCTATACCATGCTCAACACCCTGGCAGACAAAAGGGACAACCAGGAAGACCTTCTCTTGGCCCAGGAGGAGCAACAACTCAATACGGAGCGAACCTCAACCGCCCTGGCAGTGCTGAAACCTCGTGAACGCCGCATCATAGAACAGAGAATCCTGGCTGATTCTCCCAGTACCCTGCAGAACCTTGCAGATGAATTTGGCATCAGTCGTGAACGAATCCGGCAGATTGAACAGAACGCCCTGCGCAAACTGCATACGGTGATGTCTGAGCAACCGCCTGTGAACTGACAAGGTCGGCCCAACACCCAGTTCTTCGCTGCAGACCAGAAAGTTCGACAGCCACCTGATCGTTAAAGAAACAATTGACAAACAGGCCGGTTTGCCGTTAATTAATGCGTTAATTATCTGCGGTTGAATTTAACAAACTTCACCATTACTGGCGGTCAAATGTATAAATCCCTAACTTACTTTTTCTTCCTGAGTCTCATCCTTGCTGCCTGTGCACCCAAGACTGTCGTACCTCCAGTCAATAATGCCGGCGTCTATTTTCAGGAAGGCGAGGGGTTCTTTGAAAAGGGGCTCTACAGTGACGCTATCGCTTCTTGGGAAAAGGTCAGGGACAGTTACTATTCTCCGGAACTGAACATCCTGGCCGAGTTGAAGATTGCCGAAGCCTATTTCCTTTCTGAAGACTACATCGAAGCTGCTGTAGCCTATGAAGCGTTTTTACAAAGCCACCCCGACCACCCGCGTGTTCCTGACGTTCTTTATCAGCTTGGGCTCTCCTATATGTTTCAGCTCCTTGCCCCTGACCAGGATCAGACCTCAACTAATTATGCGCTCAACGCTTTCAAAACCCTGCAGGAACGTTTCCCGGAGGATCGTCGCCAGGAAGAAATACAGATTTATGTTGACCGCCTTCTCAACCAGTTGGCAGCCAGCGAACTCAATATTGGGGAGTTCTACCTGCGCACCAAGTATTTCTCGGCATCGATTAGCCGCATCGAAGGACTTTTGAAGAAATATCCAAATTATTACGAGCGCGACAAGGCTTATTACCTTATTGGCCGGGCCTATTTACTGAACGGCGAAAAGGAAAAAGCAGTCGTAGCGTTCAATACGCTTTTCAACGACTATATCGGCAGTGAGTACATCCTGGATGCCCAGCGATTCGTTGAGAAAAATTACTGATTCCCCGAGAGATTATCAAGCTGTTCAGTGATAGTCTGACAGGCTGTTACAGGATTAAAAAGCCCATCCGCCCGGATGGGCTTTTTGCTTTTCAGGTTACACAGTTGAGAGCGGGAATATGTATACAGCATACAGTCCATTTTCCCTTGACTTGCCGGGGTCTCCATATTATAAAAATGTTCTATTTTGTATGCGGAATGTTATTCTCCGTTAATCAGATGAGCAGAGCTCCCAACTTAACTGGCAAGAACTTCATCTGAAAGCAAAGCTTTAGATTATAAGTAACAAAGCTAATTTCATCGTCGAGGCATAAGAACAGCGCTTTATGATTGCTCTTTTGTTCTCGGCAAACAATTCTAAATTCGGGAAAAAGTTCCGAATAAAATCCATTATGGAGGAGAGAAATGTCCGATTTCGGTACACTGGAAAGTCGCGTTCGTCGCAAGTCCCTGCTCAGCAAGGTCATGAAGCCTGAAGACACCATTCAGTTTTTCAAGTCCGGGCAGAACCTGGTCTGGTCCGGTTTCACTCCGGCCGGTTATCCCAAAGCTGTGCCCATGGCACTGGCTGACCACGTCGAAGCCAACAACCTGCAAGGCAAGCTGAAATTCAATCTCTTCATTGGTGCCTCTGTCGGCGCTGAAACCGAGGATCGCTGGGCGACCCTTGACATGATTGATCGTCGCTGGCCCTACCAGACCGGCAAAAACATCGCCAAAGGCATCAACGCCGGTCGCATCCGCATGGGCGACAAGCACCTCGGTCTGTTTGCCCAGGATATCAGCTACGGTTTTTACACTGAGAATGGTCGCTACGATATCGGAATCTTCGAAGTATCTGCCGTCACCGAAGACGGCGGCCTAGCCCTGACCAGTTCCTGCGGTATCGTTGCTGAAGCCATTGGCCTCTGCGACAAGATCATTCTCGAAGTCAACACTGGTCAGCCGTCTTTTGAAGGTATTCACGACATTCAGATGCAGCAGAAACCGCCGAATCGGGCACCCTTCCTGATCACTGAGGCTCATACCCGCATCGGAACTCCCTATGTCCCTTGCGACATGGAGAAGGTCATTGCTGTGGTCGAGTCCAAGCACCGCGACAAAGGTCGTGCCTTTGCAGGTCAGGACGACACTTCTGACGCAATCGCCGGTCACCTCATGGAATTCTTTGCCCACGAAGTGAAGATGGGTCGTCTGCCTGAAAACCTGCTGCCGCTGCAGTCCGGTGTCGGCTCCATCGCTAACGCCGTTGTCGGCGGTCTGGCCAATGGCCCTTTCACCAACCTCTCCGTGTACACTGAGGTTCTGCAAGACACCATGCTCGACTTCTTCGACTCCGGCAAATTGAACTTCGCTTCGGCCTGCTCACTTTCCCTCTCAGAAGATCCGGGCTTCCCGCGCTTCTTCGAAAACTGGGACAAGTATTTTGGCAAATGCGTCCTGCGCCCACTGTCGATTTCCAACTCCCCTGAGCCGATCCGTCGTCTCGGTTGTATCGCCATGAACACTCCTGTTGAATTCGATATCTACGCACACGCCAACTCAACACTGGTTGGCGGTACCCGGATGATCAACGGTCTTGGCGGCTCCGGAGACTACCTGCGCAACGGCTTCCTGAAGATCATGCACTCGCCGTCGACACGTCCAAGCAAGACCGACCCCCTCGGCATCACTTGCGTCGTGCCGAAGGCGCCGCACATCGACCACACTGAGCACGACCTCGACGTACTGGTCACCGAGCAGGGTCTGGCTGACTTGCGTGGTGTCGCACCGAAAGAGCGTGCCAAGTTGATCATCGAGAAATGTGGCCACCCTGAGTACAGGCCGATCCTCAACGAGTATCTGGAAATGGCTTCCAAGGATTGCCTCGAGCGTGGCGTCGGTCACGAGCCGCAGCTGTTCGACCGTGCCTTCAAGATGCAGCAGAACCTGGCACAGAACGGCACCATGCGCATCAAGAGCTGGGACATTAAAGTCGATCTCTGCGAATAATCGATTGTCTCAATCGGTAACAACAAAAGCCCCGCCGGTTTCCAGCGGGGCTTTTATTTGGCCAACTCTTGACCTTTTACGAGAACACTTTTTTTGTGTTATATCACTCTTCCATACAAGACACGATTTCTCATGTCACTGCTATTCATTAAAGCATATCCACTCCTCACATGGAATCTACAACAGAAACAGTCCTGTTTCTGGCATAAGCTGTGCACTAATTAACGAATTCATATACTTGAGTTGACAAGTTTAATGCACAAACTAAGGAGAAAGACCGATTTTTTCTCGTTAAATACATTCTCTGGACTATAGGCTTTTAGTGCTTCTCCGATAATAGCAAACCTGGGGCAACCCGGTGACGCAAAGCCAAGGGGCCGGAATCACATTGTTTTCCGGCCAGCCTGGCCACCGAAGAGAAGGTGTTGATCCTTTGATGGTTATTATGATCCATCACAGATTTTGGGAACGCCCGGCTTCGGTTTTTATGAAGGCGAGTTTTTAGTTTCCGGTTTGGGCGGCCAATTTTGGCACCGGCAGGCTGTTTTTGGTCATTTGACTTGATTATTTCACCGCCTTT
>PVMK01124307.1_pt1 | contig 14747 bp, 13 predicted proteins | sample 1853481 | NCBI WGS metagenome assembly PVMK01 (sample SAMN08533507, study PRJNA380276) | Marine sediment metagenome, whole genome shotgun sequencing project.
GCAAGCGCTGACAGATGAAACCATTGACCAGGCTGTGTATAATTTAGGCAATGGGCGAGGCTATTCCAACAAAGAAGTCTTGGAAACAGTAAGGCGGTTGACAGGAGTGGCCATACCTGCAATCATGTCACCGCGCCGGCCAGGCGACGCGGCCAAGTTGATCGCCAGCAGCGAGAAGATTCGCCGGGAGTTAGGTTGGGAACCACGCATCCCAGAACTGGAGTTGATTATTGAGACGGCCTGGAAATGGCACCAGTCTCACCCGACCGGTTATGATGATTAACGATCTTGATGACCTCGATAACAGGTATAATGGAAGTTGCCGCTGTTGGTCAACAGCAGCGGCCGGTTACTCTCAATTGACCTGGTGGAATTAGGTCAGGAGGAACAGATGTCAGCTATCAGCGCCGAGGAAATGGCCAGAGCGGAACAGGCCTTGGAGAAAGTACGAGAACCATGGCTGACGCGAGATGGGGTCACAGCCATAGACCTGGGTTTCAAGTGGAGCGGCGGTGAGATGACGGCCCAATTGGCAATCAGAGTGCATGTGGCCAGAAAAAAACATAAGACAGAAGTGAGCCCGGCCGAGCTATTCCCAGAAGAGGTAGACGGTGTGCCGGTGGACGTGATCCAGGCGACTTACGCCCCGCAAGCCCTGATAGATGCCCGGCCGGAAGCGGCCGTGGAAGGCCGCGGGAAACGGTTCGAGGTTATTCCTCTTGGCACGAGCATAGGCTGCAAATTTAGTACGGCCGGTACACTCGGGGCAAAGGTGATTGACGCCGATTCTGGCGAGGAGATGATCCTAAGTAATTGGCATGTACTTGCCGGCCGGCGCGACGTGGAAGCAGGTCTCTCAATCTGGCAACCCGGCTGGATTGATGGAGGCACGAGGGAAGAAAACACCATCGCCCTCTTATCTCGCTGGGTTCTGGGGCCCTACGATGCGGCCGTTGCCCGGCTAACGGGCGCCCGTAAAGTACTGACCACAACACCGGAAGGTAGAGAAATCGTCGAATCCACCAGACCACGATTGGGCATGACTGTTTGGAAGAGTGGGAGGAGCACCGGCTATACGGAAGGTTTCATCGATGGTGTTTTGATGAAGGTCCCTCTGAACTATCGCGAGGCCGGCATCCATTCGCTGGAACAAGTCTTCCGTATTATTCCAAGACCTGGTTCTGCCCCTGGCGAGATTAGCATCGGCGGTGATTCCGGATCGATATGGGTCGATGAGAGTAGTGGTAAGGCAGTGGGCCTACATTTTGCGGGGGAGGTTGGTGACAGTCCTGAACATGCCCTGGCGCAAGATATAATAATGGTAATTGACTCGCTGAATGTCCGTTTTCCAGGACGGGAATCACTCAGCCCGCCGCCCGTTACCGAACCGCCGCCAGAGCCCGCCCTGCCGCCGCCATCCCAACCACCGCCAATAAGTGAGCCGCCGCCAATAAGTGAGCCGCCACCGATAAGTGAGCCACCACCTCCAACGCAGCCGCCACCATTGGCCCAGCCGCCCGAACCACCTCCAGCAAAAAGCCGCAGCTCGTTCTTGGATGTTGTAGTGGACTGGATGCAAAGCTTATTCAGTGGCAAATAGGATCGAATAACTACTGTTTATCATGAGACACTTGCTTCTATCGCTGCTAATGGTGCTCGCCGGCATAGTTATGGTGGGCTGCTCCCCTGGTCAGGAAGGAGATGGACCTGCAACCGATACGCCGATTGTATTAGCGGAAGCGACCGGAATGGCGACGTCATCTCCACAGAAAGCGACGACGGACAAGCCAGATTCAACGCCATTGGACCAGACCAGGCCAGAGCCAACCGCCACGGTTGGGGAGAAATCGACGGAGGCGCCACTTCCTGCCACGCCAACAATTGAACCATCACCAACGGCTTTACCTAATTTAACTTTTCATGATCTGTCATTAACGGCCGATGATATATTCTTTTTCCCCGTGCCACAATTAGTGGCCGGGGACCAGGTCAGCATCCAGGTCATGCCAACTATTTCACGCGGCCTGGCACCCAACGACGTCGACGTCTGGATCCTGCTGGATGGTCAGGAATTGGTAACCGGTAATTTGAATTGGCGAAAGCTCAGCGGCGATACAGTTGGTTTATATCAATGGGTCTGGGACACAACTGATCAGGCTGGAGAACATACCGTTACAGCCATATTGGACCCGCTCGACCTTATCCAGATAGGCGACGAAGATCCAGATAATAACCAGGCTACGATAACGGTAGAGATTCAACCCACCTCGGCGCTTTCAGACATCGAAGTAAACGGTCAGTGGCAGACGGCTACAACCTCATGCTGTGTTGTTCACACCGTCACCGGCACGGCGGCTGACCGGGATTTGGAGGAATTGCTTCCCCAGATTGAGGCTGCATTTGCCCAGGCTTCGCTTATGCTGGAAGAGCCACTTGCAAAACCATACCATATTTACCTGGTTGATCGGGTGTTTGGTCAGGGTGGCTATACTAATGACAAGATGGTCGTTTCCTATCTTGACCGAAACTATGCCGGTGGCAATCTTAGTGAGCTACTAGTACACGAAGCCACCCACCTGATCGATAATGCATTCGCGCCTGACCAGATTACATTTCTCTCTGAAGGGATTGCTGTCTGGGCGGCCGGTGGCCATTATCAGCCGCAAGATCTCGGCCAGTGGACGGTTGCCCTCATCGAATTGGGACAGTACGTATCCATAGCGGAGGTGATAAACAGTTTCTTCGCCACCCAGCACGAAATCAGTTATCTGGAAGCGGCCAGCCTGATCGACTATATGGTGAACACCTACGGCTGGCCGATGGTGCGAAGATTCCTTAGCGAGGCAACCGTGGACGATGGCGCGACTTTGGCCGATGCTGTCGACATTAACATGCGGGTATTCTTTGGCCGGACGCTGGAGCAAGTCGAAGCTGACTGGATGAATTATCTCAGGCAGCTACCGCGAGACCGCCTGGCCCGGGAAAATCTTAGTACGACTGTTCGCTACTATGAGGTCATGCGGCGCTACCAGATCGCCTACGATCCAACGGCCTACTATCTCTATGCCTGGTTGCCATCGCCTGAGCTGGCTGAACAGAAACAGGCGACGGCCGATTTCACGCGCCATCCCGAACTGGATGTCAACATTGCCCTGGAAGCGATGTTACAGGCGGCAAATCAATCCTTGTTACAAGGAAATATTAATCAATCCAATGCCTTGCTGGACAGTGTAGATCGGGTCATTGACAATGACGGGCAATTCCTGGACCCATTGGCCAGGGCTTACTGGAATATTGTCAAGACCGCGGCCGAGATGGGATTTGAGATTCAGCAGCTGACCGTAAGTGGCAACCGGGCAGCTGGTCTGGTAACGAGACCTGATCAATTGGCGCTCACCCAACTACAATTGGTCCTGGATGATGACCGAACCTGGATGCTGGCTCGCTAATCGGCCGGGGAACTGACCAAAGCCAAAGATTTCAATTAATGCAGCGGTTACCAGAGAAGCATTTAAGGCATTAGCATGTTGTTTTTTTCTTTTTTATGCTACAATGCGCCCTTGAGTAATTGGAAGTCGGTAATCAATCTGAACCTCCAATCTGAGCAATTTTAGTAGTTGATAATGGGCAATTCCCCTCCAGGATAATGAGCAGTACAAGGGGTTATTTATGATTGAAGTCGCAATCGACAGCATTCGTATCAGTCTCATCTCCCAACACCGCATCGTCATGCTGCGAGATACTGACAGCGAACGACGGCTGCCGATCTGGATCGGCCCATGCGAGGCTGAGGCTATCACTATTGAGCTGCAAGATGTGGAGATCGCTCGACCCGTGACCCATGATTTGCTCAAGAATGTTATTGAGCAGATGGGCGGAACAATCTCGCACATTTTGATTAACGAATTAAATGAACAGGTATTTTATGCTCGCCTGTTTGTCGATGCTGATGGGGAAATGACAGAGATTGACTGCCGGCCTTCAGACGCCATCGCCGTTGCCGTTCGGGCTAAGGTGCCAATCTTTGTTGATGAGTCAGTCATGGATGAAGCCGGCATTTTTCCTGAGGCCGATGTTGATGAACCGGTAGAAGGGGATGATCCTGAAGACCTGGATGCATTCCAGGACTTTGTCGATACATTAGATTTCGACGACTTCGAAGGTGATGAATAAGCGCCGCTTCGATTCAATAACCCTGGACAGGGCCTGGGCCAAACTATTAGAGACTGCGAACAAAGGTTTCAGGCCACCTTGTTGGCAATCAACGGTTACCATATTTAGTTAAAGGGTGTTTAAGCTCGTTGATTGTGGTAACAGATGTTTCTTAGCGAACAGCCGGTCGGTCCCACTAATATAGTCAGGATTTGATCTGGCTTTCGTCAAGGCCTGACCCGTCAAGGGCGCTACCGGGCTACATTTTACGTTTTCATTTGAATCAAAGATTATGAGTTTAACTGATCGGGTTCCGCCCAATAATATTGAAGCTGAGGAAGCGCTTCTCGGATCCTTGTTAATCGATCCGGAAGCTGTATATGACGTGGCTGCGTTCTTGCGCCCGGAAGCCTTTTACCGGGAGCAGAATAAGTGGATTTTTGAAGCGATTCTGGATCTGAATGAACGCCGTGAGCCGGTTGATCTGATCACCCTGACCGATGAGCTTCGCCGGCGTGGTCGACTTGAGGAATTGGGTGGTGAAGCGACAATAATCGCCCTCATCAACACGGTCCCTACCTCGATTAATGCCCGAAACTACGGCCAGATTATTGAGGCGGCCGCATTACGACGTAGGATGATCGGAGCAGCCTCAACCATTGCCAACCTGGCTTATGAGCAGGACGAAAACATCAATGTTGTTATCGACCGGGCTGAAAAGGCGCTCTTCAGTATCAGTGAAGAACGGACGACGCGCGATCTGGTGCCGGTTAAAGAAATTGCCAGCAGTTATCTGGATCGGATAGAGGAGCTTCATGCTCGTGGTGATGATGTCATCGGCGTCCCAACCAGTTTTACTGATTTGGATAAGGTGTTAGGCGGGCTCAATAAATCTGATCTGATCATCGTTGCCGCCCGTCCCGGTATGGGTAAAACTTCCCTGCAAATAGCTATCGCCCAGACGGCCGCGCGACGGTTCAACAAGCGCGTGGCTATCTTTAGCCTGGAGATGTCTGGTGAACAGTTGGTGCAGCGGATGATCGCCGCCGAGACGCGGATTGATTCCCAACGGCTCCGGCGTGGAGATTTGAAGGAACACGAATGGCCGATTTTTTACGAAGCTATCGGCCGGATTTCCGAAACGCAGATCTTTATCGATGACACACCGTCGATTACATCCATGCAACTGCGTACCAAGGCCCGCCGGCTCTACGCAGAACACCATCTCGACTTGATCATGATTGATTATCTCCAGCTCATGCAATCCGAGCGTACTTCAAATAACCGGGTACAAGAAATCAGCGAAATATCCAGGGGATTGAAGGGATTGGCCCGCGAACTGGACATCCCGGTGGTAGCTGCATCTCAGTTGAGTCGGGCGGTAGAACAAAGGCAAGATAAGCGACCTCAACTATCCGATCTGCGGGATAGCGGTAGTATCGAACAGGACGCCGACGTCGTGATCTTCATTTATCGCGATGAATATTACAACCCTGAAACCACCGAACGGCCAAATATCGCCGAGATAAACGTGGCTAAACATCGGAATGGCCCAACGGCCAGTGTGGATCTATACTGGCATGGCCAACTGGCCACTTTCCGCAATCTACAGCGGCAAGAGATCGCCTTGTAAACGAGTGATGAAAGGATTCCCAGGATTTCCTGACGGCAAGTTGCGTCTTACAGCAATACCGAACCTATTTTTCAGCGACTTACTACCTCACATCGATAACCTGGCTGAAATGAAGATTACCCTGTACGCTTTTTGGGCTCTAACTCAAAAAGAAGGCCAGGTGCGCTATTTGCGGTATGTCGATTTCCTGAATGATGGTGAATTCATGAAGGGGTTGGGGTCAACATCAACATTGGCCGCCGAGGCGCTATCCGATGGCCTCGAACGATCTATCGCCCGGGGTACGTTCTTGCACATCGGTGTGGAAAGCGCTGATGGCAAGATGGACCTATATTTCCTGAATTCAGAGAAGGGCCGGTCGGCCGTGGATGGCATTACCCGAGGAGAATGGCGACCTAACCCAGACGATGATGAGCCGATCACCCTGTTGGTGGAAAGGCCCAACGTGTTTGTTTTGTATGAGCAGAATATTGGCTCGCTAACACCGCTCATCGCTGACCAACTACGGGATGCCGAACAAACATATCCGTTAACGTGGATTGAAGAAGCGATTGGCATTGCAGTGGAAAACAATAGCCGCAAATGGCGTTACGTTCATTCTATACTGGAAAGATGGCGACAGGAAGGCAAAAAAGATGGAGTCAGCCGCCGAGATTCTCAAACGGAACTTCGACATCAAGTCCCCGACGAATATCAAGACATCGTCAAACAGTGATGGGGAATTGCTAAATAGTGACCCGCCATTGCCACCGGCAGTGGAAGTTGGTGGCGGCCGGTCAGATTGTCCTATCTGCGGCGGTATGGGTTTTATTTTGCCGGATGTTGCTCCGGAACATCCCCAATTCGGCCGAGCTATTGAATGTTCCTGCCGCTCTACCAATCTGGAACAGTCCCGTTATGACAGATTGCTAAGGGTCAGCGAACTGGGCTCTCTCACCAATTGTACATTTGATAATTTCCTGACTGAAGGTGTTGGACTGCCGCCGGCCAAACAAATCCACTTGAAGCTGGCTTACGATTCTGTTTTGGCCTTTGGCAAAGACCCTCAGGGATGGCTCGTATTGAAAGGCGGCTACGGCAGTGGTAAGACCCACCTGGCGGCCGCTATCGCCAACTATCGTATTGCCCAAGGGCAGATGGTCATATTCGTCAACACACCCGATCTCTTAGATCATTTGCGAGCTGCCTATAGCCCTTCTTCAGACGTTGGCTTTGACGAGCGTTTCCAGCAGGTCCGCAACGCACCTTTACTGATTCTAGATGATTTGGGTTCTCAATCCAATACCGATTGGGCCCAAGAAAAGCTATACCAGATTTTTAATCATCGCTACAATGCGGCCATGCCTACAGTGGTGACGACAAACCAGGAGTTGGAGACGATCGAGGGGCGCATCCGCTCCCGGCTGGTCGATCATCGCCTGGTAAAAATCATCACCATAGCGGTGCCTGATTTCCGCCATGCAGGATTTCACGAGTTGCAGCCCGACTTGTCGATGTTGGATTTACACGCTGATCAAACATTCGATACCTTCGATATGCGAGATCGGGAGTTGCCCCAGAACGAATCTAACAATATCCGGCGCGCATACGACACGGCGAAAACCTTTTCCGAGAACCCGAGTGATTGGCTGGTATTCAACAGCATAGCTCACGGGAATGGTAAAACTCATTTAGCCGCAGCGATCGCCAACCACCTGGCCAGGCGGGCGAGGTGGTCTTATTTATCTCTGTTCCTGACCTGTTAGACCATTTGCGGGCTACCTATAGTCCATCTAGCATCATTCGCTATGATCGTCGATTTAGCGAAATGAAGAACAGCCCCATTTTAGTATTGGATGACCTGGGTACTGAAAGCGCCTCCCCTGGGCGCGAGAGAAGCTTTATCAGTTACTGAACCATCGTTATGTGGCTCGCTTGCCAACCGTGATTACGACGGCAACGGCGATCAAGGATCTTGATCCCAAGTTAGAATCCCGCATGATGGACGAGAATCACAGCACCTTTTTTGTCTTGAAAGCACCCAGTTACCGGGGTAAAGGCAAACCAAGGCGCACCTCAAACCGCAGACGGTAATCTGCTCCGGTTTACCTCTGGGTTCTTCTGTTCCCTCTCAGCGCATGACCTTGCCACCATCGACTGTAATGGTGCTGCCGGTCATGTAGCTGCTTTCCTCAGAGCATAAAAACAAGGCGACTTGGGCTACTTCCTCGGCATAGCCAAGACGACCCATAGGAATCTCCTGTTGCCAACGGCCCATTATTTCTGGATTGAGGCGAGCTTTCTCGGTCATGGGGGTGATGAAGACGCCGGGTACGATTGTATTCACTCGAATGCGGTATTGGGCGAATTCGCGGGCGCATTCACGGGCAAAGCCGACAACGCCGGCCTTACTGGCGCAGTAGGCAGCTCGGTGCATGAGCGGGGTTTCGACCCCGGCGATTGAGCTAATATTGACGATGACCCCGCCACGATCGCCGTTCTCGTCAGCCATCACCCGGCCGCACAGCTGACTCATAAAGAAGGTCCCCTTGAGGTTGACGTCAATACAGCGATCCCAGTCCCATTCATCCATTTTTAAGATTGAGGATACCGGTTCAACGCCGGCATTATTGATAAGAATATCCAACCGGCCCCATTCTGCCCGGGTGGTTTCTACCAGGTGAACACAATTGAATTTATTGCTAATATCAGCTGCAATCGGGATGGCCTGCCCACCCTGGGCGGTAATTTCGCCAGCGACTCTGGTGGCCCGATCTGGGTTGATATCATTAACGGCAACCTGGGCGCCGGCAGTAGCCAGTAATTTGGCAATTGCCTCTCCCAATCCTTGCCCGGCGCCGGTTACAATGGCACTTTTCCCTGCTAGTTTTGGTTCCATATTATCCTTAGTCAAAAAATCCACGGATCCACCTTCGAGTCCGTACTTGAGGCGTCAGCCTGGTCAAAGAGCCTGGCGAATGATTCCCCAGGGACAGTAAGTGCTCATGGCAGAGCCGCCAATATAAATTGCTCGAAAATTTCGAATGGTTGCGATCCCACAAGCAGCTGGCCATTTATTGTGAATGTCGGCCTGTTCCAGACACCTAGATTACGGCGGATGCTATCCAGTTCAGTAACCGTTGCATGGCCAATGCCGCTATCATAGCAGGCTTCAAAGGCGCCCTTGTCGATCCCCGTGGCTACGGCTGCGTTGACAAAATAATCCCGATCGGCTTGCCAGAGCCTGCCCTGGTCGCGAAAGAATTGATCGTGAATCATCCAAAAGGCATCGACATCTTGACGGCCAACACAGTCGGCCGCCGCATGGGCATTAAGACTGGCATTCCCATGGTCCAGCATGGGCCAGAATACAATTCGTACCTGGCCTTGTTCAACATAGTTATCAATGATCTCCGGCTCGGCGCCTAACACGTAGGCGCGGCAGTTAGGTCAGAGAAAGTCGGAATAATCGATGATTGTGACCGGCGCGTCAGCAGATCCGCGAAAGTAACTGTTTTCATAGACGCCGTTGATAGCAACAGCCTCATCTGTACTGGAATCTTGCTGTCCGGTCGCCTCCGGCTCCACAGTAGCAGTAGGTGGCACGATGGTCGGTTCGGCCGTAATTTCCGCCGGTTCTGATTGTTCAGGCTCAATGGCCTTTTTTACATCAGCTACGACCGGTGGCTCTATGGTTGGAGGAGTCGTTGCCACTACTTCAGTGGCCTGGACTGCGGTGGGAGGCAGCGCGGTGGGTGGTATATCCGCCTGGCCGCAGCCAGTGCCTATTAAGGCGGCTAATAAAAGGACAAAAAGCCATTTCATGTTGTTAGACCTCTCGTTATCTGCAGGGGTGCATAAATAGTAGCTTCGGCAGCAACATTCCTATTGTGGAGAAAGTAGAGTGCCGGTCAGCGAAAATTGTTATACGGTGTTCGACTGATCGATGAAAAGCCAGTCATGTTCCTCCCGGGCCGGCATCAACCGCAGCTAAATGGCCGGCGGCTTGCGGCCGCTGTGAATGGCAATTGTGCCAAACATAGTCAACTCGTAACTTACACTCACCAGGCCAGACTGATGCATAATATCCACCAGGCTCTCGGGTTCTTGAAACTGCTGGGTGCTATCTGGCAGGTAGCGATAAGCATCTCTGTCTCCGGCAACCAGTTTTCCTAACAATGGAATAATGTAATTTAGATGAAATAGAATGAACGGCCGCAGTAAATTCTTTTTAGGAGGGCTTGATTCCAGGACGACGATCCACCCACTTGGGCGGAGTACCCGCATCTGCTCGCCAAAAGCGAGGGGTACGTCGATGACATTGCGCATCAGGAATCCTGAGGTAACGGCGTGAAACGAGTTGTCAGGAAAGGGCAGCGACAGCGCATCGGCGCCAACCCAGCGAATAGCCTGCCTACCCGGGTCGCGCTTTCCGGCTTGCATCATCTCGATGGTAAAGTCACCGCCAAAGGCGCTTAGATTGGGATGCTGGCGCTGCCCTTCAAAGGCGATATCACCGGTGCCGGTAGCGATATCCAGCAACCGGCCGTTTGCCGGTAATTGAGCCAACTGAATGACTCGCCGGCGCCAGCGAATATCTTGTCCAGCAGTCATCAGCCGGTTCATCAGGTTATAACGGCCGGCTATCCGGGCAAACATACCCTGGACGTACCTGGCCCGTTCGTTGCCACTTAAATGGGCCATGCTACGGATTAGTCCTGCTGCTCTCCAAATTCCTCTAGTTCACTCTGTTCAGCATAGGGCAATACTTTTCGAGCTTTACTGGTGCCGGTTGGTGGGCCGATGATGCCATCTTCTTCCATGGTATCCATCAGGCGGGCCGCGCGAGTATAGCCGATGCGGAATCTGCGTTGGAGCAAGGAGGTTGACGCTTTTTCTAATTGGCGGACCGTGGCGATAGCCTCGGGGAGTAAATCATCGGAATATTTGGCGGCTTCCTCTTCACTTTCCCGCATCTCTTCCCATAATGGCTGCTGTGGTTGTTCTGGCGGTTTGGCTTCACTCTCCAGGAGTTCGTCGCCATTCTTGTTTTCGGTATCGCTTACCGGCTGAGCGGGAGATATAGCAGCGCGTCGCGCTCCTTGCCAATACCCAATAATGCCGTTTAGTTCATCAGGGCTAACAAAGCATCCTTGCATGCGTATCGGCGCGGCCGCGTCGGGGCTTTGGAATAGCATGTCTCCTTGCCCGAGCAAGCGCTCTGCGCCGGTCGTGTCTAAGATAACCCGGCTATCGGTGCTCGAGGCGACTGCGAAGGCAATGCGGGCCGGAAAATTCGCCTTAATCAAGCCGGTGACGACATCTACCGACGGCCGCTGGGTGGCGATGACCATGTGAATCCCAGTGGCCCGGGCCAACTGCGCCAGCCGGGTGATCCCGCGTTCGGTCTCTTCAGGGGAGAGCATCATCAGGTCGGCCAATTCATCGATGACGATGACGATGTAAGGCATGTGTTCTTCGCCCTTGGCCACTATTTTTCTATTGAATTCACTGATGTTTCGGGTACCGGCTTCGGCCAATCGCTTGTAACGATTGTCCATCTCGCGCATGGCCCATTGCAATGTTCCGACCACCCGCTCCAGGTCGACGACAACCGGGGCGACCAGGTGCGGAACACCGTTATAACCCGTTAATTCAACTCGCTTGGGATCAACCATGACCAGCTTCAAGTTTTCGGGTGTATTTTGCAGCAAAAGACAGGCTACAATAGCGTTGACACAAACAGACTTACCCGAACCAGTCGTGCCGGCTATGAGCAAATGGGGAAGCTGGGTTAAATCGGTGGCGACGGGTTGCCCGGCAACGTTTTGACCCAGGCCGATTCGCAGCGAAGAGTGGATGCCTTGAAACTCGGCTGCTTCCATGACATCTCGTAGAGACACGAGTGCTTTGTCAGAGTTAGGCACCTCGATCCCGACATAACCCTTACCGGGAACAGGGGCCTGGATGCGGATCGATCTGGCAGCCAGGGCCAGCGCCAGATCGTCAGACAGACCGGCGATTTTTCCAACCTTTACCTTGGTCCTCTTGCCGCTGCGTTGCACAATGAAATTTGGCTCGACGCCGTATTGGGTAATTGTCGGTCCCTGGTTAATCTCGACGACAGTTGCCGGCGCTCCGAAACTTTCCAATGTGTGCTCAATAATCTCAACCTGTTCACGAATATGAGTATCACCCACATCTTGCTCGCTGCCAGGCTCCAACAAATTTTCGATTTTGGGCAGGGTCCAGCTCTGATCACTGCTCAGGTTAAAAAAGACCGGGGTTGGCGCGTCGGTCGCTCCGTTTTCATTACCGTCCGCCGGCTGCGAGGCTTGCTGGCTACTTCGTTTACGCCTGGTTCGGCGTCTTGGCTGGACGGCCACTGCTTTAGAGACGGCCGGTTCAGGAGCAGGTTCAGCAGGTGTGGGCGCTGGTGATGCAGCCTCACTTTCCTCAATTAACCTGGGCTGGCGATCAGTGACCCGAGTACGGCCGCTATTGATAGGGATCTCGGGAGCGGTGGTTTCTGTCTCACGATTGAAAAAGCCCTGAAAGAAAATACCCATATCCTGGCGGCTGACGCCGGAAGTCAATACGGCCGCGATCATACCCAGGACCAGTAGAAGAAACAGTGCGCCAAAGCGCCCGACACCCTGAGTCAAAGTCCAGGCAACCAGGCCGCCCAGGTAACCGCCGCCTTGACCGGCTTCGGCTACTTCTCTAACTTCATTTAAGCCGTTGTTCATGGCGATCACGGCCAGGGTTGCGAAAGCCTCGAAGGCTAAAAAGAGCAATATGAACCCCACCAGGCGCAAGTAGGGTAGGCCTGGTGGTTGCTCCATACCCCACAAGACCAGGTAGAAGCCACCCAATCCCAGGGTGATAGGTATGATGGCGCCGCCCCAGCCAAACAGCCGCCACATGCCACTCAGATAGGAATGTGGTTAATTCGCCCTGGCTGGGAGAGAGAAGGCTGAGGATGATGATGGCCGTCAGGAAAATGAAGAAAATACCAAAGATGATAGCTTTTTGCTGAAGATTGAGGCTCAGGCTAAAACGTGGACTTTTTCTTCGCGAAGATGATCGGCGGGTAGACGTCTTCCGCTTGACCGGTTTCTTGCGACTCGTCTTTTTGCTGGCAGTACTTCTTTTGCGCGTCATAGCTCAAATGTTCCTGGTACGGCGATTATAGCATGGATTATGTTGACACGCAGGCATCGCTTATGCCTGGTTTTTAATCAATGATCGGTTATTGCGCAATATCCACACATAGCCTAGGATTGGGTAGTTAGTGCATTTCCTTCACAGGCAGGTAAATTGATCTTGATCCGCTTCACCGGCGATGACATCCCCTATTACTCGTTTAATACCTTTCCCGGTAATGGTCAGGTACGACACGCGATTTTTACCCGCCAGGGGGGAATCAGCCAGGCGCCCTATGATAGCTTGAACCTTAGCATCTCTGTGGCAGATGCTACTAACAATGTATTGATAAACCGGTCCCGGGCTTATGGTACGCACAATCGTACGTCCAATACATTGGTCCATGCTCATTTGACCCATGGATCAGACGTAGCAATCGTGTCACAACAGGAGTGTGGCCAATATGTTGGGCCGGTGGATGGGTTGATCTCCAGTGAACCAGGTTGTGGGCTGACCATGAACTATGCTGATTGCGCCCCGATTTTCCTGTATGACCCGGATAGAAACGCAATTGGTTTGGGACATGCTGGTTGGAAGGGCGCCGTGAAAGATCTGCCCGGCGCGCTGGTCAGGGCCATGCAACGCGCTTATGGATCAGATCCGGCCGGGCTGATCGCCGGTATTGGCCCTTGCATAGGTCCTTGCTGTTATGAGGTTGGTGAACCGGTCATCTCAGCTGTGCGATCCTCATTTGACGATTCGGACGCGCTATTACTTTTACCTGAGGGTGAAAGCAGAACCGGTCTCGCTGAAGCGCGTCCCAATTTTGACCTGCCAGAAGCCAACCGGCGGCAGTTGGCCAGCGCAGGTGTGGAGAGCATCGAGTTATCTAACCTTTGCACTGCCTGCCGAACTGACCTCTTCTATTCCCATCGAGCTGAAAAGGGTCGCACTGGCCGGTTTGGCTCGTTACTCATTCTGAGTCCATAGCATCCTGAAAGCTAGTATGAACATGGTATGAACAAGGGCTGAGGCCCATTTTTATCGTCCCGTGATTGGCGGTATAATCGATGCGCATTATCAGAAAAGGAACGGAGGATAATTTGTCCCTATGAATTCACTGGCTTCAGAGACGATACCCGAAGACGACCCAGAGAATAGTGACCAGGAAGAGACCGGCTTCGATGCAGGTGAAAAAACTCCCGGCAAAGAGAAGGAAACGAAATGGGAGGTCGTCACCGAGACGGCCGGCCTGACCACGGCCGAGATAATTGTCGGACGCTTAATGGCCGAGGGAATTCCAGCCCGAGCCTGGCAAGAAGGGGCAGGTCAGGCTTTTGGCCTTACTGTCGGTTTATTAGGTACCGGCTACGTTCTGGTGCCGGAAAGTCATTTAGAACAGGCCAAGGCCATCCTGGAAACACCTAATGAAATGGATAGTCCGGCCGTTGAGGAAAGTGAAGACGAAGCGACCTCTGGTACGGAATAACCAAAGGCACCTATTACAGCCACCCTTGTATAAGTATTAGTTATTTTCATGACATTTGTCAGAAAAAAGCTGAGTTTTGTCACTTCCACAGTTCATTAGCAATCAATAGAATCTATAGAATTAATAAAAGAATCTTGTGTTCCGCATAACGTATTTTGATGAGTAGACAATTGGAGCGGAACAATTAAACTGAAGCAAACTTCTTTCGATAAATAAATTGTTTGTTAATAGCTTCAGTTTAATTGTTCCGCTCCGATCTTCTACTCGTCAATATGTTGGGCGGAACACAAGATTCCTTTATTAATTTAATAGATTCTATTGATTGCTAATGAACTGTGGAAGTGACAA
>PVMK01180270.1_pt1 | contig 14746 bp, 14 predicted proteins | sample 1853481 | NCBI WGS metagenome assembly PVMK01 (sample SAMN08533507, study PRJNA380276) | Marine sediment metagenome, whole genome shotgun sequencing project.
AGGGATCTACAAAGATGCCAAAAAAATTCTTGCCACTAAAAACAACTATTTCAGAACTAAGATACTAATCAACTATTCAACTAATCTTGGTTTGGAGGCCATATCGATGAAATTCAAAAGTGTTGAGCATGTCCGGGCTGAGCTTCAGAAAGCCGACTATATTTGCTCCCGGACGATTGCAACGGTTGTTTTTTTGGCCCAGGCCACCCAGAAACCGGTCTTGGTGGAAGGTCCCGCCGGTGTGGGAAAAACGGAACTCTCCAAAGCCGTTGCCCGCAGCCTGGAGCGCAAACTCATACGCCTTCAATGTTACGAGGGCCTGGATGAAAGCAAAGCGCTTTATGAGTGGGAATATGCCAAGCAGCTGCTTTATACCCAGATGGTAAAGGAGAGGCTTGACGATGTCATATCAGGGGCCGCTTCTCTGTCCGATGCCGTGGATCGCATTGCCTCCCAGGAAGATGCCTTTTTTTCGGAGCGCTTTATTCAGCCTCGGCCCCTGTTGCAGGCCATCAGTTCCCCGGAACCGGTGGTGCTTCTGGTGGATGAAGTCGACAAGTCCGACCCGGAGTTCGAGGCGTTTTTGCTGGAAATTTTGAGTGATTTTCAAGTGTCCATTCCGGAATTGGGCACCCTCAAAGCGGTGAATATCCCGTTTGTATTTCTGACCTCCAACGATTCCCGGGATATGAGTGATGCGCTCAAACGAAGATGCATCCACCTTTATATCGACTACCCCGAGCGTGACCTCGAATTGGAAATCGTTAAGCTGAAAATTCCCCAAATAGAAAACCAGCTGGCCGGTCAATTGGTTGATATGATTCGAAAAATTCGTGATCTCGATCTGAAGAAGAAGCCCTGCATATCAGAGACCCTGGACTGGGCCCAGTCCTTGATTACGTTACAGGTCGAAGATCTCTCCGCCCAGGTTGTCACAGACACCCTGAACGTTATTTGCAAATACCGGGCGGATGTGGAGCAGGTGGTGGAGAAGATGGACAAGATTATCGATTGAGAAAGAATGGAAATGCCGGCTCTTACTTTTCTGGGGGTTAATTGAGTCGATTCAGGGGAACTAAATTCCAAATACCAAATCACAAATTACAAATAAATTCCAATGACCCAAATTCAAAATACCAAACACATGATCCGCAACTATTTGTGTTAGATGGCATAATCACCGGCGGAAAAAGACTATCGTAACGATACGGTACAACCGCTGCGAATGTTTTGGTCATTGGATATTGGAATTTGAGATTTATTTGTAATTTGGTGCTTGGGATTTGGGATTTTAGAAATTTGGGTGCTTGATTTTATTTTTTATATTAGCAGATCAATGCAATAACATCATGCTGAATTTAATACTCAAATTTGTCTCCTGTTCCCGGGCGGCAGGGCTCAGGATTTCAACCTCTGAAGTGCTCGACTGCCTCGATCATTTAAAACGGGTTGATTTCCTGGATGAACCTCAGTTTGCCGCCGTGTTGCGAGCCAATTTTGCCAAAAGCCGGCGGGAACAATTTCATTTCAATCGGGTTTATGATCTATTCTTCCACGAGCTGCGTCAGGAGTCCAACATCGCGCAGGCAGACCCGCTTTCCGAACAGATTCAAAACACCCTTCAATCTTTAACCTCCCGGCAGGATGACGATGGCGCTTCCCAGGCGGTGCTTGATTTTTTAGGTGGCGATCCCCTGTCTTTTTTAGAGCAAATACAGCCGGGATTTGCCGAAGGAAACGGAAGGGGCGGAGGAACAGGTTCCAACCTGGGACCTATGATTCGGCGCCTGGCCCTGATGCTGCAGCTAAACGCTGCCGAAGATGCCCTGGCAGAGTATCTCACCAATCAGCGGGATCAATTGCCTTGGGAAATCCGTCGCGATTTAAAGGCCCTTTTCGATGCCCGTCTGGAAAGTGCCCGCCGCTTGCTTACTAGTGAACGCCGGCCTTTTGAAGACCATACGAAAAAGACCATCTCCTACCGCCGGCACCTGGACCGGTTGGGAGAAATCCATTTTGCTTCTTTGACCAAAAAGGAAGTTGAAGGCATGCGTGAGGTAATCGAGCAGCTTGTTCGCAGGCTTAAAGACACCCTCGGACGGCGGCATGCCAAGAAGAGCAGGGGAGTACTGGATGTTAAAAAAACTTTGCGCCGGGCCGCCGGTTACCAGGGGATCCCGATGGAGCTTTTTTTTCGAAACAGGCCCCCGCGCAAAGCCAAAATTGTCACCCTGTGCGATGTCTCCGGCTCGGTCTGGTCTGCAGCCCGGTTCATGCTGAACATGCTGTACTCGCTTCAGGAGTGCTTTACCCAGGTTCGTAGTTTTGTTTTTGTTGCCGGACTGGATGAGGTAACCAATATTTTTGAAGACCACGAAATCAACCAGGCTATTGAAAAGATTCTTAAAGAAGCGGATATCGAATACAATGCCGCTACCGATTATGGTCTGACGTTTCGACAATTTAAAAAAAATTACATGGATATTCTCAACAAGAAGACCACCCTTATTATTATCGGCGACGGCCGATCCAATTACAGCAATCCTGAAGAACAGATATTAGATGCGATGCGGGAAAGGAGCCGTCGCGTTATCTGGCTGAATCCGGAAACCCCTTATTTTTGGTATACAGGTGACAGCGAAATGCGCACCTATCAGGCCTACTGCCATGAAGTCAGACCCTGCCAGAACCTCAACCAATTGCTTGATTTTATTAAATCACTCATATTGTGAAAATAAATCACTTGCTTTTAAATGAAAAAAGGATAATATCGTGGTAATCATTAAAGGCCGGTCTCTATCGGACGGCCGGTTTCATTCTGAAGGAAAGATTTATTTGTCGGCGCGGCAACCTGAAGTATGGGACCATGAGCAATTCTAGTTCAAGGAGGGTGCCACAATGGCAAATGGTATTGTCAAATGGTTCAATGAGCGTAAAGGATACGGCTTCATCGAGCAAGAGGAAGGACCGGATGTATTCGTTCATCACAGCGGTATCGATGGAGCGGGATTTAAATCCCTGCAGGAAGGTGACAAAGTTACCTTCGACATCGAGGAGGGTCCCAAAGGGCCCTCAGCGGTAAACGTAACGGTCGTCTAGCAGACTGCCGAAATTTAGAAAAGGCGCGCTTGATACTATCAGGCGCGCCTTTTCTTTTGCCGGAAGAGGACTTGCCTCTGGTTACTGGAATCTTGCCACTGGCGCTCCGGTTGCATTGGCCATTTGATACTGGATATTCGATTCTCGATTCTCGATGACATTCTGACTGGTCCGAAAAGCAGATCATCGAGTATCGAGAATCAAGTATCGAGTATCGCGTACGGCGGAAGTTACAGCTGAAACTCTTCCCCAAGGTAAGCCTGGACTACGGCCTCGCTTTTAGCAATTTGATCGGGGGGGCCGCTTTCGAGGACCTGGCCGTCAACCAGTATGTAGGCATTGTCGCAGGCACCGAGGGTTTCTCTAACGTTATGATCAGAGATGAGTATGCCGATTCCGCGCCGTTTAAGATGAGTGATGATATTTTTTATATCATTGACGGCCAGAGGATCGATGCCCGCAAAGGGCTCATCGAGCAGCATAAATGAAGGATTGGTGGCCAGGGCGCGTGATATTTCAAGGCGGCGTTTTTCACCGCCCGACAGGACATTGGCTTTTTGCTTTTCCAAATGCTTGATACCCAGTTCCTCCAGGAGCATTTCTGCGCGATGCTCGCGTTCGGATTTACTCAGGGGAAGTATTTCCAATATCGCCAATAAATTTTGCCTTACCGTCAGCTTGCGGAATATAGAAGTTTCCTGGGGCAGATAACCGAGGCCTTTACGGGCCCTCTGATACATTGGAAGTTCGGTAATATCTTCATCGTCAAGCAGGATTTTGCCTGCATCCGGTCTTACCAAACCGATCGTCATATAAAATGTTGTGGTTTTGCCGGCGCCGTTGGGCCCCAGAAGTCCAACAACTTCACCGCTTCTAACCTGCAGATTGACGGAATTGACTACCTGCCTGCCGGAATATGATTTTTCCAGATCGTTTAAAAATAGCGTGGTCATTTTACTCAGGCCTTATTTTCAAATTTACCCTGATGTTGTACCCTGATGTTGAACCCTATCACATTATAAAGCTTTTTAAAACCACAGTTACAGCATTTTGACCCGAAAGGATCCATATTGACACCTTTCTATCGTTTTCATATAGTCGACAGAACCGAGCGAGGAAATGCCCATGGAAGCGTATTACTCAGCCACAGGACTTTACCCACCCCAATCTTGGCCGGGAAGTCACGGCCATTGGCGGACATTATGTGTTCGATAAAGAAATTCGAATGTCCTATGACAGCTGGGAGATCCTGTATTTTGTTGGTTATGCTGTTTTAGATTCCAGCTGCTGCGGGGTCGGCGGTGTTGCCTATGCACTGGTGCCGGGATTTATCAGGCAGTGGAAATACAAAAAGAATCATGATGATTGCTTTGTTTCACAAATAGAAACCATTGGTGACCAAACCATTCAAAAAGAAGTTCGAAGCATTATTCAGAAAAAGGAGATGGTTAACCAGGTTACCTTCACATAGTTTCCATCCGGTCCGCCTGCGGCGAATTCCGATGAGCGGCGTTCTCCGCGGGAAATACGCATAGCGCAGGGCGCATAAGGCATAGCGGACTAACCAAAACAAGGATATTTCTATTTCTGATGCGAGAGAAACTTATGGAGAATGTTAAAAGGAGACTCAGATGCAGGAACGGAAAACGAACGGAATCGGGTATCTTGCGGGAGATTGGCCGCTGGATCCGGGAAAATCTACGATCGTTTTTATTCATGGGGCCGGGGGTTCCAGCCTTTTCTGGCAGGCACAGGTTAAAGGTCTTGTCGCGCGTGCCAATACGATTGCTATTGATTTGCCCGGCCGAGGACGAAGCGGCAACGAGGGTAGGAATACCGTCGAAGATTATGCTGAGGCTGTGGTTGTCTTTATCAAAGAAATCAATGCCCCGAATCCGATCCCTTGCGGCCTTAGCATGGGAGGGGCTGTCACCCAGCAGCTCCTGTTGGATTACCAGGACCTATTCAAGGCCGGTGTATTGATCAGCACGGGCTCGAGGCTCAAAGTCACGCCGGTCATCTTCGAAACCATCGAGAAGGATTACCATGAGTTTGTGAACATGATCGGTAAATTGGCCGCATCAAAGAACACAGATCCTGGGTTAGTGGAACCGTTCCAGCAAGATACTGCCCGCTGTAAGGCTGAGACGACCCACGGTGATTTTCGGGCCTGCGACAGTTTTGACGCAAGCAACCATCTATCTTCCATCGAGGTGCCGGTTCTGGTGGTGACCGCTGAAGATGACAGGCTTACACCGCCGAAGTACGGCGATTTTTTGGAAAAGCATATTAAAAATGCAAGCCGGGCACACATTAAGGACGCCGGGCATATCGTGCCGATTGAAAAACCGGATGAGATTAATAAGGCAATCCTGAAATTCCTTGATCAAACCGGACTATAATTGGAAAAATTTGCCGATTATGAAATACGAAATACACGATACGCCACCGCATATACAAAAAATGTTGATCGCAGGTTATCGCAATATGACGCCCCAACAGAAATTACAGCGAGTCAGCGAACTAACTAAAGCGGTACAACAGCTCGCTTTAGCCCGTATCCGAAAGCAGTATGGTGAGATTTCAGAACGGGAGCAAAAGCTTCGTTTAGCTGCCCTTTGGCTGGATAGAGAGACGATGATTCGCGTCTTTGACTGGGACCCGCAGAAGGCCGGCTATTAAAATGATACTCGCCGAACCCATTCAGGTTACTCAGCTCATTGCAAAAGTATTTGATCGACTTCAAATCCCAATTGGTTTCAGTTGGGCGGAGGTAGTTCGGAACGGCAGTGGAATGATGTATTGGGTGTTCTGCAGGTACAAAAAGAGAAGCTCGATTACCCTTACCTTCAGCGGGGAGCTCGCCATATGGGGGTGGCAACGCTTTTAGAGCAAGCGATTAAGGATGCCGACAGAAGATAGGAGTCGAATCTTGATTAGTGATTAAACGGTCCTCTATAATCACTATTCAAGACGCCCCCCCCAATTTCTAAAAAGAGCCAGACCAAGAAAATTTGCTATTCCCAGTTTTCTACTTTTTTCAATTTCATCCACAACAACATTGAAGATATTGGAAGGCTGATTTTTGATGATGGTACTTTTCAGAGGACTCAGCCTTTTGCACTCAACTGCAAGAGCATAGTTATGCGCTCGCACTGCGATTAAGGACGATATCTTTACCTGGAGCCACAGCCCGGTACAATTCGGTCAATTTCTCCAAGCTGGGCATCGAAGTTCCTCGCTCATATCGAGCATAGGCATTACGCGACTTGGCGCCCAGGCGCTCGGCAGCTTCGGATAATGAGAGACCACTTCTTTCACGCTGCCTACGCAGCAACAGGCTGATCAAGCCACGTGGATCGTTTGAACTCACTTCGAAATCTCCGTGTTTACCCGGGTGCACGGTGACTGAAAAACCAGGACAGTTCATCAAGGTCTCCAATAAATCCACAATCATGACAAAGGCCTCCTTACGAGTATGGCCTTGTGTCATTGCATCAAGAATTGGCACTTCAGCCAACCAAAACTTTCCGTCTTTGTATACTTTGCCGTAAAAACGCATATCAATTTTTCCTTTTGGCTCGGCTAAGAATTGTTCTATCAAGCTTTTCGTTAATCTCGGAGTGGCGAGGAATCGCTTCCTCACGCTCTCCATCTGTCCATATGTCATGGCGCTTACCATGCCGAAGAAACGTCCAACCGATCCGACGAAGCGCTTTTTCTAAATCGCGTTTCTTCATGTAGTCACTGTACACCTATTTGTGTACATCGTCAAGGGCGAATTGTTTGCCCGTATAACATTGTATTTATCAGGTTTTCCGACTCACACTTAGATTGTGATATACAACGACGAAAATTTAATGAAATAATGTCAGATATAATCTGAGTATATTAATGTTTTCGGAACCGTGGCATTTATAATAATCAACCGTCCTCAAGAGAGTCTCCGGATGCCCCGAGTTCCACAAGGATCTGCCGCATTAAAATACGGCCCATACCCGCGGGGCCGAACCAGCCGGAATCTACCTGTATATATGTCATTGTTTCGGTGCGTTGCTCTATGGTGACATCTACCGTACGGTCGTTATTATCTGAAAACCGAAACGACGCCCGATCGATGTCGATGGTTTCTTCTTTGACATTGAGTGCCAGCGTTTTTGCGGCTTTCAATGTGGCGCTGATAACAGTTTTAAAATCTTCTATCTGATAGCTTTCGACTTTTGTGCCGGATCCACTTACAGAAGTCGCACCTGATGAAGCCGAACTCACTCCGCCAACGATGAGGGTAGAGGTGCACCCGTTGGTCACAATAGAAAACACGATCAGTGTTAAAGACGCACACGCACAATTTATGAGTTTAGCCATCTGTTTGCCCTCTTTTATTAATTAGTGCCTGAACGAAAAGTCGGGATTTCAGTAGGTTGGGTAGAGCCCGCATCGATTATGTTGGGTTTCTCCGCCTCCGGCGGACCAACCTACGAAAATCAAGCATCTGCCGAGAAATGATCTTAACGGGGGCGAAACCCAACAAAATCGACTAAACTATCAGAATTCGCCATGACGACCGGCGCCTTTTGCAAATCGGGCTGCCCCCTGTCCGGCTTCTTTGGCCATAGATGCTAAACCGTGTTTGAATTCGTTGGCCATTGCTTTTTCAAAAGGCTGATCAAATTGCTCGATGGCTGATAGTCGATCTCCCCGCAGGCATATCTGAGGGAAGACTGCAATTTGACGGGCCAGTTCCGTGGCGGCCTTTTTGGCCGTCCCATTTGGTTCGACCCGGTTCGGCATGCCGTCGGCGATTTTAGTTAAATCCGCACCGGCGCAAAAATGCCCTTGACCGCCGGTCAATACGGCAACCCGTGCTGAGGCATCGGATTCAAATGCCCGAAAAGCAGCCGACAGCTCTTCAGCTGTTTTGCGGTCAACGGCATTGCGAACTTCCGGACGGCTTAAAGTAACGACCGTCACCGGCCCATCTTTTTCAACATATACTGCCATAGTAAGCTCCTATATCCCTTTTAACTATTAATCAATAGTTCTATCTATCTGGTTAAATTCCTGTTTATTTCGTTTAGGAGTAATGGAGTAATGGAGTATTGGAGTACTGGAGTGATGGAATAAATGTATCGACCAGTACTCCAGCACTCCATTACTCCAACTGTTGTCAGGCCAGCATGCCGCCGTCACAGACTATACACGTCCCGGTCGTAAAAGAAGCGGCGTCAGATACCAGATACAGCACCGCACCTGCCATTTCGCCCGGCTGGGCATGTCGGCCCATGGGTATCTGCTGAACGGCAAAGTTATATATTTGTTCGTTTTTAATGATGGTCTCTGAGAAATGGGTTTCGGTCAATCCCGGGAGCAGCGCATTGACCCGGATATTTTTAGCGGCGAGCTCTTTGGCAAAAGCCTTGGTCATGGAAATTAATCCTGCTTTGGTAATGGAATAGATCCCCTGGAAGGGAACCGGTCGGACGCCATTGATGGAGGCCACATTAACGATGGCGCCGCCGCCGGATTTTTCCATTAGTCCGGCGGCCTGCTGGATCATGAAGAACGGCCCTTTCAGGTTGACGTCATTGGTTTTATCCCAGGCCTTTTCATCGGCATTGACCATATCACCGAAATAAGGACTGGTCGCGGCATTGTTGATGAGGATATCAAGCCGCTCATAGGTGTGTTTGATTTGTTCAAATAGATCGTTTATTTGCGCCAGATTACCGGTATGGCAGGTAAAGACGTCGGCGCGGCCGCCTTTTTGTTCAATTTTTTCTTTTGTCTGTTGGAGCCCCTGGCTTTTGCGGCTGACAAGGATACACCGGGCACCATATTCTGCCAGCGCCAATGCGATCGCTTCCCCTATTCCTCTGCTGGCACCGGTTATTAGGGCTATTCTATTATCCAACGAAAAGTCAACCATTTTGACCTCCTGTATCGGTGTTAGTCTTTTCATAAAATTTGATGAATGCAGAAATAAAGGCAGTCAGGTCCTCGACGATGCAGATGTCTGCTGTCTGAAAAATTGCGGCGGACGGGTCTTTGTTGATGGCGACGATAAATTCTGAGTTCCGCATTCCCATGACATGCTGTACCGCCCCGGATATGCCGCAGGCAATGTAGAGTTGCGGTGAAACCGTTGTACCGGTAACCCCTACCTGGCGCTGATATTCCAACCAGCCAATATCACACACAATTCGAGAACCGGCAACAGCTGATTTCGAAAATAATGCGGCCAGCTGGTGGATAATTTCAAGATTTTCTTTTTCACCGACACCCCTGCCGGCGGCCACAATAACCTTGGCCTCTTCAATCCCCGCCGTATCCGTATCGGCTTGCTTGATACCCAGTGACCGCGACCGCCGGTTTTTGGCTGATAGCGATTTTATGGTAACATTACCCGACCGGTTAGCGGTATTGCCGTCTGCTTTGAAAATTCCGGGCTGGATAGTGAGTATGGATGTTTCCGACGTCGGCTTGATGCAGGCGATAATTTTCCCGCTGTAAAGAGGTCTGGCAAAGCAGATATCGCCTTGGTGTTCAATAATTTCTCCAATCATGGTGATACAGGCGGCGTCGAGTTTCAGCGCCAGGGCCGGCGCATAGTCTGAACCCTGGGATGTATGGGCGATACAGACAAACGACGGGTGCAGATCGGCAAGAAGGTCAGCCAGCGCATGGGTGTATAGTTCACCGTTATAATGGATCATTTCCGGTATTTTAACAGCTGTGATATCCAACCCGGTATGATCTGCAATATCCTGCGCCAGACCCTTTACTTCATCAGCCAATAAGATCACTCTTATTGGCGTTGATCGGGTGGCCTGCTGGAGTTTTTTTGCAAAGGCAAGAAGTTCGTAGGTCACGGGTCTGATTTGACCGTCGGCATGTTCTGTAACTATTACTATATCATTTCCCATTGGGTGCCTCTTATGGGTTAAGACGTCATGCTCATTTGTTGGGTTTCGTTCCTCAACCCAACCTACAGCAACTGATTCTTTTCGTACTCGTTCTCGTGCTCGTTCTCGTGCTCGTCCTCGGGAATCAGAATTTTATCGAGGGACGAGGGACGAGGACGATTGGAGCCCCTTTGATTTTGCGACATAGAGATGTAGTTTCACACGAGGTTAACGAATAACCCCCAACTTTATTTACCTCTCACAGCAAGGATTTTTCACGAAGAATGCTAAATAACCGCGCGGCTTTTTCTTCCAGAGATCCAGGCAAAACCATACCGGCTCGATTTTTCTGAGGATACACCACCTCCGCCAGAACTTCCATCTCCGGGAGTTTTGTGAGGTCGTTGCTATAAATCTTTTCCAGTTCCTGTGAATGGGCCCTCAGAAGATTTGAAAGCGATGGCCAGCGCGGGGTGTTGATGCCCGACTGTATGGTTATTACCGCCGGCAGCTTCAGTTCCACGGTGTCCCGGTGACCGCCTTCGATTTCACGTTCGACGTAAATTGTTTTCCTATCAGGTGCAATCTTTTCAAAGATCACGGATGTCGCCCAGGGTAAGCTCAGCCTGGCCGCCAGCATTGGACCGACTTGTCCCTGCATATCGTCTTCGGACATAGTGCCGGTAAGGATCAGGTCATACTTTTTCTTATGTGCAAACTCTGCTATCCATGAGGCTACCTGGAAGGGGCTCTGGTAGCCGTCGGATGTCATCTGGATGAAAGCGCCGGAATCAGCACCCATGCCGATGGCCCGCCTGACGACTTCATCACAGCGATCCGGTCCGACCGTGATAACATCGATGCGGGTGCCTGCTATTGATTCCTTTATCAACAAAGCCTCTTCAACCGCGAATTCATCCAGTCGATTCATTTTGAATTCGGTTATGGTATCCGCCTGGATCCACCCGCTAGTTGTCGTCGATCTTTATCGGGCTGTCCGCTTCAGGGACTTGTTTAACGCAGACCAGTATTTTCATGGGGTAACTTTACAGAGCGCCAAAAAAAGTGTCAATAAAAAAACGAACGTTCGCTCTTTTTTCTTGACTCCACCGCATCGGGAAGATATGAACCTAATTCAGGGTTCCCCGCTTCGCCTTTCAGGCTTCGCAGGGCAGGCAGGGTTCAGGATATATATAGTTGATTGAGTTGATTAAGTTGATTGAGTTGATTACAGGGGGTCGGTTAGTCAAATAGGCTGAAATCCTTTAACCTAATTACTCCGCCCTGAAAAATAGCCATAACAGGGTTGGGGATAGTAAATTTGTTCTTTGAAAATTGAAGAAAATATTTAGAAGTTGATCCGGGCGGATTAATTAATTATTTCTTAAAAAGAAGTGCACAAAGGCGTATGAGTACTGAAAAGCTCTTCAAAATATTAAAAAAAGTGCAAGATTTCAAGAGCTTAGTCCATACTATTTTTTTTACATCAGCATCTGGGATGAAATTAAAAAGCCAAAAAAAGCATAAAAAAATGCGCAGCATAAAATAATTAATCCGCCGGGCCTTCGATCTAACAACTTACTTCCGTTTTCAAAGAGCAATTTGCAACCCTAAATGTGCTATTTTTCAGGGCGGAGTAATTAACTATTTAACTTATCAACTATTCAACTAATCTTGGTTCAGGGTTGTTCTGAACTGCCGAATATCTGAACTGCCGAAACCGCCGGAGGCGAATGAACCTTTGAACCCCTGAACCTCTGAACCATAAAATTAGGCACATTGCCATGAGTGAGATCTATTTTTTCAGACACGGCCAGGCCTCTTTTGGCGAAGAAAACTATGACCGCCTATCTCCGATCGGTGTCAGACAGGCCCAGGTATTGGCCCGTTATCTCGCAGATGCCGGTAAAGTATTCGATGCTGTTTATTATGGCGAAATGGAGCGTCAGCAGAAAACGGCCCGGGAATTTATTAATCATTACCGCCAAAATAAACTTCCTGTTCCCCGGCCTGAAATCTCCGATGCTTTTAACGAATACGATTCTTTTGCAGTTTGGCAGGCACTGATCCCTGAATTGATCGAGGAGAAACCTTCACTAACCAAAGAATTGGACAAACTGCCCGGAGACCAAAAAGCTTTTCAAAGGGTTTTCTCTCAGGTGATGGTTCGCTGGACCAAAGGTGAATATCGGGCCTCAGGCATCCCGCGATGGGATGACTTTGTCCGGCGCGTTAATTCGGGCATTGAAAAATTAGCGATCCATCACGGAGCCCAAAAGCGATTGGCGGTATTTACATCGGGCGGGCCGATTTCGGTGACGGTCAAAGCGGCTCTTGGGTTGTCCGACAAAATGGCCCTCGAGATTTCATGGCAGCTGATGAATGCTTCGATTACACGCATCAAATATAACAGCAAAGGAATTATGCTGGCCGGATTTAATGAGGTAACGCCATCTGGAGTTAGAGGGAGACGAGAGGCTGTTAACTTACAGGTAGATAGGAATGAATAATGAATAATGATTAATGAATAATGAAGGAAGTCGCTTCGCTCCGCCGGATTATATAATAGATAATATTCCTTAATTATTCATTCGACATTCGTCATTCGTCATTCCATGAAGGGAGGAAATATGGACTTTGCCGTATCTGAAAAAATGAAGACTATCCTGGGAATGATCGATGAGTTTGTGGAAAAAGAACTTATCCCGCTGGAACCCGAGTTTCTGACCAAACCCAGCACCAACCTGCTTCCGGTTTTTGAAGAAAAACGCAAAATGGTCAAACAAATGGAACTCTGGGCGCCGAACCACCCCAAAGAGTACGGCGGGATGGAACTAGACCTGTTGGAACACGCCCTGGTTTCCGAATCTTTGGGTCGCAGCCCGCTGGGTCACTATATCTTCGGCTGCCAGGCCCCGGATGCCGGCAACATCGAAATTTTGCATCAATTCGGCAGTGACGAACAAAAGGCAAAATATCTGGGGCCTCTGGTCGCCGGTAAAATTCGCAGCTGTTTTTCGATGACTGAAGTTGAGCTGCCCGGCTCCAATCCGGTGATGATGGACACAACTGCGGTAAAGGACGGCGATGACTATGTCATCAACGGTCAGAAATGGTATACTTCATCCGCCGACGGGGCCGAATTTGCGATTGTTATGGTCGTCACCAATCCCGAGGCCGGACCTTACCTTCAGGCGAGTATGATTATTGTACCCACGGACACCCCCGGTTTTAATCTGGTGCGCAATATTCCGGTCATGGGCCACGCCGGCGAGGACTATTTCAGCCATGCTGAAATTTTATATCAGAATTGCCGGGTGCCCCAATCAAACCTGTTGGGCCCTGAAGGTCACGGGTTTGTGATTGCTCAGGAACGACTCGGTCCCGGTCGTATACACCACTGTATGCGCTGGATCGGCATCTGCAACCGGGCCTTTGATCTGATGGTCGCCCGTGCCCGGGATAGAATCATTGCTCCGGACCGAAAGCTGGCTGCCAAGCAAATAATCCAATCATGGATTGCCGAATGTGCGGCCGACATCCAGGGCGCCCGTCTGATGGTGCTCCACGCTGCCTGGATGATTGAGAATGTTGGTAAAAAAGAGGCCCGCAAAGAGATCTCGCTGATAAAATTTGTCGTGGCCAATGTGATGCAGAAGGTAATCGATCGATCGCTGCAGGTCCACGGCGGGCTCGGCATGACCGATGATACCATTCTGGCCTTTTATTATCGGCACGAACGGGCGGCCCGCATTTATGACGGTGCCGATGAGGTCCACAAGATTTCAGTGGCGAAGAGGATATTGAAGGAATACGAGGGCAAACGAGTGCGGTAGATGATTGATAATAATTTTGCGAAACCAGGTTTAGGTTAAGGGTTTGAGGTTAGATGGAAATAGTTGGAGGTTTGAGGTTGGAGGTAATCGCCTTTGGCGGTTGGAGGTTGGAGGTTAGAGGTTGGAGGTAAAAGTTTGTATGATCAGAAATATAATAGAGAAAATCCTTTTTTGCCTCAAACCTCGAACCTAAAGCGAAGCGCTCCTCTGACGGAACGCAGTGACTTTGCGAAGCGCTCCTCTAACCTCTAACATGGATTATTCTCAACAACTATCAACTGCTTGATTGGTCGCAATCTTTCCACAACGTAATAGTAGAGCCATGAACTACGCTGAATTCCAAAAGCAGGTAAAGCTCTCCAAACAGGATATTTGCCGGGAGGTTTTTTTAGCGAATCGCCATTCCATCCGGGTTAAAAAAGAACATACAGTGGTCAAAAATCTGGAGCTGATTTTTAGCGCGACCTTGAAAATCAGCAATAAAAAGGGCTTTCAGGCCATGAGCATGCGGGATCTCGGTCGTGAAACGCATCTGAGCATGGGCGCCCTGTATTCCTATTTCTCCAGCAAGGAAGATCTGCTGGCCATGCTTCAGTACCAGCGGCGCACGATTACCGGACGTATCCTCAAAGAACGCATTGAGCAGGAATCAGAGCCCACTGCCAAACTTCAAACAGCCATTTTGACCCATCTTTATTTAAGTGAAGCCATGCAGCCCTGGTTTTATTTTTCTTACATGGAGGCCAAGAATCTTTCCAAAAAGGAGCAGGCCCTGGCGGTTGCCAGTGAACGTTTCACCGAAAAGATCATTGCCGACATTTTAGAGGGGGGTAAATCCGGCGGTATTTTCAATCTTGACGACTGCCAATTGACCGCCAGTGTCGTCAAGGCCATGCTGCAGGACTGGTA
>PVMK01189262.1_pt1 | contig 14746 bp, 15 predicted proteins | sample 1853481 | NCBI WGS metagenome assembly PVMK01 (sample SAMN08533507, study PRJNA380276) | Marine sediment metagenome, whole genome shotgun sequencing project.
TAAAACAAGCGAATCACGCTGAAGACGTGATCTAAAGACCTCAGAATACTGAACCGAAAAATTTCGAAGGGTAGATTCGCTCCTGGCCTTCGTAGCCTTTTCGGCGGAGTAGGCTCGCTCTGTCTTTTCTATTAAAATCGATCGTTAGACCCTGTCGTCAGACCCTGTCGTAGACCCTGAGGCTCTCGAAGGGAGGATCTCGAAGGGAGGCTCTCGACGGGTAGAATTGCTTAAATATTCAATCTGGCTATGGCATAAATCATGCGCAAACATGATGTGATTTCAATAAATAGGTACTAGGCTTCTTCCAAGACCGTGCTTTTAATAAGTGGCGCCGGTTGGCGCAGCGAGTGTGCCATTAAGACAATATTATAGGTGTCAGGTGTCAGGTTTCGGGTGTCAGTTCTCAAAGGTGCTAAATCCTGACACCTGACACCTGAAACCTCAAGCCGTATCTTACAACATGTTGTCAGATAAAGGCCACTAAGGGCCTAATCACCTTATAGAACCTATCTTAATAATTGTTATTAGAATGGAAACATCGATCGTATTCATCTCCGGCGGGTATGAAATCGAAGGACGCCTGGCCCAAGGCAGTCAACCCAGAGCTGTCGTCATCACGCACCCTCACCCGCTGTACGGCGGGGATATGCATAACAATGTGGTCGACACTGTCAGCCGTGCTTATCAAGAAAATGGCTGCACCACCTTGAGGTTTAATTTTAGGGGCGTGGGGGGCAGTCAGGGAAGTTACAGTGACGGCATCGGCGAGCAGGAGGATGTCCGTGCCGCTGTCTCATATCTCGCCGATATCGGCGCCCGGCAGATCGATCTTGCCGGCTACTCGTTCGGGGCCTGGGTCAATGCCCTTGCAGTTAAAAATGGCCTGCGTGTTGCGAATATGATCATGGTATCACCGCCGGTGGCTTTTATCGATTTCAAATCGATATCCGAACTCGGCGGCCTAAGGCTGATCGTCACCGGCAGCCGGGATGACATTGCCCCGGCGGATATGGTTGAAAAATTATATCCGGCCTGGAACCCGAATGCAAAATTTGAAGTAATCAGCGGAGCTGATCATTTTTATGGCGGATATCAGGATAAGTTGGAAGCCGTCCTGGCGGATTTTCTCGAAAGCGAGGAATGAGGTTGCGGGTTGCGCGTAACTCCTACCTTATCAGTTCTTCTTTTACCTGTCGGGCCATAAGGCGCTCATAAAGTGTCGGTGCCAGCCTGCTGATCCAGTATGACAGTTTTCCAATCGGGGTTAGAACCAGCAAGGGTTTTCTTTTTTGCGCACCTTTAAAAATATCCGCGGCAACCTTTTCAGCCGACGTCGGTTTGCCGACCATGGACTGGGGATGGGTGGTCACTTGCCCGTCGCCTCCGAGCGCCCTGGTTTGAAGGTTGGTTTTGACGAACCCGGGACAAACAAGCATGATGTGAACCCCGGTTTCCCTGATTTCCGATCGCAGCGAGGTGAAAAATCCGTGCAGGGCGTGTTTGCTGGCACAGTATCCGGTCCGGCCCAGTAAAGGCGAAACGCCGGCCAGGCTTTCAATGACGATGATCATCCCCTGGCGCTCTATCAGGCTGTCGATGGCCGCTTGGGTACAGTGCAACGATCCGAAAAAATTAACCTCCATGACGTTGCGATAGACGCTGGTTTTGGTATCCACAAAAGGCGCTGCGCTGGGTTATTCCGGCATTGTTGACCAGGACATCAATGCCGCCGTAACGCTCAATGGCCTGCTTGATTACCGATCTGCATTCATCTTTCTGCACCACATCACATCTGAAACCCACGGCGTCCACACCGGCAGCCTTGAGTTGGTCCGCTGCGGCTTTCACGCCCTCTTCATCCATATCCATCAAAACGATGCGGGCGCCTTCCTGAGCGAATTTATTACATATTGCCGCTCCGATTCCACTGGCAGCACCGGTCACGACGATGACTTTATTTTTAAAGCTCTGATTCGACATTGCTCATTTTACTGATTCTGTTGGGTTTCGTCGACCGTAGATTAGGTTTGGTGTCTTAGGTTTCAGATGTCAGGTGTCAATGGTGCTAAATCCTCGTGTGAAACTACATTGAAATAAAGTAGGGGCGGGGTTTATCCCCGCCCGTAGCAGTAATCGCGGTGGTTTTCGGGCGGGGATAAACCCCGCCCCTACGAGTAAAGCACAAGGCCAAAGTTTCTTCTACGATCAGACTGGACGCTCGCGGCCAGAGGCGGCGCTCATATGAAACTCCGCCTGGCCGTAACAGTGAAAAGGTTGAACGTCGAACATCGAACGTCCAACATCGAACGTCGAATATTGATGACGCTACGCTTTATCTATTTTAAAACAAGCGAACCGCAGAATACTGAACCGAAAAATTACGAAGGGTAGATTCGCTTGCGCAGCGTGTTGCTCAGTCTTTTTTTAAATTGACAGAATACATTATTCGATGTTGGACGTTCAATGTTCGATGTTCGACCTGCCCGCAATGCCTTGAAACCGGTGTGAGGCAAATTTAACCATTTGGTTTATAAATCAATGATTACACCAACCCAACGCACTATGCATGGCAGGCGGGTGTTCATTTTTTAGTTAACCCATCATATGAAACTAGCCAAGGCGGCGCTGACACCTGACACCTATACCCTATCATCCGGCAGCGGTCTCCGGGAAAAAATATAGGCCGTGATAAGCCCGGCAATAATGTGCCAGATTCCCCACCAGGCCGTAATGATGGCCATTCCGCCCATGCCGCCAAAAAAATTGAACACCAGCACCAGGCCGAGACCCGAATTCTGAATACCGACTTCGATGGACACCGCGCGTTTGTCCTGCTCGTCCAATCGAAAAAGCTGTCCGGCCCAGTAACCCAAATTGAGTGCCAGAGCGTTGTGAATCAAAACGCCGAAGAAAACCAGTCCAACGTAATTGATAAAATTTTTCCAATTGGCGCCTAAGGCCCCCGCAACAATTCCAATGAAAAATATCAGGGAAAATATTTTGAACGGCTTGCGAAGCCTGTCAACCAGGGAAGGAAAGATGCGGGAAAGAATTAAACCCAGGATCAACGGGATCCCGAGAATGATGAAGATATTAACGAAAACGTCAAAAGGGCTGAGGCTTACTTCTTTAAGTATTTGAGCGGTATGGGGATTAAGGTTTCCCCAGAATGCCAGATTAAACGGGGTCATAAAAATCGCGGCGGCCGTGGAGACGGCTGTCATGCTCACGGAAACAGCGCAGTTGCCTTTGGCCAGATAGGTAATTATGTTGGAAAGATTCCCGCCGGGGCAGGCTGCCACAAGCATCATTCCCAATGCAATGGAGGGCGGCGGCCTTAAAATCAACGTGAGCAAAAACGTAAAGGCCGGCAAGAGGACAAATTGCGCCACCAGGCCGATGCAAGGGGCTTTGGGCGCCACCACGATGCGTTTGAAATCGTCCAGTTTGAGCTCCAGCGCAACACCGAACATCATTAAGCCAATGGCGACATTGAGAATAAAAAGTCCCTGGGGATTGAAATTAAGCCGCACCTGGTCGATCGCTGCAATGTCCATGTGAGTACCTTCTCATTTTCCTGTAATTAGAAAATAGTTTAGAAAACCGACGTCAGATAATAAACCAAAACGTTGCGGGTTACGTGTTGCGCGTTACGAGTTACGCGGTTCAGATTGCGAGAATCGAGTCAGGTGATGCGCATTATGAGTTCATAGCTTCGAATTACTTTCGAGCCAATACTTTCAAATGAAACCATCGCGGCTGAAAGCCGCTCCCACAATATAGAACCCACAATCTGTTCTCAAACCCGTAACTCGCAACCCGTAACTCGCAACCCGCAACCCGCAACCCGCAACCCGTATCCCGTACCCCGCAACCCGTAACCCGCAACCCGTAACCCGCTCACATCTCCAGCTTGCCGGTTCGCGCCGCTGTCCATAGCCAGTTACCGGGAGGGTCCACATTGGCAACCGGATCCACCACCGCATGGATAACCGCCGGTTTGCCGGATGCCTGGGCCCGTTCGACCGCCGCTTTTATCTCCGAACCCTTACTGACGAACTCACCGTGACATCCCATGGCAATGGCCACCTGATCGTACCGCACCGGTGCATGATCGTGACCGAACCAGTCGGCTTGCCGGCCGAACATACGCTGCTGGGCGGTTTTCTCCATGCCATAGGCCCCGTCAACAGCCACAAATATAATGACCGGCAGGTTATTCCGTACGGCGGTTTCCAGTTCCTGAATATTGAATCCGAAGGCACTGTCTCCGGTCACACAGTAAACCGGGATATCCGGCCGGGCGAGTTGGGCGCCGATGGCATAGGGCAGGCCGGTACCCAGATGGCCGTAATTCATTGAATAGATCACCGTTTGTTGCGCTCTGGCAACGTGATAATGAATATTCCAAAGGGTTGTGTTGCCGCCGTCCATCACAAAAATGGCATCCGGTGGGAATATGTCGTTGCATACTTTTAAGATCTGGCCGGTCAGCATGGGGGTGCGCTCCATATCGGCCACCGCCTCGTCGAGCTCTTTTTGCCAGTCGTCCTGGAGACTGCGAAATTCAGCGATTTTGGAATGGGGTTCTCGTTGGGTGGTAAGTTCTTTTACGGCATCCAGCAATCGGGATAGAATCACCCTGGCATCCCCGATGAGAGGAACGTCCACGGGCCGATTCAAACCAATGTTGGCGGGCTCGGTATCGATTTGAATCAGCCGTTGGGTTTGCGGCTCCCCCCACATCGGCGGCCGCCCCCACATGTTCAACTCCCCGAGTCGGGTACCGACGGCCAGCACCACATCGGCCTGGCTGTTGGCCATAATTCTGGAAAGGCAGGTCGGATGAAAACAAAGCGGATGCTCATCAGAAATAATCCCGCGGGCTCTGATAGTGTTGGTAACCGCACAACCAAGGTATTCAGCCAATTGCTGTACTTCTGCTCCGGCAGCTGCTCGTTCGGCCCCATTGCCGCAATGAATGTTCACCAGGTCTGCATCCACCAGCAACTTTGCGGCTCGTTGGACGGCATCCGGATCATAACCGGCTGATTCAACGACGCGGTACTTATCCGGATCCCAGATTTGGACATCGCTATCATCACATCTTTGGCTGAGAATATTTTCGGGAATTAATATATGAACGGGTCCCGGCCGGCCGGAGGTTGCCACCCGAAAAGCATGGCGCACCATATCGGGAATGCGCGTCCAATGATCTACTTTTCCATTCCATTTCACGGCCGATCGGAAAATATCCAGATGGCGGCTGACCTGCATGCCGCCCAGATGAACATAAGAATCAGAAATCTCGCTGCGACGGGTCGTGGTGATGGCCACCACCGGGCTGCCTTCGGCTTCGGCGCACATCAAACCGGCAAGAAGGTTGGCAGCACCGGGGCCGGCGCAAGCCATAACAACCGCCGGCTCTCCCGTCACCCGGGTATAGGCATCGCAAGCATGGGCGGCGGCGGCTTCGTGACGCGGCACAATCAGACGAATGCCCAGGTCCTGGCCGAGACGCTCTAACGCCTCGAGGACCATCATGTAAGTACCATCCGTAATCGCGTGGATATTTGCCACACCTTCTGCATGAAGGCACCGCACCAGTAACTCACCTCCGGTAATCTCCCCCATAAGATCCTCCTGATTGTTGATAGTTGGATATAAATTTTTCTAACTCAGTCTCTGTCCTTCATATATTAAAAGTAATTCTTCCCTTCCTGACAAAAGTTATTAATTCAAGTTACAATTCCATCAGCTGTCCCCCCGTCACATTAATCGCCTGCCCGGTTGTGTAGGAAGATTGACTGGATGCCAGAAATGCTACCAGGTTGGCCACTTCCTCTGGTAATCCCAGACGACCCACGGGAATGGTTTGAATCATTTCCGCTTGACGGTCTTCTTCCGTCGAATTTAAAATCCGGGCTTCCAGTTCGAAACGCCATTTTGTAAAATCGGTCTTAATAACTCCCGGGCAGACGGCATTGACTCGAATTCCACTGCCGGCAAGCTCCCTGGCCATTACTTTGGTCAGCATGCCGACGCCGGCTTTAGCTACCGCGTATGCACCGTTAAACAGCGGGGGTACCTTGGCGGCCCTGGAGGCCATGTTGATTATAGTACCACCGGTAGCAATCATCAGGGGTACAACGGCTTTTGATACCCGATAAACACCATGCAGATTGACATCGACAGTTCTCACCCAGGCATCCTCGTCATAGGTGTGAACGGCGTTGGGTACCCCCAGGACCGTACCTGCGTTGTTGCAAAGAATCTGCACATGTTCAAACTGCGACTTGACGACTTCCGCCATCTTCTCAACCGACGCTGTGCGGGTGACGTCTACTTCAACAAATGAGGCTTCTACTTTATATTGCCGGGCCAGAGAATCCGCAAGTTCTGTCATTGCCTCCCGGTTCCCGGTAACGAGGGGCGTTTTTTCTTCCTTCTTTGGAACCAAATCGGCGATCACCACATTGGCACCACTGTGGGCCAGTCTGTCGGCAACTGCATATCCGATACCGGATTTTTTCCCCGCACCGGTTACCAGGGCCGTTTTCCCTTTAAGATCTTGATACATCTGTTTCACCATGAGGTCTTGTTAGAAGCTGTCCCCAAAATACATTTTACATCCAATAGCGGCGTTGAATAGCGAATTGAATTTTTAACAAACTAATTTCGCACCGATTTTGTATTTTGGGCAGGGGAGCTTGTCAATATAATTTTAATGCTTTTTTCTAACTTGACTGTTGTGTCCATATTCTATAGCCTAGTTTTGGATTATATATTTGCAGTTTTCCCCGCTGGCGGTCGGCCGCAATCAGACCCCGACCGGATACTGCGCTTGTGGTTGAATTTAATATCAATTCCAGCATTTCCTCCGGGGCGTATGCCCTAACTTGTTTTCGGAGAAGGATGATGAAGCTATCAACAAAAAGCCGCTATGGTACTCGAATGATAATGGATTTGGCCCAACATTATGGCCAGGGCACCATTCAGTTGGGGGAAATAGCCAATCGTCAGAAAGTTTCAATAAAATATCTGGAGCAAATCATACGGCCGCTAAAAAAAGCCGGCTTGGTGCAAAGTTACCGCGGAGCCAAAGGCGGACATATGCTCAGCAAACCCCCCGGTCAAGTTACCGTCGGGGAAGTCGTGGCATTGCTGGAGGGTGGAGATACATTGGTGCACTGCGATCAGGACCCTGAGGGGTGCAATCGTGTCGACTCATGCGTGACCCGCTATATTTGGATGGAGGCGGCTAAAGCTATGTACGAAAGGCTGGCTGCCATCACATTCGCCGACCTTCTATCTATCAATATGGATGATTGCCAGGAGAAGATTCTTGATTATCTGACATCCGCAGAAAAATCATAACGGTTGCCTGTCATCTCTTACCGTTCTCCAGAACATCCTTCAATTTGAGCATATCTTTTTTAATCTGCTGATTGATTCCTGCTGGAGTTTTACCGCTAGTTCTGTTACACACCTAAGTTACGATGCTGGAATGTAATTTACGACGGCAGGCTGATTGGGATTTAATTTTTACAATGGAGTGAGACGATGGCCGGAATAGGGAACTGCCTTCAAAAGAGGGCTGGATGGATGCTGGTATTTCCGGCATTAATTATAATGGCGACCGGCGTAAACGCATTTGAATTTCCGAGTTTTAAATCACTGAAATTACCGAGTTTCAGGTATGGAAAATTAAAGAGAGATCGCGATGTAACCAACCTGTTTCAGACCTATAAAGTTCTGCCGGATCATAAATATTACACCACCGGGCAGGGGAATATTCCCCATGCCATAATCGGCGTTCAGGAAAATTACAAACTTCGGCCGGGAATTTGGAAAGCGGTTGACCTTACCACGCCCCTGTTGAGAAGCTGGGTAACACAAATGGATAACATCTATGGATACCCCCCCCACGGCTCCATCATTTTAGACGATAATGGCCAGCGGTTGGGCATTTGGTATTCGAGCAAACAATGGACGACCATTATCATCGAGGAAAAAAATGAAATCGCGATCCTGGCACCCGAACCACCGGGTTTCGGGAGGGGTAGTTAAAACGTCTTGGAATTTTTACAACTTGAATCTTTCGCCATTTGTTAAACACATTGCGCGACAGCCATGATTAAAAGCGGCACCGATATTGAAGCACGATACCGCTCCCTGCTGCAAAAGGCGGTCAGACGCGGTGATGCCGATCTTGTCTATACCACCAGCGCCCTGCTCGCAAGCCTAAGCCCCAAAGAAAAAAATTGGTACCGCACACGCACGGCCATTATAACCTTTGAAGAATGCTGGCCGCTTGGCAGCGAACTGATTTTTAATCGAAAGTTTCACAGCAAAATCGCCGCCTTGATCAAAGTTACACGGGCCACAAAATCCAGGGATGCCAGCGGGCTGGGATTTCTGGCCCATGCCTTGATTGAAGGCGATGGGTCGGTTTTAAATGGAACCGACGACGATAAGCATATCAAGATTGTGGCCAACGCCATCAAACGCTCGGATGATTTCTGGCGCTGGATTGCGGTTCAGAAAAAAGCGGATGAACAAACTGCGGCTTTGATCGAAAATGCCGTACGATTTAAGAAGGAAGGGTTACCCCGGGACAAGGCCGTAATTCAGGCAGCGGCCTACCTGTCGGTCACCGGGCCGATGCCGCCCCGCAAGGAACTGCAATTGCCGGATCAAACGTTTCCCTACTGGGTTGCATTCGATAAACATACGGCCGAAGGCAAGCGGGTAATGCGGGATGTGGCCAGAGATTTGAAAATACCGCCACCCCAATTGGAGTGGACCTGCTTTTATTTTGAGGGTGCCAAAACCAATGGTGAAATCCCTTCCAAATGGTGGCAGCGGCTTTGCCAATGGCATTTTGAAAAAATCGGACTGCCCGTCGAAGAGGCACACCTGCTCTGGGAGCCGGCCAAACCGCAAGTGCTCGAAGGACTAGCGGAAGAAAGTCGTCGGCTTCAAAACGATCTTTACCGCTGGAAAATTGCCAATTTGGAACAGGTTCAAGGGCTGAAACGGCAAGTTGAACTGTTCATCGAACATTTCGAAGAAGTCCACAGAGACCAAATGGATCTGTTCAGCGAAGATCACCTTGACAATTCATAGTCTGAATGTCAAATTTGACCTATGAGCGACCCTGGAATCCATATCAAGGAATTACCGCAACTGGAAGAACCTCTGCTTATCGCGGGTTTCGACGGATGGGGCAACGCGCTCAACATCTCAAACGGCATGGTGAGCTATTTTATCCGTCATTTCAAGGCCCAACAATTTGCCGATCTTAATCCGGACATCTTTTATCGCTATGATGAACAGCGCCCACGGGTTATTATCGAAGACGGACTTCTGAAAACCCTGGCATCGCCCGGAGGGTCATTTTATGCGGCGGTCACCGAAGCGGATCAAAGCGATATCGTAATTCTGAATGCCGATGAGCCCAGTTTGTGCTGGTCTCAATTTGTGGATCTGTTATTTTCCCTGTGCCGGGAACTGGGTGTTGGCACCGTAATTACTCTGGGCAGTATGTATGACAATGTGCTGCATACCGATAGAATTATCTCCGCGGTGGCGTCGACCGAAGATATGCTTTCTCAGCTCAGGCAGCACCGCGTCAATGCCATATCGTATCAGGGACCCAGCGCCATTCATTCCATCATACAATCCGAAGGCACCAAAAGGGGCTTTGAATGCCTCAGCCTTTGGTCCCATTGCCCCTATTACCTGCAGGGAACAACCCATTTCGGCATATTATCCCATCTTGGCAGATTGATCGCTCAACTGGGGAATTTTCACCTTGACACCGAACAACTTGATAAAAATTGGGACACACTTAAAGAACAGATAAACACGCTCATTGATGGAAATAGCGAGCTTCAGACGTTGATTACCAATTTGCGCAAGGAAAAGGGCCAAAGGTACGACGGCCAGGTTGAATGGTAAAGTTGCCGGCGGCGAAAAAATTATCAATCTGCAGGATTTCTTAGACCCCAATAACTGAGCCTGAGCGGTCGGGGAGTTTTTCAATCTTGGCTGAGCCCGCAGAATAGCCCGTGCGAGCCGTAACAATTCTCTTAACGACGCAGGCCGAATGAGCCTCGGCTCGAATGGCTGCGTCCCACCCTTCCTCGGCTCCGGGCGTTGACCCGATAAGCACCGTGAGTATTTCCACTGCGGGACCGCAGGTTGTGTGTCGACGGATACTGCTTGGGGTAGGCCGGTTTTTTGAGCCCGGTAATTGCTCCCGTGATATTTCCCGGAATGTCCGTAATGGCTCTTTCCCCGGTATTTACGCTTGGTGTGACCGCTGTAGGGGCGGTCTGACAAAATAGATGCTGGCTGTATTGTTGCGGTAGTACCAGCGTTTGTAATGCGAGGGACGATAATAACCGTAATATCCGCCCCCTCGATAGGAGTAGCGGTCATCTCTGGCATCAGCCAGGTATTGGTCAGCCGCGCGCAGCGTTTCATCCGCATAGCGTTCGGCCTCCCCGGCTCTGCGCTCGGCTTCAGCTTCACGCCGCTGCAGTTCGGCTTCCCTTTCAGCAATCTCCAGCCTTGCAAGCTCAAGCTGCTGTTGCCTTTCAGCTTCAATTCGTGCCCGGTCCGCGGCCTCGTCATAAGGTAATTCTTCGAATTTTATCAAAATCGTGGCGTTATCCGGCGGAGTGAAGTTGGTAAAATGCTTGACGCCGTTTTCATCCGTCCACTCATAGATATCAGCATACAGCGGTCCCGCAATAAGGCAGCCGGCCGCAATGAATAAGAATATTTTTAAACCTTTCATGGGGAAGTCCTCCCTTCAGGTTCTATCAATCAGAAAAGTATCTGTCGTATGGAGCTTCAAAAAAAGCAAAGGCATCGAATCGATTTGGGGCCAAATTTAGCACAAACCCGGGTACGACAGCAAGAACAATCCCATCACGTATTGATAGTTGACAGAATCGCCTCCATGATATTAAAGATACAACTTTAAAGTAACCATAAAATGGCTCGAGTAAATCCTAAACCGGACAAGCCGGAATTGAATATTGACGATTGAAGATTGAAGATTGAAGATTGAAGATTGAAGATTTGTGGTATCGCTTCGCTCTGTCTTTTCTATTTAAATCGATCGTTCGACCCAGTCGTTAGACCCTGTCGTAGACCCTGAGGCTCTCGAAGGGAGGTCCTCGAAGGGAGGATCTCGAAGGGAGGCTCTCGACGGGTAGAATTGCTTAAATATTCAATCTGGCTATGGCATAAATCATGTGAAAATATGATGTGATTTCAATAAATAGGTAATAGACTTCTTCAAAGACCGAGCTTTGAAAAAGTGGCGCCGGTTGGCGCAGCGAATGTGCCAGTAAGGCAATATTATAGGTTTCAGGTGTCAGGTGTCAGCAACTATTAGCGAAATTTATAATGCACTAACATTGTATTATGGAGTCTCCACAAACAGAGGCGTTTTTCGGACGCTCCGACGTTCAGCCTGAAACCTGAAACCTGACACCTACTTGAGGCTGACACCCGAAACCTGAAACCTTTAATTTCTGACAACATGTTGTCAGAAAAAAGGAGCTAAGGGCCTATATGGAATGTTGGAATGCTGGAATAGTGGAATCATGGGTTGTGGCCTCCCCTCCGGCCTGTAAGCCTACTGACTGGAAGCGGGCTCATAGAGCCAACGGCTCGGAGAGAGCAATGGTATGATGGGTCTAAAGAAAAAGGAAATCTAAAATGAAAACTACAGTAGAAAGTGAAAAGATCATTAAAGCCGTAAAAAAATTAGATGGCATTGAGATCGTTCTCGAAAACCTTGAGGATGCCAAAGAGGCCATAAATTTAATTTTATTGCGCACGGGGCTGTTTGAAAAAAATGAACACCCCGACCTGAAAGATGTCAAGGTCACATCCTTCCAGAAATACGAGACGACCGCTGTGGACTATAAAATGATATTTTTACTGGAATTCATTTTTGAAGCTGATATCTCATTGGACAGCAAGGTTGATGTGATAAAAAAATTCCAGGAATTTTTTAATAAAATCTAATAGGTTTCAGGATTTTCCTGAATTGACAACCATTAGTCATGGATGGCGAGAGTGGGCACCCGAAACCTGACACCTGAAACCTAATATCCGAATAGGGGAATATAGACTGACAAAAGCGAAATGCACTAATTTGGGATTTATCACCATCTTTGCTCAAAGGTCGATGGCCTCCGATATCAGTTCCCACGCTTCTTCCGCTGTTTCGACATACACAAACAAATCCAGATCATCAGCCGAAATGGTCCCCTCTTCGACCAGGGCATTAAAATTGATAACGCGCTCCCAGAAGGCCTGCCCGAACAGCAGTACGGGGATCCGCTGAACCTTATGCGTCTGGATCAGGGTCAGGGTTTCAAAGAGTTCATCCAGGGTGCCGAATCCGCCGGGAAATGCCACCAGGCTTTTGGCCCGCATCAACAGATGCATTTTGCGGATGGCAAAATAATGGAACTGAAAGTTTAAATCCGGCGTAATGTAAGGATTGGGTGCCTGTTCATGGGGAAGGGTGATGTTCATGCCGATGCTCGGAACCCCGGCTTCATGGGCCCCGCGATTGGCCGCCTCCATAATGCCCGGTCCGCCGCCGGTGATCACCACCAGTTTGTCTTTGCCGGTGTTGCTGGATATCAAGTGCCCCAATTTACGGGCCTCATCATAATAGCGGCTGTTTTCAAGGGCTTTGCGGGCTGCATCCACCTTTTTCTTCAGCCCGGGATCTTGGTTGTTTTTGGCATATTCGGCCTGGGTTGATACCAATCGGGACTCCGCAGTTTCCGGGTCCGGAATCCGGGCGCTGCCGTAAATGACGACTGTCGACTCGATGTGCTGTTCCTGCAATACCAGCTCCGGTTTGAGGACTTCCAGCTGCAACCGCACCGGTCGCAGCTCATCGCGCAGAAGCAAATCCGGGTCCTGAAAAGCCAGCCGGTAGCTGGCGGATCTGCATTGCGGTGAGTCGATATGCAGCTGGGCGGATTTGGCGGCATCGTGGGCTGATGGGAAGGGACTTTTTTTAGGTCTATCGGCTGACATCCTGTAATCCTCCTCTTATTTAGCTATCGATTGCCAAGCTTTAACAAAGGTAGGCGGCGATATCAACCATTTTGGCATCCCAAAATGATTGAATATTGTCGATTGAATATTGAATATTAAGGTCCGCCTCTCTCTCGCCCCCGAGCTGTAGGCTCTACAAGCTGGAAGCTCTACCCTCTCTCCGAGCTGTAAGCTCTACGAGCAGGAAGCCGACCCGAAGGGCTCGGTTCTACGAGCCGGAGGCGGAGCTGGAAGCCGGCGGATCCGGGTTAGCGTTTAGCGGTTTTTTTAAACGGTCTTTCGTGATATGAAATAAGATTTAGAGCGGGTTAAAAAAGAAAACAATCGGGAACGAAATCGAGATTAGGATTTAACTCAGGATATCCAGCAGGGTTCCCAACATCTTATCTTGGGTTTGAAGCACCTTCAGGTTGGCTTCATAGGTGCGCTGGGTTACCATCATATCGGGGAGCTCTTCCTCCAGGTTGACATTGGAAGTTTCTTTTTCAACCATCTGATCCCCTTCAAGCTCTTGATAACGATTGCCTTTATTGTAGTGCTACTGCGCCCACCCAGATCTACACTCGTTCCCGACACGACGCTCTTTCGATCTGCGCAGGAGAAAACGATCGGTGTTAACGTTGGCAATGTTGTCAGCAGTAACCCCCATGGAGGTTCTGTAAGCCCGCAGTGCCGATAGAGAGCTGTTGACCGATGGAATCATTGGTGTCCCCTTTATTAAAAGATACATCCCGTCAGATATAGCGATATCGGTTGACGGGATTGGTAGAGCTTAGGACTTATGAAATATGCAAATTATATTAAGCTTCGTCCTATTGTTTGACAAAGCGGATTTTAAACTGAAAACTTCTCTCGATGCCGTTATTCCCGTGCGGCGCTATTCCTCAAACTAGAAGTTGTGAGAGCCCGACAGAGAAGATGCACGCACATTTGAGAAGTTTTAGTTTCTATCGGCGTATATATACAAATTCTATGCCATTTGTTAAATTATTCATAAACTACTTAAATCTCAAATAGTTAACTATTTTTCTGTATATGCTGAAATCATTAAACTGACAAATATCGTCAATTTTTTTGCCACAAATTGTCACTTTGCCGACACATTGGCCCAGAAAGGAAGCAACAATCATGGAATTTGAATTTGCTACTGCCACACGAATTATTTTTGGTCTCGGAACGGTAAAAAACATCGGCTCCCTGGCCGGAAAAATGGGTCGTCGAGCCTTTGTCATTACCGGTCAATCCACTGAACGGGCGACACCGATGATTGATCAGTTAGAATACGCCGGAATTGAAGTTGCAAAGTTCCGGATCTCCGGGGAACCCACAACAGACCTTGCCCTGGCAGCGGTCGAAGAAGCCCGCCGGCATACCTGTGACTTCGTGATCGGTATCGGAGGGGGCAGTGTTTTAGATACCGGCAAAGTCGTCGCGGCCCTTTTAACCAACAGCGGCAAGTTAAGGGACTATCTGGAGGTAATCGGGAAAGGCCAGCCGCTAAAACAAAAATCCGCGCCCTATGTCGCTATTCCAACCACAGCCGGAACCGGTACCGAAGTTACCCGCAATGCCGTTCTTGATTCTCCGCAGCATCGGGTTAAAGTCAGCATGCGAAGTCCGTATATGCTGCCGGAGTTGG